>Ga0114946_10003506_pt1 | contig 10552 bp, 2 predicted proteins | sample WalLakDeSediment_FD_88676 | JGI IMG/M metagenome (GOLD analysis project Ga0114946, IMG submission 88676) | Lake sediment microbial communities from Walker lake, Nevada to study Microbial Dark Matter (Phase II) - Walker Lake 11/02/13 Deep Sediment | ecosystem: Environmental > Aquatic > Freshwater...
CTGCCGGCGATCGTGCTCCAGACCCACCTCCTGACCTTCGCGGTGTGGATGCTGGTCCGCATGGTCGAGACCGTCTACGCCCACAGCGGCTACGCGTTCACGGGCCTAGCTAGCCGCCACGCCTTCCACCACATGTACGCGGCCAAGGGCTGCCTGGGGTCGTTCTTCGGGGTCTGGGATCGGCTGATGGGCACCGATCGGCAGTGGCGCGAGTGGGTCCGCGACCAGCCCCATCGCTGAGCGGGTCCTGAGCTGCGCGAAGCGGCATCAGTCGCCTTCGGGCTCGTCAGCGGGCGCCGCGTCGACGGCTCCGATCACCCCACTGGTCGCGCGGGTGTGCTCCCAGCTGCGGTCGCGCCGGCGCAAGAGCCCATCGGCGGTCTTGCGAAACCCGGCCTGCTCGAGCGCCGCCGCCAGCCAATGTTCGTTGCCGAACTCCTCGTCGATCTTGCTCAGCAGCATGGCCTTACGGCGGCCGCCGCTGCAATGCAAGAGGGCGACGAGGGCCTTGGCGAGGGCCGCTGCGAGCCGCTCGCGGTGGTCGGGATCGGCCAGGCTTGGCGGGTCGATGAAGCACAGCAAGGTCTTCTCGCTGCGGGACAACCACGCGAGCAAGTAGCCATCCATGCACAGCACGTGGGCGCCAGCGATGCGCTGGGGCTTGGCGCCGGACTCTCGCTTGGGCCAAGGGAGGGCGGCCCCGTAGGCGTTGGCGGGGTCGCAGGCGGCGAGGATCACGACCGGCTGCTCGCGGGGATCCTCGCGCATGCGATCCTCGGCGCCGACCAAGCCAAACTGTGCGCCGCCCATGCCGGCGATGAAGTAGCCCCGGCGGATCTTGCCGGCCTGCTCCATGGCCTTGAAGATCGGATAGTAGGCGGTGAACCCCCCAGGCAGGCCGGCGCTGCGGATCGCCTCGCGGGTGACCACGCCGAATTGCTCGAGCAGCTGCACGGCGACCGCGGTCGCGCGCTCGGTCTCGCTCGCGGCTCGCAGGCCGGGCCGGAGCAGCGACCAGCGGCCCTCGCTGCTCGGCGGCCCGGCCCGGCGCAATTGCAATTGTCCGTGCAAGGACGGCCGACGGCGCGCGAAGCTCCGCGCGCCCTTCGAGCTGCCGGCGCGGGCCCGCGAACGCAAGGGCGCGAGCGTGTCGTTGCTGAGCTCGCCGGCCCAGACCATGTCCCACAGGGCCGTCAGCAGCTCGGCACGAAAGCCCCCGAGCGCGGCTTCGATGTCGGTGAAGAACATGGCCCCGCGGGCCTCGAACAGCGCCCGGAGCTTGCCGGCGAGCTCGCCTTCGACGGGGGTCGGCGCGGGCGCGAGCGCGTCGAAGTGGCCGGCGAGGTACAGGGCGACGCGACCGTCGTCGTTGCCGAGCGGCTCGAACCCGCGCCAGATCAGCTCGCCGCTGGTGCACAGCTGATCGAGCTGGGCCGGATGAAAGCCGCGGATCCTCGCCGGCAGCACGGCCCGCTCGAGATCGCCAAACGGGATCGCGATCCCCTGGAGCTGCTCGATCGCGGCGAGCAGATCATCGAGGCCCTCGCCGGGCGCGTCGACGCGGTGCCAGCTCGGCAAGAACCGCGCGTAGATCCGCGGCTCGACGGCCTCGACGGCGGCGGTCAGCTTGGCCAGCGAGGCCCGCTTGAGCCGGCGCAGGACCTCGACCTCGCACCACTCGCGCTCGCGGCCGCTGGCCATGTCCGCGGGTAAGAACTCGCCCTCGAGCACGCGCCCTTGCTCGCGCAGGCGCTCGAGCGTCGCGCGGATCGACGCGAGCCCGAGGCCCAAGCGCGCGGCCGGATCACCGGGCAAAAACGGGGCGTGCGTCCGGGCGTAGCGGGCGAGCAGCTGCTCGCGTGGGGCCTCGGGGTGGGTTGGGGGCTCGAGGTAGGCGAGCGGCAACCCGATCGGCAAGACCACGCCGAGGCCGTCGCGGTAGCGGCCGGCGTCCTCGGCCGCGATCACCCGCAGCGCGCCGGCGATCGTCAGCTCGACGACCCGGCGCTCACGGATCAAGCGATCGACCCAGCCGTCGAGCTCACTGATCACCGCCGGATCGCAGCGCTGGCGCAGCTCCTCGCGGGACAGCTCGCCGAGCTCGCGCAGGCCGTCGTGGACCTGATCGAGGTCGCGGATCGCCCGGCGTGGATCCAAGCGCTGCAACAGCAGCTCGACCTCGAGGATCGCGTCGCGGTCGAGCAGCTCACGCAGCTCGGCGTCGCCCAAGAGCTCGCGCAGCTGGGCGTAGTCGAGGGCCAGGGCCTGGGCGCGGCGCTCGGCGCGGGGCTGATCGTCGTCGTAGAGGAAGCTGCCGACCCAGGTGAACACCAAGGCGGCGGCGAACGGCGAGGCTGACTTGCTCTCGACCTCGCGCACGCGGATCCGCCGATCGGCGACGCTGGTCAGCAGCTCGCGCAGGCCCGGGAGATCAAATACGTCGCGCAGGCACTCGCGGTAGGTCTCGAGGATGATCGGGAAATTGCGGTAGCGGGTCGCAACCTCGAGCAGGTCGGCGGAGCGCTTGCGCTGCATCCACAGGGGCGTGCGCTTGCCGGGTTGGCGCCTTGGCAAGAGCAGGGCTCGAGCCGCGTTCTCGCGGAACCGGCCGGCGAACAGGGCCGAGCCCCCGAGGTTGTCGACGATCAGCCGCTCGACCTCGTCGGCGGTCGGGAAGAACAAGGCGATCGGCGGGGGCGCGTCGCTCTCGGGCAGGCGAAAGGCGAGGCCGTCGTCGGTCCACAGCATGTCGACCTCGAGCCCGCCGCCCCACTCGGGCGCGCCTTCTCGCAAGCGCGCGGCCACGGCCGTGGCCCAGGGCGCGTGGACCTGAGCGCCGAACGGCGAGAGCACGGCCACGCGCCAATCCCCGATCTCGTCGACCCAGCGCTCGACGACGATGGTCTTGTCGCTCGGGATCACGCCGGTGACCTCGCGCTGATCCTCGAGGTAGTCCATCAGGTTGCGGGCCGCCAAGGGATCGAGGGCGTGCTCGGTCTGCAAGCGCTGCTCGGCCTGCTCGCGCGGGAGCTTGTCGAGCTTGCGCGCGAGCGCCCCGATCGCCCGGCCAAACTCGAGCGGCCGACCGGGGCCCTCGCCGTGCCAAAACGGCATGCGCCCAGGCTCGCCCGGGGCCGGGACCACGAGCACGCGATCGCGGGTGATCTCGACGATCTTCCAGGAGCTGGCCCCGAGCACGAACACGTCGCCGGCGCGGGACTCGAACACCATCTCCTCGTCGAGCTCGCCGACCCGGGTGCCCGCCGCTCCGCCCTCGCCGACCATGAACACGCCATACAGCCCGCGATCGGGGATCGTGCCCGCGTTGGTCACGGCCAAGCGCTGGGCGCCTTTGCGGGCGGTGACGCGGTCGCCGACGCGATCCCAAATCAAGCGCGGGCGGAGCTCGGCGAAGTCGGTCGAGGGGTAGCGTCCGGCGAGCATGTCGAGGGTGTTGTCGAACGCCCGGCGGCTGAGCTCGGCGAACGGCGCGGCCCGGCGGACCAGCTCGAACAAGGCCGTGACCTCGAACTCGCCGGTGATCGCGACGATCGCGACGAGCTGCTGGGCGAGCACGTCGAGCGGGTTGCGGGGGTAGAAGGTCGGCTCGACGTGGCCGTCACGCATGTGCTGGATCACCGCCGCGCACGCGAGCAGATCGTGGCGGTACTTGGGGATGATGATCCCCTGCGAGACCCCGCCGACCTGGTGCCCGGCGCGACCGATCCGCTGCAAGCCCGAGGCGACCGAGGGCGGCGCCTCGATCTGAATGACGAGGTCGACCGCGCCCATGTCGATGCCGAGCTCGAGCGAGCTGGTCGCGACGATCGCCGGGAGCTCGCCGCGCTTGAGCCGGTCCTCGATGATCGCGCGGGTGTCCTTGGCGATCGAGCCGTGGTGGGCCAAGGACAATTCCTTGCCGGCGAGGGCGTTGAGCGCCTGGCTGAGCCGCTCGGCCAACGACCGGTTGTTGACGAACAGCATGGTCGAGCGGTGGCCCTCGATCAGCTCGACTAGCCGCGGGTGGATCGACGGCCAGATCGAGCGCTGGGCCCCGGGCTGGGCCATGTCCTCGACCGGGACCTCGACGCGCAGCTCGAGCGCGCGCTTGCGGCCGGCGTCGACGATCGTGACCGGCCGTTGCACGAGGCTGTGATCCGGTTGGGCAGCGAACCCGCCGAGCAGCCGCGCGACCTCGTCGAGGGGCCGCTGCGTGGCCGACAAGCCGATCCGTTGGAGCGGCGGCGCGTCGTCGCCACGCTCGTGCTCGAGCCGCTCGAGCGAGAGGAACAAGTGGGCGCCGCGCTTGCTCGCGACCAGCGAGTGGATCTCATCGATGATCACCGTGGTCACGCTGCGCAGGGTCTCGCGGGCCTGCGAGGTCAGCAGCAAGAACAGCGACTCGGGCGTGGTGATCAGGATGTCCGGCGGCCGGCGGATCATCCGCGCGCGCTCGCTCGCGGGCGTATCCCCCGATCGAATCCCGACGCTCGGCGCGTGCTGGGCGAAGCCCTCGCGCTCGGCGACCGCCTGAATCCCGACGAGCGGGGCCCGGAGGTTGCGCTCGACGTCGACGCCCAGCGCCTTGAGCGGTGAGATGTAGAGGATCTTCACGCCGGCGGGGCCGCCGTCGGGCGCGAACATCAGCCGATCGAGCGCGACCAAGAACGCCGCCAAGGTCTTGCCCGAGCCCGTCGGCGCCAGCAGCAGCGTCGACTCTCCGGCGAACACCGGCCCCCAACCCTTGCGCTGGGCCGGGGTCGGCTCAGCGAAGGCCGCTTCGAACCACAGCCGGACCGCAGGGTGAAACGGCGCCAGGGGATCGCGGCGGGTCGCCATGGCATGCAACCTTGGCACAAACATGGGGGCGCGGCGTTCGAGCGCCCACGGCCGGCGAACTTCTCGCTATGGTTGGCGGCCCCGTGAGCCGCGAATCCAGCGAAGCCTCCGAACTGGGCGAGGCGCTCGAGACCCTCGTCCACCAGTTCGCCGACCCGTGGTCGTTCCTGCGCGAGCTCGTCCAAAACTCGATCGACGCCGGGACCCCCGATATCGAGGTCCGCATCGATCACCAAGCCGACGCGGATCCGGGCGCACCCGGCATGATGATCGTCGAGTTCGTCGACGCCGGCGGCGGCATGGATCGGGAGATCATCGACGGCCGCCTGACCCGGCTGTTCTCCTCGGCCAAGGACGGCGACTACACCAAGATCGGTCGGTTCGGCATTGGCTTCGTCTCGATCTTCGCGATCGAGCCCGAGCTCGTATGCCTCGACACCGGGCGCAACGGTGAGTACTGGCGGGTGTTGTTTCGGGCCGATCGCAGCTTCGAGCGGATCGTCCTCGACCAGCCGATCGAGGGCACGACGATCCGCATGTACAAGCGCCAAACCGCGGCGCAGGTCGAGCACGCCCGCGCTCGGGCCCGGGCGGTGCTCGAGTATTGGTGCAAGCACGCGCGCGTCGAGATCCGCCTCGACGACGCGCTGATCACCCAGCCCATGGGCATCGACGGCCACTGCGTGATCACCCACGAGCAGGAGGGGACCCATGTGCTGGTCGCCTACGTCGACGAGCGCGAGGCCCTGCGCGGCTACTACCACGCCGGGCTCACGCTCCACGAAGAGCGCGATGATCGGCTGGCCCACGTCGCGTTCAAGATCGACTCGCGCTTCCTCGAGCACACCTTGACCCGCGACAACGTGATCCGCGACGAGAACTTCGCCAAGGCCATGGCGATCGTCGGTCGGCTGGTGCGGACCGACTTGGTCGCGGAGCTGGTCCGCGCCTGCGAGCGCGCGGCGATCGAGCCCGGGGGTCATGACCGTGATCGCCACGAATTCCTGCGCGCGCGCTTGCTCGAGCTGATCCGCGGGGCTGGAAAGCTCGAGGTCGAGATCGTCGAGCGCCCGCTGATCCCGACCATCGACGGTCAGCCCATCTCGCTCGCCGAGGTCCGCCGCCACATCAAGCGGTGCTGGTGCGCGTCCGTAGCCTCGCCGGTGACCGAGCTGCTCCGCGCGCGCGGCGATCGGGTGCTCGCGTGCACGCCAGGCTCAGCGCTGCACGCCTTGGTGCGCGCCCACGCGCGGCGCGAGCCGACCCCCGTCGCGAGCGTGTGCATCGCGACGCCGGCGAGGCCGACCGAGCGCGGCCCGTGGGAGCGCCTGCGGGCCGCGCTCGGCCTGCTGTTGGCCGCGATCGACGTCAAGGTCGGTGACATCGAGCTCGGGCACCTCGCGTACCCGGGCTCGCCGGTGGCCGATCACGTCGCGATCACCCAGGCGCGCTTCGGTGAGCTGACCGCGGTCGCCGAGATCGGTGAGCTGTCGAGCGGGTGGTTCCGCTCGCGCCGGATCGTCGTGTTCAACGCCGATCACCCCACGGTCGCGCAGCTGCTCGAGCTCGCCCCGCGCGAGGCCGAGCTCGCGGCCTACTTGGCGCTCAAGCTGTTTTTCTCGAGCACTCAACTCTTGCGCACTCAACTCGATCCCACCCTCGACGACACGCTCGCGCGCGTGGCCGCAAACGCCCGATGGAACCGCCAGACCAGCTAGGCGATCAGCTCGGCCAGCTGCTCAGCAGCCTGCGCGCCGATGGGGCGGTCGACTCCGAGGGCCGCTTCACCCTCGATCGCGACCAAGCTCGGGCGAAGATGCAAAAGTTCCAGCTCGTCGACGCGCGCCGCTACGTGCTCGAGCTGGTCCAGGCCGCGGTCGCGCGCGGGGCGAGCACCATCGAGTTCGAGATCGACGCCGACGACATGCGCATGCGCTTCGACGGCGAGGTCTTCACCCACGCCGAGATCGATGACCTCTACGGCTCGCTGTTTAGCGCAGGCGACACGCCAGCGCTGCGCGGCGTCCGGCAGCTCGCGCTCGCGCTCAACGCTGCCCTGGGCATGGATCCCAAGCACATCGAGCTGCGCAGCGGCGCCGTCGAGCTGCGCATGGTCCCGGGCGCGAGCGATCAGATCGTTGCCCGTGATCCAGGGCTGTCGAGCACGGCGATCCACGTCCGCCAGCGGCTCCGCCCGCGGGTGTTCGTCGACTTCTTCAACAACCTCAGGGGCCGGCTGACCGAGGAGCGATGCTTGCGGCATGGCTGCGTGCATGCGTCGGTGGCCATCACGCTCAACGGTGAGCGGATCAGCTTCGGTCACGAGTGCGGGTCAGCGCCGGACGAGGGCGACGACCTGTACATGTGCCTCCCGTTCGAGGGCCCCGACTTTCGCGGGACGCTCCGCATCCAAAAGCACAGCGGAGCCGGCACGCTGCGCCTGTGCAAAGACGAGGTCTGGATCGATAGCCGCGAGCTGTTCGGTCGCGGATCCAAGCTGCTCGCCGTGGTCAAGGGCGACGCCCTGCGCAAGGACGTGTCGCAGGCCAGGATCGTGCAAGACGCGGCGGTGGTCAGGATCATCGCCGCGGCTCGGGGCGCCCGCTGGACCGCGTTGCGGGCCGCGGCCGAGCGCTCGAAGCTGCCTGAGCTGCGAGTGCTCGAGCCGCTCACTCGCGTGCACCTGCTGAACCACGCCACGCTCGCCGAGCTCGACGGGCACCGCGACGCTCGGGCGCTCAGCGCCCGGCTCGCGTGGCCCGACTGCCGCGACCCCGTTCGGCGGGTGAGCTTGCGGATCCTCGTCGAGCTCGCCCTCGCCGGCGAGGTGCCGCGCTACGCCCGGGCGGCGTATCCCGAGCTCGCGGCTGACGGTGATCCAGGCCCGCCGATCATGTTGATCGACCCAGACAGCGATGACATCGAGGCGCTCTCGCGGACGCTCGGGGTCGAGCTGGTCTGCGCCGACGTCGAGCTCTCGCGCCAGCGTCGGCGGTTCGTGGGCCGACAGGCTTGGCGCGAGCGGGTCGGGCAGCCCACGCTCCCCGATCACCTGAGCTTCGCGGCCCGCGGCCCGGTGACCGCCGAGCTCCACTCGGGGCCGGTCCGCGGTGAAATTGGCATCGACGCGCGGGTGCTCGCATCTCCGGACATGCGCGCGCCGCTGCACCTGTTCATGTACAAAGACGGCGCGCTGCTCGGCCAGGCCGAGGTCAACATCACGCTGCCCGGCCTGTGGCTGGCGCTCGACGCTGGGTTCGAGCCCAACGACGACTACAGCGATGCGCGGCGCGACGCGGCCTTCATTCAGATCTTCTTGCGCGGCTTCGCGGCGTTGAGCGAGCCGTTGGCGAGCCTGCTCCAACGCGTGACGGGCCACGTCAACGAGCCGGGCGTCCGGGGCCTGGTCAAGCGCTGGTTGATCGCGTTGACCGACCCCAAGTCGCAAGTCGCCCTGCTGACCCGAGCCGGCGCCGACGTGGCGCCAGGGTTCTTCGCGCCGGTCGCCGAGCTGCTCTTGGACTTGTTCGAGGGCCCGCTCGCGCAGCTGCTCTTGTTCGAGGGCCTCGTGGGGCCGCGGCGCTCGCTCGCGCAGCTGCACGAGCTCACGGTCTTGCCCTACGTGACCGCGCGGCCCGAGGATCCGCGGCTCGTCGCCGCCGACGTGCTGCTGCTCGGGCCGGGGGATCGCAAGCTGCTGCGCGCCGTATTTGGCGACCGCCTGCGCGAGTGGGACGCCGCGTTCAAGCGACGCGAGCTCGCGTTTCACGACCGCAAAATCCAGGGCTTGGACGCGCGACGGCGAGCCTTCGAGGCCGGCCTCGTCGACGCCGGTGAGCAGCGCGAGCGCTGGATCGTCGAGCTGCCCGAGGGGCCCACGCGCGGGTTTGTGGTCCAGCTTGGCGTGCGCTCGGCCGACAAGGGGCGGCCCTCGGCCCAGGTCGAGGTTCGTCACCAGGACCGACGCCTGTGCTCGGTCGAGCTCGACGGTGGCGTCGGGCGGGTCGTGGCCGTGGTCGAGCACCCGCGGCTGTGTCCGAGCCCCACCTGGGACGACGTCGTGCGCGACGCGGCCTTCGACGAGGTCATGACCGCGGTCCGCCGCGCGTCCGAGCAGCTGTTCGCCCGCGTGTGTCAGTCGTTCGCCAGCCACCCGCCCGAGCTCCGCCGCGAGCTCGCGTCGCAGTTGGTCCACCAAGCCGCCCGCGACCCCCAGCGCCGCGCGCTCGCCGACGAGCTCGAGCTGCTCGACACCGTCGACGGCCACACGCTCTCGCTCGCCGGGGCCGCCGCCGTGATCGCGGCCCACGGCGAGCTCGCGTACGTCGACGCTGGCGCGGCGCCGGTGTCCGATCCGCCGGTGGTCCTCGCCGACGCGGCCACGCTCGCCGATCTGCGCGCGTTGTTTGGCGACGTGCTCGTCGACGGCAGCGTCCGGGTCCGGCATCAGCAGGTCTCCGCCGTGCTCGAGCGCCGCCCGCGGTTGACCACCGCCACCCTCGATCCCGGCAAGACCTTGGTCCGGGTCGCGTTGCCTGGCCACGACGGCCAGCGCGGCGAGCTCGGGATCGCCAGCGACCGCAGCGAGCCCACGCTCGAGCTCCGGCTCGGCGCCGCGGGGCGCGAGCTAGGCGTGGTCCATGACCGCCAGCAGATCCACGTGCCGCTCGACGGCGTGGTCATCGACGAGAACCTGCCGCTCGACGCCGAGGGCGAGGTCGACACCCGCGCCAAGCGGGTCCGCGTGCTCGTGCGTCACTGTCGACGGCGGATCCCCGATCTGATCGTCAGCTTGTGCGAGCGCTGGCCGCAGCTGCCCGAGCACGACCAAGCCAGGGCGTGGGCGGTGCTCGTCGCTCAGCTGCGCGGCGAGGCCAATCAGGAGCGTCGAGCGGCGCGCGAGCAGGCCTACGTCGCGGCGGCGGCGGTCCGGGGGTTTCGCGACGTGCTCGGCCGACGCCACAGCCTCGCGGCGCTGGTCCGCGCCGCTCGCCGCCGTCCGCTCGACGTGCTCGTCGACCCGCGGTTTCGCGGGCTGACGCTGGACTTGGCGCAGCTCGATCGACCCGTCGTGCTCGTCGGGCCCGACGAGCTCGAGTGCCTCCGCGCCCACGTCAGCGTCGACGCGATCGATGATCGTTGGGACGCCGAGCTCGCGGCGCTGCGCAGCTTCGCCGCGGCCACGCCGGTGGTCTGGCCGGACCTGCAAGCGGTCGCGCTCGGCTCGCGTACGGCGACCGTCGCCGGCGGCTTGAGTTGTACGCTGTGGCTGCCTCGGGACGCCTCGGTGTTCCAGGCCGACGCGCCCGAGTGGGTGTTTGCGAGGGCCGAGCGCGAGCTCGATCGCCGCCGCGTGTTCACCAGCTTGCCCAGCGCTGGGATCGTCACCGGCGACGGCCTGATCCACCGCGGCGGCGCGGTCGAGCTCGACGAGCGCCAGCGCAGCAGCTTGGCTCGGCAGCTGGTGATCATGTACGCCGAGCTCGCCGAGGCGATCGCCAACGATCGCGTCGCCAAGCCCGACCACGAGCGCGCCCTCGAGTACCTGGCCTGGGCCGATCACCACCTCGCCGAGGCCGGCGCCGCCGAGCTTCGGGGGCTCGGTGAGCGCTATACAGCGCTGCGTCGCGCGCTCGACCGGGTCGTCCCGCCGACCCTGCGCCGCGCCCTCGAGCAGCGCTTCGCTCCGCCTCCGCCGGCGGCCAAGCCCAAG
>Ga0114946_10003507_pt1 | contig 10552 bp, 4 predicted proteins | sample WalLakDeSediment_FD_88676 | JGI IMG/M metagenome (GOLD analysis project Ga0114946, IMG submission 88676) | Lake sediment microbial communities from Walker lake, Nevada to study Microbial Dark Matter (Phase II) - Walker Lake 11/02/13 Deep Sediment | ecosystem: Environmental > Aquatic > Freshwater...
ATGGATCAACGGCCAGAAGAACCCCGTGACGAGGAAATCTTAGACCAGGCGCCTATCGATGATGAGGATTCGCAAGAGGTTGAAGTTGGATCAGGCGGGGAGGATGACAGTTCAGACGAGTCGCCGAAAACCGTCGATCAGGGTGCAGTACCTTCTGAATGGGTGGCTGAAATCGATGCTGATGATGAACCCGAATTAGATGAATCCAAGTTAGTGCAACCTGAACTGGAAGAATCTGAGTTGGAGAAAATTGACGAGGAAGAATCGCGCCTGGTACCCGAGGCACCTGATGCCGCTGAGAGTTGGTGGGCTGGAGTCCCCTTCACCCCCATCGATGAACTCGATGACGAAGATACCCAGCCGATCAAACTGCACCCGGATAGCGCTGCTGAAACCCGGGCTGTCCCAACAGGTCGTGGGACAGATCCCAGTGCAGATACGCGGGTCACACCAGTTCAGCCTATAAGGGACGATGAAAAAGCAACACGTGCCATCCCCGTGGATCGCGGGTTCGATCCACAAGGGGCAACCCGTGTGATACCCACTGACCATGGTCCGCGGCGCAATATGGATGACATACCAACCATCCCCCCGCCGCATGTTCCAAACGATTGGACACCGCAAAAATCCACGCTCCCCAGGCACGTCAGTGAAGTTGATCCGCAAGCCACCAGGGTGACCCAAGCGGCTTACCAGGGTGCAAGCCGAACACCCCCCCAAGTCCGGACACCGCAGCCAAGTCCGACGCCCGGGCGCCGGCCTTCAGAGACGGCCCGACCGCAAAAACCAGTAAAAAAGAAGTCTTTTGGGGCGCGTCTGCTCAATTTATTCTTAATCCTTATTTCTCTGCTGATATTGGCCGGGATAATCGCTGGATCGTATGGCATTTACCAGTATTTCCGGATCAAATCAACGCTGCCTGATGTCGCAGAACTGAGAGACCGCGCAGCGCAATTTGAGACCACGCGCATCCTGGACCGTGATGGGAACGTGCTGTATGAGATCTTTGATCCCAGCGCGGGACGGCGGACATACGTTCCGCTGGAGGATATTTCACCTTATTTGATCGCAGCCACGATTGCCACCGAGGATAAGGATTTTTTCACAAATCCGGGTTTTGATTTGCTGGCCATGACCAGGGCGTTAGTGCAAAATTATACCGCTGGTGAGATCCGCTCAGGCGCTTCGACCATCACCCAACAATTAGCCCGTGCCTTGCTGTTGGATCCTACTGAACGCTACGACCAGTCTTATGAACGCAAAGCGCGGGAGGTTGTTTTGGCGTACGAGATCACACGCCTGTATTCTAAGGAAGAAATCCTCGAGCTGTATTTGAATGAGAATTACTACGGCAATATGGCTTATGGCATTCAGGCGGCGGCTGAAACGTATTTCACCACGGACGCTGGTTCGCTAAATTTATTCCAGTCCTCTTTCCTGGCAGGGCTGCCCCAGGCGCCTTCAGTGTATGATATCTATAACAATCGTGAAGCCACGCTGTACCGGCAGCGCTCAGTGCTGGTTTTGATGTATGAAGCAAGCCGTGAAAGCAACTGTATCGAGATCGGTTCGGGCAGACCCCCGGTGTGTGTGTCCTATGATGATGCGACCCAGGCCGGCATTGACCTTGATAATTATGTGTTTCCCGAGATTATCTTTAGCATGCGCTACCCCCATTGGGTAGTTTATGTGCGTTCCTTACTGGAGCAAGAGTTTGACCCACAAACCATCTACCGCAGTGGGTTTACGGTCTACACGACTTTAGACCCCAGTTTACAAAATGAAGCGGAACGCATCGTGGCGGCCCAGGTGGCTGCCCTAGCCGATAATAATGCTCGGAATGGTGCCCTGATTGCGATGGACCCGAACACCGGGGAAATCCTGGCCATGGTTGGATCTGCGGATTTTCACAACGATGCCATTTCTGGCCAGGTGAACATGGCTTTATCCCAAACACGCCAACCCGGGTCGGCCATCAAACCCCTGACCTATGTGGCTGCGTTCGAGATGGGGTGGACCCCAGCAACATTGATTTGGGATGTGCCCACCGAGTTCCCGCCTTCACCGGATCCCTTTGACACCAGCCCGGTGTATGTACCGGTGAATTATGATGGGAGGTTCCACGGACCGGTGACGGTCCGATCAGCCCTGGCCAATTCATATAACATCCCTGCGGTCAAGACCCTGGAGTTTGTGGGTATTTACGATGATCCCAACACCTCAGTGGAGGAAGGCTTGATCTCCTTTGCCCGCCGGCTGGGCGTCACCAGCCTGACGCGCAACGATTACGGCCTGGCGCTGACGCTGGGCGGGGGTGAAGTCAGCCTGATGGAGTTGACCTCAGCCTTTGCAACCTTTGCCAATGAAGGGCGCATGATGCCGAAGGTAGCGATCTCGAAGATCGTGGATCACACGGGCAATGTGGTGTACGAATATGAACCCCCAGTCGGCTCACAGGTTGTCAGGGTTGAGCATGCTTATTTGATCTCCGATATCCTGGCGGATAAGAATGCTCGCATCCCGATGTTTGGCACCAACCCGGTGATAAACTTGCCTTTCGCAGCAGCCGTAAAAACCGGCACGACCAATGATTTTCGTGATAACTGGACTGTCGGCTATACGCCCGACATGGTGGTCGGCGCATGGGTAGGGAATGCGGACTATACTCCGATGGTCAACACGACCGGGTTAACCGGTGCGGGACCGATCTGGGCGCAATTTATGACATTTGCCATTAATGAAATCATGGGCGGTACCCCTTCGTCCTTTGAACGTCCCCCCGGCATTGTTGATCGGGTGATATGCACCGTCTCTGGCACCGAACCTTCTGAATGGTGCCCCCAGCAGCGCAGTGAGATCTTTGCGGCGGACCAGCCACCAAAACCGAAGACAGAAGACCTCTGGAAGCAGGCTGTGATTGATACCTGGACAGGGTTAGCCTTTTCGGATGCTTGCAGTGATTTTGTTAATGAGGTGTTTGCTGCAAATGTGACCGATCCCTGGGCGAGGCGCTGGTTAAGGGATGAACCCGAAGGCCAATCGTGGGTTACCAATTTGGGTTTTACGACACCACTGGTGTTTGTGCCTGAGCGCGCCTGCCGGGCTGATGACCCCCGCCCGGTGATCACTCTGACGGGGCTCATCGACGGGCAGACGATTTCAACCAGCCCCTTCGAGATCCGGGGAATGATCACAGCTACTGAAAATTTCGATTATTTCAGGATCGAGTGGGGCAACGGGTCAGAGCCTTCGGATTGGGAGGTGCTGGTCGATAATGAACGCGATCCTCAAGAAACCCCGGGCATCCTGTACGAGTGGGACCTGGAAGATATCGAACCCGGTGTGATTACGTTGAGGGTCTACGTGCACAGCACTGAAGACACCTATGCCGAGAAGTTATTCCGGTTGAACATCCAATTGCCAACGCCCACGCCGACTTCGACACCGACGCCAACCTTAACACCTACCATGACCCTGACACCTACCCCCACGGAAACATTGGCTCCCTTGCCGACCGAGACACCGACGCCCACCCCGACGGAGACACCAGGCGAACCGTAGTTCAGATGATGTTGAACTATTCTTAAAAATAATGTAACTACTCAGCATACGAGGGAATAGGGGGGTGTGGTGTGTTGGCGAAGCCGACACACCACACCCCCCACCCTTCAGTAGCAGGGCTGCATGAGCAGTTACAAAATATAGGGGTTTATAATAAGGCTAACTGAGTGGCACGAAACTCAGGCGGATCGGCGTGAATTAAGTCTTTGAACAACTCGCGGGAAAGAAGCGGGTTGACTTCAAGATCTCGCACCAGACGGTATTTGACCACGAGGAAATCGCGATCCAATCTCCCTTTCAGGATTGGGTCGCGTTCTCTTTTAAAAACCAGCAAGTTGGCGCGGCTTCCCGGGATGACCAGGATGTTGGTTTGTGCTGGGGGTGCATTGACGCTCAGGTAGGGAGAGAGGATTGCGGACGTCAGAATATGAAAACGGTATACAGGGATGGTGTCATGTTCATCGTGCCAGTAAAGGGTTTGTTTACCTGACACACGGAAACCTAAACGGTGGGCAATCCGATCCAAAGACTCTAATATTGCTTGTTTGTCTGCTTCACGAATAGCGGGTTGTTCTGACTCCCGTAATGCCCATTGATGCAGTTGGGGGTCCACCAATTTAGCATAGGAGGCCAGACAGTTCAGGATCAGGTCGTCCTGTGGGGTGAAGATTCCCGGTAAGGCCTGGTAGGCCTCGCTTTTGACACTTTCAGCGGTGGTTGTTGTAGTTTTAACCAGGTGAGCGTAGACATGCTCTTCCAAGTGATCCATCAGGGTCACCCTGACCCCACTTGGGTCTGCCAGCCACCATTCGCCTGCTTCGAGTGATGCTTGCCCCCTGATGACCCGGGTGAGCAAATTTGGTTCCTGGAAGAGGGTTTCCACCCATTTTTGAGTCTCAGTGGTCGCCTGGTTGATATTTTGCAGGAAGCGATCGATTGCCAGGCTGTTTTCGGCGGCCAAACCGGTGATGGCTGCTGCGTGCACCTGTTGATAAGATGCTGGTTCGCCTTTTTTCTGAAGGTAAGTGAGGGCGGCACCCCTGGCGACGGATAATGACGCGTCTGGCTGCGGCCTGGGGATAGGATGCAGGACGGGCAGCCAGGTACATTGGGCAATCTGATCGTCCATAGATTGGGCGAACGCCTCCAACTTGAAGGCTTTGGCATCCGCCGCCAGCAACGTCGCCAGCAAGAGCATAGGTTCATTTTCAGCGATCAACCCACAGAATTTGAGAGCAGGTTGGCTGAGCGGGTGGACCGCGTCAAACACGCCCATTAAAGCATGACAGTGCCAATTCCAATCGTAACGTTGGCGGGAGAGCACCTGGCGAATGGGGGCAACGGCTTCCTGGCCCCAAATCCAGCCCGTCCACAATGCGGCGAGGGTCCAAAAGGCCTGGTTTGGCCTGGGGATGGCGGCAATCACCGCAGAGAAAAAACCGCGCTCTGGAGGAGGGTCGAGTTCCCGAATGCGTCCTTTGTACAGGTAAATGCCACCAGGCTGATCAGGCACGCCCTGCCAGTCTGTGAGGGGGATGGGCACTTGTAAAACCTGCCAGACCGTGACCGCTTTTTCCATAACCTTCCACAGGTTACGCTCCTGGTAAACGGCGGGGACGACAACCTGCCGGGGACGGTTGCGGGGTGAGGGATGAGCCCACAAAGTGTTGCCGCGATCGGCTGCCGATAAAATTAAGGCAATCAGCAATTCTCGCCGCCTGGGTGATTGCTTGAGCCCCTCGAGTTTATTTATGATGGTCTGCAGGATGATCAGCGGCCGGGTGGGATAGGCATTCAGGACATTTTTAACCTGTGAACGCAGGGCGTCATCCCGTTCTACGATGCGGTTAAGGGCACGTGCCAGGTGCAGGCTTTTTGGGGGTAAGGGCGTTAAGCCCGCCAGAGCCTCAGCAGTTAGCGGTTGTTCGCCGAGTGCGCCGCAGAAGGCGCATTCCACCTGGGCAGCGTACGGCTGGTTGGCGTCCTTTTTCCATAAGAAGGCGTCCGCTTCGATCTGCTGGTTACAGTTGGCACAGCGGACGTGGTACAAACCCCGGATATAGGGTTCCATGCGTTCATCGCCTTTGCTGGCGATGGCTAAATCCCGTAATGCGCCAGTCAGCTCTTCTTCTTGTGGGGCACTGGCGAGTATTTGCAGCAGGAAGGCGTGGATCGGGTTGTTGACGGTGACCAGCACCGGGTACCCAGCTGCAGCAATTTCGATCACGACCAGCGGGTTAAAGCCAAAGGGCTCTAACACCCAATCACCGGGGGTTAAGTTCTCACGGCACCAAACCTGGGCCATCCCCGGTGGAATCGGCGGCAAAAACCGCCCGAGGGGCAGCTCGGGTGGCGGAGCACTGCCGGGGATATAGGGAACATTCACCGAACCCTTCCTTTGCGAGACTGGAATGCAGCAGCGATGTGATTCTCGATGATGTAATGGACTTTTCCCCTGATATCAGATCATTCAACCTTTTTGAATAGCCTGACGTCATAGGGCGCTAATGAAATCAACCCGTTATTGGGTTCATCCTCTCCAAACAACGATACCCAGGTACCGTCCGGGATGTCATAAATCAGTTCACGGCTGCTGAAATTCAACACGACCAGCACCTGGTCATCCTGGTAGGTGCGGAGATAGGCCAGGAAGTGGCGCGGGTCCTTGACCAACGGGATGAAATCCCCGCGTTGGAGGGCAAGTTCCTCTTTTCTAACTTGGATGATGTGTTTAAAAAAAATCAGCAGCGAATCTGGATCGGTAATTTGCTGGTCGACATTTCGATCCGGGTAGTTGGTATGCACCGGGAGCCAGGGTTCCGTGGACGAAAAACCTGCGTGGATTTGATCGTTCCATTGCATGGGCGCACGGCAGCCATCGCGACCATTAAAGAGCGGCCAGAAGGTCTTGCCAACCGGGTCCTTGATCTCTGACATTTTTCGTATAGGTATATCGCGTAAGCCGATTTCCTCACCGTAATACATAAAGGGGGTGCCTTTAATCGTAAGCAGCATGGCCCCAGCAACCTTTGCCCGCCGGTCATCCTTACCGAGGCAGTAGCGCGTTGCGGAGCGGCGCATATCGTGGTTGCTGAGAAAATTATTTGGCCAGGCGTCATCGGAGAGCGACTGGTTCCAGCGGAGGGCAGATTGGAGGAATCGTTTGGGGTGCCAGCGATTTTCTGCAAAATCGAAATTGAATGCGGCATGTAGTTTACCATCACCGCAGTAACGGGCGGTTTGCTGCGGGTCGGCCAAGAAGGTTTCACCTACAACATAGGTATCTCTGCGCTTGTCCATGATGGTGCGGATTTCTTGTAATAATGGGAACATCTCGGGTTGAGAGACGTCGTAGATGTGTTTTTGGCGGTCGAAAGCACGGATCCCGAACTGGCTGGGGTTATCTTTGAATTCAGGGTCTTTGAAATAGGCGTTAAACACATCCAGGCGAAAACCGTCCACGCCTTTTTTGAGCCAGAAGCGGAATACATCCAGCATAGCTGCTCGCACATCCGGGTTGCGCCAATTGAGATCGGGCTGTTCTTTAAAGAACATGTGGTAATAGTACTGCTCTAAATTCGGGTCATATTCCCAGGCTGGGCCGCCAAACCAGGATTCCCAGTTGTTGGGTGGGTCGCCATTGGGTTTGGGGTCCTGCCACAGGTACCAATCGTGGTAGGGATTATCCTTTGATTTTTTCGCTTCAAGGAACCATGGGTGTTGATCGGAGGTGTGGTTCAACACCAGGTCAAGGATGATGTGGATATCGCGCATCCTGACCTCTTTGAGCAGGGCTTCGAAATCCTGCATGGTGCCGAATTTTGGGTCAATCTCGCAATAGTCCGCCACATCGTAGCCAAAATCGACAAATGGTGAGGGGTAGATGGGCGAAAGCCAGATGGCGTCCACACCGAGGGCATGCAGGTAATCCAGTTTGCTGATGATGCCCTGCAGGTCGCCAATGCCATCGTCGTTAGAATCCGCAAATGAGCGGGGGTAAATTTGATAGATGATACCGTCCCGCCACCAGAGAAAGTCCTTTTTCATAGGTCGCATTTCATCCTTTGGTTGAGGTGTAATGATTGTTAATTATAGTTGATTAATGGTAACTGCTCAGGCAGCCCTTCTGGTGAAGGGAGTGGGGTGTGGTCTCCAGTCTATTGAAGGTTGCGATTGGCTGATGCTTGTTAAACCTCAATAGATTGTTTGACCTCTAATTTCTTTGTGGTTTCCGGTGATTTCTTTGCTGTGGCTAAAGACACAACGACCAATATGGCAAAACTGAGCGGGATTGTGACGATGCCAGGTTGGTTGATCGGCATGGGGGCGTGGGCAGGGTTCAAACCATAGCGCGCCCACATGTCTGGGCTGAGTAAGATCAGGGTCACCGATGAGAGGATGCCCACCAGGATGGAGGCAATGATGCCTTTGGCGGTGGTTTTCTTCCAGAAGAGCATCATGACCAGGGCAGGTAGATTTGCTGAGGCAGCAACGGCGAAAGCCCATCCGACCAGGAAGGATACGTTCATATCTCTAAAAAATATACCCAGGATGACACCGATGATTCCGAAGACAACGGCAACGATCCTGCCGACGAGTACTTTTGTATTATCGGCAAATGTGTGCCGGCTGATATTGCTCATCAGGTCGTGAGCAACCGCACCTGAAGCGGCCATGATCAGCCCCGACACGGTCGCTAAGACGGTGGTGAAGGCGATCCCTGAGATCATCGCAAACAGTATTTCGCCAAAACTCCGTGCTAAAAGCGGTGCGCTCATATTGCTGGTTTCAGGGTTAAGTGCACCGCTATTGATGGCGCCAACACCCAGGTACATGGTGAAAATGTAGAACAGCCCAATGCTGATGATGGCCACAATGGTCGACTTCCTGGCTGCATCGGGATCTGGAACGGTATAGTAGCGGATCAGGATATGAGGCAGGGCGGCTGTCCCCAAGAATAGGGCCAGCATCAGCGAGATGAAGTTAAGCCGGTTCAGCAGGGTGGTAGTGGCTGGTTCTCCGTCCTTGGCTTCTAAGGGGAACAACAAACCGGGTCGCATGAATACCGAACCCGAAACCGGTTGGTTGTAGTAAACAGTGATTCGATCTCCTGCATCTGAAGTGAAGACAACGCTTCTGGGTTGAAGAATGGTGGTCTCTGGATCTGCCATGACGCTGAGCATCTTTAATGGACCCACAGCACCTGTGCCCTGACCATGGATGGCGGGGATACTTGATATACCGCCCACCTGTCGCAAACGAATCGATGAATCTTCAGGTGCGCCATTGATGATCACCATGCCATCGGGACGGACTGCCCGAAACTGGGTTTCAATCAAGCGGTAGGCGCCATCTTCGCCTGGGATTAAGCGCCACCAGTCTTGAATTCGAAGGTAGGGTAATCCGTCCATTTGCTCCACATACCAAAACGAATCTCCTGCAGTTGTTGAAAATGGGATGGTTCGTCCTTTGATGCTGACCGAGTATTGGTTTTCTGCAAGGGGGGTGGCGGGGATCAGGTGAGAAATGTGGTAAAGCACCAGATTTTCCATCCCGGTATTGCTGTCAACCGTGGCATAGCGCTCGATGACTTGCGCATCAAATAGATCCACAAGCAGTATTTCCCCGGCCAATTCCGCTGAAATTTCCTGGTATTGGAAATTTTGTAGATCGGTTGAGCCCTCTTCATTGACCCGATTGGCTGTGGTGACACCCCGCATGAGAACGGCGCCGGTGAGGATGGCTGCAAATACAAGCAGCAAACCACCATTGAAAAACTGCACATAGGTGGTCGAGGTCATCCCGCCGACGGCTACGATCAAAATTACGGCCGTGCCAACAATGATCACACCCCAATAGTGAGGAATGCCCAGTAGCGGCTCGATCAGCACGCCGGCGCCTACCATCTGCGGTACCAGGTAGAACAATGACACGACCAGCACGCTGATCCCAGCTGCGAGGTGGATTCCCCGGTGATTGAAGCGATGGTTTAACGCATCTGAGAAAGTGAATGTACCCATGCGTTTCATGGGTTCAGCGATCACGAATAAGGCAATGATCCAGCCTGCCAGGAAGCCGATCGAGTAAAGAAACCCGTCGTAGCCGAAGAATGCGATCAAGCCGCAGATGCCCAGAAAACTGGCCACGGATAGGTAGCTGCCGGCAAAGGCGATCCCGTTGACGCCCCAGTTGATTGAGCTGTTGGCCACAAAGTAACCACCCACGCCGCGGCTTTCCGACTGGTGTAAGCAGATATGGCTAAAACGATGCCCACAAAGATGATAAAAACGATGACTGTCATGTCGTTAATCCTCACTTATTTCTGTATCGGGTTGTTGAAGCGCTTGCGAGGTATTGGGTGTATTTGGGATCCGGACAAGCAGATTGTAAATGATGGCGAAAATGATCGCAATGACGATCAAGGCTAAGCCATAGGCGATCGCCAGGTTCAATCCGAATATGGATTCAACCCCCATCAATGCTGGGAAAAACACGCTCAAAACCACAAAACCGCTATAGACGATGGCATACAGGATCGTCATCCGCACACCGATATTCGATTTGCGCTGTTCTGAAGTTTCGTGGCTACGGGTAATTTTTTGTTTCATTAAACCTCACTTTTTTTTCAACAAAGTTCATTTGATTATTTTACACGATATTTTGATTAATCATGGTTCAAAGATGAAAGTCTTTATCCTTCACTAAATCACATTTATTCGATTGCGGTGATCTTGGAAACACCATTTTGTGGCGTCAATTCAGGATTTCTCCCTTGCACCTGGTTTTCATTTGTGCTAGAATTATTCTTGAGTTGATAAGCCTTGGCTTATTTTTTATACCCTTGCCGTCGAGAAGTGGGTGCCCCCCACTTTTCTGTGTAATAAGCACGTTAGTTATTTGGAGTAAGTGGAACGATGAAAAGTGAATTTGCGCTCGCATTTAATGAGGTTGTTGAAGACCGACAGCTCAGCAGGGATGTGATCCTTGAAGC
>Ga0114946_10003508_pt1 | contig 10550 bp, 6 predicted proteins | sample WalLakDeSediment_FD_88676 | JGI IMG/M metagenome (GOLD analysis project Ga0114946, IMG submission 88676) | Lake sediment microbial communities from Walker lake, Nevada to study Microbial Dark Matter (Phase II) - Walker Lake 11/02/13 Deep Sediment | ecosystem: Environmental > Aquatic > Freshwater...
ATTTACCACGATCTCGCTTCCGCCGCTCTCGCCCTGGCAGGCGACCGGTGAGGGGCGAGACGGCGCGGAACCATCGCCGTGGGTCCCGCCAACGCCAACCCGCGCCGTCCCGTCCCTACCATAATTGGAATTGCTGGTTTTACGCGCCGGTATTTGGATGCGTCAGGCGCTCAAACCCTTCGGGTTTGCCGTTCCTCTTGAATCAGGTCGTCTACCTGCCCCACTCGTCCACAAACCGCTGCGCTTCGGCGTAACAGTCCGGGCAATCCTCCGGCTTAGCCCGCAGCAGATAGAGACGAAAATCGCGCGCCGCGGCGTTGGCGTTGCCCGCTTCACGATAGATCACGCCACGCTGGTAGTAATCTCCCGGGTAGGGATCATTGGCGATGACGAGGTTGATTTCGGCCAGAGCGCGCGCGTAATCGCCGCGCTGCCACAGATAGCTCCACGCCAGTTCACGCCTGGCCCACCACGCCTCCGGATTGAGCGCTACAGCGCGCAGAAAATCGAGCAGCGCGCCCTGTTCGTCGCCCAAACTGCGCAGATTGTAGGCGCGAATCAGGTAACATTCGCTCTCTTCCGGCGCAATTGCGGCGCAGCGCTCGGCGTCGTCCAGCCCGGCTTCGTAATTGCCGCGCCAGTTATGGACAATGGCGCGATCCAGGTAGAAGAAGGGGTTATGATCCGGTTCCAGCTCAATCGCGCGATTCAGGTCGGCCAGCGCGGCGTCCAGGTCGCCGCTTTCGCGCCGGGCGATGGCGCGCAGTTGGTAGGCCGGCGCAAACTCCGGCGCTTGCGCCAGCACGGCGTCCATGGCGGCAATCACGGCCGTATACTCCCCATTCCACAGGCGCTCAAAGTTGGCGCTGACTTCCGCCTGCAGCGCGTCAAAGTCAGGAGGCGGGGCCGCCTCGCGGCCGGAGGAGGGCGCCGCCTCGGTCACGGCCGTTCCGCCCGCTTCTCGCTCTCCTTCGCCGCTCCTACTTGCTGATTCTCGCAGCGCTTGCCAGCCGAAATAACCCGCTACCGCCAGCGCCAGCAGCGCAATGGCCTGCAGGACCCACACCCCGCGGAACCGGGGGCGCGCCGGCGCGGCCGGAGCAGCGGCCCTTTCCCGCGCCGCCGGCGTTTCCACGATGGTTTCTGCGACCGCCGGAGAGGGCGGGGCGGGTTGGGAAACGGCCGTTTTGCGCTCTTCAACCAGCGCGCTCGCCGCCGCGTTAATGGCTTCGGCCGCGGCCGCCAGCAGGTGCGCGACTTCGCCCGCCGTCGCCGGGCGCTGGTTCTTGTCACGCGAGAGGGTGCGCGCGATCACGTCGTCGCAGCCGGGCGGCAGGTCGGGTTTGATGGCGCGCAGTTGCGGCGCCGTTTCCGTAAGCTGTTTCACCAGCACCATGGCCGGCGTATCGGCTTTGAAAGGCTTCTGGCCCGTCAGCATCTCGAAGACCAGTACGCCCAGCGCGTAGATGTCGCTGCGCGCGTCCACCTGCTCACCCTGGATTTGTTCCGGGCTCATATAGCCCGGCGTGCCGATAGCGCCTTTCGTCCCGGTCAACGTGGCCTGCGCCTCCTGCAGGCGCACAATGCCAAAGTCCGAGAGATAGGCGTCGCCGTATTGGTCAAACAAAATGTTGCCCGGCTTGAGGTCGCGGTGGATGACGCCGCGCTTGTGGGCCTCGTCCAGCGCTGCGCCCAGCCGCTGCATGATGCGCGACGCCTCCTTGACCGGCAGCGGGCCGGCTTCGAGACGGTCGGCCAGCGAACCGCCGGTCATCAGGCGCATAACCAGGAAGAGGCGCTCGCCCTCTTCGCCGAAGTCGTAGACGGGCACGACGGCGGAGTGTTCCAGCGCGGCAATCGTCTTGGCCTCGCGCTCAAAACGGGCGCGGAAGTTGGGCTCGTGGAGGAACTCGCCCGGCAGCACTTTCAGGGCGACTTCCCGTTCAAAGCGCGGATCGTAGGCGCGGTAGACGGCCGCCATGCCGCCGCGCCCTAGCTCCGCCCGGAGTTCGTAACGGCCGATTGTTTGTGGTAACGCCATTTCCCACTCTCCTGAATCAACCACCGTGGAGGCGCGGTGGCCGCGCAGTCCGGCAGGGTGTGCCGCTTACTCCACATGATACCATAAAGGCCGTCTACCGGGATATCCGTCTGCAACGTTTAGCGCGACCAATCCCGATCCGGCGCGAGGTAGATAAAGGGCAGGCTCATCAGCGTCACGGCAAATTTAACCAGCACGTTAAAGAGAAAAATCTGCCCCACGACGCTCCAGGGCAGCGTGAGGAAATGATCCTGCAAGAAGGGCAGCGCGCCAAAAGCCCCCACGGCGAAAATAAGGCTGTCGATGGGGATCGCGACGCTGTTGCTAAGCAGTACCCGCAGCCATTGAAAGCGGGTCGTGATGCGCGTGACAAACCAGTGGTAAATCTCCGTATCGATCAGCTCGCTGACCACTTCGGCCAGGATCGAGGCAATGACGATGCGCCACAGCGGCCCCAAAACGGCGGCGAATTCCGCCCCCAGCCCCCAGTCGGGATCGCTGGGCACGCCGGCGGCCCACATCAGGTAGGCGGCCATCAGCACGTTGATGGCGCCGGCGGTGATGATCAGGGTTTGCGCATTGCGCTTGCCCAGGGTTTTGTGGACCATGTCGCGCAGGGTGAAGGTGAAGGGATAGATGAAGGTACCCATATCGACCGCCAGCCCCAGCACCACGCCGATTTTGAGGCTGGTGATGTCGGCCAGCATTTGGGCCGCCACGTAGGCGCCCACGATCACGATGGCAATGCGCGGCACGGCCGTCATCGGCGGCGCGCCCGCGCGCTGCGCCACAGGTGTGTGTGTGGTTGTTGACATGTATGTTGCTCCTATGTTTTGGTAAGGCGGGTGCTGCGACCGCCGCAGTTTTAACCGGGTTTCAGACGGCCAGCGCCGTCTTTCGCTGCCACCGGTGTCGGTGAGAGTATAGCGAAAAGAAGCTACCTTTCAAAAATGCGTAAGAAGCAGCGTAAGCAGCGCGTTTGAGAATCTCCAGTTAGCTTTATAGTCTATGGTAGTTGGCGATTGGTTATTTATAGGAGAACTATGCAGCGAGGTTTTGCCATTTTCTTCATTTTACTATCATTGGGATTGGTCACGGCCGTTTTCCAACCCACAACGCGCGCCCAATCCGGCAGCGCCTACACGTTGACCGTCGGCCAGGAAGGCAGCGGCCAGGTAGCCGTCGCGCCCGATTTGCCTGCCTACAGCTTTGGACAGGCCGTTACGCTGACGGCTGCGCCTGCTCCTGGCTGGACGTTCGTCGCGTGGTGGGGCGACCTTGCCCCGCCCAACCGCTGGTGGCGCAGCGAGTGGCAATATCGCATGCCTATCACCGTTGACGCCGGAGACATCCCGCGCCAGGACAAACCGGTGGAGGTCGCCATCGATTTCAGCGCGCTCTTCGAAAGCCTGGGCGCAGCCCAAACGCTGGACCTCAACAGCCTGCGCGTGGTCGAGGTTGACGCCGAGGGCGCGGTTCTGGACAACAATGTGCCGTTCCAATTCGATCCCGCGCCGGATTTTGACGCAGCCGGTAACGCAAGCGGTACGCTCATTTTTCTGCTGCCGGGGGCAACGGCCGTGAACGCCACGCGCGTCTTCCATCTCTATTTCGACGTAGCCGGTCGCGGCTTCACGCCTGCCGACGTAACGCCGCAGGTCAGCGTCACCGATAGCGTGATGGACGAAGGCCAATTTAGCTTCCACGTCGCTACGCCGGCGGCTACTTACTATTACCAAAAGCAGGGCGCCGGTTTCTCCAGCCTGCTGGACATGAACGGCAACGACTGGATCAGCTACAAGCCCGAGGGGGGCGCATCCGGCAATTTTCGCGGCATTCCCAATATGTTCAGCGCCCATTTTCATCCGGGCGGGTTGACGGGCAGCAGCACGCTGGTGAACCAGGGACCGCTCAAAGCCACTATTCGCTCCGTCACCACCGACACCGATTGGGAAGTCATCTGGGAAATTTATCCCCGCTACGCGCGCATGACGGTCCTGCGGCTGGATGAGCCGTACTGGTTTTTGTATGAAGGGACGCCGGGAGGGGTGTTGGAACCGGATACGGATTTTATTGTGCGTTCCAACGGATTCCAAACGCCCGCGTCTGATAGCTGGGCGGGCGACCTCGTTGGTGAGGAGTGGCTTTATTTTGCCGATCCGAACGTCGGGCGCACCCTTTTCCTGGCGCACCACACCGACGACGACAAAGTCGATTCCTACTGGCCGATGGAAGACGCCATGACCGTCTTTGGCTTTGGACGGCTGGAGTTGAACAAATTCATTGAACAGGTACCGTCGCAGTTTACGATTGGGTTGATCGACGCCACGGCTTACGCCGCCGCCGCGCCGCTGGTGCGCTTTGCCTATCGGGACGCGATGGCCGTGCTGGGCGCGCCGGAGCAGGGCGGGCGTATCCACAGCGATAGCAGCAACCCACTCACCCTGACGATGGTCGACAACATTACAGCCACGGCCGTTTTCGAGCCCGTTGCCTATACTCTTAGCGCCGCCGTCCAGGGCGGCGGCCGCATCGACGTAACGCCCGACCAGCCAACCTACCGTTATGGCGACGTGGTGACGTTAACGGCCGTGCCTGATGCGGGATGGCTCTTTGGTGGCTGGAGCGGTGACGTTAGCGGCAACGCGCACACGGTCAATGTAACCATTTTGCGCGATACCGCGATCACGGCTGCCTTCCTGGAAGAGCCGGACGTAACGCTCACCATCGACATTGTGGGCAGCGGCGGCGTGTACCGCGACCCCGATCACCCGCCGGGTTACGGCGTGACGGTGCGGTTAACGGCCGTTCCCGCTCTCGGCTGGACCTTTGCCACCTGGAGCGGCGACGTCAGCGGCGTAGATAATCCGGCCGCGCTCACACTCAGCGGCGATCATGTGGTAACGGCCGTGTTTGTGAGGCAGCCGTCCAGGCTTTATCTGCCGCTCGTGGTCAATCATTGAGAACTCCGCCTACTGCGCCGCGTGAATACACAACACGCGCCCCGCCGCCAGGGAGATGAACGCCTCCGGCGCGGTCATGACGTTGCTGATGCCCCGCGCTGGGCCAAACGCCAGCGTCTGATCCGTGAGCGACCAGCGCAGGCCGCGCGTCTCGCGCACGCGCGCGTCGCCGCCCAGCGGGATGAGCGAGACGCGGTCCCCCACCGCGCCGCGCAGCGCGGTCTGCGACGTTACCAGCCAGGCGCGCTCACGGCCGTTGATCAGCTCCACGCGTCGCCCGGCCAGCGCCGGATGCGCCAGCAGTAAAATGTTGGCCAGCGTCTGGTCCACGCGCCCCCCAAACGCGCCGAAGATGAGCAGGTCACCGGCGTAGTGGGCCACGGCGTACAGCAGCGCCAACTCCAGGTCGGTTTCGTCTTTGTCGACGGAATGGGCGATGATGCGCGTCACGGCCGTATCCACCTCCCGCAGCTCCTCCGGCAAAGAATCTAAATCGCCGATAATAACGTCCGGCGGGCGGCCCAGCCGCTGCACGTAGCGCGCCCCGCCATCCGCCGCGATCACCGCCGTGGCCTGCGCCAGATACGGCCGTATCCACGCCACCTCGTCCAACTCCCCGTTCGCAAAAATCAACACGCTCATCCCATCTTCTCCCACTCACATTTCACATTTTCGCTCCTCGTCCCCTCGCAACCCTGCTAACTTGCAAACTTGCAAACTTGCCCACTTGCACCCTACGTTTGCCTTAACGCCACATCCTCTCTATTATTTCCGTTAACATGAATGAGACAAGCAAGCAGCGAACATTCTGGCGCGAACTGCGCCGCGAACTGGGCGAACTATGGCAGGCGCTCAGCGACGCCTGGGCCGCCGCCGGCATCAACTTCCGTAATCAGATCCGCCGCTGGCGCCGCGCGCGGCTCGACTACATCGTCATCACCCTCAGCGGACCGCTGCCCGAACGGGCCGCGCCGCCGCGCGGCTTTCTGGAGCGCCGCCTGCCGCTGCCCGCGCCCCCGCTCAGCCTGGAACAGCTCAACGACCGCCTGCAAGCCGTCGCCGACGCCGCCAACGTCACGGGCGTGCTCTTTGTGCTGCGCGGGATCACGGCCGATCTGGCCACGCTGCAAAACGTGCGGCGCAGTATCCGGCGCCTGCGTGAAGCCGGCAAGGAAGCTGTCGTCTTCACCGCGGAGCTGGACCTGGCCCACTACTACGTTGCCAGCGCCGCTGACCGCATCGTCGCGCCGCCCAGCGCCCAGTTCAACCTGCTCGGCCTGCGCACCGAGGTCGTCTTTCTCAAGGATACGCTGGCCAAAATCGGCGTCGGCGCCGACGTGGTGCAGATTTCGCCCTACAAGACCGCCTTCAACCCCCTGGCCCAGTCCGACCTGACGCCGGAGCACCGCGCCCAGTTGGAATGGCTGCTGGACGATGAATACGACATGCTCACGGCCGATATGGCCGCAGACCGCCATTTGACCCCTGCTGCACTGCAAGCCCTCATTGACCAGGCGCCCCACTTCCCCGCCGACGCGCTGCGGCGCGGCCTCATCGACCACGTAGCCTACGAAGACCAACTGGCCGAACTGCTCGCCGCGCCCGTCGCCGGCGGTGAATCCGCCGCTGATGAGCCTGCCGCCGCCGCAAACGCCGCCGCCGCGCCCCCTGCCGAGACGACGGCCGTTTCCGAATCCGCGCCGCCCCCTAAGGCCAGGCTGGCCGTTTGGAACGAAGCCTACGCGCTGCTGCTGGAAAAGCCGCGCCGCCGGTCGCGCCGCTTCATCGGCGTGATCAGCCTGGAAGGGCTAATCACCATGGGGCCCAGCCGCCAACCGCCCCTTGATTTGCCCTTGCTCGGCACGGTCACGGCCGGCGAGCAGACGCTGGCACGCCTGCTGCGTAAGGTCGAGACGCTGGACAATATGGCCGCGCTCATTCTGCACGTCGACTCCGGCGGCGGCTCCGCGCTGGCCTCCGATTTGATCGCGCGCGAGATTGAGCGGCTGAACCATAAAAAGCCGGTCCTGGCCTACATGGGCAACCGCGCCGCCTCCGGCGGCTATTACGTCAGCGCGCCCGCGCGCCACATCATGAGCCAGCGCGGCACGATTACCGGCTCCATCGGCGTGATTATGCTGCGGCTGCACACGAGCGAGCTGTACGGCCGTCTCGGCGTCAACCGCGTCACGCTGCAAAAGGGGCAGCGCGCGGGGCTGTACAGCGACGCGCAGCCGCTAACGGAGGCGGAACGCGCGCTGCTGTGGGACGGCATCGTGGAAAATTATGAGCGCTTCAAGGCGTTTGTGGCGCGGGGCCGCGGCCTGCCGGCGGAGACGCTGGACCCGATCTGCGAGGGGCGGGTCTGGACGGGGCAGCAGGCGCTGGAACACAAGCTGGTGGACAGCCACGGCGATTTTGTAGAGGCGGTGCGGCAGGCGGCCGAGCTGGCCGGGCTGCCCACGGACGACGCCCACGAAGTTTCTGTGGTGAACATCTTTCCCCGCAGCAATGCCTACACGCTACCGCAGGCGTTCGAGCTTCCGCAGGAAATCAACCGCTGGCTTTCGGCGGAATGGCTGGATGAATTCAACGGCCGTACCCTCTGGCTGCTGCCGTACACGATCAAATTCAAATAAGGGTGCTGATGAGCATGAAAACGAAGCAGCGCATAGGGCGTTGGTGGCTGGTGTGGCTACTGGTTGGTTTGGGCGTGGGGGGCGCGGTCGCCGCGGCGCGCGCCGCGGACCAGGCCGCCTGGATGCAGAAAGTGGACCCGCACGTGCTGCACAGCATGGCGGATGGGGCGGAGGCGGAGTTCCTGATTGTGCTGGCGGCGCAGGCCGATTTGCGCGCCGCCGCGGCGGCGCCGACGAAGCTGGCCAAAGGTCAGGCGGTCTATGCGGCGCTGACGGCCGTCGCCCAAAACAGCCAGCCGCCGCTCATCGCCGAGCTGGAGAGCCGCGGCGCTCCCTACCGCCGCTTTTGGGTGCGCAACATGCTCTGGACGCGCGGCGACGCGGCCACGCTGGCCGCCGTTGCCCGGCGGCCCGACGTGGCGCGCATCCACGCCAACCCGGCCGTGCGGCTGGACGCGCCGCCGCCGCTGGACGCCGCCGCGGCGCTCGATGCGGCCACCGCCGTCGCCTGGAACATCGAGCTGGTCAATGCGCCCCAGGCGTGGGCCGCGGGCGTCACCGGGCAGGGCGTTGTCATCGGCGGGCAGGATACCGGCTACGACTGGACCCATCCCACGCTGCGCGCGCAATACCGCGGCTGGGACGCCGTCACGGGTACGGCCGGGCACGACTACCACTGGCACGACGCCATTCACGCCGACCACCCCAACACGGCGCCGGGCAACCCGTGCGGCTTCGACGCCCCCGCGCCCTGCGACGACAACGGCCACGGCACACACACCATGGGCACAATGGTCGGCAGCGACGGCGGCGCCAACCAGGTCGGCATGGCGCCCGGCGCGCGCTGGATCGGCTGCCGCAATATGGAGCAGGGCTGGGGTACGCCCGCCGGCTACGCCGAATGCTACGAATGGTTCATTGCCCCCTATCCGCGCGGCGGCGACCCGTTCACGGACGGCAACCCGGCGCAGGCGCCCCACGTCATCAACAATTCCTGGTCCTGTCCGGCGTACGAGGGCTGCACAGACCCCGACGTGCTGCAAGCGGTGGTGGAGGCCGTGCGCGCGGCGGGCGTCGTCACCGTGCACGCGGCCGGGAACGCCGGCCCGGCGTGCAGCTCCATCAACACGCCGCCCGCGATTTACGCGGCCTCGTTCACCGTGGCCGCGACCGACGGCGCCGACAACGCGGCCAGTTTCAGCAGCCGCGGCCCGGTGCTGTTGGGTTCCCACGCGCCGGCCAAGCCGGACGTCGCCGCGCCCGGCGTGGGCGTGCGCTCCAGCGCGCCGGGCGGGCGCTACACCGTCAGCAGCGGCACGAGCATGGCCGCGCCCCACGTGGCGGGGCTGACGGCCTTGCTGATCGCCGCGCAGCCGGCGCTGGCGGGCGACGTGGACGGGCTGGAGCAGTTGATGGCGCAAACGGCCGTGCCGCGCACCAGCGCCCAGGGCTGCGGCGGGGACAGTCCGACGGCCGTACCCAACCACGTCTACGGTTGGGGGCGCATTGACGCCTGGGCGGCGGTGCGGGAGGCGCTCAACGCCGCGGGACCCCGTTTGCACAAGGCGGCCGCGCCGACGGTCCAGTCGGGCGCGCCGCTGACGTATACGCTCAGCGTCACCAATACGACCAGCGCGCCGCTGACCAGCGTGGTCCTGACGGACACGCTGCCGGGCGGCGCGACGCTGCTCTCGGCGAGCCCGCCCTTCACGCTGCAGGGCGAGACGGTGATCTGGCAAACGGCCGTTTTGCCCTCCGGCGCCGCCTGGCAGGTGGAATTGGTCGTGCAGGCGCCGGTGGTCACGCAAACGGCCGTACTCACCAACGCCAACTACGGCGTGCGCAGCGCGGGGGATGGCGCGGCGGTTAGGGGGCTGCCGGTGACGACGGCCGTCGCGCCCCCGCCCGCCTTCGCCCTATATTTGCCGCTTTTGCGCCACGACTAAAGGGGATAAAATGGAGGTCGCCTGGTCCAAACCCCAGGCTAACCATACACACCAACTTGCACACCTGCACACCTGCACACTTGCACACCTGCAAACTTGCACACATGCAAACTTGCAATCTTGCACACTGACCAAGAGGGTCCAATGAAGCGAGCAGTCAGTATCAGCCTGGGAAGCTCGGCGCGCGATAAGCAAGTCGAGATTGAGTTGTTGGGAGAGAAAGTCTCCATTGAGCGGCGCGGCACCGACGGGGACATTGCCCGGGCGACCGCCTTGTTTACCGAACTGGATGGCCAGGTCGACGCTTTGGGCGTGGGCGGCATCGATTTATGGGTGGAGATGGGCCCGCGCAAGCTGCCGATTACGGCCGCGCACAAGCTGGTGCGCGGCGTGCGCCATACGCCGGTAGTAGACGGCGGCGGCCTCAAGAATACGCTGGAGCGCCAGGTAGCCCAGGTGTTGGTGGCGGAACTGGGTCCCGCGTACGCGACGGGGCGCGTGCTGCTGCCCGTGGGCGTGGACCGCTACGGGATGACGCTCAGCTTCTTTGAGCAGGGCTACGAGGTGGTGTGCGCCGATCTGATGTTCACGATCGGCATTCCCATACCCGTGCGCTCGCTGCCGCGGCTTCACCTGCTGGCCGCCCTGCTGGGACCGGTTGTCGCGCGGCTGCCTATCAGCATGCTTTATCCTACGGGCGAAAAGCAGAATGAGATCGTGCCCAAGTTCACCCGGTGGTACACCTGGGCGACGGTGATTGCGGGTGACTGCCACTACATCAAGCGCCACATGCCGGACGATTTGCGCGACAAGGTGATTGTGACCAACACGACGACGGCGCAGGATATGACGCTGTTCCGCGCGCGGGGCGTGCGCGCCGTGATGACGACGACGCCGGTGCTGCACGGCCGTTCCTTTGGCACCAACATGATGGAAGCGGCGTTAACGGCCGTGGCCGGCC
>Ga0114946_10003509_pt1 | contig 10547 bp, 8 predicted proteins | sample WalLakDeSediment_FD_88676 | JGI IMG/M metagenome (GOLD analysis project Ga0114946, IMG submission 88676) | Lake sediment microbial communities from Walker lake, Nevada to study Microbial Dark Matter (Phase II) - Walker Lake 11/02/13 Deep Sediment | ecosystem: Environmental > Aquatic > Freshwater...
GGACGTTCCGAGAGATTTCTGACCTTCTCATGCGCGGCCCGCAGGGTGTCTCCCTCAGGATCCTCTAGGGGGAAACGTACATACACGTCTTCCCTGGATGGCAGAGGCAGATGATATAAAAAGGTTCGATGGGAGGAGGACATCACTTCATGCATCATGCTCAGGAATTCATCAGGAGACTTTCCGGTGATGGAAGGCTCTCGCAGCATACGTTTCACCACGCCGATTTGCAGGTCGTCGAGCACGGCCTGTTCAGGACAAAACACATTGGTCCGTTCCAAGAGGCCGAAGGCGTAGTGGATGTACTGTGCTCCTGAGGCGGGAATGCTGGCCAAGGTCATCATTTTCTCCACAGTGGCTTGAATCCCGGGATAGGAGGAATCCGCCACCCCTGCGGTGGAATAGCATGGAAGCCCATAGAGCCTGGCCATTTGGGCGCAGTCCATGTTGTAGTGGATGAATTCAGGGGCCCCGTACATGTCGTTGAGGTTATCCAGACGGGTTCTCACCGGAACGGCACCGTATAAAACAGGGGCTCCAGGGGAGATGAGTTGATGAAGGGTGATGGCCGCGAGAAGTTCGGCATGGATCAGGGCCACCATGCCAAATTCATCGAAAGGGCCTGTGGCTCCCCCCATGGGACAACTCGATACGACAATGGGGATTCTCCTCTTTGTGATCTCCATGAAGGTTTCCGCCGTGTCTTCAACGATTTGAAGAGGGCTTTTCACAACGCAGGCGATGAAGGACAGAATGGGATTTTCCTGAAAAGCATCCGGTCCTCCGCAGATCATGCTGGCCATCTCGAGAACGGAATCCAACTGCTGTAAGTCGGTGAGACCTCCTTGAACATGCTTGGTGGTATGGTTCAAACTTGCCAGAAATTTGTTTACATCCTTGTTTCGTGTGGTAATTTCGGAATCCTGTATGTTCACGCAACGGATGAAGAAATCTAAATTCTCGAGGTACTCGCAAAGATGTGCTGCTTGACATAGTCTGGATAGATTTCCTGTCTCACGGGAGAATTTGGGACGGTTCTCCTCGTAGGATACATCCAGCCAAACATTGGTTTCCGATCCGCTTCCAAAACGTACGCGAGGTTCTTTCGCGTCCAGCACAATACGGTTGTTGGGTTCCCTCGCTCCAAGGACGACCCTGGAAGGCGCGGTTGCCAAAGCCTTATCTATGACTGTGGAGGGAAGAAGAACCTTCAGACCATCTCCTTCCTCGATCACGGTGGCCCCGGCTCGTTTGAACTGCTGGGCTGCCCTGGGGTTGTAGCTTATGATTCCCTCTCTTTCCAGCAATATGCGAGAGGTTTCATCGATCTGAAGGACTTGCTTTTCCGAAAGCCTTTGGACCGCATGTTTGAGTAAGATGCCTTCTCGTTGTTCTTTCACGGACGAACTCCTATTTCTGAAAGGAAAGCCACAAGATCTGAAATGCTCTCGATACCCAGAGCCTGGGAGTTTTCAGTCTTCATGGTCAATGTGTAGGTGTTGTTGAAACCGAACGGCTTCAACCAGAGCAGATCGTATTCCTTTTGAAAGGCTTCATGAACCTGACGAAAGGCTTCGTCGGGATCACGGATGGGATCCCTTTTCAGGATGTTCATGAGTCCTGTGCCCGTGTATTCCACGTAGAGATCTAAATCACCTGCTTTCAAGGCATTGAAACAAATCATGGTCCCGCCTAGATTTAGACGGCGTGTAACCTTGAGATCCGTCGTGTCTTCGATCAAAATGGAAAGCATTTCCCCCAGGATTTCCTGCTCCGTGAATTGTTTTCCTCCCACCACGACCTTGCCTGACTTCTCTTGGGATGAACCAGATCCTGGCTTCAAGAGATCTTTGCTTTGTAAATAATCACGGGCCACATCCCTGGCTTTCATGCCCTTTTCATCCACCATCAGGTTGAGCTGTCGCATCTCCTGGTCATCGATTTGACCAGAGAGGCGCTCCAATACCTGCTGCAACTCCGGATGTTCTCGAAGTGTTTCCGCGCGCACCAAAGGGGCGGCGTGGTACGGGGGGAAAAACCCCAGATCATCCTCTAAAACCTTCAAATTGTAGGCGGGAATCCTGCCGTCCGTGGCGAAACCGTTGATCACATCCACGGCTCCATCGGCACAGGCCCTGTACATCAGTCCTGAATCCATTTGGCGGGGGGGATGTGGAAACTGAAACCCGTATTTCACGCAGAGGCCAGGATAGCCATCCGGCCGCGTAAGAAACTCGGCATCAAAGCCTGCGGTGAGATGTTCTCCCGGAGCGGATCTATGCCGGCTCACGAGGAGTAAGAGGCAAAGCAAGAAGAAGCCGGCTGCCAGAGATAGAATTTTTCTCTTCATGGACATGATGTGACCTCCTGGGTTTTGGAAGGATCGATTCGCAGGCCTTCGGGAACCAACCAGGTCTCGATACGGCCCAAGATCCAATCGAAGAGAATGGCCATGGCTGCTGCTGGAACGGTGCCTGCCAGGACATAATCCATTTGAAAGCTGCGCAATCCCTTGATGATCAGATCTCCCAAACCTCCGGCTCCTATAAGACCGCACAAGGTGGCCACGCCGATGGTCCACACCGTAGAGATTTGAACCCCGGCCATGATCACCGGAAGGGAAAGAGGCAGTTCAACCAGGAAAAGGACCTGTAGAGGCTTCATACCCATGCCTGTGGCCACTTCAATCACCGTAGGATCCACTTGGGAGATTCCGGTATAGGTGTTGCGAAGGATGGGGAGCAAGGCGTAAAGCACCAAAGCCACCAGGGCCGGCAAGGTCCCGATGGTGGGCAAGGAAAACACCGAGAATATAAGAACGATAAAAGCCATGAGCGCCAGACTGGGAATGGTTTGAATGACCGACGTGATTCCCATGATCGCGGAGACGACGCCCTTCCATGGACATCGGGTGAGGTAAATGCCCAGAGGAAGAGCGATGAGTGTCGCGATTCCCATGGCGAAGAAGGTCAGTTGTATATGTTGAATCGTTCCTTGAAGGATATCTTGTCCCAGTTTGTCAATGCAGGCGGATATCAGATTCATGAAGGGGCTCTCTCGTCATTCAGAAGTTCATGAATGATGTCGTGAAGTTGTGGTTTTTCGATATAGCCAATGATCTTTTCGCGATGACGTACGCCGATACGTGAGCTTCGTGTGATTTTGAAGAGATCCAGGGCATCGATCACCGAAGCTCTGGGGGAAAGGGTTGGACCCGTGGGGTCCTTAAAGGGATGCGGGCCGGTCCATGTGTCTCCCACAAGGGATTGAAGGGTTTTTGTCAGCAAGGAGAGTTGAAAACGATGTCTTCCCAGGAAATCGTCGACGAATGCGTTGGCTGGACTTTCCACCAGTTCGGAGGGGGTGGCGACCTGTTGAAGCTGGCCATGATGCAAGAGCGCGATACGGTCTGCCATTTTGACCGCTTCGAAGATGTCATGGGTGACGAAAAGAATGGTTTTCTTGATCTCGGATTCCAGGTCGAGGAATTCGTTCTGCAGTTGTTCGCGTGTGATGGGATCCAGCGCGCCAAAGGGTTCGTCCATCAAGATGACCGGAGGGTCCGCCGCCAGGGCTCTCGCCACGCCGATCCGTTGCCGCTGACCACCTGAGAGTTGAGATGGATAACGGTCTCTATACTCTTCAGGAGAGAGTCCCACGATTCCAAGCAGCTCATCGATTCTTGAACGGATTCTATCCTGGGACCAGGACAACAGGTTGGGAACCACGCCGATATTCTCCGCCACGGTCATATGGGGAAAGAGTCCGATATCCTGTATGGCATAGCCGATCTTTCGTCGAAGAGCTATGGGATCCTGCTTCATGATATCCGCGCCGTAAATCTGAATGCTGCCCTCCGTGGGATCCAGCAAGCGATTGACCATCTTCATGGTCGTGGTCTTTCCGCTACCGCTGGTTCCCAAGAGCACCAGGGTTTCTCCTTCTTTCACGTGTAGGGAAAGACGCTTCACAGCGGCAAAGCCATTGGGAAAGGTCTTTGAAACATCCTCAAAGATAATCATATTAAAGCCTTGCTGACGTTCGACACGTGAGGCTCAGCAGACTCCTGGGATCGAATCTCGGGAAAGAGATTGAGGATCTGCTCTCGAACGACAGAGGGTATTCGAGAAGGCGGTCTGTTGGCCAGAATCTTGGAAACCTTTACCTTGGCTCTCGAGGAGGCGCTTTCTTGGGATTCCCATTCCTCCCTGGTTTGACGATTGGCAAGTTCCGGATCAAAGAACTCGCTACGCATATATTTCACCGTATGCTCTTCCGCGAGGAAATCCGAGCCGGGTCCCCGCTTCATGATGAGATCCATGGCCAAGGTGTCCTCGCTGACTTCAATCCCTCGAAGAACTCGCTGACACATACCGAGAATCTCGTTGTCAACGACCAGTTTCTCGTAGGATACGGTCAGGTCGGCTTCCATGAGTCCAGCTATGTCATGGATATAGTTCGCGCCCGACATGGCCACCAGAAGACTCGAAAGAGCGCTTTCATAGGCGGCCTGGACACCCATCTCTTTGGCATCGGATGTTCCTCCAGTACTGTAGAGCGGCAATTCGAAATATTGGGCCATTTGAGCCACCGACGCGTTGATCATGGCTCGTTCGATGGCTCCACCCAGGTGATTCATGTTTCTCAGGTCGCAGATGGAGCCCACGCTACCGCAGATGCCTGGGGCACCTTTGTGAACCGATTGAATCATGGCGATTCCCGCCAAGGTTTCCGCAACATGCGTGAGAACGTTCGAAGCCAATGTGACGGGAGATGTCGTCCCGCAGATCGGCTCGGTGGGCACGATGGTGGGAAGGCCCTGCTGCGCGAAATAGCAGGCCATTTCTCCGTATGCCTTGTCGATCTTGAATGGGCTGATGATCAGCGTAATAAAGGAGACGAAAGGACGTTCCTTCAGGGCATGGTCTCCGCCAGCGATATGTTGACACAACTTCACAACGTCCTTGCATCCCTCCATAGAATACACGCCGGCCATGACATGTTTTGTCGTATTGTCCAGCGCGTGGAAAAAGCGATTCAGATCGATCTCGTCCTTCTTCTTGATCTCGTTCGGGAACACATTGATCGTGAACACGTGGATATGTTCCAGTTGGTCGACCAGAACGGCGTTATCAATCACATCCTGCAAGAGAGATGGGCGCCTCTTTCCTGTTCGAGGATCTATGACGTAAATCGCTGTGCCCCCTGTTCCGTAGTGGACCCGATTTCCTGTCAAGATGGCGTCATGGTTTCCATCCCTGGAATATAAGGTGATGGAGGAGGGATTGGACGCTATCGCGTCCTCGACCAGCGACCTGGGAAGACGGACAATTCGTGTGTTTTCGTCACATAGAGCACCCTGACGTGCGAAAGCTTCGAAGGCTGAAGGAGCGTGTACCACGATCCCGGATTTCTCCAGAAGTTCAAAGGCGCAGGTTGCGATCCGCTTCACATCGTTTTCCGAAAGAGGTTTGTACATGCCTCCGGAAAGGCCAATTTCATTCTGTTTTGATTCCATGCGCACCTCCGGAAGAGTTTCTATCAAAGGGACAAGACACGTATCAGTTCGGGCATACCCCTCTTTTGGAGAAGATGGATTGCCCGTTGGGCCGGACAAGTCCGGGCACGAAACCGAGAGAAGAGAGGGTCCAAATATTTCTCTTCACCGAGTCCTCGTTTTGAAAGCCCTTGTTCTGCCAAGCGGAGCATTTGTTCCGTGAGATCCAAGAGATCCGGATTCGCCTCGGCAGAAGTCAGGCAATCTTTGCATGCAACAAGGCGCAGCTCGCGAAGCCTGGTCCAGGAATGTTTCTCCAGGATGTGAAGTGCTTCTTCGCTGGAGTGGACCAGTCCCAGGGTCAGTGCCGCAATGGAGGTCATGTCCTCCGGTGGTTGCTGATCGTTGCTTCTATTTTCCACGGTCTGATACCTCGAGATCCGCGCGCAGAACCATTGGAATGTAAGATGCTGGGCAATGTCTTCGGGACAGGGTGTGACCTGGACATGCTTCTTCTCCACGTTCAAGGCTGTTTGCGTCTTGCATGGTTGATAATAGGAATGAAAATGGGGATATTCCATGATGCCCAGGGGTTTTCCATTTCTTTTCACATAGACAGGGGACAGATCACCGAGAACACGGGCATAGTCTGAGAGGTCTTTGAAGGGCTTCTCTGGAACACCCGTTCGACCTTGCGCCGGCTTCCACCAGTCCCATAAGATCTCCGAAACGCATAGATATGTGGGGTCGATCGCTCCTCGCCAGATGGGCGAATGGGCTGTGAGAGCAATCTGAGCTCCGGCGAAACCATTGAGCACATTCAGAACACGTATGGCTTCTTCTTCGTCAATATCCACATGAACCTGGTTGGTCGCGTTGACGGTGAAGAGATGGACATCGTCACCTTCGTCAGGGGAGAGGACTTGGTTGGAACGAAAAGCATTCTCCCAGAAGGCCGTTCTTGCCTGTTCGATCAACAAGTTCTTGTTGGGGGGGGTTCGTGGATGAATCCCGTAGGCGAGAAAATGGACTCCCTCCAAAACGGAAAATTCCGACAAGGTTGCACGCAACGCGTCCACTTGAAGCTGGAGAGCGTTGAGATCCGCCACGTGGGCCAGAGAGAATTCGATCTTGGAGTAGCCTGTTTCGCAGCCAGCCAGGGTGTCATTTCTCTCGCCTGCTTGTTGGACTCCAATGACTTTTCCGGTGAGCGGGTCCTTTCGGGGTGTCCATCCTCTTTGGGACAAGAAGGACCAGAGTCGATCCACGACGGATCTCGGAACCGCGTGTCCTTCGGGTAAAACCAAGGGGAATTTCAACTCTACGCCGATTCTGCGCTGACCGGTGACTCGATGACAAGCGGCATCCCTACATCTGTCCCGAAGATATTCTGCGATTGAATTCATCTTGTCCCCATGATCTGTCCGTCTCCCTGGATGACGAATTTGTAGGTTGTCAGTTCACGAAGTCCCATGGGACCTCTGGCATGGAGCCTGTCCGTGGAAATGCCAATCTCCGCTCCCATACCTAGAGAATTTCCATCGCAAAACATGGTGGACGCGTTGACCAGGACCACAGAAGAATCGACTTCCCGCAAGAAACGTTGGGCGTGATCGTACCGGCCAGTCACGATCGATTCGGTATGTCCTGAACCATACTTGTGGATATGGGCTATCGCTTCATCGAGTCCAGCGACCATCTTGGCCGATATCACGAGGTCCAGATGCTCGGTCTCGAAATCCTTTTCTGTGGCCTGGATGACACCCTGACACATCTCGACCAAAGAAGAACATCCGCGGACTTCTACCCCGTTTTGGATAAGGGCTTTCACAAGGGTCTGTGCCTTTTGTGGGGCGCGTGTATCCAAGAGAACGCATTCCGCCGCGTTGCACACCTCAGGCATGAGCAGTTTGGAATCCAGGACGATATGTTGGGCCATGCTTGTATCGGAATCCGCCCCCACATAGACGTGACATATCCCCTGGTAATGCTTGATGACTGGAATTCGACTTTGTTTCACAATCCCTTCGATCAGTCCTTTACCTCCCCTGGGTATCACCAGGTCAATAAGGTGGGAAAGGCCAAGAAGATGAGCGATTTGCTCGTGATTCCCTGAAATGACTTGTATGGCGTTTTCTGGTAGACCCGCAGCCTGAAGGGATATTTTCCAGAATTCGCCCAGCAGGGCATTGCATTCCCTTGCCTCCGAGCCTCCTTTGAGGAGAAGGGTATTTCCTGACTTGATGGCGAAGGCTCCGGCGTTAAGCGTTACATGGGGACGCGATTCATAGATCATGAGCAAGACCCCTATGGGAATTCTCATTCGAGCCACTTGAAGGCCATTGGGCCGAAGGGAAAACTGTTCCAGTTGTCCTACCGGATCAGGTAGATCCGCGATTCTGCGAAGAGCCAGAATGCAACCCTCGATCTTCTGGTCGTCGAACAAAAGCCTTCGCATCATGTTGTCGTTCAGTCCATGAGCCCGGGATCTATCTAGGTCCTTTCGGTTGGCGGAGAGTACCTCGCTTCTTTTCTTTTCAAGGAGACGAGCCATGGATTCAAGAACGGCGTTCTTGGAAGCAGTGCTGGCCCTGGCGGTCTCATGGCATGCGTCTTTGGCCTGATGAACTTGGATTTCCAGATCTTTCAAGGGTGTCACTTCCTTCTGAGTTTTCTGCATCAAGCTGAGTTCTCTACCTCTAGACCGGTCCCACAGGCTCTTGCCCGGTCAGATCGTCGCAGAGAACAGGTGGGATGGGTATGGGATCCGCTACCATCATGAAGGCCAGGCGCTGAATGGAGGCCACCAAGAGGCTCTGCTCCCATTCTTCCAGTTGTCCAAATCTGGACAACAAACGGTCCTGAATGGGCGAAGGGGCTCGAAGGAGAATCTCTTGACCGGCAGGGGTGATTCTCAAAAGGACGCGCCTCTTGTCGCTTTCACTGCGTTCCCGTCGCAGGAGTGCCTTGTGTTCCAAACGATCCAGAATCCCTGTCACAGTGGCTTGACTTAGATGCATTCGCTTGGCGAGTTCCCCAACCGACATTTCTCCGTGATGGTTCAGTTCCCGTAAGAGCGTCAGTTGTTGCGCTGTGATTCCATGCTTCTGTGCCAGAACCTTGGAATGTTGATCTATGGCATGGATGATCTGCCTGAGCGCGAAAAGCACCTTTTCACAATGATCATTACTTTGCAGTTGATATGAATCCAAACTCATCGTGTTGAATTATATAGCATACGATAGATTGATGCAAAACATCCTATTCCAGGATCGGAGAAATCAAATGGCTTGTCCCTGTCGAATATTGAATGCGCGACCGAGCATGTTGACCTATTTTGACAGGAGAACTCAATCTATCCGATGTGGTTCCAAGACATAGCCCCCCTAAAACTCGCTTATTATATGCTATTTTGTCGTCGATCAAGCATATTTTCAGGACTTTTCAAAGAGTAAAAAAGAGTGGAATCCCAACACGCGAGAGAGTCATTGATACCCTTTGTGGAGACTGATTCGATTCTATGATCATTCTCAGCAAGGTATATTCCAAACGTATTACGTTGGATAAAGTGTTGAATAAGATCTTCCAGATCTTTCGTGATGCTAAGGAATTTCTGTCTCTTCCTTGGCGATATGAATCGTTCTGGTGGGAAACGCGATCTCCAGGTTCAGTTCATCCACAAGGCGCAAGATGGCCAGATTGATTCGTTCCTTGGTCTCGAGATGCTCTGCCAGGGTCAAGCCTTTGGTGAAGTAGAGAAGAAAGAGGTTGAGGCTGGAATCCCCGAAGTCGCTGAAGCGAACCACGATCACTTCCTGATCCACCTCCTGGTCCGCTTCCAGAACGCGTCGAATCCGTTCCACCAGACATTCCATCTGGTCGGCTGTGGTGCTGTAGGTGACGCCCACGGTCTGGATGACCCGACGCTTGGCCATACGCGAAAAATTGTCAATGGTGCTGTCGGCCATGGTCTTGTTGGGGATGGAAATCATGCTGGAAAGAAAGGTCCGAATCTTGGTGGTCCTGAAACCTACATCCTGCACGATTCCTTCCACATCTCCCACTTTGATCCAATCTCCGGTTTGGAATGGCCGGTCTATCAGAATGAAGAAGGATCCGAAGAAATTGGCCAGGGTGTCCTGTAAGGCCAAGGCCACTGCCAACCCACCGATACCCAGGCCGGCCAACAGGCTGGATACTTCAAATCCCATGAGTTGAATGATCCAGATTCCACCTAAAACACAGACCAGCGATCTAAGAACCTTGCGAATCAAAGGGATGATCTGCGCGTTCATCAGGGGCTCAGACCGCTCCACCTTGCGTTGGAAATAGGAGGAGGACACGTCTCCCAGACGAAAGAGGAACCAGACGAACAAGAGCCCCCCGAAGAAGCGAAGTCCTGTCTGGAGTCCCTGGGCCATTCCTGGGGAGGCTTCCATGGGCAGACTGGCCGCAGCCAGATGGAATCCAAGAAGCGGAAAGAGAAACCCCATGGGTTTGCTGCCCGCCTTTGCCAGCAGATCATCGATGGCCAGAGGGGTTTGTTCCAGCCAGGGGATGATTCGCCTGGAAAACAGACGGTCCGAGATCTTTCTCGCCAGGAGGCCCAAGAGGATGGATGTCAAAGCGAATGCCAGGTTTCCCAGCTTGATTCCACCCCATTCGAATAGAGTCCATTCCACCAGGAAGGACGGCCATTGCATGGGTATCCACCTCTCTTTCGAAGCAGGATCAGATGAAAGGGTCGATCAGGGTTCGATTCAGAAGATACGTCAGACTCCTCAGGATCCCTTCCTCGGAATTGACCTCCAGCGCGGCGCTGATCCTATGCTTTTTCCACATCGGAAGTTGTTGGATGGACTTCATCATATCATCCAGGGGAAGTTGACCTTGACCCAGACCCAGGTGATCGTCCTTCTCTCCGTGACAGTCACTCAGATGCACATGCTCGAGTACGTGTTCCAAATCGGCGATCCAGGGATCCAGTCCGCCTGTGTTTAGATGACAATGGGCGATGTCCATGCAGAATGCGGCTTGAGGCGCCAAGGAC
>Ga0114946_10003511_pt1 | contig 10543 bp, 11 predicted proteins | sample WalLakDeSediment_FD_88676 | JGI IMG/M metagenome (GOLD analysis project Ga0114946, IMG submission 88676) | Lake sediment microbial communities from Walker lake, Nevada to study Microbial Dark Matter (Phase II) - Walker Lake 11/02/13 Deep Sediment | ecosystem: Environmental > Aquatic >...
TCCGCTACCCCCTATCCGCTATCCGGAGCCCCGCATGATCCCAGGTGAAGTCATCCCCGCACCCGGTGAGATCGAGCTCAACGCCGGCCGCGCGCGCATTACGCTCAGCGTCGCCAACACCGGCGACCGCCCGATCCAGGTGGGCTCGCACTACCACTTCTACGAGACCAATGGGGCGCTCCAGTTCGAGCGCGAGCACGCCCGCGGCTTTCGCCTCGACATCCCAGCCGGGACCGCCGTGCGCTTCGAGCCGGGGCAGTCGCGCACCGTCGATCTGGTCGCCTATGCCGGCGGCCGCCGGGTCTACGGGTTCAACGGGAAGGTGATGGGTGCCCTGGACGGAGGTGACGCATGAGCCGGATCAGTCGCAGCGCCTATGCCTCGATGTATGGCCCGACCGTTGGGGACCGCGTGCGGCTTGCCGACACCGAGCTCTTCATCCAGGTGGAGGCGGACCGCACCGTCTACGGCGACGAGGTCAAGTTCGGCGGCGGCAAGGTGATCCGCGACGGCATGGGCCAGTGCCAGCGCCCGGCGGCCGAGGTGGCGGATCTGGTCATCACCAACGCCTTGATTCTCGATCATTGGGGCATCGTCAAGGCGGATGTCGGGATCAAGAACGGGCGCATCTCGGGGATCGGCAAGGCCGGCAACCCGGATACCCAGGCGGGGGTGGACATCCTGATCGGGCCGGGCACCGAGGCGATCGCGGGTGAGGGCCAGATCCTCACCGCCGGGGCAATCGACGCCCACATCCACTTCATCTGTCCTCAACAGGTCGAGGACGCCGTGATGTCCGGGGTCACCACCATGCTCGGCGGCGGCACCGGGCCGGCCACGGGCACCAACGCCACCACCTGCACGCCGGGTCCCTGGAACATCCACCGCATGCTCCAGGCGGCCGAGGGCCTGCCGGTCAACCTCGGTTTCCTCGGCAAGGGCAACGGTAGCCTGCCGATGGCGCTCGAGGAGCAGGTGCGCGCCGGGGCCATGGGGCTCAAGCTCCACGAGGACTGGGGCACCACCCCCGCGGCCATCGACTGCTGCCTCTCGGTCGCGGAGAAGATGGACGTCCAGGTCGCGATCCACACCGACACGCTGAACGAGTCCGGCTTCGTCGAGGACACCATTGCCGCCTTCGCCGGGCGCACCATCCACACCTACCACACCGAGGGCGCGGGCGGCGGGCACGCCCCCGACATCATCAAGGCCTGCGGCCTGCCGAACGTCCTGCCCTCGTCGACCAACCCGACGCGGCCCTATACAGTTAACACGGTCGACGAGCACCTCGACATGCTGATGGTCTGCCATCACCTGTCCCCCTCGATCCCGGAGGACGTCGCCTTCGCCGAGTCGCGCATCCGCCGCGAGACCATCGCCGCGGAGGACATCCTCCACGACCTCGGGGCCTTCTCGATGATCGCCTCCGACTCCCAGGCCATGGGCCGCGTCGGCGAGGTCATCACCCGCACCTGGCAGACCGCGCACAAGATGAAGGTCCAGCGCGGGGCGCTCCTACAGGACCCGGCCGAGCACGACAACTTCCGCGCCAAGCGCTATGTGGCCAAGTACACCATCAACCCGGCGATCGCCCACGGCATCGCCCACGAGGTCGGCTCGGTCGAGGTCGGCAAGCTGGCCGACCTGGTCCTCTGGCGGCCGGCCTTCTTTGGGGTCAAGCCGAGCCTGATTTTGAAGGGTGGATTCATCGTCGCCGCGCCCATGGGCGACCCCAACGCCTCCATCCCGACCCCGCAGCCGGTGCACTACCGGCCCATGTTCGGGGCGTTTGGCGGCGCGCTCGGGGCGACCTGCATGACCTTCGTCTCCCAGTGGGCGATGGAGGCGAGCATCGCGCAGAAGCTGGGCCTCCGCCGCCTGCTCGGCGTGACGCGGGAGTGCCGGACGGTCACCAAAAGGGACATGGTACACAACCAGTACCAACCGGTGATGGAGGTCGATCCCCAGACCTACCAGGTCCGCGCCGATGGCCAGCTCTTGACCTGCGAGCCGGCGTCCGTCCTGCCGCTGGCGCAGCGATACTTTCTGTTCTGAGCCGTGTGCCAGATGCTTCTAGCCGATGACTATTGCCCGCTTCGACCTCTTCATAGAGCCGCTTCTTAGGTTACTCGCGCAGCATCCGGGTGGGATTGGCACGGCAGATGCGCAGAGACAGCTCGCAGATCAGTTCAGTATTTCGGAAGAGGATCGTCGGCAACTCTTGCCGAGTGGGGTTTACCCAGTCTACAAGAGCCGGATCGGCTGGGCGCATGATCGCCTGAAGCGAGAAGGGCTGTCTTCGAGCGTGCGTCGTGGGCTCTGGCGCATCACCGACAAAGGCTTGGCTTACGCGAAGCAGCACCCGAAGTTGGCTCAAGAAGAGGTGGCCAGGCTCGCGCGCCCTACGAAGTCTTCTGTCGCGGGCTCGGATCAATCGGCTGTGCTTCTCACTGGAACTTGCGACATCCTAGATCTTCCACCCGACGAGAGAATACATCTCGCCCTTCACGAAATTCGCGAGAGTCTGGTGCGGGATGTTCTCCAGCACATCGCCGCCCGCGATCCAGAGTTCTTCGAACGTTTGGTGCTGCAGACTCTGCGGGCTATCGGCTACGGCGCGGACGAAGGCTCGCTCGAGCACAGCGGCAGCCCCGGTGACGATGGAATAGACGGCGTCATTTCTTTGGATCGTTTAGGCCTCGATCAGGTGTATGTTCAAGCCAAACGATACGCTCCGGATCGAAAAATCCACAAGGAGGCAATTCACGGGTTCATCGGTGCACTACACCTTCAGGGAGCAAACAAAGGCGTCTTTATCACGACGAGCAGCTTCTCACTCGGCGCCAAGCGAGCTGGTGAAGAGGTGCGAGGATTGAGCCTCCGCCTCATCGACGGGGACATGCTCGCTCGCTTGATGATCGATCACCAAGTCGGGGTCCGCCATGAGGCCATCCCCATCCCGAGGCTCGATTTGGACTTTTGGGAGGAAGGGTAGGTGGACACTGAAGCACCGCCAACGATGATCCATCTCAGAAGAAAACTCCACGCAGCCGCCCACTGCAGCACGAGTGTTACTTTGTCACTGCATGAACGGCTGAAGAGCCGCCTCCGGGCGGTGCTGGATGACGGCCGTGAAGCAGGCATCTTCCTGGAGCGAGGTCAATCCTTAAAGGACGGGGATTGCCTCGTATCCAACGAGGGCCTGGCGGTGCGGGTCGTCGCCGCCCGGGAGCGACTCTCCACCGTCGTTAGCGACGACCCACACCTACTGGCCCGGGCCTGCTATCACTTGGGGAATCGGCATGTGGCCCTACAGATCGAGCCTGAGCGCCTGTGCTATCTACACGACCATGTGCTCGATGACCTGGTCCGCGGGCTTGGGCTCACCGTGACGGTCGTGGACGCCCCCTTCGACCCCGAGCCGGGGGCCTATGGCGGACTGGGCGCGCGTCATGGACACGGCCATCACCACGACTGACGCCCCGGCCGCGTTGGTGCGGCTGATGCATCTGGTGAGTCCGTCCCTCCCGATCGGGGGCTTCACCTACTCCCAAGGCATCGAGTGGGCCGTCGAGGCGGGCTGGATCGGCTCCGCCAGCGACCTGGAGGCCTGGCTCGGCGGTCAGCTCCGCGGCGCCGTGGCCCGGCTCGATCTGCCCCTGTTGACGCGCATGCAGGATGCCGTCGCTGCCGGTGACCCGGCGGCGCTTGGGCGCTGGACCGACTGGCTGATCGCGGCGCGCGAGACGGCGGAGCTGCGCGCCGAGGAGGCCAACCGCGGGCGCGCCCTGGCGGATCTGCTGATCGCGCTTGACCTGCCGGGCGCCCCGGCCTGGCGCGCGGAGCTCGCCCGCAGCCAGGCGGCGGGCTTCGCCTTCGCGGCGGCCGCCTGGGGCATCTCGCGCCGCGAGGCCGCGCTCGGCTACGCCTGGGCTTGGCTCGAAGGGCTGGTGCTTGCGGCGGTCAAGATCGTCCCGCTCGGTCAGACCCAGGGCCAGCAGGTCCTCGCCCGCCTCGCCAGCGAGCTCCCCGAGCAGGTCGCGCGCGCGCTCGCACTCGACGAGGGCGAGATCGGCGCGGCAAGCCCGGCGCTCGCCATCGCGAGCAGCGCCCATGAGACCCAATACACCCGACTCTTTCGATCCTGAGGACAGGCCATGAGCAGCACCCCCCTGCGCGTCGGTGTCGGCGGTCCGGTCGGCTCCGGCAAGACCGCGCTCCTCGACGCCCTGTGCAAGCGCCTGCGCGAGCGCTACCAGATCGCGGTGGTGACGAACGACATCTACACGCGGGAGGACGCCGAGTTCCTGATCCGCAGCCAGGCCCTGCCGCCCGAGCGCATCATCGGCGTCGAGACCGGCGGCTGCCCGCACACCGCGATCCGCGAGGACGCCTCGATGAACCTGGCCGCGGTGGCGGACTTGCAGGCGTGCTTTCCGGATCTCGATCTGATCTTCATCGAGAGCGGCGGGGACAACCTGGCCGCGACCTTCAGCCCCGAGCTCGCGGACCTCGCGATCTACGTGATCGACGTAGCCGAGGGCGACAAGATCCCTCGCAAGGGCGGACCTGGGATCACCCGATCGGACCTGCTGGTGATCAACAAGATCGACCTCGCGCCCTATGTCGGCGCCTCGCTGGAGGTGATGGAGCGCGACGCCCGGCGTATGCGCGGCGAGCGCCCGTTCGTCTTCACCAACTTGCGGGAGGGGCAGGGGGTGGAGGAGATCGCCGCCTTTCTCGTGCGCGAGGGGATGCTTCGCCCGGTCTAGGGTCCGCCGTGCGCACCGAGGGGGCCGCGCCTTGCTGGTCGTTACCCTGAGAGTCGCGCGCAGCGCGCCCCACATTTCCCGCGCCCTCTGGGAGAGGGCCGGGGTGAGGGAAGGATCACGGCGATGCGTGAGCGATTTTCATCGTTCGGGGCGGCGCGTATCGCCATGATCGTTAGGGACGCCGTCTAAGCCCGCGTGGATCAGCGGGGCGGGGCTCAGCGGGGCGCGCGGTAGGGGGTGCGGCGGCTGCGCCGGGCGAGGACCAGTTGCCAGAGCTGCCCCTGGCGGGCGCGAAAGTAGCCGGCGCAGGCGTTCAGGTAGTACTTGAACATGCGGTAGAAGCGCTCGTCGTACGCGCCCACGAGACGGGGCCAGGAGGCGTCGAAATTGTGCCACCAGGCCATCAGGGTGCGGTCGTAGTCGAGGCCGAAGTTTTGCCAGTCCTCGATGAGGAAGGTCGGCTCGATGGCGGTGGCGATCTGCCGCGCCGAGGGGATGTGGCCGTTGGGAAAGATGTATTTGTCGATCCAGGCGTCGGTGGTCGCGAGGGTCTCGTAGCTGCCGATGGTGTGCAGCAGGGAGAGCCCCTCGCTGGCCATGACGCGGTCCACGGTGGCGAAGTAGGCGCGGTAGTTCTTGGGGCCGACGTGCTCGAACATGCCGACCGAGGCAACCTTGTCGAAGCGGCCCTGGATCTCGCGGTAGTCCTTGAGCGCGATCTCGACCGGCAGCCCGCGGCAGCGCTCTTGGGCAAGGGCCTGCTGGGCGCGTGAGACGGTGACGCCGGTGACGCGCACCCCGTAGTGCTCGGCCGCGAACTGGGCGAGTCCGCCCCAGCCGCAGCCGATGTCGAGGAGGTGCTCGCCGGGGGCGAGCTCGAGCTTGTCGCAGATGAGGCGAAGCTTGGCGAGCTGGGCCTCCTCCAAACTCGTCGCGTCCTTCCAGTAGCCGCAGCTATAGCTCATGGTGGGGTCGAGCATCGCGGCGTAGACGTCGTTTCCGATGTCGTAGTGGTGTTGCCCGACCTCGAAAGCGCGGGCGCGCGATTGCCGGTTCCAGAGCAGGTTCTCGAGGATCGCGCTGAGGAACTGCAGGCGGGCGAGAAGGTGCAGCTCGTGGTCGAGGTCGGCGCAGAGGATGCGGTAGAAGGTTTCGTCAAGACGCTCGCTCTCCCAGGCGCCGTCCATGTAGGCCTCGCCGAACCCCAGCGAGCCCTGTCGCATCAGGCGCTCGTAGAGCGAGGCATCGCGGACCTGGATGTCCCAGGGGCGCGGGCCGTTGAAGCGGATGTCGGCGCGCTCGATGAGGCGCGCTAGCACGCGCGGGGCGGCAGGGGGTGAGGCGCTCGCCTGGGTCGCTGGGATCGGTGTGCGGTCGTCCATCCGACGGCTCCCTCCGCGGCGTCGGGTTGCAAGCAAGGGGTGCGCGTCCGAATACTACCCCCCCGGGGCGCTGGGGCAAGCCGTACCCTGCTCGTTCCCGCGCCCCCGCCCTCCGGCAGCCCTGGAGCCCACCGTGTCGCAGCGCCATCTGGATCGACTCTTCGCCCCTCGCTCCATTGCCCTGATCGGGGCCAGCGCGCGCACCGGCTCGGTCGGGGCGCTGGTGGCGGAGAACCTGGTGGGGGCCGGATTCGCCGGCCCCATCTGGCCGGTCAACCCCAAGCACCGCAAGATCGTCGGGCTGCGCGCCTTCCGCGACTTGGGCGAGCTGCCGCAGGCGCCGGACCTCGCGGTGATCAGCACCCCGCCGGACGTGGTGCCGGCGCTGATCGACCAGCTCGGCCAGCTCGGCACCCGCGCGGCGGTGGTCATCACGGCCGGCTTCGGCGAGGGCGGCGACGCCCACGGCGCCGAGCTCAAGCGCGCGATGCAGGAGGCCTCCCGGCCGTATCAGTTGCGCATCGTCGGTCCCAACTGCCTGGGCATCCTGGTGCCGGGGGCGGGGCTCAATGCCAGCTTCGCGCACCTCACGCCCGAGCGCGGGGGGATCGCCTTCGTCACCCAGTCGGGCGCCATCGTCGCGGCGATCCTGGACTGGTCCCAGGGCCGCGGCATCGGCTTCTCGCACCTGGTGTCCCTGGGCGACATGGCCGACGTGGACCTAGGCGACATGCTCGACTATCTGGCGAGCGACACGAGCACGACGGCGATCCTGCTCTACGTCGAGGCCGTCACCCAGGCGCGCAAGTTCATGTCCGCGGCCCGCGCGGCGGCCCGCATGAAGCCGGTGATCGTGGTCAAGGCCGGGCGCCATGCCGAGGGTGCGCGGGCGGTGATGTCCCACACCGGGGCCCTGGCCGGCAGCGATGCCGTCTACGATGCCGCCTTCCGCCGCGCCGGGATGCTGCGGGTGCTGACGCTCGAGGGGCTCTTTGACGCCGTCCAGACCCTGGCCCTCACCCGAGCGCCGCGGGGCGATCGGCTCGCGATCCTCACCAACGGCGGCGGCATCGGGGTGCTCGCGGCCGACGCCCTGGCCGATCACCGCGGCCGGCTGGCCGAGCTCTCCCCGGAGACACTGAGCGCGCTCGATGCGGTGCTGCCGCCCACCTGGTCCCACGGCAACCCGGTCGACATCATCGGCGACGCGACCGGCCGCCGGTATGCGGAGGCGCTCGCCATTCTGCGCAAGGACCGCGGGGTCGACGCGATCCTCATCCTCAACTGCCCGACCGCCGTCGCCCCGGCGGCGGCCGCGGCCGAGGCGGTCATCGCTGGGCTGGATGGACCCTGGTGCCCGCCGGTGCTCACGAGCTGGGTCGGCCAGGCCACCGCTCGGGTCGCGCGCGAGCGGTTCGCGGCCCGCCGCATCGCGACCTACGACACCCCGGAGCAGGCGGTGCGTGCCTTCATGTACCTGGTCGACTACCGGCGCGGCCAGCAGCTCTTGATGGAGACCCCGCCCTCGGCGCCGGAGGACTTCGTGCCTGATCTGCCTAGGGCCCGCGCCCTGGTCGATGCCGTGCTCGCCGCGGGTGGCGAGTGGCTGACGGAGCCCGAGGCCAAGGAGGTCCTGGCCGCCTTCGGCATCCCGGTGGTGAGCACCCATGCGGCGGCGACGCCCGAGGAAGCGGCGGCGCGCGTGGTGGAGATCGGCGCCCCGGTGGCGCTCAAGATCCTCTCCCCCGACATCACCCACAAGACCCAGTTCGGCGGGGTGGCGCTGGACCTCGACGGGCCCCAGGCGGTGCTCGAGGCGGCGGCGAGCATGCTCGATCGGGTGCGTCAGGCCCGTCCCGAGGCGCTCATCCAGGGCTTCTCGGTACAGCCCATGGTCCGTCGCCCGGGGGCCTACGAGCTGATCCTCGGGGTCTCCGAGGACGCCCAGTTCGGTCCGGTGATCCTGGTCGGGCAGGGCGGCAGCGCGGTGGAGGTGGTCGACGACAAGGCGCTGGGGCTTCCCCCGCTCAACCTGCGGCTGGCCGCGGAGATGCTCTCGCGCACCCGCATCGTGCGGCTGCTGCTCGGCGGCTCGGGGATGCCGGGGGCCGATCTCGATGCCATTGCCCTGGCCCTGGTGCGCGTCTCCCAGCTCGTGGTGGAGCTGCCCGAGGTGGTCGAGCTCGACATCAACCCCCTGCTCGCCGACCCGTTCGGGGTGATCGCCCTCGATGCCCGCATCCGGGTGGCGCGCCCGGCGGCTGGGGGCACCGCCCGGCTCGCGATCCGGCCCTATCCCAAGGAGCTGGAAGAGACGGTGACGTTGGCGGACGGACGCGTGCTGCTGCTCCGCCCGATCCTCCCGGAGGACGAGCCCGCGCTGCGGGAGGCCTTCTCGCGCCTGACCCCGGAGGAGATCCGCCTGCGCTTCTTCGTGCCGATGAAGACGCTCGACCACGTCACCGCCGCGCGCTTCACCCAGATCGACTACGACCGGGAGATGGCCCTGGTCCTCGCTGACCCCGGGATCGCCGGGCGCAGCCCCATCCACGGCGTGGTCCGCCTGATCGCCGATCCCGACAACGAGCGGGCGGAGTACGCGATCATCGTTCACCACGACATGACTGGGCTCGGGCTGGGGCGGCTCCTCATGTGCCGCATCCTCGCCCACGCGCGGGCGCGGGGTGTGCGCGAGGTCTTTGGCGATGTCCTGCGCGAGAACCGCCCGATGTTGAAGCTCTGCGCCGCGCTTGGCTTCACCCAGCAGGCCATCCCTGGGGAGGCCGAGCTGGTCCGCGTCCGCCTGCGGTTTGGCGAAGGGGAGGAGGGAGCGGATCGGCCTTGCTGAGCCGAGGCCGAGGCCCTAGACTCGGAGGTCGTCCCAAATCCTCATCTCGCACAGGAGCGCATCATGGGTAAAGGCGACCGACGCACCCGCCGCGGCAAGATCTTCCGCGGCTCCTACGGCAAGACCCGCCCGCAACGGGCGGCCGGCAAGAAGTAGATCCGAGACGCCGCGCAAGCGGCGTTTGTGCTTCTGAGTCCGAGCGCCCCGCTCCGCCCGCTGCCCCAGCAAGGAGTTTGGATGGGGCCATCGAGCCCAGCCCGCCGCCCGTGGTCGCCTGGCGGCACGCTTCCACCCAGCGATTGATGCCTTGAACGGCCAGCGGCGGTCGCGGCGCAAGCCGCGTAGGCCCCGCAAGTCCACGGACAAGGGTCCGCGGACAAGCCCGGACCGAGGCGCATTGCCGTCTAGCCGAGCTTAGTCCTGCCCAGGCTACCGATGCTTCGACTTGATATTGTACGCAAATCGCGTATGCAGAATCGATGAAACTGGCCTTCTTTGAGACTCCGCTGTTTACGCGAATCCTCGACGGCTATTTGACCGACGAGAACTACCGGGAATTGCAGCGGGCGCTGATGGAGAACCCAGAAATGGGTGATCGGATGCCAGGCACCGGTGGATTTCGTAAGGTCCTATGGGAAGACGCGCGTCGCGGCAAAGGCAAGCGAGGCGGGCTGAGAATTATCTACTAATACCTGACGGCCGATGACCAGATTTGGTTCTTCACCCTATGACAAGGGTGAGGCGGCAGACCTGACGGCAGAAGAGAAGGCATTATTGAAGAAAGCGATCCAGGCCGAGTTGGAGGCGAGGAGATTAAGGCCATGCAAAATAAGCGCAAGTTGTTTGATGAGCTGATGGAAGGCGTCGATGTCATGCAGCAGCAACGCGAGGGAAAAATCACACTCCGTTCGCATGAGATTGATGACCTGCCACCGCTCGAAGTAGACGCGGAGCTCATCCGCGACACCCGCGAGCGCATGCACGTCTCCCGCGCCGTATTTGCCCGCCACCTGCGCGTATCGACGCGTACTTTGGAGAACTGGGAGCAAGGACGGGCGCGGCCTAACGCGCAGGCCGCCGCATTGATTCTGATGGTGAGGAAGTTTCCCGATACGCTGGAGAAGCTCAGCGGGTTAGGGGGGCGCTGAAGCATTCCGCGTTGGACGGGTTGGGGCGGGGGGCTAATCAGCCCCGGGGGCGGGTCATGGTGCCTGTACCGACGGGGCCGTTGGGGACCTTGACCGGCCTCGATCGTAACTCCGGCTACGCGGGTCGCCGGAATGCGTCGTCAGGCCATCCTGGCCTGACGTGGTCAGGGCTGGAAGCCCTGCCTACGCGCGCCATCCGACCGGCTGGCCGGGATAATGATCAAGGCCCCCCACGGCCGATGCTGACCCTCGCGGCCCCTTCTCACGGCCCCAACCCTCACGACCTTGTGACCGTCACGGCTGCACCTGTGCCCTGACCCTGCCGAATGGGTGTCCGGTCAGGTCTCGATGCGGTAGTTCGGGGCCTCTTTGGTGATCTGCACGTCGTGCACA
>Ga0114946_10003513_pt1 | contig 10539 bp, 21 predicted proteins | sample WalLakDeSediment_FD_88676 | JGI IMG/M metagenome (GOLD analysis project Ga0114946, IMG submission 88676) | Lake sediment microbial communities from Walker lake, Nevada to study Microbial Dark Matter (Phase II) - Walker Lake 11/02/13 Deep Sediment | ecosystem: Environmental > Aquatic >...
AATGCTCATCTTACCCAATCCCATCTCTTACCACGACTAATACGTGATATAGTCTCTTTATGAACTCCAAACTGTTTTGCGATAGTCTTTTGAAATACACCTTTGGCTAACAATTCCCGAATTTCAAGAATATCACTTAGGGTGAGAGGTTTACAGCGAATAAGCTTCCCATAATTTGAAACAACTTGAGAAAATCTAGGACCTATTTTAAGTGAATCTGGATAACGCTTCACAGTTTCTTTGCCTCTTGCCCTACACTTTTCCCGTATTTCTTGGCTGGCAAAAGCATAGGCTCTTGGTAACAGAAATTGATTTCTTAGCTCTAATGGATCTATACCGTGTCCTGTAGAAAAATGCAGGGATAATATTTTATATACTTTCCCATCGTTACACCACCAACACTTTCCTGCGTCTGCACACTTCAGAAATTCTTCTTTCGAGGGTTCTAATAAATTTACCTTCTGATGGTTTTTCTTCCTCATTGTCATTTCCTCCTGTAAATTATTAATTTACTTTCCATGCTGCTTCAGGATATAATTTAGCCCACTTTAAAAGTATGTTGCAGGTATGACCTACATTACCTATCGGACACCACCGAGGTATAAGCCTATTCAAATTTAAAACGTGTAGGGTTTTTCTTAACATACTTTACGGCATCAGCTAAAACTTGCTTTGTAATTAGTAAGCCATAACCATCATATCTAATTAAATTATTTTTAATGTCATACAGAACATCAGCCTCTTCAGAGTACCCTCCTAATATTTGTTGCAATGCTTCTTTTTCACCGTAATGCCTTACAAAATCCTGAAAGGTTTTTGGTGTAACCTTCTCGACTATCTTGATCATTTTTGTAATCGCTCCTTCCAAAAAGTTATAAAATTTATTACTCCCACCCAATCCGTATTACATAATAGAAACAGCTAGCTTGACTATTAACTTGGAAAATACTTTCTTACCTATAAACTCTGGAGTTGCAAGATAAACTTTAATAACCCAGTTGTAAAAACCCTCTAGCCTTGCCCTTCTTTCTGATACTTTCCTTTCATGCCTAAGGATAGCACGGTATTCTTTCTCACTTACCCCATCCTCACAATAAGGGCAAATCCAGTCGATACCACAACCTCCTACATAGCGACCATGAACACAGTAACCTCTTTCATCGTAACTGTTAACAAACACATCTTTGGAGAACTTTTCCTTTACCCAACCGATAAAGTTTTTCATACTTGACACCTCCCTTTCTAACTATAATATATCACAGTATTAAAAAGGTGTCAACAAATTTATTTTTTAAACTCTAGTAGAAGTAGAATCCTCCCAAGACACATCATCAACTCCTATAAAATAAGGGTTATTGACTAAATAAGGAATTTTTGAGTATTTTCCACTTTTTTTAGGGGGGTAAAGCGATCCACTGTTATCAACAAAAACACCACTTGTGTCAGCAAAGTCACTGTCTTTTAGAAAGCGTTTTGCACTAAATGCGGAGGGAAAAGGACCAAAATACAAAGTATTATAATCGGTTCGTCTGTCTCTAGCAAATAATGTTGGCTCGTCTATTGCGAGATACCACATGTTATTCTTTGCTTTAAAAACGTGGCAATGTCTACTTTCTTCATTAATAGTTATCATAAAATTTACCTCCTTTATAGTTTTGATTTATTTCTACTTGAACCTTGTTTATTTTCACATATATTATATATTGCCTTACAAATACCAATTAACTGGTTAAACTGGGAGGTAGATCTTATTATAATCTCCCCGCCTATCTTTAACCCCATATCGTAACTCCTTATCCCAGCAAGCGGTTTTACTAAAGTTTCTATAGTTTTATATGAAAATGAATCTGGTTGTCCTTCTGAATTTATTATTACATGAAGGATAAAGGGAGGAAAAATTAGGTTAGGTAATCGGTTTTCCTCATAGTTAAAAGCCAGATAAACTCCTAACAAGCTCTTCTTATTTTGGACTAGAAAAATTCGGTCAAACTTTATACACACCTCGTGTTGGGCAATTTTTTCTACAGGTAGAAAAAATGGAAGGTAATTCTTTCTAATCTTCTCTAGAAATACTCTGGCTTGGTCTATATCAGAAATTGCCATAACATGGATATTCTCTTTAATTTCTAGCAAGTGAGTACCTCCTTTATAACCTTGATTTATTCCGCTCTTTTCTTGGTTGTTTAGACCCTATCTTTATCAACTCCCTGATGATCTTGACTACTTGATTAAACTGAGCAACGGATTTTATACGAACTTGTCCACCCGTACTTACCCCCTTAGCACCTCTCCAAATCCCAGGTAAAGGTTCTAGTAAAGCTCTTATATCTATAAATAAAGGTAAAGCTGGATTAAATGTATTACATTCTATATTAAAGAAAAAAGGTGGAAACTTTATAGAAGGGTCTACTTTTGCTTCATCATAAGAAATATCCATAAAAACATTAAGATTACCCTTAATTCCTTCGTTAAAACTATGCTGGTAATAAATAAAAACCGAATGGTCATACCTTGAGTTTGGCGAATCAAAAAAGGGAAGGTATCTCTTTCTAAGACCATCTAGAAACTTTATAGCTTCTTCTACATTAGTAACTTTCACAGTAGTACTTTCTTTAATTTCTAGCAAGTGAGTACCTCCTTATTTATAGCAAGTACAATATCTTTGAGCTTTCATAATAGGCTCATCGGCTTCGTAGTAAATACATCTGGTGTTCTTCATTACTTTCTCGTCATAACAGCCTGTCTTACAGGTTTTCTTTTTCTCATCATAATTCTTACAATACCTGCCGTTACTATTTTTAATACTTAGCATAATACTCTCCTTCTTTTGGTTTTCTCACCTTTTTTTGTTGTGCAATTCTTTCTCTTTCCCTAAGTAGCTCTTCTGGCTTTGTTAAAGTTGTTACCTCACTGAAATCTATAAAGTAAAGCTTATCCTCTTTCTCATCGTAGAACATATTTACAGTTCTAAGGTCTCCTACATAATACCCTAAATCTTCAATTTGTTCATTAATATTATCCATCATAATTCTAACCCTGTTCTGAAACTTAATCAGAGGTGTTCTGTTACCTGTTCTAAACTTTCTTTCCTCATATCTATCTACCCTCTCGCCAGGTGCTTTTGGCATCTCCAGATTACCCTTTACTACTTTGCAGGGCAGAATACCTTCTACTCTTTTAGAAAGGTAGGTCTGAGTGTCTGCTATGTATTGTAATTTGGAAAGGTCTTTAAACTTATCCTTCTTTGGCACTTTCTTTACATAGTTATCATAAATATAAACAGTAAAGTTTCTACCAATATCTTCTACCCTCATAATTACCTCCTTGCTATTGATATCTTTTTTACCATTTTCTAGTATAAAAATTTCGCCAAAAGTTGGGTTTTTGCTATTTTATTGAGTTTCTGGACCGCTGGATCCAAGGGTGGCCCTACTGAGGGTGTCTTCCGTTCTAGAGTCTAGAAGGATTATTTCTCCTTCTAGGTTGGTACTTACTCCTATTTAATCCAATTTTATGGAGGTGATGAAAGAACTCCTCAAGACCTACAAGCATATTTGCACTGCGAAATTCATCTACAGTTGTAAATCTTCTCCAATATCCCCCCACAATACCTACCTTAGGCTTTAAATTATAATCAACAACTAGTTTATACTTTCTAACAAAACCTTTTAGAAACCTATTCATCTCTTCATAATAATTCTGTATCTCTTGGTTTTGTAAGGTATCTATATTAAGAGGGTCAAAACTTTGTAAAATCTTTCCTGTCTCAAACCCTACGAAGAATTGCACCTTACAATCTCCTTCCTGCTTCCCACTACCATAATGAGGTTCGAAAGCGTCTATAAAACAGTGATAATAAACAAGGACTTCTTTAAATTTCTGGTTCATACACCTGAAAGTTAATTTTTTTTCAAAACTAGCAACATTACCTCTTTCATGGCTGTATACTTTAGTTATTCCCCACCCTCGTTGTTTTTGCAGAAATTCCCCTTTAAGGAAGTTCCATGGACTTTTATAATCTTGTTCGTCTTTTATATTTATCATAATCTACTCCCTCTACCACCTTTCGAACTTTTATCAATAAAGTCGTGGGTGTTTAAAATTTTAAGCATTTCTACTGTTTTATCTACTAACATTTCTATATCTGTAGTGTAATGCACGAGTGTTCCCGACGTATTTTTCTGTATAAACCTGCGTAGTTTTTCCATTTCGTAGGTATATAATCCGCAATAAACAAACCCTTCAGCCCCTATTCTAGTAAAACCATACGACAATCCAGTCAGTTTTTTATCTTTCAGTCTCCGAATATCGGATGAAGCACTATTTGGGTAAGGATCCTTCCGTAGATGAGACATGTATACTTTATTTTTTCCAGAGGTTCTGGTCGAAAGTAATACTCCTAATTTTGTTGCAAACTTAGCTCTTTGTTTTAGTTTTATTTCCTGCCCCTCGTTTATAGTTATCATAATTTACTCCTTAATCTCTTAGAAGGTAAAAATTTCTTCCTGTCCGTTCTCGATAGTGTCTTGAAGAATTCTATATATTCATCACAAGCTTGGAAAACTTTATCTTTCGTAAAACTATCTATGTCATAATGGTATAAATTTATTTTTTCCCTAACAGTAGATGGTGCTTTGGCATCAGAACTTTGAAGGAAGGAATTAAGTTTAAACTTATATTTTGCCCTAAACTTTCTTAGAAATTGGTTAATAACGCTAACATAATTATCCAACTCTACAACCTGTTCTGGGCTTAAATCACCTTGTGTTAACTTAATCTCTATATAAAAAGAAGTATTAACAAAATCCCTAGTTGAACCAGGAAGTCGCATGATAATCCAGTGTCTTATTTTAATAGGGGCATAATCACTACTAATACTTTTAACATTAAAAAGAATAAGCTCATACGGTGATTCCCCCATATAAGTATCTCTTACAACTACATCCCAATTTATTTTATTTTTTAATATACTTTGAAGATACTGATCTAAAGGCAAGACATGGGAAGTTTTTTCTTTTATATTGATCATAGTCGGCTCCTCCTAACACTACTAGTAGACAAAAATTTGCTCTTATTTGTCTTCCTCAGAGTTTCAAAAAAATTCAAAAACTCGTCACATGCCACAATAATTTTAGCTTGCTCAAATTCTTCAGCAGTTTTAAAAATTCCTTCTAATTTCAACCGCTTATTCATAGGAGTATGTGGTGAATCAGAAGTTAAAAAATCAATAATTTTAAGCTTATATTTTCTAGCAAAATCTCTAATAAACTTGTTAATAACTGGCACGTAGTTATCTAGTTCTTCCATCTGTTCTGAAGTTGGATCAGTAGTATCGCTGGTATAAGAAATGGCATAATAAAATCCAATCCTTAATGTTCCTATAGCTTCGCTGTAATCTATAAAAGCCCAACTATATATTCGAAAAAATTGTGACTTGTTTTTTCTATGAAGTAAAACAGGTAGGTGGTAGTCGACTTTCCAAGTTTCCCCTGAGTCAAGCTTTCCAGATACACGTGGACCACTTGTCCATGCACCACGACTTTTTAATTGTTTTTTGATATTAGTTATAGCATCCAAATTTTCTTTTATAGTTATCATAACAAACCTCCAACCTTAAAAAATATGAGCTAGCACTCAAGACACAAATTAAAAAACTGTTAAGGCTGTTCCGCACTCGGAACAATAATTAAACCTGCTACTTTGTCTAAGTCCACAGGTTATACAGGTTACTTTGGTTTGAACTGTTAAAGGTTCTGGCTTGGGAAGTCCTTCCTTTTCCTCAAGACCTTTTAACTGCAAAGTTATTACATGTGTTTCTTCTTCTAGATCTCCTATAAACCCCACATTAAACTTCTGTTCAGAAGAACTACCTGGTACTGTAATACCTTCTTCACAGAATGACATTGTATCAATATCTGTATTATTACAGATAACCTCTACACCGTCAGACACTGAACACTCAGATGTTGAACTATAAGTTGACCAATAAACAAGTGGTTTTCCTGTAGTACTATAAGTCTTATAATTAATACAACCGTAACAAGAAGTAAGATAAGAGTACGGACAACTGCTTCCAAAATGACCACAATAACGGTAATTATAAGTCATAACTGGAGGAGTATAAGGTTTCTCAAACTGGTAAGTAACTCTTAGTATACCATCATCAACCCTGTCTCCACGATACTCTGATATTTTATCTGTTTTCTCAATAAATTTAAACCTATTACCTACATTTAAGTCCTTTACATACCTTTCTAACTCCATAGAGCTATTAGCATCAATTATCAACTTACCTTGAATAACGCTTTCCCCATCAATTTCCACATCCACTAATGCTCTTCTTTCGGAAAGGTTCTTCATTAAGATAGAATACTCAGAACCAAACGGTAAATAAACACTTCTATCTTTTTCTCGTAGAATCTTTCCCTTACACTTAATAGTTACCACAAAATTGTCTTTGAACACCACTAGCAACGTCCTCCTTTTGAGCTTGACAGACTAACAAGCTGTGTTAGATTTTTAAAGTCTGTATAGTTTGAGTGCTAGCTCAAAATTAAAGTCTTGAAGTTTTTCTGTATTTTCGGGTTGCTTTCTCAATATCCTCAACCACAAGTACTACCGCCCCAATTAAACCCCTTACCACTTTTTTAAGGTCAGAAGTATAGTGGGTTATATAGCCCTCAGCATAAGTTTGTTTTAAAAACTCATTCAGAGTATATACACACATAAGAAACTTCTTGTCGGGAGTATGCCTAAACATGATATATATTGATGGCACGAAAGGCGAACCTCTAGGGTTTTTAATTCTCACATGAAACTCACCTGTCACCCCGTATCCCCACTTTTTATGATCATTGGCAAAAAATATGCCGTAGGTCGAAGTAGGTTTATTCCTCAACAGTCTTTCTAATTCACTGTAGGTGGCTTCAAACTTAGCATTGCGAGCCTTTACTGCTTCTGCATCATAACTTATACTGGGTGACTCTTTAATTTTTATCATAACTTACTACCCCTCCCCCTGTTATTTCTTTTAAGGCGGTAATTAGTTACAACTCCCCTAATAACCTCTATAGCCATATTAATATCGTTACCCCATTCTTGACCAAGATGAGCCTCTTTAGTTCTATTAATTGGTTTTCCTCTTATAGAGTAAACTAAAAAACTTATAGGTTTGGTTCCCCCCTGTTTTAAGAAGTTTACTCCAATTGGAAATTCTTTCCTTGGACTAATATCCCAAACTACATATCTTAAAAGATAGCGACTGGTCTGTACTGAAATATCATGCTTTCCTGAATTTACTAAAACTACCCCAACATATCTTCTTAACTTTTTATTAAATTCTTCTACCAGTTCCCTAATTTCTATAATTTCATCAGGGTCATCTTTAGAATAGGGTGTAATTGGTATCATAATCTGTTCCTCCCTGATCTGTAAGACTTTTTCTCTAACTCAGTCTCTCTTCTTTGTTTTATTTTTCCTATATCATAAGTTTGATTTGCTCTTAGTTCAGCCACTTGAAAACAAAATATATATTGCCCTGTATTATGATCTATGCTTTCATCTGCATCTTTTCTCTTAATCAAGGTAAGACGAGTAGCACGATTTAATTTAATAATAAACTCTTGTACATATTCGTTGCCCCAATCCAAAAAAGTTTTTTCTTCTTTTATGTCAAGCATAAATTCCCCTCCTAACATAGCTTCTAAAGGCTATTATCATAAAAAATAGCCACTACTGGCTATTATAATAGAACTAGCCAATAACTGACTAGTTCCTTTTTTTCCTATGCTTTTCTCGTATTCTCTTATCAGCTTCCCGACAAAGAGATCGGATAAGGGAATCTTTCAAAATTTGTTCGTCTACTCCAAGTTTAACCTTCTTAGCTTTCTTAGCACAATAATTGCTTTCAGTATATACTCCAACATGTTTTGGTATCTCTTCTTTCACTTGCTCGTATAACTCACTAGGCATAACATAGTAGTTAAAGTGTCCTACAAATGTAATACAAGCATTAGCATTTCTGAAATCTGCTAAAGTGGATTTGACCTCGTAACATCTCCAAACACCCTTAGTGTCATAGGTCAGGTAGTCTACTCTTTCTTTCCCGAACCATCCAATTGTTACTTCAAAACAACCAAACACACCCTGTTTCTTTGTGTTTTGATAAATCTTTCTTTCAAGCTTTTCTGTTATAAGAGATTTCATTTTTTATACTTTAATCGCTCCAAAAAAGGTAGGTCAGTTGTTGTAAACCCTGATGCATTTTTATGACCTCCCCCACCATAATGAGTGGCAATTAACGAACAATCCACCCACGGCTTATCGGTATAAAGAGAAACTGTCCATTTACTACCATCATAATAAAAAGGAACTTTCAGATCAAAATCACCTTCTACAGAGTCAAACACAGAAGAACCAGATAATCCGATGTTACAAGCTATTACAGAGTATTCAGGAAAAGCTTTAAAAGCTGTTATAAATCCGTGAGATTCAATCTGGTTTTTGTAGTAGTTAATATTATAATCTTGAACAATTTCACCATCTGCTATAAGGTAATCAGGGTCATGATCAGGATCAAGCCAGGGTACCCAATTGTCATCTTCTGGGTTAGTATTACAAAGCTGAATACCAAGTTGTAAATATCTGGTATTGTCTCCGTACTTAAAAGTCCAAACATCATAATCACCCAAAAGTTCAACTACTTTAGGTGTAGGAAGGTCAGGATAAAAATATTTCCAAGTCAGTTCACAGCCAGCAATACCATCCACCCTTAAACCTTCTATTTTATAATCTTCATATTTATCAATGGCTGTTTTATGATGGTCTATCCAAACAATATTTTCTGTTACTCCTAGTAGCTTGTCAAATGTTACCGTATCAGGTACCATATAATCCACTATAACAACAAGTTCTTCTGGCTGTATAATGTCTAAAGGAAATTCATCTTTATAATCAATAGGATAAAAATCGAAGGACTTTTCTCTTCTTAAGACTTCCGAATTTGTTCTGTCTATTACATAATACTTGTAAACTATTGCTCCTGCACACTTACCATCCATGTCATGGTGATAAAAACATATCATTGTTATTTCCCCCTATTGTTTTTTCGTAATTCCTTTTCTTCTTGAACAATAACAACTACCCAGTAAAGAGTGTAGACCATTAATAAAATTATCAAACCACTTGTAATGTGTATAAATCCAATCAGTAATATTCTGAGCATTTCAATTAAGGTTTCTATATTAATCATCCTTCCACTCAGTTCCAGTTATTCTAAGATACCTGTTTTTCTCGTAAAGTATGGCAAGCTCCATCCTTTCTTGCAATCTTTCATCTCTTTCCTCTATCGCTTGACTTAAAAAATACTTAGCTGACCTAATCTGTTTCTCAATTTCTCTTAGTGGAGACTTTGATTCCCAGATTAAACCTTCTGCCTGTTTACGACCTTCAACAACATCATTATTATTAATAATAACTTCTAACAGGTCAAGTAAAGTCTTATTCTCTTCTTTCAACCTGTCTATTGTCTTACGATCAAAGTCCATACTCATTCTCATTGAAACATCTGCAGGTATATCGCCTGTATCCATTATACCCTCCTGTATTTGTGCTAAGGTTATTCTTAGCTTTCATATTCGCAATCCCTATTAATAGAGACTTTAATTCCCATATCAGATAAGGAGTGAGGTATAGGCTCTTGTGTTACCTCAGCAATTGCAGATGCTGTGTCTTCTATTATAGATAGGGCATTTTCTAGACCTTCAATAAAACCTTCTTCAAATTTTTTACCCCTACCTGAATTACCTAAGCCAGTTGTTTTTCTCCACTCTATGTCTTGTGTCAGAGTCTCTTTCAATATACCCATAGATATTTTAGAATATTTTAATAAGCTTATATTTTTATTTTTCATTATACCCTCCGTCAATATAGTAATAACACCTGAAAACATTAAAAGGTTGGAAGGAAGAAATTCCCAAAACTTACCTACTGTCGATGGTTTTAAAAGTTTCAAAGAAGTTCTCCCTCCAACAATGAAAGGAAAGGCAAGAGTGTAAAATTGTAAGTGAGAGAAGGGTAGAAATTACCTTTCTATCCATTAAGGGCAGCAAATTACCCCTTTACCGCTAGTTTTCACTCTTTTACCCCCAAATTTAACAAATTTTGGCTATAAAGCCCTACCCTATACCAGTTCCAAGTAGGTTAAAAAGTTATTCAACAGTTTGAAAGCAGGACAGTCGTAACTTGAACCAATACAATAGTCTCTATGCTTACACTTGTTACAGGTAACTCTCAATAATCTTTCTATTGTTTCATCCCTCATTCCCATTTCATACTCATCTGTTTCTAGGGTAAGCTTGCCAGACACAGTATCTTCTGCTATTGTCAGTACTACTTTACACGTGTCACAGGAAAAAGGAGATACTTCCCACAGTCCCTGTTTGTGTTCCACCCATTCAGACTTCTTCTCCTCTACAATAGCTTTCATATCGGTGCCACAGTGAGGGCAAATATAGTTACCTCCTTGAAGAATATCCACGG
>Ga0114946_10003515_pt1 | contig 10534 bp, 8 predicted proteins | sample WalLakDeSediment_FD_88676 | JGI IMG/M metagenome (GOLD analysis project Ga0114946, IMG submission 88676) | Lake sediment microbial communities from Walker lake, Nevada to study Microbial Dark Matter (Phase II) - Walker Lake 11/02/13 Deep Sediment | ecosystem: Environmental > Aquatic > Freshwater...
CTTGCCGATCACCGTCACTGTCGGCGCCAGCGAAACCTTCACCGTATTCGGCAGCTATACGCTGGTCACAACCAGCGAAGGCAAAAAGGCCAACCTCCATTTCCGGGCCAGTGGATATGGTGTCGATACCGAAGAACCGTTCTACCTGGGCCTGAACGCCATGCTGCGCGGTGAGGCAGCGGACGATGATGATGACGGGGACGGACCGCCTATCTGGGTGCCCGGCCCGCCGCCCTGGGCGCCTGGCCCACCCCCCTGGGTCATTGATTGGATACCAGGCCCACCGCCCTGGGTTGGCGATAATGGTGATGACAATGGCCAGGAAGGCCCGCCCGATTGGATTCCCGGCCCGCCCCCTTGGGTTGGTGGTGATGACGAGGCAGGCGACGAAGCGCTGCTGCCGGTTGTGCCCGATCCTGTCACTGACACGGCCGCCCCACCGCCGGCTATCCCCACCCCGCCAGTGGAAATCCCGGCCCCGCCCGAAATCCCCGCTCCGCCGATTGAGATGCCTGAGCCGCCGATCGAGTTACCCGCCCCACCGATCGAGCTGCCCACTCCACCGGTGGAGTTGCCCGAGCCGCCGCCCTGGATACCGGGCCCACCCCCTTGGGCTGGCGATGACGATGGCGACGCCCCTGGCGGACCACCGGCTGGGGTGAATCCCGGACCGCCGCCCGGCGCCGGCCCGCCCGGCCGCGGCGGCTAACCATATTGGAATCGAGTGAGAAGTTTAGTTTGAAGTTTCTAAGGAGATAACCATGAAACGCACCATATTAATCGCTTTAGTGATGGCAGTAACGATATTTGCGCTGGGGCTGGCCCCAGTTACACAGGCCGCGCCCCCCCAGGCCGCGCCGCCGCCAGGCACCGACTCTATTGCGGAGATCGCCATCGCTGCCGGCTTCGACGAGCTTGTTGGCGCCCTCGTATACGTTGATGATGAGCTGGGCGCCGGTCTGGTTGACCTGTTCCTGAACGGCACCGACCAATACACCGTGTTCGCCCCGACCAATGAGGCGTTCGAGGGCCTGTACACCCTACTCGGTATTGACGGAATCACCGACCTTCCCCCGGAGCTCGTGCTTAACGTGTTGCTCTACCACGTGACCGAGGGCCGTCGGGCCGCCAACAGCGTGGTGCCGCCGGTTCGCCCGCGCGTGATCACCACGCTGCTGGGCGCGACGTTCACCGTCGATCGCACCGCGACGATCACCGACCTCGCCGGTCAACAGGCCAACATCGTCTCGCCGAACATCTCGGCCAGCAACGGGATCATCCACGTCATTGATACGGTGATCCTGCCGCTTCCATAAGACGGACGCTGAGTATACTGAAACATCTTGTGACGCCCACCCCGGTAACCTGAGTTGGGCTGCCACCACCTTCGCGAACGGTGTGGAAGTGGCTAATGGCTGCTTCCACACCGTCGCGGCCGTCGTATTGCCCTATGCACCCTAATTCTTTGAACTAAGCCGCAAGGGAGCTAAACAGCCTGGGTAACGTAGTTATCCCAGGCTGTTTTTCTGTCAGATTAATGCCTGATGGGTCACCTGAAGCACGGGATGGCCAACGGCCGTTCACAACTGCCGCAAAGCACCTACTAAGGCAGCTGCCTGAACCCATAGAAGGCAGGATCGGCTTCGACGGGCTCAGCCCACGTGAGGGTTAATAGTTTCGCCGCAAAACTAATCTGGTTTCTGGCCACATTTGTGACTCCACCGAAAAAAGTCGAAATGTGCCCATTTACATTCAAACCCAATCATCTTATAATGGCCACATATGGCTTAATGGATAGTCAGTAGTAACCAACAAAGAAGCAGCCCCGGTCAGCGCAGTTAAGGTCACATTTTCACCGTCTTGACGATTGGATAGCAATATGGGCGACAAGCAACAGGCTGCCAAAGTTGCCAAAGAAACACAGTCTCTGGCGAAGACAGAACCAGCCGTCAACAGCCAGCTTGAATGGTTGCCGGAGTTAGGGGAGCAGACATTATTGCGGAAAGGGCTGCCCGGCTCAGACGCCGCTCGACCCCTGCGGCAGGCAACTGTCCAGAAACTCCAGCACCGCCTTGGCAACACCTCAGTCCAGCGCTTTCTGGATCGGTCACAGCCCAAAAACAGTGATTTGATTCAGCGTGCTATAACCGAAGAGCTAGAGGAACAGCCAGGAACAGCTGCGGGCGATTTGCTGCAGCGTCACACAGCAGTTGAACTAGAAGAACCAGAAAACGCTGTCCAGGCCAAACTGGACGCTGATTGGGGAACTCCGCGCCAGGTCCAACCAGAAGAAGAAACGAGCCCAACCGCACAACGCGTCACGGCCGCGCCCGGCAGCCTGGTCCAGCGCAACCTGACCGACGATTTGAACCGGGCCATGAGCGGTTGGAGCACCGACTCGGCCGCCATCATGCGCCTGATCAACAACGCCCCGGCAGCAGAAAGGCAAGCAGCCTTACGCGATCCTCGTTTGATTGCCCGCTTACGCGACAAATTGAGTCGGGGCGATGCCATTCGCGCCCTGGAGGGGTTGGGGGCGCCCCTGGTGCAGCGCTTGGAAGTGGCTATGTCCGGTTGGGGCGCCGATTCGGCAGCTATTCTGCGCATGATCAACAGCGCGCCAGCCGACCAGAAACAGGTCGTTCTGCAAAATCCAACTATCATGGCTCGACTGCGGGATGAGTTAAACCGGGCTGACGCTATCCGAGCTATGGAAGGATTAGGCGCTTCCCTGGCTGAACGGCTGTATGCAGCTATGCAGGGTTGGGGTGTGGACGCGGCGGCCGTGGTTCGGCTGGCGCGTAACGCCAGCGACGCCGAAAAGCAGGCTGCCCTGCATGACCGGGCCCTCATTGACCGCTTAAAGAGTGAGCTCAGCCGGGCCCAGATGCTAAACGTGCTGGACCAATTGGGGGCGTCTATCGTCGACCGGCTGAACGTGGCCATGGATGGCTGGGGCGTAGACTCGGCGGCTATATTGGCCATTGCCCAAAATGCGACCGAAGCCCAAAAGCGCGAAGCGCTGGATGACGCCACCTTGATCGCTCGTCTGGGTAGTGAGTTAAGTCGCGCCGATATGCAGACGGTCCTCACCCGCCTGGGCGCTTCGCTGGCCGACCGGTTGAACGTGGCCATGGATGGCTGGGGGGCGGATGCGGCGACTATTTTGGCCATCATTCCTACGGCCGAAGAGGCTGAACGGCTGGCGGCCCACGATGACGTGGCCCTGATCGCGCGGCTGCAAAGCGAGCTCAGCGAAGATCTGTACTGGCAAGCCCGGCTGCTGCTCCGTTTCGGCAGCCAGGCAGTGATTGATGCGCCTTCGACGGCCGTGCCGGCTATCCCCAACGGTATCCATTACCGCACCAACGCCCACATCGAGGCCAGTGAATGGACGCAGGCTCTAGCTGTGATGGTTCGTCACCTCGAAAGCACAGGGGCGCTGGACAGCAGCCAATACACGGAAATGGCCTATGATGCGGCCGGCGGCGGTGAAGGCTTGACCACCGTTTCCGGTTACAATTACGATGCCGCCGCCAATCGCTGGACGGTTGCCAGCACCCCAAGGGTCACTGTCCATCCGGTCGGCTTTGCCGACGTAGGCTGGCTTTATTCGACCATCATGCATGAGTACCAGCACGTCTTGCAGTTCAACGCTGGCTACAACAACGATCCCAACAGTGCTGTGGTCGTTGCTTCTGATGAAGTAGAGGCCTACTTGTGGGAAATTGAGAACGCCAACCAGACTGGCGTTATCAACAATCCAGCCCAATTCCATGATGTCGGCAATCGACTGACCGGTCACTTCAACGCCCTCGATGCCGCTCACCAGGCAACTTATCAGGCCCGTTACAATGCGGCCATGGCAGTAGTTAACGCCGTGCCCCTACCGGCCGGTGGGGCCGGGGCCGGCGCGGCGGCGCCGCAAAGCCTGACCGCTAAATTGACAACCGAGCTGGAAAATGAACCACCAGATACAGCAAAGATGCTGGCCGACATCGCCGCTGCCACGGCCGCCGATCAGGAACTGGTTAGGAACAACAGCAGCCTGATGCGCCGGTTAGCGGCCGCCTTCAATCAGGCCGATATGCGTCACGCCATGAACCTGTTGGGCGTGTCTATGGTTAACCGGTTAAGCCTGCTGCTCGACCAGAGCGCCAGCAAAGCCGACATCCTGGCGCTCATCAACGGTGGCACCGCTGAGGAAAAAGCCACTATTCTGGCCAACAGGGCCCTTATCGACCGGTTGCTTGCCCATCTGAATCAGGCTGACGGGCTGGAGATCTTGGCGGCGCTGGAAGATACCCTGGGCAACCGGATCGGTCACGCCTTAACCGGTACGGTCAATGAAACAGCCATCTTCGATATGATCCGTGCCGCCGAAGCTGCCATGCGCAGCGAGGTTGCCCTCAACAGCGAATTGATGAACCGGCTGCGAGCAGCCCTCGCCGCCCTGAGCTACTGGAAAGTACGCCTGCTGCTGGAATACGGTACCGAGGCCAGTTTCCCGGCCAGTGTAACCACAATGTGGACAGCTTTGCAGGGTAACCCCAGCGCCACCGACATCCGCCGCACCATTGCCAATCTAAGCACGCCTGACTACACTGTTCTAAAAGATGTGGTCGGCATCCGCGAAGTTTTGCGCGCCTTGATCACGAATGATGATGACTATATGTTCATTCTGCGCATGTTAGATCAGGGCTTAATTGCTGAAGAAACCGATATCAGCGAAACGTACAGCGAAACCTTATTGGTAGATGATCCCGATACGCCTCAACTAGACTGGACGCCGCGCCAGTTTAGCGGTACAAGAGGTTTTGACGTTGCCTACTATCGCGACCGGCTGCAGGTTGACGTGCGCATCAAACTTAACCCGGTTGATGATACCGCCAGGGGCGATCTGACGGCCTTACAGAGCCTATGGGAACCAATGATCGAAAACGCCTGGGACAACAAGTTCAGCTTGCGCAATGCCGTTCACACCCTACCCATTCGGGTAAACTGCAACTTTACCGGCAGCAATCCGCACCACACTGTTAACGTTCACTCCACGGCCGTTGTCTCCTGGCCCGGCTATAACGTCAACAACTGGTATTATAATGCCCCCAATTACAGCGCCGACTCGCCCGTTCACGAGTTTGGTCACATGCTTGGTAATCCGGACGAGTACCAGCTTTCCCGCGCCGATTACCAAACGACCGTCGGTGTCGATCCGACCACGGATCCAAATGCGACCGCTTCAGCAGCTGACGTAGCCGGCGTCCAGCATTACACCAACACGGCCAGCGCCATGGGCTCGGGCGGTCCGATTCAGCGACGCCATCTAAATTACTTTGCCAACTGGATTAATACCCACCGGCGTCGCAATGCGGACAACAGTTTTGCCGAACCGGCCTTCACGCTGGTATAAGATCATGGTACACAACCGGCGCCTGCTGCTCTTGATTATCAGTTTGCCACTCATTGCCTGTCGGGCAGCAAGCAGCCTGACCCCAACCATACCGGCTACCCTGGTGACGGTGGCAACCGGTGAAAGTACCACAGCTATCATGACGGAGGATGCCATGTCATTAACTGACGGGTTTGAGCTGAATTACACTGCAGCCGGCGGACGGCCGTTTGTACAGACCATGCTGCATATATCGCCGGCTGGTCAAGCAGAGCTTTACTTGGGCAGCTCCTGGTCACTGCCACCGGGCGATCTGGATACGGTTGGTTTCTTTGGTGGCCGGGTTCCAACCAACAGCTGGCACAGCTTACAGACCTACCTTACCGCCGAAAATGTGCTGGTTCATCCCGGCAGCCGAGCGGCAACGTCACCCGACATGGCCAGTCGTCACCTGACACTGCGCCAGGGTGGCCAGGAACAGACGATCACCATTACCGACACATCTCAAGAGCCCACATTGGCCAGGCTAGAGGAGATGTTGCTGGAAATCATGACCGGACTGGCCACGAAACCGTTGCGGGCCGCGCGGGTGACGCTTGACCTGCCGGTGAATGGCCGTGGGGCTGAACCGCAGTTGACCATTACCAATGCCGGCAGCGAACCTTTGTCGCTCGTCTTGTTTAGCGCGGCCAACGTCAACCAATATATGCATGTCGAATTTCACCTCGAACAACGGTTCACCTTACCGTCAGGCATCGAAATGTGGCTGCCGGTAAGCAGTTCCGCTGCCGCGCGGGCGGACATCATGACGCTGGTAGAGGCCGGCGCCTTTCCAGAAGGCAGTCACACCCTGGCACCGGGCGCCGCCCATAGCTTTAACCTTGCGCAAATCGCTCTCCCTGAATCAAGCCAGCCCCTCTATGCGCGAAGCGTGATAACATTCTGGTTGGCCACAGACGGCGAAGATTTTCGCCCGGTAACGGTGCAAACGGCGAGAATACAGCTGGATGAGTCACCTAATTCCTAAGCAGCGGCTTTTAGGCGTTGCCTATCTGCTATCCTGTGGCCTGGTTTTCTTGCTGGTTGCCTGTAACGCCGACCAACAAGGAGGAATGAATGAGACTATGGACTTAGAATTAACTGTTACCAGCGACAAGTCGCATTACGCAGCCAATGAACCCATCTTGGTTACGGTTAACCTGCATAATTCCGGCTCCCAAACCATAACGGTAAACGGCCGTCTGCTGCTCAATCATGCTTCAGCCCCCGAGTTTGCCCGCGATCTCTATTTTGAGATTGCCGGACCAGAGAATTACAGCAATCGCAATCTGTTTCGGGTTAATGCCGGTGCGCCCCGCGTCGAGGATCTGGTGGAGCTGGCCCCCGGTGAGAACCACCAACGAACCATCGAATTGACTCGTTTTCATTCGCTTCATTTGCCTGGACAGTACAGCTTGGTCGCCCATTATCTTAGTGCTAGCCCGGTAGCCGGCTTCGATGTCTGGCAGGGATCCTTGCAGTCGGATGCCCTGGTTCTGGAACGACGGTAAAGCGTATGCAGTCACAGAAAGAGATCGGAGCTCTAGCGCAGCTGCTTAACTGGCCTTTGCCTGAAAATTGGACGGCCGTCCTAACCCGTTTTGCTGACGCCTGGCCAAATTACCTTGAGTATCAAATTAGCTTCCCATCAGGCGAGTTTGCCCTGATTACCCTGGGACGGACGCCCCAATTCCTGGAGACAATCACCACTTACTTACAGGAAATCGGCGGGGACAATGCCGCCCTGGCCATTTTCCAGAATATGCGCCAATACGTTGGCCAGGCTACCTGGGGTCTGAAGCTGGTGTTAAGTCATCATCCAGAAGTTCAGTTATATGTCAAAAAACCGCTGCCTGTGCCGGAGGTTCTGTTTTGGCTGCGCCAGCGTCAGGGAATAGATGACGCCGCCGGCGAGACTATTGAGGCTGTGGCCACCCAGCTAGAGAAGAGCCACACCCATTTTGTGGGTGCTGACTTTACCCCAGGCCAGCCGGTTCGCTACCAGATTTACTTTACCCAATACGTAACGGCGGATAAAGCTGTTCAAAAGCGGATACAACAGGCCCTGGGCTGCCTGGGTCTATCCACCACCGCGCAGCAGCAATTCGACCGGTACCACCCTCTCCTGGCCCAGCCTGAGCAAACATTGTGGCTTTCTGTCGGGCTGTCCAACCAGCAGATCATGCCTTCGATGAAGCTGGACTACTCCGGTGTGCGGCTAGGCGTTGCCGGCTTGTTAATGGAAGACCTGAATCTCAGCGCGTCCCAACGAGATGTCCTGGTACAGATTGGTGAACAGTTGGGCGTTGACACCGCCGACTACCTGGGACTGCGTTTGGCCGATGGCCAGCCGCCGCAAATCAGCCTTTATCTGACCCGCCAATGCAGGTCGTAATTCACTTGCCGGACCTGAACGGCCGTTTATACGTCGCCAAATCATCTGCCGGCTGCAGCGGGGGGTGGTAAGGCTGGCTGCCAAAGCGGGTTAGCAAAACGGCCCCGAAAAGAAAGACGGCCGCGGCCGCCAACAGGATCCTACCCACTACGGGCAAATTAAAGAGAAACATCAGCAGCATCACGCCGCCAAACGTGGCCCAACCGGGCGATAAGGGGCGATTGGCCCATGCCGCCAGCCGGTGGCCCAATTCCATACCCAGGGTGATGATGCCGATCCCCACCATCAAAAAAAGAACCAGGCCAGGGAGCAGCACCAGGGGCAGCAGCACAATCGTCAGGGCCATCATAACCAGCAGAATGGGCAGCACCAGCAGCGCCAGCAGGCCCAATGAGAGGGAGGCCAGCCAGTGGTCACGGGCAGCGGCGCTGATGCGGCGCAGTGGCTGCGGCCGTTGGCTGACCCACAGGCCACCTAGCCCCGCCAGCAGCAGCGCCGACATGAAAGCGCGCCCCAAACTATCCCAACCGGTGGCTCGTGGCTGGTCTTCCAGCGGCAGCACCAGCCCGCCGGCCACCACCTGACCCCGCACCACGGCCGTTTCAGCCAGGGCCACCGTCTCGCCACTGTAGCGCAAATCGCCGCCAATCACGGCCGTTGGCCCCATGGTGACCCGGCCATCTAATTACCACCAGATCGCCGGCCACCACCCCATCCAGGAGCAGCCTGCCGCCCACCACATAGATTGTGCCGCCTACCTGGGAGTCGCGGGTAAACTCGGCCGTGCCCGCCCGCAGCAGCAGATCTCCCGGCAGCGGCGTTGCCGCCGTGAACCGGTGCTGGCCGTCAAAAACAAGCGTGCCGCGGGAGAGGCCATCATCACAGCCTACCAGCAGCAGCGCCGCCAACACAAAAACGAAGCGGTACCATCTATTGTCTCTGTTCATCGATCGACTCCGCTCACGACAACTCCGTGTCCATCCGGCGACCTTGCCCTGGACGGGCCCGTTTCCTCACCGGCCAAAGCGCGACCGCCAGCATGCCCACAAGAAATAGCAGGGCCAGCGCCTGCACCAGCCGCAAATGCTGCTCCAGCGGCATCCCGCTGGTGTGCCACTGAATAGCCAGGGCCGTACTGAGAAAAGTGGCCGTCCAGCCGGAAAGCGCCGCCCCCACGGCCGTATTGCGGCTAATGGTCTCCGGCGTGGAAAAATCGGCCCACAAAGTAAAGTTGATCACGGTGTACAGTGAAACGGCCGTGGCGTACAGCATCGGCGTGCCCAGGGTGGTAACCGTGGTCTCCAGCAGCAGCCAGACGCTAAAGGTGTACGAGAGATGGGTCAGGGCAAAAAGGCCAAAGACCCAGTAAAAGAGGTGGCGCTCATCTTCGTAGGTGTAGAGAACCCCAGCCACCAGGGCGGCAATGACGTGGGTAATGGCGATCACCAGCCGCGGCGCCTGGTCAGGCGACTGCCAGGAGCCATCTACCAGGATGGGGGTGTCAATCAGGCGCAGGAAGGCGAGGCTGTCAATAAAGAAAATGCCGAACATGAGGGCCAGAAAGCCCAGAAAGCGGCGGTCAATGCGCCCTTCACGGCCGCGCAGGAAACGGCCGTGACCAAAACGCTCCTGCCGCCGATGGTTGACCGACAGTTCGGCCACCCAGTCACTGACAAAGGTGCGCCCCAGGGTGGCCAGACCCACAATCAGACCCAGCCCCAACAGACCAGGCACCATGATCAGCAGCATCGCCTGGCTAAACGGCTCAACCTGCCAACCACCAGGGAAGAGAGCGGCCGCCCAGTAGGCCACGGCCGTGATGGCCGCCGCGACGTAACCCCGGTCACGTACCGGAATCAGGTCGGTGGTCAGACTGAAGGTGGCCGGGACACCCACGCCTAAGGCCAGCGAGCAGACGACGATCCAGACCAGAAAACCGGCGGCGCTGGTAATATGGGGAGCTACGGCCGTTAACACCGTCTGCACCAGCACCACTGCCAGGGCCAACTGCAGCTTGCGCAGCAGCTGTCTGCCCCAGCCCAACCGCTGCATCCACCAGCCAAAGAACAGGGCCACCAGGCAGGTGATCAGCGCCAGCACCGCCATTTGTTGGGCTACCGTCGCCGCCGGCAGCGCTAAGACCCGTTCACCCAAATCCTTTAGACCGAGCTGGATAAAGGTGACGTTATAGAAATAGCCAATGGCCATCATGCTGATAAACAGCAGGTAGCCGGCTGTCACTGGCCAGTTGCGCGCTTTCAGATAAAGCCAGAGATCCATGCCCTACTATAGGGTAAAAGGCCCGCTCCGATCATCAAGCAGGTGGCGGGTTATCCACCTGGCCATCTGACCCATTTCAAGCCTGGTCAACTGGCCAGGCCAAATCTACCCGTTGGTGGGGCGTGCCCAGCTGTCATTTGTGATAGAGTGAATGGTGAAGCAGCGAGAGTGAGAGCAAGAGCGAACGTGAGGTTAAGAAGGACAGCCTATTTGCACCTATGACTCTAGCTCTGGCTCTCCGCAAAGGAGTACCTATCATGCAATTCAAGAAAATGAACCCGACAGCCATCTGCCTGCTAATTGCCGCCCTATGGCTGGCCGGCTGCAACGGCACGGCCGCGCCGCCAACGGCCGAACCAGGCATTAGCGACATCCGGTTTGACGTCCAGATTCGCAGTGAAGAGGAGCAAATCGTTATCTGCCTGGTGGTA
>Ga0114946_10003517_pt1 | contig 10532 bp, 7 predicted proteins | sample WalLakDeSediment_FD_88676 | JGI IMG/M metagenome (GOLD analysis project Ga0114946, IMG submission 88676) | Lake sediment microbial communities from Walker lake, Nevada to study Microbial Dark Matter (Phase II) - Walker Lake 11/02/13 Deep Sediment | ecosystem: Environmental > Aquatic > Freshwater...
CGCCCGGCGTACTTCATGGAGAACTTCCTGCGCGAGCTCGGCACGATCACCAGCCAAGGCGTCTGGTATATGCCGATCTCGCCCGATCGGAAGATGCCGATGGTCGCCACCCGAGACATCGCCGCGGTCGCGGCCGAGGAGCTGCGCGGCGACTGGACCGGGCGGCGCATCCGTGGCGTCCACGGCCCCGTCGATCTGTCGATGGCCGAGGCGGCGGTGATCTTCTCCAAGGTGCTCGAGCGCGACGTCGGGTTCGTCTCGGTCCCGCTCGACGCGGCGCTCGACGGAATGCGCCAAGCCGGGCTGCCCGAATTTGTCGTCGAGCTGTACCGCGGCATGCTCGAGGGGTTCGAGAATGGTCGCATGGACCCGGCCGAGCCACGTACGAGCGAGACTACGACGCCGACCGATCTCGCGAGCTTCGCCGCGACGACCCTGCGTGCGGCGCTCGGCTGAGCGAGGGGCGTCGTTGTATAGTGGTTCGGCGGCTGAAGACCCTCAGTCCAGCTCTTCGGTCGCCGCGCCGTCTTCCTTCGGCAACATGAGCCGATCCTCAGCCCCGTCCAACTCCGAATCCGTGAGTTCACCCTCACCCACGAATAGCCCCCACGCGACCCTGCCTTGCTCGCCGAACTGGGTATGGTTAACCACGCTGGCCTGGGTTGGGAGCGCCTGGATTAATTTGTTGGCGATCACAGCTCGGTCCTCCATTGACGGCAGGTCATGGCCATCAAAAGTAGCTACGCAAGGATAGCTGTCGCAGTCGATCAAAAACGTCCCTGCGACTCCCAATTCCCGGGTGATGTCCATCAAGGCGGACATCACCAGATTCGGCATCACGCGCTGGCCAATCCCTACGAACCACAGAACCCACCCTGGCCACTCTGGGACGGGAAATCTCCCCACCATTGGTGGGGCAAATTGCTTTCGCCTTGGCCGGGGGCTGGGGGCTGGGGGCCATTTCAAATGTTATCCAGTTCCAAACGACAGTGTCAACCACTTACATGCATTCGCAACGTGCGCGGGGTCACGGTCACATGCCCGGATACAGCCTGCGGATGTCGACGGCGAGAATGACCCTCGCATCCCACACCGCGGCCGCGGCCGCTGGCCAAGCCGCCTCACCATGTGAGCAAGCATGGTGAGGCGATCGCGTAGACCGCCGGGCCGAGCGGCTCGTGGCCCGAGCAAACACGTCCACACGCTCGCGTAGACCGGCGCTGCGGCCCACCACGGCCGCGGCGCCGCCGGCCGGCCCGCGAGCGCTCGGTCACGAGTGAGTTCGCGCGCGCCGGGTTTTCGCTGGACGCACACCCTTCATCGCGTGGCAAACTCCCCGCGATGAAGGTCGGCATTGTCGGAGGTGGCCCCGCGGGGCTGTACAGCGCGATTCTCCTGAAGAAGGCTCGGCCCGAGGCCGATGTCACGGTCGTCGAGAAGAACTTGCGCGGGGTGACCTGGGGTTGGGGGGTCGTGTTCTCGGAGGAGACCATGGGCCGGTTCGCCGAGGCTGACCCCGAGAGCTTCGCGACGATCTCTAGCGCGTTCGCCCGCTGGGACGCGATCGACGTGCATTTCAAAGGGGAGTGCATCACCTCGGGCGGCCACGACTTCGCGGGGATCCGCCGGGTCAAGCTGCTCGACATCCTCGGCGCCCGGGCCGAGGCGCTCGGCGTGAAGATCGAGTACGGGACCGATCTCGACGACATCGAGCGGTTCGCCGACGCCGACGTGATCATCGCCGCCGACGGGGTCCACTCCCCGACCCGCGCGCGCTACGAGGAGACCTTCAAGACCTCGATCACCCTGGGCACGGCCAAGTACATCTGGCTCGGCAGCGACAAGCTCTGGGACACCTTCACCTTCATCGTCCGCGCGAACGAGCACGGCCTGTTCCAAGTCCACGCCTACCGGTTCGACACGGACACCAGCACCTTCATCGTCGAATGCGACGACCGCTCGTGGCGCGACGCGGGCCTCGATCAGATGGACGAGGCCGCGAGCATCGCCTACTGCGAGCGGCTGTTCGCGCCGGAGCTCGGCGACGCGAAGCTGATGGGCAACCGCTCGCGCTGGACCTCGTTCCCGACGCTCTCGTGCGAGCGCTGGCACCACGACAACGTCGTGATCATCGGCGACGCGGCGCACACGGCCCACTTCTCGATCGGCTCGGGCACCAAGCTCGCGATGGAAGACGCGATCGAGCTAGTCGCGGCCCTGACCGAAGATCCCAAGCGCCCGATCCGGGTGTCGCTCGCGACCTACGAGCAGCGCCGGCGCCTCGACGTGGCCAAGATCCAGCGCGCGGCCGCGGTCAGCCAAAAGTGGTTCGAGGACATCTCGCGCTACAAGCAGTTCGAGCCGCAGCAGCTGGTCGCGAGCATGATGACCCGGAGCAAGCGGGTCACCCACGAGAACCTGCGGATCCGCGATCCGCAGTACGTCGAGGGCCTCGATCGGTGGTTCGCCGCGGCCTCGGGCAACCCGGTGCCCGCCGACGAGCCCGTCCCGCCGCCGATGTTTCAGCCGTTCACGCTCAAGGACATGACCCTCGCCAACCGCGTGGTCGTCAGCCCCATGTGCCAATATTCGGCGAACGACGGCGTGCCCAACGATTGGCACATGGTCCACATTGGCAGCCGCGCGGTCGGGGGCGCCGGGCTCATCTTGTGCGAGATGACCGACGTCTCGGCCGAGGCCCGGATCAGCCCGGGATGCACGGGCCTGTGGAGCCCAGCCCACGCCGACGGCTGGAAGCGAATCGTCGAGTACACCCACGCCCACAGCCCCGCCAAGATCGGCGTGCAGATCGGCCACGCCGGGCGCAAGGGCGCCACCGATCTGCTGTGCAAGGGCGCCAAGCCCCTGCCGCCCGGGCAGGCCTGGGACCTGGTCTCGGCCTCGGCCCTGGCCTGGGACGCGAATTCCCAGACCCCGCGGGCGATGACCCGCGCCGACATGGTCGAGATCCGCGGGCAATTCGTGCGCGCCACCCAATATGCCCTGGCCGCCGGCTTCGATCTGCTCGAGCTCCACGCCGCCCACGGGTATTTGCTCGCGTCGTTCCTCTCGCCCCTGACCAACGAGCGCAGCGACGAATACGGCGGCAAGCTCGACAACCGCCTGCGCTTCCCGCTCGAGGTGTTCGACGCCTGCCGCGAGGTCTGGCCGGCGAGCAAGCCGATCTCCGTGCGGATCTCCGCGACCGATTGGATGCCCGGCGGGCTGAGCGAGTCCGACGCGGTCGCGGCCGCGCGGGCGTTTCACGAGCACGGCTGCGACCTGATCGACGTATCCGCCGGCCAAACCCACCCCGAGGCCCAGCCGATCTATGGGCGTATGTTCCAAACCCCGTTTAGCGACCGGATCCGCAATGAATCAAGCGGCATCGCAACCATGGCGGTCGGCAACATTCAGGGCTGGGATCACATTAATACAATCATCGTCTCGGGTCGCGCAGACCTGTGCGCGCTGGCCCGGCCGCACCTCTATGACCCATACCTGACCCTCCACGCCGCCGCCGAGCAAGGCTGGCACCGCCGGGTGCAATGGCCCGAGCAGTACCTCGCGGCGATGTCGGTGGGCGATCGGATCGCGGCCGAGGGCGGGCGGACGGTCGTGCGCGGCAAACCGCGGTCATAGCGCGCCCGCGCGGGCGGGCTGCTCGCGCGGCCAGCTTGCCCTCGACGGCGAGCTTGTCGACACTCGACGCAGGACGCCGTGAGCGACGACCTCGAACTCCTCAACGCGTGGCGCGACGGCGATCGTAGCGCGGGCAACAAGCTGCTCGCCCGCCACTTTGACTCGCTTCACCGGTTCTTCGCGAGCAAGGTCGCCGACGAGGTCGAGGACCTGATCCAAAACACGCTGCTCGCGACCGTCAAGTACATCGACACGGTCGCGCAGGCGTCGAGCTTCAAGGCGTACCTGTTCACGATCGCCGCCAACCAGCTCTACGCCCACCTTCGCAAGCGGCTGCGCGATGGCGAGCACATCGACTTCACGATGGCCTCGGCCGTCGAGCTCGGCCTGACGCCGAGCGAGGTCGTGGCCAAGCTCGAGCGCGAGCAGCAGCTCTCGTTGGCCCTGCGGCGTTTGCCGCTCGAGCTGCAGATCGTCCTCGAGCTCGGCTACTGGGAGGAGCTCAGCGCCCGCGAGATCGCGGTGGTCCTCGATGTCCCAGTCGGCACGGCGAAGAGCAAGATCCGCCGGGCCAAGCAGCTGCTTGCGATTGAGCTCGACGCTATCGACCTTAGCCGCGACGCTGCGAGCGATCGAAGCGTCGATGAGCTCGATCTTTGGGTTCGGCAGGTACGCGCGTCAATCGACGATTGAGCGGACCCGGCCGCTGAGCGGGGTCCCCACGGGGACCCGAGAGGGTATGGTCTAGCGACGATGCCTTCGACCGACGACGAAGATATCAACGAAAACGCAAATGACGCGATCGCTCCGCTCATGCACCGGCTGGTGACGGGCCCCTCGCACGAAGGCGAGCGCATGCTCGGGCGCCTGTCCGCGCGGATGTTTGGCGCCGAATCAACGGAGCCCGAGCGGATCGGTCGGTTCGAGCTTCGCGAACGGATCGGCGCCGGGGCCATGGGGGTGGTCTACGAAGCCTGGGATCCCGAGCTCGACCGCCGCGTCGCGCTCAAGCTCTTGCATGACGCGCCTGGCCGCCGCCGCGATCCAAGCTCGGGCAAGCGGCTGCTGCGTGAGGCCAAGGCCATGGCCCGCCTGCGCCACCCCAACGTCGTGCAGGTCCACGAAGTCGGGACCCATGCCGAGCAGGTCTTCATCGCGATGGAGCTGATCGAAGGCGGCTCGTTGCGGGCCTGGCTAACCGAACGCGAGCGGTCCTGGCAGGCGATCGTCGAGGTGTTTAGCGAGGCCGGGCGCGGGCTCGCGGCCGCTCACGCGGCGGGCTTGGTCCACCGCGACTTCAAGCCCGACAACGTGCTGATCGAGGACGGCCGCGTGTTCGTCGGCGACTTTGGGCTCGCGCGCAGCGAGGAGCTCGACGAGCACATCAACGTTGACTCGCCCAGCTCGTCCGCGAAGCCGGCGATCGCCCTGACCCAAACCGGCGCGTTCGTGGGGACCCCGGCGTACATGGCCCCCGAGGCGTTCACCGACCCAACTCCAAGCCCCCTGGGCGATCAGTACAGCTTCTGCGCGTCGCTCTACGAGGCCCTGTACGGCGCGCGGCCGTGGGCCGGCGAGACCGTCTCGGAGCTGCGCGCCGCCAAGTCCCAGGTGTTGACGAGCGCGCCCAGCCAGGTCACCACGGGGGCAGGCCGCACGACCAAGGTCCCGATCTGGCTGCGCCGCGTGGTGGTCCGCGGGCTCGCGCCGGCGCCCGCCGATCGCTTCGAGTCGATCGACGCCTTGCTGCTCGCGCTCTCACGCGGGCTTCGTCGGTCACGCTGGGTTCGTCGCGACATGTGGAGCGTGCTGACGCTCGCGGCGGTCGTGCTCGGGGGCGCCGCGGGGATCAGCGCCACGCTCACGCGCAGCGAGCCACCGCCGGCGCCATGCAGCGACTCGCCCGAGCAGCTCGCCGCGGTCTGGGACAGCGATCGACGCGCGCGCGTGAGCGCGGCGTTAACGGCGAGCGAGCTGCCCTACGCGGCCGAGCTCGCGGCCGGGGCCAGCGACGCGCTCGATCGCTACGGCCAAGAATGGGTGGCCGCCCGCACGCGCGCCTGTGAGGCCACCCATGTCCGCAACGAGCAGTCGGCCCAGGCCCTCGACCTGCGCATGCGCTGCCTCGATCGCCGACGCGGTGAGCTCGACGCGCTGCTCGACCGGTTCGAGTCGCCAACCAACAACGACGTGTTCAACTCGGCCAAGGCCGTCGACGCGCTGACCCCCGCCGACGCCTGTGACAACATCGAGCTGCTCGAGTCGACCACGCCGGTGCCCGACGACCCACGGATCCGCGCCGAGGTCGAGGCCCTCCGCGACACCCTCGACGCCATCAACGCCGGGCTCGGGACTGGCGCTCACGCAGAGCTCGAGCCCCTCGCCCAGACCCTGCTCGAGTCCGCGACCGCGCTCGACTACCGGCCCTTGACCGCCGAGGCCGGCGTCGCCCTGGGCACCATCGCCGCGCGTACGGGCCGGCCCAAGGACGCTCAGGTCCTGCTCGAGCAAGCGATCGACGACGCCCAAGCCAGCGGCCACGATGAGTTCGCGGCCCGAGCGATGATCGGGGCGATCCACGTGGTCGGCTACCAGCTGCGCGAGTTCGATCGCGGCGAGCGACACGTCCGCCAGGCCCGGGCGCTGCTCGATCGTATCGGTGAGCCGCCGCGGCTGCTCGCGAGCTACGCCCTCAACGTCGGGGCCTTCGAGTTGAGCCGCGGAAACTACGAGCGCGCGCGGGCCAGCATGAACCAGGCGATCGAGCTGTACACGCAGCTCAACGGCGAGTCGCACTTCTCCGTGGCCGAGGCCCGCGCGAACCTTGCGGTCCTCGAGCGCCGAGACGGCCACCACGACGTCGCGATCGCCCTGTTCAAGCGCGTCATCGCGGACCTCGAACGCAGCCTCGGCCCCGCGCACCCGAGCCTGGTCACGTCTTGGAACAACATCGCGTCGACCTACATCATCACCGACCAGGACGCCGAGGCCGAGCTCGCCTTGCAGCATGCCTTGGCGGTGGCGGCCCAGAGCATGCCCGCCGGGCATCCCTCGCCTGGCCACGCACACAACAACCTCGGCGTGGTCTGGAATCGGCAGGGCCGCCACGAGGAGGCGCGGGCGAGCTACACCCGCGCGATCGAGGTTTGGAGCGCCTCGCTCGGCGCCGACCACCCCTTGGTCGCGCACGCGCTGACCGGCCGGGGGCTCGTCCTGCTCGAGCTCGATGACCCGGTCCACGCGCGTGAGGACCTCGAGTCGGCGTTTGCGATCCGGCTCACGCGCGACGCCCCCTCCGCGCAGCTCGGCGACACCGAGTTCTTGCTCGCGCGCGCGCTCGAGGCCCTCGACGAGCCCGCAGAGGAGGTCCTCGAGCTCGCCCGCAGCGCCCGCGCCCACCTCGATGAGCACGACGGTGAGCTGGTGTCGACGGCCGAGGTCGACGCGTGGCTCGAGGCCGCGGAGCGGTCGCAGCAGCCAAGTTAAAAAAAGCTGGGTTGCTCGTGATCCCTTCGCGAACACCGGCGCTCTTCGTGGATGAGTCCACCCGAATTCCGGAGAAATCATCATGTTCAAGAAGATCGCCATCGTCACCCTCCTCGCCTCCGGCGCCGTCGTCCTCGCCCCCTCACAACAAGCCGAGGCCAGCTGCAAGTCCAATTGGATGAAGCTCAGCGACGCGTTCAAAAAGTTCAGCCCGATCGTCGCCAAAGGTATCTGCAAAGCCTTCAATGAGGACGACAAGGACGCCGCCAGCAAGTGCATCGCGGACTACGAGAAGGCCCAAGCGGAGCTGGCCAAGATCTCCAAGCTCTACAACGAGGACGCCGACGGCGGGACCATCGGCCCGCGTGGGCTCGGCAACGACCGTTGGTACGAGGGCAAGCTGCTCGCCGAGCGGACCTTCATTGGCGAGACCATCCTCTCGGACGAGTACACCGTCGAGTTCAAGGGCGACGGCGGCAAGAGCAAGGCGCCCTACACCGTCGAGTTTTGCTTCATCGATCCGGTCAAGGGCGGCGCCGTGATCGAGCCGGTCAGCAAGACCTTCAAGACCAACGACGGCAAGTTCAAGCGGACCTTCAAGGGCGTCGCGGGCTCGCGGCCGATGGTCTACCTCAAGAGCTCGAAGCCGGTCGGGACCAACGCCAACCGCTACAAGCTGCACGGCAAGCAAGGCGGCGAGCCGTCCTATGTGACCCTCGCTCGGAAGGTCGTCGAGTCCACGCGGCGGACCCCCGGCCCCAACACGATCGTGCGACCCAAGTAGACGCGACCCCGCTCAATCATGGCCTCCAGCCGGCGCGCGCCGGTCTGGGGGCCATCGGCGTTGGCGCAGCTTCCCGAGCCAGCGCATCCGCGGGATGCTCCGCCCGATGACCCAACTCCCCCGCATCTTCAACGGCCTCGAGGACGCCGAGGTCGAGCACTCCGAGTTCGAGCTGCGCGATCCGGCCGAGTCCGATGACGACATCACGGCCTGGCTCGGGGCGCTGCCGAGCGACGGGACCCGCTTTATCGTGTTCGCGCAAGACGGGACCGGCTCGCTGTTTTGCGTGTGGCTGCGGCCCGGGCACGAGTCCGTCGAGACCGCGCCGATCGTGTACCTCGGCTCTGAGGGCGAGGTCGGCGTGCTCGGCAAGGATCCCGCGGCGTTCCTCGAGTTCATCGCTTCGGGCCTGACCTTCGATGGTCACGGCGGCAATTTCTTTGACCCGCTCGACGACGAGGACGACCCAGCCTTCATCGCTGAGGCCCGCGAGCGCCAAGCGGCCGCGGCCGCGTTCGTCCGCGAGCAGACCGGCCGCGAGACCCTGCGCCACCCCGACGCGCTCAAGGCCGAAGCCGAGGCCGCGTACCCCGACCTCGGCGCGTGGGTCGAAGCCAACAACGCCCACACCTAAGCGCGTTGCAACCGTGCGAGTGCTCTACATCGAGCCGTTTTGCGGGGGCTCGCACGCGGCCTTCGGCGACGCGCTGACGGCCGCGAGCTGGGCGAGCTGGACCTCGATTAGCTTGCCCGCGCGGCATTGGAAGTGGCGGATGCGAGGCAGCGCGGTCTGGGTCGCGCGGACGGCCGCCGAGGCGCTTGCCCAGCCCTACGATCTGGTGCTCGCGAGCTCGTACCTGCCGCTGGCCGAGTTGCTTGGCCTGTGCCCGCAGCTCGCCCGGATCCCGCGGGTGCTCTACTTTCACGAGAACCAACTCGCGTACCCACGCCGCGAGCTCCCCGGCCGCGAACACGAGCACGCGCGCGACAACCACTTTGGGTTCACGCAGCTGGTCTCGGCGCTCGCGGCCACGCGCTGCGTGTTCAACAGCGCCCACAACCGCGACAGCTTCCTGACCGCGGCCGACGAGCTGCTCGCGCGCATGCCCGACGCGGTCCCGCCCGAGTGGGTCGCGTCGATCCGCGAACGAAGCGAGGTGCTCGGGCTCCCGCTCGCGCTCGCGTCGGCGCCCGTCGTTGGCGAGCCAAGCGTGCGCGACCAGGGCCCGTTGATCGTCTGGAATCACCGCTGGGAGTACGACAAGGGCCCCGAGGCGCTGGTCCGCATGGTCGACGCCCTGCTCGCCCGGGGCCTGGTGTTTCGGCTCGCGGTCTGCGGCCAGGTGTTTCGCCGCAAGCCCCCGGAGCTGGTCGAGGCCGAGCCGCGCTGGCGGGCGGCGTTCGGCGATCGGCTGCTCGCGTTTGGCCGGCTCGAGGATCGTGCGGCGTACCTCGCCCTGCTCGACCAGGCCCAGCTGGTGATCTCGACGGCGGTCCACGAGTTCTTCGGGATCGCCGTGCTCGAGGCCGTGCACCACGGCGCCCGGCCGCTGGTGCCCGACGCGCTGAGCTACCCCGAGCTGCTCCCAGCCGAGTATCGCTACACCGATGAGGCCCAGGCGATCGCCGAGCTCGAGCGCCTGGGCCGGGCGTGGATTGCAGGCGCGATCGATCTGCGCGGGGACCGACGGACCTTGACCGAGCCCCACGCGGCCGCGGCCGTGCTCCCGCGCTACCAGGCGTTGTTTGAGGCGCTGCTCAGCCAGGGCTGATTCAGGGTCGCCGCCAATGCCGCGGCGTGTCCATATTTGTATGGTTTTAGCGGAAGCATTAAAATCATGGATACTCACGTTGCAATGAACGAGGATCTAGCTGGCGTGGTGACGGGGCGGGCCGTCGATGTACCGGTGGCCAAGCGGCAGCAACGCGGCGTCGCGCGGCTCGCTCAAACGGACACCTCAATCAATGGTGCCGATGCGCTCGCTCGGGTCCTGGCCGACTTGGGCGTGCGCCGTGCGTTTGGCGTCATGGGCGGAGCGATCGCGCAGTTTTGTGGGGCGATGGACCGCGTGGGCATCGAGATTATCCACGCGCGGCACGAGAACGGGGCCGTGTTCATGGCGACGGAGGCTCACTTCGCCTCGGACGAGCCGGTGGTGGTGTACACGACCACCGGGCCCGGTGCGTCTAACGCAATTACCGGGCTCATCTCGGCCGGGTGGGACGGGGCCAAGCTGATCGTGATAAACGGCGGCACAGACGCCGAGCACCGGGATCGCTACGCGTTTCAGGAGACCCGGCCGGAGTCGCTCGATCTTCGGGGGTGGCTGGGGCCGTCGACCAACTACCTACAGTGCAGCATTGAAGACGTAAGCCAGATCGCGTCCCTAACCGATGAGCTCGCGGCGGGCTTGGCCAATCATGGGGGGTTCTTGGGGAGCGTCAATTTTCCGCTGGGCGTCCAAGCCGCGCGGGTCAGCAGCGAGGCCGACCTGCCGATTGAGCAGCCGGCGCCGCGGACCGGCGTGAGCGTGAGCCTCGTGAGCCGCGTATACAATCGCCTGCGCTCTGGGAACTTTGTGATCTGGGTTGGTTTTGGCGCGCGGAAGGCCAGCGCGGC
>Ga0114946_10003519_pt1 | contig 10527 bp, 7 predicted proteins | sample WalLakDeSediment_FD_88676 | JGI IMG/M metagenome (GOLD analysis project Ga0114946, IMG submission 88676) | Lake sediment microbial communities from Walker lake, Nevada to study Microbial Dark Matter (Phase II) - Walker Lake 11/02/13 Deep Sediment | ecosystem: Environmental > Aquatic > Freshwater...
CCCGGCCCCCGCTTCCGCAAAATCCTCGCCGCCCTCGAAGACGCCCAACTGGAAGGCGCCATCACCACCCGCGACGAGGCCGTCCGCTTTGTGAGGGACAATTATCTCGGGCCGACTTAATCTTTCCGGCAAAACATACTAGACTGATGGCATGGCGGGAGCGCTTGAATCATTGGCGAATCACCGCGGCCTGCTCTGGCAGATGACCCGGCGGGACCTGCGCGGCCGTTACGCGGGTAGCCTGATCGGGGTGTTCTGGACGGTGATCAATCCGCTTCTTCTGCTCGCGGTGTTCACCTTCATCTTCACCGTCGTTTTCAAGGCCCGGTTCGGGGAGGGCGGGGTCGGCCTGTCCGCTCTTTATATCCTGGCCGGGATTCTTCCCTGGCTGGCCTTTGCCGACGGGCTGGGAAGGTCCGGCTCGATCATCCTCGACAACAAGAACCTGGTCACCCGGGCCCGGTTCCCCCTGGCCGTGATCCCGGCCTTCCCCGCCTTCTCGTCTCTGCTCGGCCAGTTGGCCGGGCTTTGCCTCCTGATCGTCATCGCCGGCTTCGGGTCCCGGCCTCCCGGCCCTTCGCTCGCCCTTTTGCCGGCGCTCCTCGCCCTGCAGTTGATCTTCACCGTCGGGCTCGCCCTGGCCGCGGCCAGCATCGCCATCTATCTTCGGGACCTCATTCACGCGCTCCCGGTCCTGCTCCTGGTCTGGATGTATGCCACCCCGGTGTTCTACCCCGCGTCCCTGGTTCCGGAGAAATATCAACTCGTGATCGCCTTGAACCCCATGGCCCGCCTCATCAACGCCTACCGGTGCGTCATCCTGGAGGGGGCCTGGCCCGGGGCCTCCTCGCTCATCTTCATCGCGGCCGCCGCGGCCGGCTCGCTCATCATCGGCTCCCTTGTCTTCAACCGCCTGGCCGCCGGCATCGCCGACCGGCTGTGAGGAACCGGAAATGACGAGTCGAAACCATATTAATCATCCTCCCCTCGATCCGACCGAACTCTTCCGCTTCATCGAGGAGCTTGGTTCCCGACAGCTCAAGGCGGACTCGGAGCGGGTCCGCGAACTGCTGGATGGGCTTCCCCTCGACCAGCGGACGCGCGCCGTCACCCGCTTTCACGGGAAACATCGGCTGGATATGCTTCTGGTTTCCTCCCAGGCCCGGGAGTTGGTCCAGTCCCTCCCGGCCCCCGAGTTCTGGATCACGGTCAAGGAGGTCGGGGAGGAGGACGCAATCGAGCTTTTTAAGCTGGCTTCTCCCGAGCAGATTCAGCACATCTTGGACCTGGAATGGTGGCACCGGGACGCGCTTGATCCGCTGGCGGCCACCTACTGGCTGATGTTGCTCAATGAGGCCGGGCCGGAGACGGTGGTCGCCTGGTTTCGGCAGGCGGACGAGGAGTTGCTGATCAGCGTTTTTTCGAGGTTTTTCACCGTCCATCGCCCGGACCCGGACAACCAGGGGTTTGAGCCGTGGCGTTCGTTCAAGAACCTCTGGACCCTGGACGACGCCTATTATCTGCATTTCAAGGAGGACCGGCTGGCGCCGACCATCGAGCGGACCCTGGCCGCGATCCGGGCCGAGGAGCCGATGCGTTATTACGGCCTGTTGGACGCGATTGACGCCCTCCTGCTCAATGAGCAGGAGGAGGGAGCCTATCGTCTGAGAAACTCCCGGCTCGAGAATTACGGGTTTATCGAGTTTGAGGAGGCCGTGGAGATTTATCGGCCGCTCTCGGACCGCGAGCTCGAGGAGTTGGAGCGGGAAGCCGGCGAACCTGCGCCCGCCGGCCGGCCGGACTTTGCGCCTGAATACCCTCTGGCCCTTCAGGACCCGCCCCCGCTGTTCAGGCAGGCTCTGGCCGAAATTGACCGGCTCGAGACCTGGCAGGACATTTGCCTTGCCATGGCCGCGCTCACAAACCGCCTTTTGATCGCCGACGGCATGGACCTCTCCCGGCTCGAAAGTCTCCATGAGGCCCTGAAAAAGGCCCAGACCTTTGTCGAGATCGGGCTTGTCCGCTGGTCGCGGGGGGAGCTCGAGCGAGCGGTCAAACTGCTCAACACCCAGCACATATTCAGCCTGTTCCGGGCCGGTTACACGCGGCTTTTGTCGCTCGCCCGCCGCGCGGACCGGCTCAAGCGCGAAGGCTGGCTCGCCCGGGTCGGCTTCTGGCGGGAATTGACGGGCGAGGAGGGGCCGGTCCTGGCCGGTCTCTTGTTTACCAGGCCCCGCTGTTTCAGCGGCGTGGACGAGAAGGGCGAGCCGGTCTATCGGGAGTTCCGGTCGGACGCGGAGGTGACGAGAGCGGAGCTCGCGCTCGAGCGGACCGCGTTCCTGGGCGAGCTGTTTTTCGAGGCGCTCCGGCTTGTTCCCTCCGAGTTCGACCTGCTCCGGGAGCGGAGACGGTTCGCCTCGCCCCTCTCTTTTGAGGCCGTCTTTCTCACCGCGCTGGTCAACTCCCTGGTCGGCCGCGGTTTCAGCTTCTCGCCGCTTTCTCGTGACGAGGCCGGGAAGGGATTGAGCCGTTTGTTGAACGAAGAACAGCCGGCCCGGACGCGGGATGGGGTCAGGGTCGAGGCCGAGGCCCTCGTTGACCGCTCGCTCTCGCGGCTCCCCGGGTTTGACGAGCGGAGGCGCGGCCTGGCCCGGGAGTTTCTGGCGCGGGCTTTTCTCCGGCTGGAGGAGGAGCTGGGCGCGGTCAATCTCGATAGCCTGGACCCGCGTTATATCTCCGCGCTGGTGATCGAGTGATTTGTCCGGCGCGTGGTCGGAGCGGGACGAAGATTGAATCTGACAAGCGATTATGCTTATGTTGAAGTCATCGGTCGTCGAAGCGCTTGGTTTTTTCCGTCGGCTTACGGGAAAAGGGGGAATTAACAAAGGAGGGATTGCGACATGAACCTCAAAAGAAGACATTCCTGGGCGTTGTTGATGGTCCTGGTCTTTTGCCTGCTGTTCACGGGCGTTCGGGACGCGACGAGCGAGGTGGTTTTCGGCCGCCGGATTCCGGAGTTCCGCGAGGTGTTCGTCAAATTATTCCGGGCCACGGCCGAGCAGATGAGCATGGAGCAACTCAAGACCACGGCGGCCCAGCTCTCGGAGCGGGAGCGGGACGCGATCGGCGCGTTCCTGGGCGAGGAGGGTCTTGCCGCGGTCATGGAAGGCCTGCCCGCGGACAAGCGGAAGTTCCTGGACGAGCAATACAAGGCCCACGGCCAGCCCTCTCCGGGCGATGATTTCCAGAAGCTGTTTCCCCGCATCCTGCCGGTCACCTCCAACAACTTGACCCGGGAGCAGTTGGGCAGGGTCCTGGACCAGCTCACCGAGGAGGACATCGCCAGCCAGAGTTTTTACCTGGGCGAGGAGGGCCGGGCCCGGGTCTTCACCGAGATGACTCCGGACCGGACGCTGGAGATTTTGAACCGGACCGCGGACTGGGTGCTGATCGAGACCGGCAAACGCGCATACGAGAGCATCCGGGATTACACCTGCATTTTATACAAGCAGGAGCGGCTGGGGGGCAGGCTCCAGGACACGGAAAAGATCCTGCTCAAGTTCCGGGAGAAGCCGCATTCGATTTACATGAAATGGCTGGAGGGGCCGTGGGCCGGCCGCGAGCTGGTCTATAACGAGGAGTTGCTGGGCAGGGGCCGGGTGCGGGTGCGGGAGAGCGGCGTCCTGGGTCTGATCCCGGTCACGATTCCGGTCGAGTCCGAAATCGCCAAGCGCGGGTCCAACCATGTCGTCACCGAGATCGGTCTCAAGTATCTGCTCTACATGATCGAGAAAGACTATCGCCGGGCCGAGCCCCGGGGACATCTCAAGCAGATAAATCACGGTTACCAGGAGCTTGACGGGACCAAAGTGTTCGTCACCGAAAGCATCCTGCCCCGGGACCGGCGGCTCGGTTACTACTGTTACCGCATGATCCACTACATTGATTTCATCCGCTCGCTCGAAATCCGGGCCGATGTTTACAACTGGAACGACGAACTTTACGAGTCCTATTACTACACCGAGATCAAGATCAACCAGGGCCTGACCTCGCGCGACTTCGATCCCGCAAACCCGGACTACAACCTGAGATGAGAAAAAACGACAAGGAGCCAAGAGAGCCGAGGCAAGTCAAGAAAATTTGATTGCTTGAAAAACAGCAGGGGCGGATTGATGAGCGCCCCTGCTGTTTTTTCACCTGTGGTTTGCTTACGGGTCCCTTTTGATCCTGACCTTGACGGTCTTGATCTCGTAAGGCCCGAGCTCGACGCTGATTGACTCTCCGGACCCGCTGATCGGCTCCGGATTCAACTCCAACAGATCGGTCTCGACCACGGAGACGACCTTCATGCTCCTATCAAAGTTGATGACGGCCGTGGCCGGATTTCCCGCGAACTCGACCAGCCGGAGCACCAGGTCGCCGTCATCCTCGGCCCTCTTCATGGCGCCGATGATCACCGAATCCGAGTCCACCCGGATGAATGACCCCTCCTCCAGCCGCTCCCCGGGCTGGGCCGTGGTCCAGAGGGCATCCAGGGGGGTGTTGAAATTATAGCCGGCCTCCCAGAGCCGGGCCTCCCGCCAGCCGCCGGCGTGGGCCATAAGCCCCAGCTCCGCCCTCTGCGGGCCCTGGTCGGTGAGCGGAGTGGGGAACGGGCTGTAGTAATGATGCTTGACATTCACCGCCTCGAACGAGGCCTTGGGGTGGCGCGCGCTTTTGACCAGGGTCATCCGGAAGCCGGTCCCGTCCGGGTTCAGCGAGAAGCCGTATTTGCCGTTGTTCAGGAGCGTAAGCCCTATCTCATCGTCGGCAAGGGAGATCCATTTCTGGCAGGGCATCTCCCAGCGGGCCTTTTCCGCTTCGGTCTGGGGCTGGGTCGGCCGCTCGACCACCAGGTAGGCGTTCTCCGCGGCCACGGCCTCGCCGTGGATCACGGTGTTGAACTCGAGCTTGACGAGAGCGTCGTGCATCCGGAAATCGGAGTCGAAATCGAGATAAACCACGGGGTCGCCCTTGGCCAGCCGGATGCGCTGTTCAAAGGTGGTGAGCCGTCCGCTCATCCGGGCCTGGCGGCGGACCAGGAGCTCGATGAAAAGCGGGCCGCGCAGGGTGACCTCGACCGCGGCCTCCGGCTCGATCTTAAGCGGGCGCTTAAGATAATTAGGGTTGATGTTCCAGGCCGAGTATTCGGTCGGCCGGTCATAAAAGGCCAGCAGGCGGTTGGAAGGGCCGGAGAGCAGTTCCCGGTCCAGGCCCTTGTCGAACATCGAGACCAGGTCGCCGGTTTTTCTGTTTACGCTCACCCGCACCTTGTCGTTTTCGAGGGCGATGTGGTCCGCCTCTTCGGTGATCACCAACTCCGGGTCCAGGGTCTCGAGCGGCGCGCGCGGAAGCGGCTTCACATAATAGACCCGGTAGCCGATCGAGGGCATGTCCTCGGCCGTGAACAACAGATATTTTTTGCCCTCGCGCTCGAGCTCCTGGGAGACGACCGGAAAGCCGTTTTTGTCCCTCACCTCATAGCTAGTGCCCGAACGGAGATCGAGCCGGACCAGGCCCGACCTTTGCCAGGGCAGGGCATTCCACACCACCACCGCGTCCTCGCCCCGGTCCGGCTTGATTCTGATACGGCGGGCCAACTCATTCATGCCGGCGTGAGTGATCTCGCGGGTGGCCGCGAAAATCCGGGCGTAATCCTTTTTGGCGTCCTCGAACACCTCGACGATCGAGCACCCGGGCAGGATATCGTGGAATTGATTGAGTAGCGCCAGCTTCCATAGGTCCTTCAACTGTTCGTAAGGATATTTGACATTGAGAAAATAAAGCACACTGCGCAGGGTCTCCGCGGAGCGCAGTTCCTGCTCGGTCCGGCGGTTGGCGCGCTTGATCCAGGATTGGGTGGTCAGCACGCCGCGGTGGTATTCGAGATACATCTCGTCGTCCCAGACCGGGAGCCGGTCGCCGCATTTTTCGATTTGCCGGAAAAATTCGAGCCCGGTCGAAAATTTCGAGTAGCCCTTTTTGACCAGCTCGCGCTGGACCCGGATCTCGGTTTTCCGGGGCCCGTGCCCGCCGTCGCCCCAGCCGTAGAACACGCCGATCTCGTTGAGCCAGTCCCCGGAGAGCGCGGCCTCGATCTCTTCCGGCCGGGTCGAGTAGTCGGCCCGGAGCTCGACCCCGGGCTTGATGAGATACCGGGTGTGCTTGTATTTGCCGAGCTCCTGGAAGGGGAAGTAGAGGGGCCCGGGCGAGATCGGGCAGATGTGGGTCAGGACCCGGGAGCCGTCCGGGGACTGCCACCAGAAATTATGGAACGGGAACACGGTGGTGTCGTTCCAGGTGAGCTTCGAGGTCCACATGTATTTGGCGCCGGAGCGGGCCATGATCTGCGGATAGTTGCGGTTGTAGCCGAAGGAGTCGAGCATCCAGCCGACCTCGGAGATTTTGCCGAAATGCTCGAGGTAAAAGCGCTGGCCCAAAAGCCTCTGCCGGACCATGGACTCGCCGTCGGGCATGTTGCCGTCCGGCTCCACCCATTGCCCGCCCACGATCTCCCAGCGGCCTTCCTTCTCGCGCTCCCGGATTTTCTCAAACAACTCCGGGTGATCGTTCAGGATCCACTCGTAATACTGCGGCGCCGAGCCGGAGAAGGTGAAGCCCGGGAACAGCTCCATGTGCTTGATCGCGTTCGACCAGGTCTTATAGACCTTGTCATGGGTCTGCGCCACCCGCCAGCGCCAGGCCGCGTCAATGTGGGACTGGCCGATCGAGTGGACGGAAAGCTCTTCCGGGGCGAAACCCAGACGCTTGAGATTGAGTTCGTAATGCTTGACCGTCAGCGAGGGCCGCCAGGGATCAATCACCTGCTGGCCCCGGACCGGACCGGCCCCCAGCGTAACGATCGCAACCGCCGCCAACCACAGGCTTAACCTTTTCATCAAAGACCTCCCCAGATTTTTTTCGCCGGCGTCGAGTGAGCCGCGACCGGAAACCATCCTCACCACCGCGGCGGGAAAAAAGCCGAGTTGATGATATGGGCCCGGCGATAGGCGGTGTAGGCCGAGACGAAGCGGAAAATCCAGCCCAGGGTCCCGCCGGTCCCGATCCAGAAGCCGGGCGTGATAATCAGCCAGAACAGGCCCCGCAGAATGTCGCCGTTATAAAACTGACCGATGCCGGGAATGAGCAGGCTCAGCACGGTCGCAATGGTCGGGTTTTTCTCCATGAGGCCCTCCGAAAAATTCATCTTATCACGGCGCCGGATTTTAGCACGAATCGCGGGCCGGAGCTATCAAAAAGGGACGCCGGCTCCGCGCCCCTTTTTGGTTCTGATTCCAGAACCGGGCTCAGGGCTCCCCGCCCTCCTCGAAGCTCCGGGTGAAGTGACGGTAAAGCACAAGGGTGATGAGGAGCGAGAAGGCGAAGATCACGATCGGCAGTGCGATGCCCAGGAAATGCGTCTTGCGCTTCATCTCCGCGGCCTCCGCCTCGTGGACGGCGGCCGGGTCCCATTTCTCGCCCTCGAAGCTCGTCGGGAGCCTGGCGGCCAGGGCCTTGCATTTCTCCGGGCAGTCCTTTTTCAGGAGGCAGGAGGCCACCGCCTCCGGCGCCGTAACCGGGTTCTCCGGATAAGCCGCCTGATCCTCCCTGATCTTGGCGAAGACATTGACCTGGTTGGGCGCGTCCGCGGAGTTCATCACGGTCACGCAGGCCCGGCCCTCTTCGTCGGTCCGCTGTCTTTCATAGCTGAAGCCGTCGCTCACATTTTCGGCCCAGACCATGGCCCCTTCGAGCGGCCGACCGTCCCGGTTGACCACCTCGACGCAGACGCATCCGTGCTTCTTGATCGGCTTCATGGCGAGAATCCAGGTGCCGCCGCCCACAGTGACCACCACCACCAGGACGATCACCATGATCGCGGCCGGGGTGAACACCCGCTCGGCCTTGACAATCCGCTTGCGGTAGTTGTAATAGGCGAGCAACAGCCCCAGCGAGCTGACCAGGTAGGCCATGGCCATTCCGATAACTTTGCCGACCGCTTCTTCAATCATGGCTTAGTCCTCCCACCGGGTGGCCTGGTCCGCGCGCTTGATGTATTCCTTCTGCTTGAGCTCGAACTCCACGGACAGGGCCTTGAGCTTGGGGTCTATCACCTTATACATGAGCCAGATGCAGAGCAGTCCGGCCGCCAGGGTGAGATATCCCCACCACTGAAGCAACAGCGAGCCCGCGACCCCGATCGCGACCAGGATGTAAGAGCCGGCGGAGAGGGCCGAGGCCAAAACATCGTGCTTGGTCCATTCATCGGCCTCGTCCGGCGTCCAGTCCTTGCTGAAAATGCCCTTCTTGTGCGCGCTCTCGGCCTCGGTGATAAGACCGCGGCGGACCGCCTCCGCCCGCACCGGGCCCCAGAACCCGATGGGACGGGCCATCACATAGTAGCGGACCAGGTGGTCCATGTCGTCGGGCTTGGTGAGGAGAGTGATCGGCACATAGGCCAGTCCGACCAGGACCGCCAAGAGCCAGAAGCTGGCCCAGTCCGGGAGCTGGGGCAGGAAACCGAGCGCCGGCAACACGAACACCACCAGCCAGCTCATCACCAGGTTGGCGATCCAGCTCGAAAGATAGCCCCAGGAGTTGAACCGCCACCAGATCACCTGGAGAAGGGAAGGAATCCAGATCCCCGCGGCCTGGAGCCACAGCGCGAAGATCAGCCAGGCCGTGATGCTCTCCATGGACAGACCGAGAATAAAACTGCCGATCAGGAGCAACAGGGTGTTAAGACGGCCGACCCAGACCAGCTTGTCATCCGAGGCCTCGGGATTGATGTAATGATGATAAAGGTCCCGGGTCGCGTAAAGCGCGCCCAGGTTCAAATGAGTGGAGATGGTCGAAAGATGGATCGCGATGATGGCCGCGAAGAAAATGCCGATCAGTCCCACCGGCAGATAATCGAAGCCCAGCCGGAACCACCCGAACTCGTAAACACTGCTCTCGTCAATGTAGGGAAACAGCACGAAGAAGGCCAGGATCGAGACCGCCCAGAAAGAGTTGCGGAAAATCGTGACCAGGCCCCCGGCCCAGATCGAGTAGCTCGCGTCCCGAACCGTCCGCGCGCTCTGGATGCGCTGGGCCTCCGGATACCAGTCAATAAAATTGCCCATCCCCACCCCGCCGAACAGGGCCATGATCATCAAGGTGATAATGTCCAGAGCGTAAAATTTGCCGCCGGCAAGGCCCGCGAACCCGTCAAAGTGAAACGGGTTCAGCCGCCAGGACTGACCGAGGTCGGCCAGCTTGTCAACGATCGCAAGCGGACCCCCGGCCTCGAAGATGCCCCACACCGACACCAGGGTGATCACGATGAAGCTGATCACGCCCTGCTGGAAATCGGCCATGATCACGCCCCAGTAGCCCGCGGTCAGAACATAGATCGCGCAGATCGAGGTGAACAGCGTGACCCCGATCCAGTTCGGCCAGCCGAACAGATAAAAGCAGACCTTGCCCATGGCCGCGGAAACCCAGGCCAGCACGAACATGTTCATGAAGGTCTGCCAACCGGCCAGCCAGCCCCGCAAAAGCTCGGAGCCCATGCCCGAGTAGCGAAGGTTCTGCCACTCGGCCTGGCTCATGGCCAAAGAGCGGCGGAAAATCCGCGTCGAGATAAAGGCCGAGATCGCGCACCAGGCGCTGAAAAACGGATACCAGATCCCGCGCATCCCCCACCGGTAGATGGTCCCGGTGATCCACATCGGGGTGTCGGTCGCGGTGTGGGTGGCATAGACCGAGGTCGCCGGAAGCCACCAGGGCAAGCCCCGCCCGGCAAGAAAAAAGTCGGCCTCGCTCCGCTTGCCCAGCCGGTAAAAAATCACCCCGCACAAGATCATCAGCAGGATGAAGATGATGGTCCACGCCCAGTCCAGCGGGGCCAGCGAAACCGTGAGCAAAAGCATAGCTTCTCTCCTTGACCCGAGATTTGATGAAAAAGACGATGATGAACAAGCGACTAAATCATAACCGCGGCGCTCGTGAGATGTCAAGAAACCATGCCCCGGACGGAGGAGCTAAAAAAGGGGGAGCCGCGAAAGCCCCCCCTTTTCCGGAAAACGATGCTCAAAGATCACACGGACTGCTTGTCCTTGGGCGTGCGCCTCAGGTCAATATAACCCAGGAAGTGGAGAATGACCAGGACCACCAGCAACAACAGCGCAATGGTGAGCAGGGTCCCGAAAATGTCCGCGCCGGCGTTGATCTGGTCAATCCGGCCCGCGACCTCGGAAAGTTGCTCGTCCGAAAGACGGTCCAGCCGCGTGGTCACCTCCTCGGGAGTGAGACCATAATCGGCCAGCCGGGCCGCCACCTCCTTGCGCTCCAGCGCGGCCTTCACCGTGGCCATCTGCTCCGCCCGTAGCGCCGAATTGGGCAGGGCCTCGTCCGCGGGGATCACCGAACTTCCCGCCGACTGCGGGATCAAACCGATGATCGCCATCGCCCCGGCAACCATGAACACCACCTGCCTGAGTCCTC
>Ga0114946_10003520_pt1 | contig 10526 bp, 11 predicted proteins | sample WalLakDeSediment_FD_88676 | JGI IMG/M metagenome (GOLD analysis project Ga0114946, IMG submission 88676) | Lake sediment microbial communities from Walker lake, Nevada to study Microbial Dark Matter (Phase II) - Walker Lake 11/02/13 Deep Sediment | ecosystem: Environmental > Aquatic >...
CGAAGCGCTTCGGCATCGAGCCCGAGCTCACGGCCCGCCTGGCCCAGGCCAGGGCCCGGATCTACGAGCTCCCCATCAGCTACCACGGCCGCTCCTACGCCGAGGGGAAGAAGATCAACTGGAAGGACGGTCTGGCCGCCCTCTGGTTCATCTTTCGCTCCAACCTCCTCCCTCCCAAGGCCCGGCCCTGGACGCCGGTGGTGAAGGCGCCCTGGGAGTAGGGAGGGGGGTGGCCGGGCGTCGCTGCCGCCGCCGGTAACCCCCTGGGAGTAGGGTAGGCCCCGGCCGTCCCAACCTCCCCTCCTGTCGCCCCGAAATCTGCAAGAGATTCGCAGAATCCTAGATCCGGATGCCGTGCAAGGAAGACTCCCGCCCAGCGCCATGGTTATCTAAGTGATTGATAGATCATGACCTGGGAGGATGGCGCAGAATCGTGGACCCGGATTTGCGAAACACGGTGCTCGGACGGACCAAGCCGTTTCAGTGAAACTCAAACAGGAGAGACAACCATGCGTGACCGGAAGGGCTTCACCCTCATCGAGCTCCTCATCGTCGTGGTGATCATCGGCATCCTGGCCGCCATCGCCATCCCCAAGTTCACCAAGACCCGGGAGAGAGCCTACGTCTCGGCCATGAAGTCGGACCTCAGGAACCTGGCCAACCAGCAGGAGCTGTACTTCGGGCAGCACTACTCGTACACCACCTCCGTCGCAGATCTGGATTGGAGCCTGTCTGCTCGTGTCGCCGCGGGAACAATGACGGGCGATGCCGTCGGTTATTCCGCCATCGTGAGCCATCCTGGCATGTCGACGGGTTTCGACCAGTGCTACATCTGGTTCGGCGAGGCAGCTCCACTCAACGCTCAGCCCCCGGGCGTGGTGGGCTGCGACGGAGAGGTGTTCCCGTAAACCCCGATCCCAACCTCCCAGGCCTGACCCTGGCCTGAGAGAGGGGGGCGCGGCCCGGACGACGATCCGGGTCGCGCTCCCTCCTTTCTTCCCCGATCCGGGCGCCCCATCGCCTTCCCCCTGCTCCCGTGCCCCGCCTTCCCGGCCCTCCCCTCTCCCCCCTCCCCATTGCCCCATCCCCCTTCCCCCCCAAACTTAAAGGTTCGCTCCACGGTTCCGGGGGGAGACGCCTGATCCGCCTCTCTCCCATTCGCTCCCCTTCCACGCTGACGCCATGGCTCCACCCACCGATCTTCGACGCGAGCTCCTCATCGCGTTCGGGGTCCTCTTCGCCGGAGGGATCCTCATCGCCATGGTAGGGCTGGCGCTGATCCTTCCGGCGGCGGAGTCGCCCCGGGAGGTGGCGTTCTACGTGGTAGCCCTCGTCGTGGCGGAGCTGGCGGTCATCTTCGTCTTCGGAAGCCTGACCCTGAGCCGGACCCTCCTGAAACCCATGGACCGCCTGGTGGAGGACGCCACCACTATCGCTTCCGGCGTCTATGGACATCGGATCAGGCCTGTCCCCACCCGGGAGCTCCAGGCCGTGGCGGACAGCGTCAATGGCATGGCGGAGCGCCTGATCCACGACCAGAGGACCCTGGCGGAGAACGTCCGCTCCCTGGACGAGACCAACCGTGCCCTGGTGGAGGCCCGGGCCCAGGTGGTCCGGGCGGCGCGACTGGCCTCCACCGGCACCCTGGCGGCGGGGATCGCCCACGAGCTCGGCAATCCCCTGGGAGCCCTCATCGCCTATACGGACGTGGCCAGGCTCCGGGCGGAAGCCGAGGGTGCGGACACCAGCCTCCTCGATTCCGTGAAGGAGGAGGCCTTCCGCATCGACCGGATCATCCGGAGCCTGTTGGATTTCGCCCGGTCGAAAGAGACCAAGGCCGACCCGCAGGCCGTGTGGCCGGTGGTGGAGCGGGTGAGGGACCTGCTGGAGGCCCAGGGCCGGCTGGACGGGGTGGAGTGCGTCTGGGAGTGCCAGACCCAGGTTTCGCCGGTCCTCCTGGACGCCCAGCGCCTGGAGCAGATCCTGGTGAACCTCCTCCTGAACGCCCTTGACGCGGTGGAGGGGCTTGAGGACGCCATGATCAAGGTGACCCTGAGGGAGGAGCCGGGGCCCGCTGCGGCTCTCCCCCGTAAGCGGAAGGGGGATCCCCCTGGCGTCAACTACGCCCACCGGCGCCGGGTGGCGGGGGTGGGGAAGCCGGGGTCTGCGGTTCCCTTGGCCGCCGCGGACCGGGTGGTGGTCCTTACGGTGGAGGACAACGGACCGGGCGTGCCCCCGGAGCTCCTGGAGGAGGTCTTCGATCCCTTCTTCACGACCAAAGAGCCGGGGAAAGGGACCGGGCTGGGCCTGGCCCTCTCGGCCCAGCTGGTGGAGGGCATGGGGGGCGAGATCCTGGCGGGCAACCGCAAAGAAGGCGGCGCCATGTTTACGCTCCGGCTCCCCCAAGCCTCTGATAGGCCGGCCGCAGGCTTTGAACCAGGCCCCCAGGAGGGGCCTCCGGAAGGAGAAGTCCTTTGAAGATCCTGGTCGTGGACGATGACCGGGGACTCCGGAAGTCCCTGAGCCTGATCCTGTCGGATGCGGGATACGAGATCCGGGTGGCTGAGGATGGGGAGGAGGGGCTGGCCATGGCCCTGGCAGAGAGGCCCAGGATCATCCTTTGCGACGTTCGCATGCCCAAGAAGGACGGATTGGCCTTCCTCAAGGCATACCGGCAGTCGGGAGGGGAGGCCCTGGTCCTGGTCATGACGGCTTACGGAAGCATGGATCTGGCGGTGCAGGCCATGAAGGCCGGCGCGTACGACTACCTGCCCAAGCCTTTCGGCGCCGAGGAGGTCCTCCTCACCGTCCGGAAGGCGGAGGAGAGGGAACACCTGAGGGAGGAGGTGGGCCGCCTCCGGACTGAGGTCCGGGCGGACCGGAGATTCGGGGAGATCGTGGCCCGGTCCCCCGCCATGGTCCGGGCCCTGGAGGTGGCGGGGAAGGTGGCCCGTCACCCGTCTCCGGTTCTCATCTCCGGCGCCAGCGGCACCGGAAAAGAGCTGGTGGCCCGCCTCATCCACCGGGAGAGCGAGCGGTCATCCGAGCCTTTCATCCCGGTGAACTGCGGAGCCATTCCCGAGACTCTCCTGGAATCGGAGTTCTTCGGCTACGTGAGGGGGGCCTTCACCGGGGCCGATCGGGACCGGACAGGCCTCTTCGAAGCGGCCCACGGGGGAACCCTCTTTCTGGACGAGGTGGGGGAGCTTCCGGCCAGCCTCCAGGTCAAGCTCCTCCGGACCCTCCAGGACGGGATGGTCCGGCGTCTGGGCGGCACCGACTCCGTGGAGGTGGACGTTCGTGTCATCGCCGCCACCAACAGGGACCTGGAAGGGATGGTGCAACAGGGGGACTTCAGGGAGGACCTCTACTACCGCCTGGCCGTGGTCCCCATCCATCTCCCTCCTCTCTCCAGGCGCAGGGAGGAGATCCCGGACCTGGTCCACCACTTCCTCCAGCGGCACCGGGAGAGGCTCGGGGTCGATGTCTCCGGCATCGCACCGGAAGCCATGGAGGCACTCTTGCGCTACCACTGGCCCGGGAACATCCGGGAGCTGGAAAACCTTCTGGAGCGGGTGGTGGTCCTTGCGGACCACAGCGAGATCGGGGCTGAGGATCTCCCGGAGGATGTTCTCCATCCTTCTCCGGATCGGGCGCCCCTGGACATCTCCGACGACAACCTGTCGGTGAAGCGTCACTCGGCGGATCTGGAGAAGGTCCTCATCCGCCGGGCTCTGGAGCGGACCGCCGGGAACAAGACCCAGGCCGCGGACCTCCTGGACCTGAGTCCCAGGGCCCTGCGCTACAAGATCCAGGATTACGGGCTGGACTGACCTGAAGGCACGCCGCAGCGAACCCGGTCCCGTTTGGCCATCCTTGCGCCCCGCCGGGCCGGATAGCTTCGGCCATGATTCCTTCTGCCGCCTCCCGGCCCGCCCACGACGGGTACACTCTCCTGGAGCTCATCACCGTCCTGACCCTTCTTGGGCTCGTCACCACCGTGCTCCTCTCCGCCGCTCGTCATCAGCTGGACAGGATGGCCGTCCTGGGTGCCAGGGAGGAGGTGGCGGGACTCTTCCACCGGGCCCGGGCCGAGGCCATCGCCCGGGGAGGTGCGCGGCTTCTCCTCCAAGCCGACCCTGCCTCGGCGGAGCTTTCGGCGGGGGACGAAGTGCTGGCCCGGGCCCATCTGAAGGCGGAGTACGGGGTGGCCCTGACCCTCTCCTCCAGTCGGCCGGAGGCGGATCTCAGCTTCGATGCCCTGGGGCTGGGGAGGGTGGCCAGCCAGACCCTCCGATTCGCCCGGGGCAAGGCCGAGGTCCGACTGGTGGTGTCGTCCCTGGGGCGGGTGACCCGGCCATGAGGGGGAGCGCCGCGGGAGCGCGGAACGGGGTCGTGCCGGGACCGTCCAACGGTGGTGTGCAGGAGGGCTTCTCCCTGGTGGAGCTTCTGTTCGCATTAGTGGTCTTTCAGGTTGGAATCCTGGGGGTCGCCGGGATGATTCTCATGGCCCAGCGCAACCTCATGCGGGCGGAGATCACCGCCAGGGGCGTCCTGGAGGCCCAGCTGGTGGCGGACTCCGTGAGGGACGCCGGCACCGGAGGCTCCGGAAGCGCTTTGCACCCCTGGGGTGAAGTATCCTGGGGACCGGCTCCCGGCATTCCCGGCGGGGTGCGGGCGGTGGCTTTCTCCAACCACGGCGGGGACACCGTGGCGGTGGTGACGGCCTGGCCGAGGCTGGGGGCGGTGGCCGGTGGCCCGGTCCCGGCGGCCGGCGCCGAGGGAGAGATGGCCCCAAGCCCGGCCCCGAGCGATCCGGCATCGTCGGCGGGAGGGGGATCGCCATGATCTCCCGCGAGTCCGGCGTCTCGGTGGTGGAAGCCCTCCTGGTCCTCCTTCTCCTCTCGGTGCTCGTCCCGGGAGCCTGGAGCGTGGTGGCCCGCCATCACACCGCCGCTCTGAGGGTGGCTCACAGGGCGGAGGCTCTGGAGACGGTCCGGACCGTGGCATGGCTCCTCCGGGAAGATCTCTCCGGTGGGCTCCCGGACCGGGACTGGTGGATGGGGGGAGACACGGTGGCCCTGAGGGCATTCCGGGCCCTGGGCCTGGTGAGGAACGGCTCTGTCCGCGGCCAGGAGCTGGTGGCCTGCGTCCGGGGCATCCGCATGCCGAACCCGGAGAAGGACTCGGTCCTCCTCCTGGGCGCCGGCGGCCATTGGCGCCTTCATGAGCTGGAGAGCCGTATCCGCCTGCCCGGGGGGTGCCCGGAGGTGGCGGGAGGATGGGAGGAGAGATGGGTCCTCGTTCCGGAGCCCGCCGACCCTGTCCTGGGCAGGATCTTCGAGGGGGGAAGCTATCATTTCTCCGGCGGCGCCCTCCGCTACCGACGAGGTGGCGGAGGCCGCCAGCCCCTGACGCCGGAGCGGGTCCGGGAGGGCCACCTTCAGGACCGGGAGGGAAGCTTCGTGTGGGAGATGAGCCTCACCGAGCCCCCGGGCCGTCTCCCGGGCCTGGAGTGGAGGGGAAAGGCATGGTGAGGCCGGCCCTCGCCGGGAGAGACGCCGGCACATGTGAAGAGGGGTCTCCGGGCTTCCGGGCGGAGGGTGGCGACGGCGGGACGGGCTTCGGCACCGAGGGCATGGCCCTACCCCTCATGCTCCTCCTCCTCCTGGCTCTCACGGCCCTCGGACACGGGGCCCTCCTCCTCTCCATGCGGGAGCTCCAGGCGACCTGGGCATTTCGGCACGCCGTCCGGGCCGGAGAGGCCGCCGAGGCGGGTGCATGGCTGGCCATCCAGGAAGGCGTAGCCCCGCCGGAGGACAGAGCGCCGTGGGCACCGAATGTCCTGGTGTCGGGGGAGACCTCCGATGGCGTGAGATATGGGGCGGTGCTTCGCTGGCTGGACGGTGAGCTCTTCCTCCTGGAGGGGATCGGGGGGAGCCGGGGGTGGGTGGGGGAGCGAAGGATGGGGTGGACGGGGTGGAGCTTGCTCCCCCCGGCTCGCCTGGGAGCTTTCAAGGCCGCGGCGGAGGTTGGAGGGGGCTACGTCCTCGGTGAAGAGGCACGGGCGGAGTCCGGGGCCTTCCTGGCTCCTCCCGACGGTTGGCCTGAAGCCTCGTGCTCCGGCTACCGGGAAGTGCTTGACTCCCTCTTTCCCGGGGGAACCCTCCCGATTCTGGGGGGACTCCCGGACGAGCCGCCGCATCCCTCCGAGGAGGGAGATTCCATCCCGCCCCTGGGTCTGCTTTCGGGCTCGGAGCTGCTGGAAAAGGCGGCAGACGCCATCCCATCCGGGGTCGGGTTCATGCCGGGGGATTCCGTCAGGGGGTGCCCGGAGAGAAGCGAGCCACCGGCCTTTCAGGGAACCTCGGGATCTCTCCACCTGGACGGGGGCCGTCTTTGCGGGATCCTGGTGGCCCTCGGCGACCTTCGACTTACGGGGGAGGTGCGGGTGCAGGGTTTGGTCCTGGTGGGGGGGGACCTGATCATGGAGGATGGAGCGGTCCTGGAGGGGATGGCGCGAGTGAGAGGTGTTCTCCGCCTGGGGGGCTCGGCTCTCTTCAGGAGCTCGGCTTGTCCTGTGCTTTGGGCCCTGGAGAATCTGTCAGTCCTCCAGGAACCGATCCTCCTTCCGGGGGGCTCCAGGATCAATGGGTTCTGAGCACCATCCGGCGCGGCAAACTTTTCCAAGGGGCGGCAAAGACTGTTTCCCCGGGAGGCTCATGTCTCCGAAAAGGGGCGGATCCATTAGGCTCCGGTGTGGCATGGAAATGGTATCCCCATCCACCAGACCGCGTTCCTCGGAATGGAGCCATGAATCGCAGATCCAGAGGGTTCACCCTCATCGAAGTCCTGATCGTCATCGTCGTCGGTGGCATCCTGACGGCAATCGCCATCAAGGAGTTGGGGCCCGCCTCCAGCCGCACGTCGGCTCAGCAGGCCCGGAACGTCTTCGGCGGCATTGCGGCCCGAGCCCGGGCCCATGCCATAGAGAGGGGGCAGATGACGATTCTGGTGGTGGACGCCCAGGCCGACAGCGTGTCCATCGTGGCGGGGGGGAACGTGCTGGAGACAGTTCATTTTCGAGGGGCGATGGGCATCGACATCCAGGCCCCTACGGCAGAGACCCGGATCTGCATGACTCCCAGAGGGTTCGCGGACACGTCCTGCAACTCCTTCAACTCAACCATCGAGATCGCTTTCGTCCAGGGGGCCCAGACCAGGACCCTCGAGATCCTTCCATTGGGGCAGATACGATGGTAGGCCAGACACCGGATGGCACCGGATTCTGCAATGGCCGGAGCCCTGACGCCCCCGTCCCCGGACGGGCCGGGTTCACCATCGTGGAGGTCATCGTGGCCATCGTGATCTTGGCCGTGGGCCTCCTGGGCATGGCCGGCACCACGAGTGTGGTGCTCCGGCAGGTCACCATGGCGAATCTGGCCACGGCCAGGACTGTGGCCCTCCAGAGCACGTTGGAGAGGCTCCGGGGCATTTCCTTCGACAGTGTGGCGGCCGGCTCCGACTCGGTGGGGCTCTTCCAGGTGACGTGGACCGTGACGGATGAGTTCCAGTGGAAAGACGTGGAGATCGTCACCACGGGCCCGGGGCAGGGGCAGGCTTCCGGATACGGAATGATCTCCCCCACCGTTCCCGACACCTTCACGCATCGGATCATCCGGCCATGAGCGAGAGAACCCGTTGGGGCTTCACGCTAGTGGAGCTTCTGGTGGTGGTGGTCCTGGGAACGGTTGTCGTTCTGGTCGCCTCCACGGTACTGGTCACGAACACAAGGATCCACACCGTGAGCAACGCCCAGGTCCAGGGCCGGCAGATCATGCGGGCCGGGGTGGATGTCCTCTTCGGAGAGCTCCGGGAGATCAGCGTCGACGGAGAAGACCTGGGGGTGATGGGCACGGACCGGCTCGAAATCCGGTCCCAGCGGGCTTTTGGCCTCGTATGCGACACCGATTACTCGGTCTCCCCGGAAACGCTCACCGTGGTCCGGGTAGGGAACTGGTTCCGGGCAGGGGACTCAATCACCATCTACGCGGACAACGATCCCGAGAGGACCAACGACGACGTGTGGTTGGCCAAGGCGATCCGAAGCGTGGACCTCACGGCCACTTGCGGGGGAAGGGAGGCCCAGGTCCTTACCGTTCCCGACCTTGCCTCCACGGGCGACACGGTCCGGGCGGGTGCCCCGGTTCGTGCCTTCGACCGGTTCACTTACGGATCTTTCGTCATCGACGGGGAGACCTACCTGGGCCGGGAGGCCCGGGGCTCCTCCAGCCCGGACCCACTGGTGGGCCCCATCCTCCCTTCCGGGGGTGTGGTGTTCCGGTACCTGAACGCACGGGAGCAGGTGACCACGGTGCCCACGGAGGTCTCCCAGATCGAGGTCACTCTCCGGTTCCAGTCGGAAGCCAGGAGGGTGGGCGGCGACCGGGTGTCAGACTCCATCGTGACCCGCATCTATCCCAGGAATTGACATGAACCCCACGGAAATGACCCTGGAGCCTGGTGCCCCCGGTCCGAGGCCCATGACGATGAAGCTCAGCTCGAGAGATGGGTTTGCACTCCCCGCGGCGATCTTCGCCCTGGTGGTGGTGGGAGTCCTGGTGACGGGAGGCTTCTACCTGGCACGCCAAGAGACTCGCATCGGAATGGCGTCGAAGAGGGGGACGGCCGCCTTCTACCTGGCGGAGCAAGGGGCTATGGAGGTCCTGTCGGAGTGGAACGCAGGGACGTTCGGCTCCTTGCCCCAGTGGGGCAGCGCAGCCGTCTCGGGCGCCAACGGCGAAGGCACCTGGTCGGTGGACGTGACCCGCATGACCAACCGCCTCTTCTTTCTCCATTCCACGGGGACGGTCAGCGACGGGCAGGCCGTCCTGGGAGCAGCCAGTCGGCAGGTGGGGTACGTGGCCCGGCTGACCAGCCTCGACTTCAGCCCTCCGGCGGCTCTCACCACGGTGGGGGATCTGCAGGTCGGAGGCTCCTCCCAGATCGTCGGCTTCGATGCAACCCCTCCTGGGTGGGGAGCGCACTGCGACCCCTTGGGGCCCGGCAAGCCCGGGATCCTCATCGACGATACGAACAACATCAAAACGTCCGGTGTCGCCTATGGCATCGACGGAGACCCGCCGACGGACCAGGATCCCACCCTGACCTCCGATATCCTCCTGGAGTTCGGAGGCCTGACGTGGGAGGACCTGAGGGCCCTCCGGAACATCACCTTGACCGCCGGATCCACCATCACCGAGACGCGTCCCGACTCGGTCCTTGTGGGCGGGAGCTGGAGGTGCAACACTGCCGACATCAACAACTGGGGGAGTCCCCTGAAGCCGGACGGAGTCTGCGGCACGTACTTCCCAATCCTCTACTCCCCCGGCAACCTCAAGATCGCCTCCAGCAGCGCAGGGCAGGGTATCCTCCTGGTGGAGGGGGATCTCATGGTCCAGGGGGGTTACACGTTCTACGGTCCCGTCATCGTGAGGGGCGAGCTCCAGACCGCCGGGACCGGGGGGCACTTCAACGGGGGAGTCATCGCCGCCAACGTCAACCTGGACAGCAGCACCGTCCTGGGGAACGCCCTGGTCCAGTACTCCGCCTGCAGCGTGACCAGGGCCATCCTCAATAACGCCAATCTCACCCGCGTCCGTCCCCTCCCGAGACGAAGCTGGGTGGACGTCTCGTCCATCACGAGCGGGTGACGGACAGGTGCAGGTGTTCCCGCGGTGGGATGTCCGGGCCCGGTGGGACCGTCTCAGGGGACGTTCATGGATTTTTGCGAATTTTCCGGAGGGCACGGAGTGGGTGATAGCTCAATGACCACTCGAATACAGGTGTTTTCAGCGGGCTCCCGACCTCGGATCGGGTATCAAATGTTTACACATTCCTCTATTGGCGGAGGGATCTCCAACCTTCTTGACAAAGCTTGTTTTTCCATGGTACTCTGGTCCCAGCATTCCAGGGAATTCCTCCTTCCCTCCTTCCCTCGGTAATTGGATATGGGCCTATTCGGCAAGAAGAGTTCGATTGGGCTGGACATCGGAAGCGGTTTCGTGAAAATCGTGGAGGTGGACCGGTCCGGTGGACAGCCGGAAGTGACCAGGGTGGCCGTTCGGCCCCTCCTTCCGGACGCCATCGTGGAGGGGGAGGTCATGGACCCGGGCCTGGTGGCGGACACCATCAGAAGCCTCTTCCATGACCTGGGGATCAAGAGGAAGGATGTGGTGACGGCCGTGGGTGGGCACGACGTCATCATCAAGAAGATCGACATGGACCGGATGAAGGAGTCTGATGCCAGGGACGTCATCCGGTGGGAAGCGGAGCAACACGTACCCTTCGACATCAAGAGCGTCGAGCTGGATTTCCAGATCCTCAACCCCCACGAGGGAGGTCTCCAGATGGAGGCCCTCCTGGTCGCGGCGAAGAAGGAGCTGGTGGAAAACAAGGTGGCCCTCCTGTCGGACGCCGGCCTCATCCCTTCCATCATCGACGTGGACGCCTTCGCCCTCCACAAC
>Ga0114946_10003522_pt1 | contig 10524 bp, 9 predicted proteins | sample WalLakDeSediment_FD_88676 | JGI IMG/M metagenome (GOLD analysis project Ga0114946, IMG submission 88676) | Lake sediment microbial communities from Walker lake, Nevada to study Microbial Dark Matter (Phase II) - Walker Lake 11/02/13 Deep Sediment | ecosystem: Environmental > Aquatic > Freshwater...
CCACGGTGGGAAAGTTTTCATCGATCAGAGAAATGGGGCCGTGTTTCATCTCTCCGGCCGGGTAACCCTCGGCGTGAATATAGGATATTTCCTTGAGTTTCAAGGCCCCTTCCATGGCCGTCGGGTAATTGTAGAGCCTTCCCATATAGAGAAAATCGCGGTAAACAGCGTACTCTTCGGCAAGCATTTTGATCGCCGGAGCCTGATCCAGTATTTTCCCGACCTGCTCGGGAATCTTTTTCAGGGCGGCAATGATTTCACTGCCCTCGATATAGGAAAGCCCCTGGTAACGGGCCGCCAACAGAGCTATCAGCAACTGGACGATGATCTGCGAAGTGTATATCTTGGTTGAGGCCACCCCGAATTCCGGGCCGGCGTGATTGTAAACCCCGGCATCGGTGATCTTGGTGATGGCTGAACCGACCACGTTGACTATGCCCAATACCAGGGCGCCCTTGCGCTTGGCTTCCTTGACTGCGGCCAGGGTGTCAGCCGTTTCCCCCGACTGAGAGATGGCCAGCACCGTGTAACTGGAATCGAGCTTAAGCCTGCGGTAGCGGAATTCCGAAGCCAGCTCGGCCTGAACGTTGAAATCGGTCAGGTGCTCGAAGATGTAGCGGCCCAGGATGCCGGCGTAATGGCTGGTGCCGCAGGAAACTATAACCAGGTTGCGGGTATTGCGCAAGCGTTCGAGAACGGTTTCCAATCCGCCGAGCTTGGATACCGCTTCCGATTCCACCAGGCGGCCGCGAAAGGCATTTTCGATAACCTCCGGCTGTTCGAATATTTCCTTGAGCATGAAATGGGCATGGCCCTTTTTATCGATATGAATTTCCTGGTTATCCACCAACTCTATCTGCTTTTGCAGCAGTTCGTTGTTAAGGTTCTTGATGTAATAACGATCACGGCCGAGCACCGCGATTTCATCGTCATTGAGGAAAATGAGACTGTTGGTGTGACCGGCCAGGGCATTGGCATCTGAAGCGGCGAAAAGTTCATCCCGCCCGATACCGATGATGATCGGACTGCCGCGCTTGACGATAATTATCTTGTCCGGTTCATCGTGGTTGATTATAGCCAAGCCGAAAGTGCCCTCAAGCAGGTTAACCGCTTTCAGCACGGCCAACTCGAAATCTCCTTCATCGTGTTCCTCGATCAGGTGGGCAACGATTTCAGTGTCGGTTTCAGAAGTGAAATCATGACCGCGGGCCTGCAAGCCGACCTTGATCTGCTGGTAATTTTCGATAATGCCGTTGTGTACTACCCCGATGCGGGAGCGGCAATCAGTATGAGGATGGGCATTGGCTTCACTTGGTTTGCCGTGGGTGGCCCAGCGGGTATGGGCCAGGCCGCAGGTGCCTTTATAGGATTCAGGGCATATTTTCCTTTCCAATTCGGATACCTTGCCCACTGTACGTAAAACTCTCAATCCGTCCTTTTCATTAACCGCGAATCCGGCCGAATCGTAGCCCCGGTATTCGAGCCTTTTCAAGCCGGCGACCAGTATGGGAACCGCTTCCTGTTTACCTATATAAGCAATGATTCCGCACATTATTTCTCCTCTTTATCAATCAAGGTGGCTGAGAGCCGGCTTGCCGATCGGGAACACGTTGAAACCGATTTCATAAAGCTCGGAGTGGTTTAGCAGGTTGCGGCCGTCGAAGATAAAAGCCGGTTTTTTCATGGATTGGAAAATTTTCCGGTAATCAAGTCCACGGTATAACTCCCACTCGGTCAGCAGGGCGATGGCCTGGGCATTCTGCGCGGCCAGGTAAGGGTCCTCTTCGAAAACGATCCGCTCTTGATGATCTGCCAGGTCGATGCGGGCATTATCCAGGGCCTTGGGATCGGATATGACCACCAGGGCTCTTTCCTCGAGCAGCTTGCGGGCCACGTAAATGGCGGCCGACTCCCGGGTATCGCCGGTATTGGCCTTGAAGGCAAAACCGAAGAGAGCGATGCGCTTGTTGGCCACCGTGTTGAACAGGTTTTGCACCATGGCCCGGACAAAACGGCCTATCTGGTAATCGTTGAGTTTTACCACCTGCTCCCAGTAGTCGGCGGTTTCGTGCAGGTGGAAAGAGCGGCAGATGTAAACCAGGTTGAGAATGTCTTTTTTAAAGCAGGAACCGCCGAAACCGACCGAGGCCTGCAGGAATTTACCGCCTATGCGGCTGTCGGTGCCCACGGCATAGGCGATCTCGTCAATGCGCGCCCCGGTCAATTCACACAGCGGAGTCATTGAATTTATCGATGATATTCTCTGGGCCAGGAAAGCGTTGGCCACGAGCTTGGAAAGCTCCGAAGACCAGAGATTGGTGGTGATGATCTTTTCCTTGGCCAGCCAGTGACTGTAGATCTCGGCGATCTCTTCGGCAGCCTGCCGGCCGGATGGCGTTTCATGGGCGCCCACCAGCACCCGGTCCGCTTCGAGCAGGTCTTTGACGGCCGTGCCCTCGGAGAGAAACTCAGGATTGGAAACCACTTCGAAACGCAGGCCCTTATCATTGGCCTGCAAAATTCTCTCCATGGCCTGGGCGGTTTTAACCGGCAGGGTGCTCTTTTCCACGATGATCTTGTCAGTCCGCGAATGCTCGATAATCTGGAAAGCCGTCTGCTCCCAGTACTGCAGGTCGGAAGCCATGCCGGCGCCGTGCCCGAAGGTCTTGGTCGGAGTGTTGACCGAAACGAAAATTATGTCCGCTTCATCTATGGCTTTAGCGATCTCGGTTGAAAAGAACAGGTTTTTTCCACGCGTTGCCGCGACCACTTCGGCCAGTCCCGGTTCGTAAATGGGCAGGTCGTCACTGTTCCAGCGCCTTATCTTTTCGAAGTTTATGTCCACCACCATCACCCGGTATTCAGGACACTTCAAGGCGATAACGGCCATGGTCGGCCCACCGACGTAGCCGGCGCCGATACAGAGAATGTTCTTTTTAAAACTCTTCATGCCAGTCTCCCGCTAATTCTGATGCAATCTCATTTGTAGTATTCCCGATACCAGTTTATGAATTCGGCCACGCCTTCCCTGACCGGTGTCTGCGGACGGTAACCGGTAACGACTTGTAACTTGTCGATGGCCGCGCAAGTCTCGGAGACGTCTCCGGGTTGCATGGGCAACATGATCCTCTCGGCCTTGCGCCCTAAAAATTCCTCGATCAGCTCGATGAAGGCAAGCAGTTCGACCGGCTGGTTGTGACCGATGTTGAAAACCCTGTAGGGCGCGGCCGAACTTGCCGGATCAGGCTTTTCGGCATTCCAGCCCGGATCAGGCGCCGGTGGGAGCTCAAGCACCCTGACCACTCCCTCTACTATATCGTCAATGTAAGTGAAATCACGCTTCATATTGCCGTGATTGTAGATTTCTATCGGCCGGCCGGCCAAAATCGACCTGGTGAAATTGAAAAGCGCCATGTCCGGACGCCCCCACGGGCCGTAGACCGTGAAAAAGCGCAAACCGGTGGCTGGTACCGCGAAGAGGTGGGCGTAGGTATGGGCCATCAGTTCATTGGATTTTTTCGAAGCGGCGTAAAGGGAGAGCGGGTGATCTACGTTGTGCTGTTCACTGAAAGGCATGGCCCGGTTGGCTCCGTAAACCGAGGAGGACGAAGCGAAAACCAGGTGCTCGACCGGATGATGACGACAACACTCGAGTATATTCAAAAATCCGCTGATATTGCTGTTTATGTAAGAGAAGGGATTTTGCAGGGAATAGCGCACCCCGGCCTGGGCGGCCAGGTGAGCCACGCATCCGGGACTATGCTCGGCGAAAACCGCCTGAAGTGAATCATGATCGCAGATATCCAGGCGATAAAAAAGAAATCGGCCGGCGCCAAGTCTTTTTTCCCCTTTGAGCAGGGCCGAACTATCGAGACCAAGTTGGGCCAGGCGGTCGAACTTGAGCTTTACATCGTAATAATCGTTAATGTTATCAATGCCGATAACCCGGCAGCCGGCGGCCAGCAAACGGGCGGCCAGATGATAACCTATGAATCCGGCCACCCCGGTAATCAGGTAAGTTCTGACTTTTTCCATTTTTTTTGAATGCTTTTCCGCAATCATTCATTTTATCACAATCAACCAGGGCGACAAAACCTTCGGTCGACAATGATTTTTATTGATTTAAAGAAAGGTTTTCAAGTTGATTGGCATAGACCATGCTGATTTGTGATAGAATTTAAAAAAACAAGGAGGAAGCTAAATGTTCAAGGTCAACGAATACTACGACGGCCAGGTCAAGTCAATAGCCTTCAACAGCAATGAGGGGCCGGCAACTCTTGGAGTGATGGCTCCGGGAAAATACGAGTTTTCAACCTCGAAGCATGAAGTAATGCAGGTAGTCAGTGGTAACATGAAAGTGAAACTTCCCGACCGGGAAAACTGGGAAAACTTCGAAGCCGGGCGCAGTTTCAATGTGCCGGCAAACAGCAGTTTCCGGCTTGAAATAACCACTGAAAGCGCCTACCTCTGCCTCTACAAGTAATTCAGTTCAACCTGCGGCCGCCTCGGTTTTTTATTCGGAGGCAAAACCAGGCTTGAAGCGATCGCCGATTTTTGTCGATGGCCGAATAAAATTAAATATAATTTATAGTATGGCGATCAACAGGCGAACTTTTTTACAAAGCAGTTTGGCTTTACCTCTTTTTTTCCGGAACAGTCCGGCCCAAGAAAAAAAAGAATCTCTGCCCGGTTACATTTCCCTGCATCGTTCAGGAGAATTAAAAAAAAGGGCCGATGAATTAACCCGGCAACTGTCTTCCTGCTGCCTCTGTCCGCGGGAATGCGCCGCCAACAGGATGCGCGGCAAGACCGGCGACTGTTCGGCTCCGGCCCGGACCAAGATATCCTCGGCCTTCCCCCATTTCGGCGAGGAAAAACCTCTGATCGGCAGACACGGCTCAGGCACCATCTTCTTCAGCCATTGCAGCCTGCTCTGCATCTACTGTCAGAATTGGGATATATCCCACCAGGGCTCCGGTTACCTGGTCAGCCCGCGGGGCCTGGCCGATGAAATGATCCGTTTGCAGAAACGGGGTTGCCATAACATCAACCTGGTAACCCCAACTCACTTTCTGCCGACCATAGTCACCGCGCTCGATTTGGCTGCCGGACGGGGGCTCAGCATACCAACGGTCTACAACACCGGCGGTTACGAAAAGGTAGAGACCCTGCGCCTGCTGGAAGGAATAATCGACATCTACATGCCTGATTACAAGTACGATGATGGTGCTTATGCGGCCAAGTATTCAGCCGGAGCCGCCGATTACCCGGAAAAAGCGCGGGCCGCCCTGCTCGAAATGCATCGCCAGGTAGGTTTTTTGAAAATTGACAGCCAGGGCCTGGCCCATTCAGGTCTTTTGATCCGCCACCTGGTTTTACCCGAAAACATAGCCGGCACGGCCGGTTTCGTGCGCTTCGTGGCCGAGGAAATCGGCACTGACACTTTCATCAACATCATGGGCCAGTACCGGCCGGCCTACCAGGCAAAAAAGCACCCTGAGCTGGCCCGCGGGCTAACCATGGCTGAATACAGAAAAGCCATGGAAGAAGCCCGGCAGGCCGGATTGCGAAATTTCCTCTGAGTCTATTCCAAAAAGCCGCAATGAACACCTGGAGAGTTGACAAGCGAGCTTTGTTTTGCTTAGAATGAAAACAATCCAGAGGAGGAAACATGGCTCAGAAAATATTGGTTGCCACTGAAAAACCTTTTGCCGCGATCGCGGTTGACAAGATAACCGCCATCTGCAGCCAGGGCGGTTTTCCCTGCGTTTTACTTGAATCCTATACTGAAAAAAAGGAGCTTCTGACAGCCGTTAAGGATGCCGAAGCCCTGATAGTGCGCAGTGACATCGTCGACGCCGAGCTCATAAACGCGGCCGAAAAACTGCAGATCGTGGTCAGGGCCGGCGCCGGATATGACAACATTGACCTGGAAGCCGCCGGCAAGCGCGGCATAGTGGTCATGAACACTCCGGGTCAGAATGCCAATGCCGTGGCCGAGTTGGCCTTCAGCATGATGCTCTACCTGGCCAGAAAGGGATTTGCCGGAAAATCAGGCACTGAACTGCGCGGGAAAACCATCGGCCTGCACGCCTATGGCAATGTCGGCCGTTACGTGGCCATGATCGCCCAGGGCTTCGGCATGAAAGCATTGGCTTTCGATCCCTTTGTCAAGCCTGAAAAAATCAGGGAAGACGGGGTACATGCCCTTGACGACATCAAGGAACTTTACCGGCAAAGCGACTACATATCCTTGCATCTGCCGAAAACCAAGGAAACGACGGGTTCGATCAACAAGGAGTTGCTGTCACTGCTCAAGCCAGGCGCAGTTTTAATAAATACCGCCCGCGCTGAAATCGTCGATGAAAACTCCTTGCTGCAAGTGTTTGCCGAAAACCCCGGCTTCATGTACGGCTCGGATGTCGCTCCGGGTTGCCGGGAAGAAATCGCCAACCGTTTTCCGGGACGCTTCATCTTTACGGCCAAGAAAATGGGCGCCCAGACCGAGGAAGCCAATATCAATGCCGCTATTGCCTCGGCCAACCAGATAATCGCTTTCTTCAAGACGGGAGATCGCACTTTCCAGGTCAACCGCTGAAACAGCTTTCGTAAAGATTCAGCTTTGGGGATAGCGCTGGCGGTAATCAAGGCCGCTGATGAGCACAATTTTGCTCATTTCGTAAATCCGGCTTCGTACCCGTATGCCTACTCTTTCCACCAGCAGTTCATCGTTTTCATGGCGTTCGTCGAAATAATTGCTGGCGAAGATGGTGACGCGATTGGTGTTGTAACGCCGGTTTACGAGGAAGAACAGGTTTTCCTCCAGCCAAGGAGTCAGCCTGGCCGAACCAAGCTCATCAAGCAAAAGCAGGTCCACTGTCGCCAGGCGCTGAAAGAGATTGACAAAACCGCTGAAATCACGGCGCCCGGAATCATCAACCCCCTTGGAGTCTCGCACCAGGTCGTTCCAATCGAAGTAGAGTATATCAGTCAGTTTTTTTTTCAAGAGTTCATTGGCGATCGAGCAGAGCATCCTGGTTTTGCCGGTACCCGTGGCCCCCTGCAGCAGTAATCCGCCCTCCACCGCCGGGTAATCCCGCACAAAGGAACTTGCGATGTGCAGAGCTTTCTCCTGGCTGGGATGCCTTTGGTCAGGAAGGTAGCCTTTCAATTCAACCCCGGTAAAGCGCGGCGGAATGTTAGCCTTTTCACTGCCGGCCAGGAAAACGTCGAGCCGCCGGCAATCGCAAAGCCTGGCCTGCTCATGGCCGTTTGTTTCAACGAAGATCCAGCCGGACCCCCGGCATTTACCGCAGATCTTTTCTTTCAATTGAGAACCCCGTAAACGCCCTGTTTGACCAGGTTGGCTCTCATTTTAGCCAAAGCCTTGATTTCAATCCTTCTTATGCCTTCGGCGCTCATGTCCATCTTTTTGGCGATTTCCCGCAATTTCATGGGCTCCTGGCCGCGAAAACCATAACGCATCCTGATGATTTCCGCTTCGCGTTCGGAAAGATCTTCCAGTTCATCAGCCAGAAGATCGTTCAAAGTGCCGCCGGCAAAAATTTCCTGCGGATCGATCGCGGTTTGATCAGCCAGAAGGGTGGAAAGACTCTCGTTGTTGTCTTCGTTAATGCTCTTGTCAAGAGAAATCACTTCTTCCGGCACGGCTTTCAGTACTTTGACCTTTTTCAATGGAATTTTCAGGTAAGCGGCCAGCTCACTTTCGGATGGTTGATAACCCATTTTTTTCTGCAAAAAGTAATTGGCCTTCTTAAACTTCAGGTAGTCATTGTAAAAAATGTCCGGCAGAGAGATGATATTCTGATTTTTCGAGATAAAGCGCCTGATTTCGCTGCGCACCCACCACAAAGCATAGGTGAAAAACCTGGTCCCGCGTTCCAGATCGAATTTTCGTAAAGCCATGATCAAACCCTTGTTGCCTTCCATGATCATATCCAGCAAGTTGTCATTTTTAAAGCAGTAGCGCAAGGCTTCTTTTATGACAATACGCTGGTTGGCGACGATGAGTTTCTTGAAGGCTTCGCGTTCGCCCCTCTGAGCGCGGACGATCAGTTCGCGCTCTTCCTCGGGATTCAGGATCGGTATTTTTTTTACGCTCTGAAAGTAGAGACGCAGTGAGCCGAGAGTCTCAGTGTTTCTTTTCATCCTGGTTAAAAAGGGCGACTGTCGAGGAGGTGAACTTGACAATGGCGTTTTTCTTCTGCTCAAAGATATCTTCGCGTCCGGAAAAGAATTCTTTTTTGAGTTCTTCGAGAAAACGCGAAAATTCATCCTGCATTTTTTCCATCTTCTCTTTCATGTTGCCGATAATTTCTATGCCGGCCAGATTGACACCCATTTCCCTGGTCAGAGTAAGAATGAATTCGAGTTTTTTTAAATCTTCTTCTGTATAGAGGCGGGTGTTGCCCTTGCTGCGTGAAGGAACAAGCAGGCCTTCTCTTTCGTAAAGACGCAGGGTTTGCGGATGAATATCGTATTTAGTGGCCACGGCGGAAATGAGATAGATTTTTTCCTTCATTCCCGGATTCCCTGGCGTGGATTATAGGGCGCCACTTTTTCGAGTTCCTTGAGCAATTCGCGAACCCGCATATCCTTGGTCGGCGGAGGCACTATTTTGATTTCGACAATCATGTCCCCACTGGACTTGCTCTTTGGATTGGCAAAACCCAGGCCCTTGAGTCGGAGCTTTTGGCCGGAAAGAGTGCCCGGGGGGACTTTGAGCATTGCCGTGCCCTCCAGGGTGGGCACTTCGATCCGGGAGCCCAGGGCGGCTTCGCTGAAAGTTATCGGCAAGTTGATTTCAAGGTTTTGCCCCTGGCGTCGGAAGACCTTGTGTGGAGCAACCTGGATGGTGATGATCAGGTCGCCGGCCTGACCTCCGCGCGGCCCGCTGTTGCCCTTGCCCGTGATGCGCACCTTGGAGCCGTCTTCAACCCCGGCCGGAATACGCACCCTGATCCGGATCACTTTCTCCATTCTGCCTTCCCCGTGACAAAGGGTGCAGGCAGGACCGGCGGCCTGGCCGCTGCCGCGACAAACCGGGCAGGGAGTGGAAAATTTCATGAAACCTGATTGTTTCTGGACTCGGCCCTTGCCGGCGCAAGCGGAACAAACCGATCTGCCGGCGCCGGGCTCACCACCCTGGCCTTTACAGCGCAGGCAAGATTCCTTGTGGCTGATCTGGATGGGAGTCTCGATTCCCCTGGCGGCATCGAGAAAGCTCATGCTCATAGTGTAATGAAGATCTTCGCCCCGGACAGGTCCGCTTTCCCTGTAAGCGCCTGCCTGGCCCGCGCCGAAGATTGTTTCGAAAATATCCCCGAAACTGCTGCCTCCGGTGCTTGAAAAGTCGAATCCTTCAAAATCGCCTTGTTTATGGCCGGTCCCGAAATTGGCCCCAACCCGGCCGTAATTGTCGTATTGCTTGCGTTTTTCAGAATCCTTGAGTACCTCGTATGCTTCGGTTATCTCCTTGAATCTCTGTTCGGCTGATTTATCCCCCGGATTCAGATCGGGATGGTATTTACGGGCTAGTTTTCGATAGGCTTTTTTTATCTCGGCCAGAGTGGCTTTCTTTTCAACTCCCAGAATCTGATAGAAGTTCTTCATGAGGTAATTTTACTGCAGCCCCGACGGGAAATCAATGTTCTTTACCTATTGCTTTTTTCCATCTATAATCAGCGGCGGAGAACAAGCTGATGTTGTCAAATGAAGTAAAAAAAAAGCTGACCGGGCTCCTTGGACCGTCTCGTTTTCTGTGGCAGGCTGAATACCTGGCCGCCTACGCCTACGATGCCACTTCCTATAACTATACGCCCGACGGGGTCTGCCTGCCGGAGACCGAGGGGGAAGTCACAGCGATTGTGGCCATTGCCCGGGAGCACAAGGTCATCCTGACTCCCAGAGGGGCCGGAGTAGGATACAGCGGCGGTTCCCTGGCTTGCCAAGGCGGCCTGGTCCTGGCCATGACCAGGATGAACCGCATCCTGCGCGTTGATCGCGACAACTACCTGGCCGTGGTCGAGCCTGGGGTCATTACTTCTGATTTGCAGGAAGAAGTGGCCCGCAAAGGCCTTTTTTATCCTCCCGATCCGGCCAGCTTGAAAAGCTCCACCATCGGCGGCAATGTCGCTGAAAACGCGGGCGGCCCCCGTTGTTTTAAATACGGAGTCACCGGAGATTACGTGCTGGCTCTTGAAGCCATACTGATGAACGGCGAAAAAATCCGCTGCGGCAGTGAAGCCATCAAGGATGTCGCCGGCTACAACCTGAAATCATTGCTGGTCGGCTCTGAAGGTACACTGGCGATTATCACCCGCATTACCCTGCGCCTGCGACCCCTGCCCGCCATGCGGATCATGTCCCGGGTCGATTTCAGAACCGCGGCCGACTGCTCTTCTTTTTTCCAGGCTCTGAATCACGGCGCCGTGGCACCGGCTGTGATTGAATTCATGGATCGAACTTCCCTGCAGGCGGCCGCTGAATTCATGGGTCGAGGCA
>Ga0114946_10003523_pt1 | contig 10517 bp, 8 predicted proteins | sample WalLakDeSediment_FD_88676 | JGI IMG/M metagenome (GOLD analysis project Ga0114946, IMG submission 88676) | Lake sediment microbial communities from Walker lake, Nevada to study Microbial Dark Matter (Phase II) - Walker Lake 11/02/13 Deep Sediment | ecosystem: Environmental > Aquatic > Freshwater...
CAATGCACCCCAGCCCAGAACTGAGGTAGAAGTGTCCTATCCGGACAGCATGCTAAATCAAGTGACCAAGCCAGGGCGCTACACGGGTGGCGAATGGAACAGCGTCGTGAGAGACTGGTCAGCCGCCGTGGTCAAGGTGGCCCTGGTCTATCCGGATGTCTACGAGATCGGCATGTCCAACCTGGCACTGCCCATCCTCTATGAGATACTAAACAGCCGGCCAGGAGTCCTGGCCGAAAGGGCCTTCGCCCCCTGGGTAGACATGGAGGCCGCCATGCGCCGGGCCTGCATTCCGCTCCTCAGCCTGGAGTCCAAACGACCGCTGTCTGAATTCGACATGATCGGCTTCTCTCTGGGCTACGAGCTGACCTACACCAACGTCTTGAACATGCTCGACCTAGCCGGCATCCCCGTGCTGGCCGGTGACAGATCGGACTCTCATCCGCTCATAATAGCCGGAGGCAGTTGCGCCCTCAATCCCGAGCCAATGGCTGATTTCATTGACGCCTTCGCCATCGGAGACGGGGAAGAGTTGGCGGTCGAGATAGTTGAGAGTCTCCGCAGTTGCAGGCGGGATGGCTACAGAAGAGACGAGGTATTGTCCCGGCTGGCGGAGATACCGGGGATCTACGTTCCCAGCCTCTATGAGACACACTGCGACCCGGAAGGCAACTTCGCCGGACTTCGGCCAGCGAAAGCCCGGGGCAGACCAAGCATCCGGCGGCGGATAGTGGCGGAACTGCCGCCGCCGGTCACCAGACCGGTCGTCCCTTATATCTCCGTGATCCACGATCGCGCATCGGTGGAGGTGCAGCGCGGCTGCACGCGCGGCTGTCGTTTCTGCCAGGCCGGCGTCGTCTACCGCCCGCAGCGACACCGGAGCCATCAGGAGGTTCTCGAGGCTGCCAGACATCTCATCAGCAACTGCGGATACAACGAGATATCCCTTGTCTCGCTGACCACTACCGACTATCCCGGCATCGACTCCCTGGTGAACAGCTTGATCGAAGAACACAGTGACTGCCGGCTGACGCTGTCCCTTCCCAGCCTGCGCATCGACGGCTTCTCGCTCAAGCTCATGGAGTCTCTTCGTTTCAACAAGAAACCCGGGCTGACCTTCGCCCCGGAGGCCGGTACGGAGCGGCTAAGACAGGTCATCAACAAAACCGTGCCGGATGACAAGATCGTGGAGACCATCGCCGCCGCGCTGGCGAAGGGGTGGACCAACATCAAACTTTACTTCATGATCGGCCTGCCGACCGAGACCATGGACGATGTAGAAGGCATCGTCCACATCGTGGACAGGGTAAGACGCGAAACACGGAAATCCTCGCCAAGAATCAGAATCAGCGCGTCCACCTTCGTGCCCAAGGCTCACACCCCATTTCAATGGGCAGCCCAGGACAGCCGGGAGGAACTGAAGTCAAAACATGACACTCTGAGAAACGGCCTCCGCCGTGCCAAAGCCCACCTTTCCTGGGATGATCCCGAAACCAGCCTGCTGGAGACGATTCTAGCCAGAGGAGACCGCCGGTTGGGGAAGGTAATCTACTACGCCTGGCAGGCGGGAGCCTCCTTCGATGCCTGGAGTGAGCGCTTCAAATATGGCAACTGGCTGAGCGCCTTCGACAAGGCCGGGGTCGATCCTGCCTTCTATGCCCACCGGCGGCGCCCACTCGATGAGATACTGCCGTGGTCTCACATAGACGTTGGCGTGAATCCTGCCTTTCTCAGGCAGGAATATGAGCGCACTTACCAGGGCATAGAGACTCCCGACTGCAGAATTCAGTGCAGCGCCTGCGGCTTGGAGGTGGGGGAGAGCATCTGCCGGGTAGGATGCCAGGATAGCGGCTCAAGCTGCGAGTGACCGAGGACGGGGTGCAGCGCTAGCCGTCGTCTTCCTCATTGCCCACCTGGGTCTTGGCTATCTCAATCCACTGCAGGTACTCCGTGGCAACGCCCATGGACTGAGAAGCCTCCAGGTCAACCTCATACGGTTCGCCAACGAAGACCTTGCCGCAAGGCTGGATCTTGCCCACACAGGGCTCGTCCTTGCCGATGAACTTCTTGCGTCCGTCGATGACCCCGAGATCGAAAGGCAACGTGAAATAGAGGTCAGCCAGGACCTTGTCCATCCCCAGATCGTGCAGGGCACCCCAGGCAGAGCCGTTGCTGCCCTGATACTTGCTCACCGGCAGCAGGCCGAGAAGGTTCTTGATGGTGAAATTCCCCTGTCTACCCATTATCTTGCAGGGTGTTATGCTGATGAGGTAGTCACAGTACAGGATCACGTTGGGAACCCAGAACGTGGGTACAGCAAACGGGCGCACCAGCGGGTTCTCCACCTCAACCAGGACAGAGTCTCTCACATCGAGCGCTATGACTCTGGGAAACTCATATCCCAGCGTCTTGTATATTGGCTTCATCTCCTCCTCACAGGGGCTGCCTTCGAGCAGGATGATGTCCGCCTCGCTGACTGCCCTGATAGAGGTGATGACCTTCTCCAGTATCTCTTTGCTGGTCGTGGCCGGGTACGGCACCGCATAACCCGCGCACGGTTTGATGAGGATTCGCCTGGCCCATCTCACGCGGGGCGGCAGTTCAAAGACAAAACCTTCGGCGTCGAGAATCAATTCTCTCCCTTCCTGGAGCGCCTGACTTCCTGCCCTCTTGCCCACACCCATATGGAAGAAACCATCAACATATATTGCCAGGCTCTTTGGCCGGTGTATCCATCATATGCCAGGTGACATCAGCCGTCAGGCGATGTGGTCCCAGCGCAAGACGGGACTGCCAACCTCTTCTCCAGCAAGTCAACCAATGCCACGCCGTCGCGGCTGGAGAACTGTGGCACCGTGACGTCCAACTGCTCATCGGTGACCACCGCGAACAGCTTCTCTGGTGAGGAGATCAGATTGCCCAACTCCCTTCGGTGTACTTCGATCTTCGGGATGTCGCTCTCTTTGAAGCCTTCAATGAGAACAAAGTCAAACTTGTCGCCAAGGAAATCGATCACGTCTCCAGAAGTGGGGGGGTTAGTGGTCTTCCGCAGAAAAGCCAGTCTGTGGGGGGAAGCCAGCAACACGGCATCGCTCCCGGCTTCGGCCAGCCTCCAACTATCCTTGCCAGGATGGTCGAGCTGGAAATCGCTGCCGGAGTGCTTGACTGCAGCTACGGTGTAGCCCCTTCTCTTGAGCTCAACAATCAGTTCTTCTAGCAGGGTGGTCTTGCCGGAATTGGACCTGCCCACGATGGAAACAACGACGGACATTAGCCCCAACTACACTAATTCTATCATCCCCGTCAATACGAACCTGGGGATCGGGCCAGGGCGCAGACCCGTCAAACGAGTTGCCTTGGTCCCTCCCGACCAGACGGTTGCCCAAGGGGATACACTGCCGGCAACGAGGTCAATCCTGCAACAAGCGCCGCAGTTGGTCCGGATCGGTCACAGGCGGATGGCAGGTGCGCCGGCGACAGACGTACACAGTCGGTCGACCCTGCAGAGGCTTATGGTCCTTCGTAAGCATGGCCGCAAGAGGGGTGACGGCATCGCCCGGCTGGAGACCCGCAAGGACCTTGTTCGGACGATACTGGCTGTGGATGGCCGTGAGGAGAGCCTCTGTATTTGGATCATCGCGGCGGCCAACCGCGACAACCTCCTCATGATCGGATAGATAGAAATCAAGAGCACAAAGCCAGTTTCCAGATGCCAGAGGATGGGTCAACATCTGGTCTCGGACTACTCCCAGCATGGCTGCCGCCAGCTTCTCATAGGAGCCCTCATCCGTGATCCTCGATATTCGCAGCAGGACGTCGGCAGCAGACGATCCTCCGCACGCTTTTGCCGAATCCCCCGTATCCCGAGGGCGAACAAACAGGGCGCGTTGATCCAGGCCCGTATCATAGAGAACCTCTGGACTCTCCCCATCGCTGAAACGGCCCAACATGGTGTCAGTCAGCCGAATTGCCATCTCCAGCCAACGTTGCTCAAGGGTAGCTTCATGAAGACACAGGAGCCCACGAATCACGGAGGCATAGTCGTCCAGATAGCCAGGGATTCCGGATACCCCATCCTTGTAGCTGTGCATCAGCGCGTCCACCTTCATCAACTCAGTGGTAAGAAAACTGGCGCTGGCCGTCGCTGCGGTCAGATAGTCCTCTCTCCCAAGTACGACGGACGCCTCGGCCAGAGCCTGCAGCATAAGACCGTTCCACGATGTGACTACCTTCTCGTCTCGGGCCGGTTCGGGCCGCTGCCGTCTGGCCTGCAGGAGCCTGGGCATTGATCGCTCAATGACCGCCTTCATCTCTGCCGGTTGGACCCCAGAGTCCAGTGCAGCCGCACCCAAGTCTTTGGGAAGGTGAAGGACACTTCCGCCTTCTAAGGCGCCATCGCCACCAATGCCGAAGTAGCGGCTTACCAAGCGGCCATCCTCCTCCCCCAGCAATTCGATGATTTGGCCGGAGGTCCAGAGGTAGTACTTGCCCTCTTCGCCATCACTGTCAGCATCCTGAGCACAGAAGAAGCCTCCAGCATTGTCCGTCATCTCCCGGAGTACGTAGTCCATTGTCTCCTCGGCAATACGCCGATAGGCCGCCTTCCCGGTGACCTGGGAGGCATGGAGATATAGGCGGCTCAGCAGCGCATTGTCATAGAGCATCTTCTCAAAATGTGGAACCATCCAACGGGCGTCCGTGGCATAGCGGTGGAAGCCTCCCCCAATCTGATCGTAGATGCCGCCGGCTGCCATTTTGTCCAGCGTCAACTCCACCATGCGGAGAGCCAGGGCCTCGCCGGTCCGGTGATGGTATTGCAGCAGGAACTCCAGAACAGGGGCCTGAGAGAACTTTGGCCCCGGACCGAATCCGCCATTCTCGTGGTCGAAGGCAGCTTGCAGTGCCTGGAAGGCCTCGGCAAGGATGTCCGCCGTCAGCGACTGCGCCCCTGGCTCAGCGGTCGGACTCCGCTCAAGCCGGGATACCAGATCCCGGGCCACGCCCATCACCTGGGAGCGTCTCTCTCGGTAGGCTTCCGACACCGCCATCAGGACCCGGGGAAAGCCAGAAAGGCCATGACGGTCTTCGGGCGGGAAATAGGTCCCCCCGTAGAATGGCTCACCATTCGGCGTCAGGAACACCGTCAGAGGCCAGCCTCCGCCACCGGTCATGGCCTGCACCGCTTCCATGTAGACGTGGTCAATGTCGGGGCGCTCCTCACGGTCCACCTTGATGCAGACGAAGTGCTCGTTCATCAGGCGGGCAATGTCGTCGTTCTCGAAGCACTCCTTTTCCATGACATGGCACCAGTGACAGGCCGAGTAGCCCACGCTTAGCAGGATGGGCTTGTCCTCGCGGTGGGCACGGGCCAGCGCCTCGTCGCCCCACGGATACCAGTCCACCGGATTGTGGGCGTGCTGGAGCAGATACGGGCTGGTCTCACTCGCCAGGCGGTTGGTGTGGGCTTCGCTCACGATTTCTTCTGAAGCACCTTTATGTCAATTTGCAGGCTGTTGACCTTGTCGACTCCCTTCAGCGAGGAAACCACGCCAGTCACCGTACTGGAGATGATGTTATTCGGGAACTGGGTGATCTCCAATGCCTTCCCGTTGACCAAGAGTGACGGCCTTCTTCAGCATTTTCAGTTCAACGGTTCGCACCGCCTCCACACCCTTGAGAGTCCGCACTCCACCAGTCACCGTGCCGGCCAGGAACTGCTCCACAAACGGGTTGAGTTCAATGTCCTTCTTGTTCACCCACAGCTTGGCTTCATAGATTTCCTTCATTTTCACCTCCGATTCTCTAAGTCTTGTCAACCCCCCACTCTTGGGGGATCATAAGAAACGCAGAGGGGCTTCGTCCCTCTGCACGCCCCAATGTGTGACACGCACAAAGCGAAGTCGCGTAGGGGCTTGATTCATCAAGCCCGTGTCGCAGACACCCAGAACCCCGGCAGCGTGCCGCTGCACCAGATTCTGTCATTCCCGCGGAGCTTGTCCTCGTAAAAACGGGGGGCGGGAATCCATGTCGGTTCTCGGAGGGCCACGCTTCGTCGTGGCCGCGGAACCCTCCTTCAACCCCCATAGTCCCCCCCTTTGGCAAAGGGGGATTTAAGGGGATTTCGAGATTAGTGACATCCCCAAACCCCCAACAAAGGGTAAGGGCGCTACGGATCACTCCCCTCCAGCCTCTCCGCATACTGTGCCTACGAGTCCGCGTGCCGCTGGACACGATACCGGTTCATCAGGAGCGAGTTGGTGACCACCGAGATCGAACTCAAAGCCATGGCCGCCGCCGCAATAACCGGGTTCAGCAGCATGTGGGTCCATGGATAGAGAATTCCCGCCGCAATCGGTATTCCCAGGGTATTGTAAGCAAAGGCCCAGAAGAGGTTCTGCTTCACCTTGTTGATAGTGTAGCGGCTCAACCTGATGGCCTCCGGCACGTCTCTCAGATCATTCCTCACCAGCACGACATCGCCGCTCTCCATGGCCACATCGGTCCCACTGCCCAAGGCTATGCCGATGTCAGCCTGGGCCAAAGCCGGCGCGTCGTTGATGCCATCTCCAACCATGGCCACGACTCTGCCACCCTGCTGCAAGCGCTGAATCTCCCTGGCTTTGTCCTCCGGGAGTACCTGGGCCAGGACTCTCTCCATTCCCGCCTGCCCAGCCACCGCCTCCGCCGTCCGCTGGTTGTCACCGGTGATCATCACGGTCTCCAACCCCACCCGGTGAAGCTGCCCGATGGCCTCCGCTGCATTGTCGCGCAGGGTGTCCGAAACCGCGATCAGCCCTGCCACCTTCTTGTCCAGGGCCACCAGCATCACCGTCTTGCCCTGGCTTTCCAGATTGCTCACCTTCTCTTCGACGGAGGCAGTATCAACTCCGTTGTCGTTCATAAGAATACGGTTCCCCAGCAGGACCTCTCTGCCTTCCACCGTGGCCAGGACGCCACGTCCGCGCAGCGCCTGGAAAGTCTCCGGATCGGCAACTTGCTGGCCCTCCTTGCCGGCGGCCGACACGATGGCCTGCCCAACGGGGTGCTCCGAACCCTTCTCGGCCGAGGCAGCCAGGCGCAGCACTTCACTCTGGCTGACGGCACCCAGCGGAACCACGTCCGTTACCGCGGGTGTGCCCCGCGTCAGGGTCCCGGTCTTGTCAAAGACAACGGTCTCGATGCGATACGCCTGCTCTAGAGAGGCAGCGCTCTTGATCAGTATCCCGTTCTGGGCTCCCTTGCCGATCCCCACCATAATGGCCGTCGGAGTGGCCAGACCGAGCGCGCAGGGACAAGCGATGACCAGGACAGAGATGGAAGCTTCCAGGGCAAACACGAATGGCTTCCCGATAATGGCGAACCAGGCGATGAATGCTACGATGGCAATCGTGACCACCACCGGAACAAAAACGGCGGCCACAGAGTCGGCCAAGCGCTGGATCGGTGCCTTAGACCCCTGAGCCTGCTCGACAAGCTTGATAATCTGGGCCAGAGCCGTGTCCTTGCCGACCTTGGTGGCCCGGAACTTCAGCAGGCCATCCTCGTTGATGGTGGCGCCGGCCACCTCATCGCCCGTCTTCTTGTCCACCGGCATCGACTCGCCCGTCAGCATCGACTCGTCGACCGCCGAAGCGCCCTCAACCACCATCCCATCCACCGGTATCTTCTCCCCGGGCCTGACCACCACTACCTGGCCCACCTCGACGTCTTCGACAGGCACCTGCGTCTCCACACCATCCACGATGATGCTGGCCGTCCTAGGGCGCAGGCCCATGAGCTTCTTGATGGCCTCCGAGGCCCTGCCCTTGGCGCGGGCCTCGAGATAGCGCCCCAGCAACACAATCGAAATTATGAGGGCCGCCGTGTCGAAGTACACGCCGCCCTCGAATGTCCCTGGCATGGTCGTCACCAGAAGGCCGTAGACGTAGGCCGCCGTGGTGCCCAAGGCAATGAGGACATCCATGTTGGCCCGGCGGTTGCGCAGCGCCTTGTAGGTGCCAACGTAGAATTGCCACCCGACCAGGAACTGCACCGGCGTGGTCAGTCCCAGAAGAAGCCAGTTGTCGGCGTTGCTGTCAAACGGCATGACCATCGACAGCACGAAGACGGGAATGGCCAGGGAGAAACTGAAGATGATGAGCAGCACCAGCCTGCGCCGCTCGCGATCTCTGGCCTGCCGGTCATAGTCCCCGGCCTTCTCGTCAGCCGGTGCTGCCTTGTAGCCAGCGTCGCCGATGGCCTTCTTCAACCTGGGGACGCTGACCACCTCGGGATTGTAGCGGACGTAGGCCTTCTCGCTGGCCAAGTTCACCGACGCCGACACCACGCCATCCAGGCTATTGAGGGCGGTCTCGATGTTTTGGACGCAAGTGGCGCAGGTCATGCCCGTGACGTCGAAGACCACCTCACTTGTGGCTACGCCATATCCGGCGTCCTCGACAGCCTGCAACAGGTCTTTCTCGGTGACGAGCGACGGGTCGTATTCTACCGTCGCCTTCTCAGAGGCCAGGTTGACCGCAGCCTTGGACACGCCGCCGAGCTGGGAGAGCTTCCTCTCCACCGTTCCGGCACACGTGGCGCAGGTCATCCCAGTTATCTGCAGGCTGGTCTGTTTGGCTGGCTGGTCCATAGCACCCATGTTACCAGTATCGGAACACCCAGGGAAGTGACGGTAGTCTCAGGCCGCGATGCCATCTCCAGTTCGCGCCATTTGCGTTAGGTCGCACGGGCGGGTGCCCGAGTGGTCCGCCGGTCGCTTCTGCGGCCTTTCCGCTGTAGAATATGCCCAGGTGTGACGTAGCCCGCAATCCGGCGAGGAGGTTATTCGTGAAGAACGTTGAGCTTTCTGTACAAGGCAGTATCCTGACCATCACAGTGGACTTGACCCAGGAGTTTGGGCCGTCGTCCTCCGGCAAGACCATCATCATTGCCTCTACCGAAGGGAACTTCCGCTTGCCTGAGCGTGAGGAGGTGGTGGGCCTGAACGTCTACCGCAAGAAGTAATCAAGCAGAGGATGCTGGTGGGCACAGCCCACACGCTACAGCCACGCGAACACCTAGGCGCAAGGATCATGGGCATGACTGGTCATGCCACAACGGGGATTGCGCACAATGAGTTTTGACCCGGACATACATCATCGCCGTTCCATGCGTCTGAAAAGATATGATTATGCCCTACCGGGGGCATATTTCGTGACGATCTGCACGCGTGACAGGGAGTGTGTCTGATGGGCCACGTGGTGAACGGTGGAATGTGGTTGAATGATGCGGGCGAAATCGCCCGGCGTTGTTGGGAGGACATTCCACACCATTTCCCCCGCGCGGTGTTGGATGCGGGAATCATAATGCAGAATCACATCCATGGAATCATCGTGATCCACGGTAGGGGCGAAGCATCCGCTGTTTCCCTTCATGGGTCTAAGGAACGACCAGAATCGGATGCTTCGCCCCTACGACGACGTCCGAACGGTACCCAACCAGGGTCGTTATCCGCGATCGTGCAGAATTTCAAATCCATATCCACACGGAAAATGAACGCCACTCGCGGCACGCCGGGCATGCCTGTCTGGCAACGTGGGTATTACGAACACATTATTCGAACCGAGGGCGAATTGATGGCGATCCGCGAATACGTCCTGGACAATCCTGCTCGGTGGAACAAGGACGAGAACAACCCCGCCCTGCTAGACTTCAGGCGATGAACCACACCCTCCTCCAGTGGTAACCTTTGTTCGAGTCCCAAACCACGTCCGGATGATATAATGGTTTTCGGTTTCCCCACTTTCAACTGATCATGTTCACACACCTGCACGTCCACACCGAGTACAGCCTCCTCGATGGCATGTGCCGCATTCCCAACTTGATCTCCCGCACCAAGGAATTGGGCATGAATAGCCTGGCCATCACCGACCACGGCGCCCTTCACGGCATCATCGATTTCTACCTGCAGGCCAGGGAGGCCGGGATCAAGCCCATCATCGGCTGTGAATTCTACGTTGCGGCCAACAGCCGCCAAAGCAGAACTGCCGCTGACAAGGACCCCTACCACCTGGTTCTGCTGGCCAAGGACAAGGCCGGCTACAAGAACCTGCTGAAGCTTTCCACCAAAGCCCATCTTGAGGGCTTCTATTACAGACCCAGAATCGACAAGGAACTCCTGACGGAGCATCATCACGGGCTGGTAGCCCTCACAGCATGTCTTGGCGGGGAAATCCCCCGTCTCATACTGGAAGGACGCATGCAGGATGCCGAGAAGAGCGCTGAATGGTACAAGGAGCTCTTCGGTGACTACTACCTGGAAGTACAGAAACACCCCATTCCAGAGATTGAACAGGTCAACAAAGGGCTGCTGGCCCTCAGTTCCAAGCTGAACATACCCCTAGTGGCCACTAACGATGTGCACTATGTCGAGAAGCAAGATGCCCGCTGGCAGGACCTGATGCTCTGCATCCAGACCAACACCACGGTCAACGATGAGAAGCGGCTGAAGATGGCTGGGGACTTCTTCTACCTGAAGA
>Ga0114946_10003524_pt1 | contig 10517 bp, 7 predicted proteins | sample WalLakDeSediment_FD_88676 | JGI IMG/M metagenome (GOLD analysis project Ga0114946, IMG submission 88676) | Lake sediment microbial communities from Walker lake, Nevada to study Microbial Dark Matter (Phase II) - Walker Lake 11/02/13 Deep Sediment | ecosystem: Environmental > Aquatic > Freshwater...
GAACTCTGCGGAGCCCTTTTATTTTTTGAGAATCATTTTATTCCATGCCGTAAAATGGCCTGCTTGTAAGCGATAAAAATAAATACCGGATGCAAACTCAGTAGCATCCCATTCTACCTGGTATGTGCCGGGTACCTGTTTTTCCGATACCAGTGTAGCCACCTTCTGTCCCAGCAGGTTGTAAATGCTCAAATCAACATTGCTTAAAGCTAAAAGCTTATAGCTTATAGCCGTCGTCGGATTGAATGGATTCGGGTAATTTTGAGCCAGATGAAATTCATTGGGTTTGGTTTCTATGGCAGAAATTACTGTCGTCGGCTCCACCGAAAAAGTCCAGCGGTATCGGGAAAGATATCCGTCCTGGTTTTTGACCTGTACCTCAACCTGATGTTCACCCGGACTCAGGGGTTTGGAGGGCATCAATGAAATTTTACGGGAAGAAATAGTGCAATGCGAGGTCATCTCCACTCCATTAAGGAAAAGCCGTGGTGACTCACCATCAATGCGGCTGATGAAATCCCGGTAGTTGGCGTAAATGGACGGTTGCGGATCGCTGATAAACGTTTCCGGATTGGGTTTGACCGAGTAGATGTCCGGATAACCGCGGATGATCAGGCGCGCGCAGATGAAATTATTTTCCGGCACCATATCGGGATTATTCTGATCTCCATCGGCTAAAATGCCAAAATAGTAACGGTTGCTGGTCAGGGAATCGGGCAGGGTAACCTCGCTGGCAAGAATCAGGGAATCACCTTGTCCGATAGCCGGCATGGTCAGGCTGCCGATGAACAAATCACCTTCATCGTATTTATCATCGCTAGAAAGCACTAAAAAAGCGTTCGTGACCGCACTTAGCGTATCTCCGTAATTGGCAATCGTCGCTGAAAAAGAGATGCTTTCACCCACATAGGCGCTGTCCTGGCTTACGATGGATCGGGCGGCCAGCTCGGGATAACGCGGCACTTCACCACGGAAATAGATGTAGCACCACACCGTATTGAGATTACTATAGCCGTTGTTATACCCCGGCCAGTCATATTTGGCTCGCCGGCCATAAAAATTGGCATAACCCTGGTTTTTGTCGCCATAGGGATCATTGACAATAATCGTGGTGCCGTCGGATTTGTCATAACCGATAACGCTGATATAATGTCCTGCTGTGGTTAAACTGTTCAGAAGCACAAAAGGCTGTTTGCTGTTGACTTCGTTAATCAATTTGGAACGGGTGGGGCCCCAGTCCACCCCCGATTCCAGACCATGTTTATGGGCATATTCGGCCATAAAGCCTTTGGTATCGGACCAGGCCTGGCTGCCGTTGCGAACGATGAATCCGAAGCCGCCATAGCCGCGCACCCCGTTGGGATCATTTGCCCAGATATTGAAGGTGTAATTATTGTAGGTATAAATTTCGCAAATGTAATTTCCATAATTACTGATATGGGGATAAGGACCGCTCACCTGCACCGGCCAGGGTTCCAATAAATCATAATAGGTCAAACACTGGATTGCTGAAGTGGCCCCGCAGGCTGAATTGCCGTTAAACCAGTCCGGCGAGTCATAACGCTGATGCACATAGGGAATGTCAAAATAATTGGCCGTGCTGCCCGTCTCACTGAAATCGGTAATACCCTGGGGAAAGGCAAAGAATACATCGCAGGCGTCGGGAAGTTCAATTTCCCGCACCGACTCAATCGGAGCCGCTTTCTGATGAGTCGAAAAATCAGCCCAAAGCAGGCTTCCGGATTGGGGTTGTACAAAATACAGGCGTTGATCGGTCACCGAAAGAGACGGATAATGGGCCCATTCAACACCCGGGGTTATTTTCTGCAGATTTTGGCCGTTCTTATCAACCATGAACAGATCCATGGATAAGACCTCGTGGGTTTCGATGATTTCCGCACGGCTGAAGATCAAGTATTCCCCGTCAGGTGACCATCGAGGCTGTTTGCCCGGCCCGATTTCTAATCGATAATTATCTCTGATATTGAAAAGGGTGAGAGACTCATCCAGGGAGGTAGCGGCAAAACGAAACCCATCCGGTGACCAGCGCGGATCAAAATAGCCCTTCCTGGCATCCGAAACAGGCCGATGCTCTTGCGTTTGCCGATCGATGATCCACAGGCGGTCGTCTTTATCATTATAAACTACATAACGCCCATCCGCAGAAAGAGGCGTCTGGTTGGCATAAGCGGGAAGCATAAAGGATTGAATCATATTTCCGGAAAAGTCGCTTATGTAAAGCGTTTCAGCGATGGTGAAGGCGATTTCACCTGTTTCAGAAAGGCTGGGGATACCGGCCCGCATTACCGGTTGGTGCAGAAGGATCAATTGTTTTTCTTGCCAATCGAAGAGGGCAGGGATTTGAAGGAATCCACTTTCTGCGGCTTGCAGTAGTTTGAAAGAAAAATAGCGGCTATCGGAAGACCACTGCGTTTGCATGGCCGCACCCGCGGCATCAGAAATCCGCATGGATTGCTTTGTTGAAAAATCATAACAATACAATCCGCGCTCTTCAATGCCATAAAGCAAGTATTTCCCATTCGGGGCGATGTTGAGGTGGGTATATCCTTGTGCTATCCAATCGCCTTCAAATGAAGCGCCGAAACTGCAAATAACCAGAGCAAAAATAAAAAAGAAGGGAAGACTGATATGTCGCATGATCACCATTAATATTAACATAAACAAATTCGATCTAATTTAAAACCAGGGCCTGATTTAAACAAAAAAATATCCCAGTCCCTTATAAAGAAAGGATTTTCGGAACAAGTCAAACCCATGAAAATCACCATGAATAATTTGATTATTAAGAGCGGTCTGATTAAATTTGCAGCTTTCAAAAATTTGTAAATAATACGTGGCTCTGCCACTGCCAAGCTAAAATATTCTGACATAACGGAAACGAAAAAAGCACTGTTATAAGGAGCAGGAATGTTACAACCCAAGAAAAAAATGACTAAACGTGAAATCAAAGAAGATAAATTCGTGCAAGCCGCATTGTCGGCCAGAATCTATGTTGAAGAGAATTATAAGAAAGTGTTAACCGTGACCGGGGCGATTTTCGCGGTAATCATTTTATTGATGGTCTGGCGCTATGTGCATAAGATGAATGTAGAAAATTCATCGGCATTACTCGGAAAAGCCCAGCTTGAATATCAAAGTTTGAATTATCCCAAGGCGAAGGAATTTTTATTCCGTTTGCTGGAGGAATACCCTGGTAGCTCAGCAGCAAAGCAGGGAAAATTCTTGCTGGCTAACCTGTATTTCCAGGAAAACAACATGGAAGAAGCTAAACGTAATTTCCGTGAATTTATTGATTCTTACAGTGGCAGTAACATATTGCTGGCCTCCGGATTAGCCGGTTATGCTGCCTGCCTGGAAAAGGAAAATAGTCATCGTGAAGCGGCTGAATACTATGAGCGGGCTCAGAAAAGAGCGCCGGAGTTTGTGGAAGCACCTAATTATCTTTTTCTGGCCGGTCTGAATTACAAGGAAGCCGGATTGAATGATAAAGCGCGCGCCGTATTTGAAAAAATAGTTGGCGATTATTCCTCTTCACTACGTAAAGAGGATGCCCGCGCCGAATTAATTATCCTGGCGCAGAAAAAATGAATGCTCATAACGATATAAAGAAATGCTTTTTCGATTTATATAAGCGCTTCCCCATCGATGTAGACAGGGGTGAGGGAGCTTATCTATTCGGGAAAGACGGTTCTTGGTATCTTGACTTCCTGTCCGGCATTGCCGTAAACGCTTTGGGCTACAACCATCCTGCCATTTTATCTGCTCTTGAAAAGCAAATGAAACGCAACCTGCACCTGAGTAATTATTTTATCCAGGATATTCAGGTCGAATTGGCAGCCCGTCTGATAGAGTTGACTCCGTTTTCAAAGGTCTTTTTTACAAATAGTGGAACTGAAGCCATCGAGGGCTTGCTTAAAGTCGTCAAAAAATGGGCACGACAAAATAATAAAAAAGAAATCATCGCTTTCGAAGGCAGTTTTCACGGCCGCAGTCTCGGTGCTTTATCCATTACCATCCAGGAGAAGTATCAAAGCAGCTTCTTGCCTTTATTACCGGATATCATTACTGTGCCCTTCAACAATGCCGCTGCTCTTGAGAAAGCTATTTCATCAAGGACAGCCGCTATTTTTTATGAAGGCATCACCGGTGAGGGTGGCGTCCGTCCGGTTTCTGATGAAATGTTTACGGTAATGAATAAAGGCCGGGATACTTATGGCTACCTGATCATCGCTGATGAGATACAGACCGGTGTCGGCAGAACCGGAAAGTTCTATCATTTTGAACATACGCCACTCATACCGGATGCTATCGCCACAGCAAAAGGTCTCGGTGGGGGATTGCCACTCGGTGCTTTCATGGTCCTTGAGCATTTAAGTGAAATCTTTGTCAGAGGGGAACACGGCACGACTTATGGGGGTAATCCTTTGGCCTGCGCAGCAGGTCTGGCGACTGTCAATACGGTCGCTGATAAACAATTTTTGAACAATGTTGAACAGCGTGGATACTATTTTAAATCGCAATTACAACATATTGTTGACGACTTCAAAGACCAGGTGGTGGATGTCCGTGGAATGGGCTTGATGCTGGGAATGGAATTAAAAAATCCCGCCCAATCGGTTATGGATGAAGCCTTCAAGCAGGGACTTATCATCAATATAGCCGGCGGCAATACCCTGCGTTTTGTTCCACCCCTGATCGTGGATGAAATACTGATCGATGAAGCCTGCAATAAATTACACAAAACGTTGAAAATCCTATTTCTCTGAGGGGAATTAGGGCAGGGGATTATTTCGTGATTTCTGATTTCACCTTATTAACCTCGCTGCTGTTTGCATCACTCCTTATCTTAACGCTTGGTTACACGATCCTGCACCTGCAAAGGATATCCACAGCGAAATCCGACCGGCAAGATCAAAATCATAACAAATCCATTCAAACCGATCTGCGTATTATTTTTTTCATTCTCACCGCCATCCTTCTGACTCGTTTGAGCTTCATGATCCTGTTTGTTGCTGAAACTGATTTTCTTAGCATCCAGGGAACATTTCTATCTCAACGGACAGTGTTTATCGCTTTGCAGGGTCTTTATATCAGTGTTTATGGCTTTATTTTATTTAAACTGCTCATCCAGGATCGACTACAGCCCGATCACCAGTTCCCCTGCGTTAAGGGGACACTGAAAGGAAGTGCCCTGTTCGTACTTTTTGAGATTATGACATCCTTTATTTTTTATGCCGCGGCCAATTTTGATATGATTCTGCCGCTACAAAGAGAAATGCCGGCAACCACCCAAAGGGAAGAATTCACTTTGTTTTGGCCGGAAATATTTCTGCTCTTGATCGGTTTATTCGTTCTCATCATTTTATTTCTCTTCATGCAGCGTCAAAAAAGGTATGCTCTCTACTTTACGGCCTATTCGATCCTGTACAGCCTGATCTTACCCCTGACGATTATCCTGACCTATAAAAATGTGACTTATTTTTTTGATACCAAAAGTTTATTATATTCGGGGTTAGAACTATTTACCCATCAGACCGGATTTATCGGTTGGTTTTGGCTGGTGCTTTTTTGCCTTGGAACGGCCGGACAGGGTTTTGGATATAGTCTGATTCGTTTACGTCATAAATTTGTCAATAAGCAGATTGCCAGTTTTTATCTACTACAGTTGAGCCGGTTAAGCTTTATATCTTTATTGGGATTAAGCTTGTTTGCACTATTGCCGTCAATTCTTATTTACGCAATTAAGTTATGAGGTACATAAATGGCTGAAGTTCGATTGGAAAATGTCAACAAAATCTACGACAAAAATATTCACGCAGTAAAGAATGCCACGCTCACCATCGCCGATAAGGACTTTATTGTACTTGTGGGTCCATCCGGTTGCGGAAAATCGACGTTGCTGCGCATGATCGCCGGCCTCGAGGAAATTTCCGAAGGCAATATATGGATTGGTGATAAGCTGGTTAACAATGTCCCGCCTAAAAACCGAAATATTGCCATGGTCTTTCAAAATTATGCCCTCTATCCACACATGACGGTTTTTGAGAATATGGCTTTTGGACTGAAATTACGCAAATTCCCCAAGGCGGAAATTAAGCAGCGGGTGCAGGAAACGGCCGAATTGCTCGGTATCAGTGAACTCTTGGAACGAAAACCAAAAGCTTTGTCCGGCGGGCAGCGCCAACGTGTGGCTGTAGGTAGAGCTATTGTACGCAAACCCCAGGTATTTCTATTCGATGAACCATTAAGTAACCTGGATGCTAAATTACGGGTGCAAATGCGCATCGAAATCAGCAAACTGCATCGTCGTCTGGAAACCACGATGATCTATGTTACCCATGATCAGGTTGAAGCCATGACTATGGGTGATAAAATAGTGGTCCTGAAAGATGGTCTCATTCAGCAAGTTGATTCTCCTCTGAATCTTTATGAGCGGCCGGCGAATATTTTTGTTGCCGGTTTTATTGGTAGCCCGGCGATGAATTTTTTCCGCGGTGAGCTGACCAAAAACGGTCAACTCAGATTTAAATGCCCTGATTTCGAAATCGATTTGAATACCAGTCATGAAGCGCGTTTAAAGAACTCTACCTCTAAGGAAGTGATTCTGGGTATTCGACCGGAGCATCTTTTACTCGCCGATAGAGAACAAGCTCCATTTCCTCTGGTTGATGCCGATGTGGAAGTTATCGAGCACATGGGTATTGAAACGTTTGTCTATCTCAAAAAGGGGCAGAGCAGCCTGACCATGCGCAGCCCGTACAGCGAAGATTTCAAAATTGGTTCGCCAGTACGTTTGAAATTTGACTTAAATCGATTGCATTTATTTGATGTAAATAGCGAACAAGCGCTTGTTTAAATCTTTTTAAAGAGCAGAAGCTATGAAATTCCCGGCTGAACCCTTCCGGATAAAGGTAGTTGAATCCATCTCCCGCACAACAAAAAATCAGCGTCAAAAACTGATCAAACAGGCGGGTTATAATATTTTCCTGTTACCGGCTGATTCGATCTTTATCGATCTGTTAACCGATTCCGGCACGGCCGCTATGAGCGATAACCAGTGGGCCGGTCTCATGGTCGGCGACGAGTCCTACGCGGGGAGTAAAAACTTTTATCATTTTGAAGAAACCGTTAAGGATATCTTTGGTTTCAAATACGTCATCCCTACCCATCAGGGCAGGGTAGCAGAGAATTTGCTCTTCTCCACGATTTTGAAAGAGGGATATGTCATCCCCAACAACATCCATTTTGATACCACCCGCGCCAATATCGAATATCACCGCGGCATTGCACTTGATTGTGTCATCGATGAGGCCATGAATACGGAATCCGAAGATCCCTTCAAAGGCAATATTGATCTCAATAAGCTTGAACAGGCCATTAAAAAATACGGTAAAAAACGTATCCCCTTAATAATGATTACCATCACCAACAACAGCGGCGGCGGCCAGCCGGTATCGATGGCCAATATCCTGGCCGTCAGTCAACTGGCCCGATCCCATGGGATACCCCTGTTTTTTGATGCCTGCCGTTTCGCTGAAAATTGTTATTTCATTAAAGAACGTGAAGAAGGTTACCGGCGCAAAAAAATTGCCGATATTGCCCGGGAATTGTTCAGTTATGGCGATGGTTGTACGATGAGTGCCAAGAAAGATGGGCTGGTCAACATTGGAGGATTTCTTTGCGTAAATGACCAGGAACTCGCCCAAAAAATAACCAATATGCTCATTTTAATCGAAGGATTTCCGACTTATGGTGGCCTGGCTGGTCGGGATTTGGAGGCCATGGCCCGCGGTTTGAACGAAGTCCTCAATGAGGATTATCTCAATTTCAGGATTAATCAGACCCGATTTTTAGGTGAGATGATCAACCAGCACGGTATTCCTATTGTTAAACCCGTGGGGGGGCATGCTGTTTATATTGATGCCAAAAAAATGTTACCGCATATTCCCCGGGAGCACTTCCCGGGCCAGGCTTTGGTCGTTGAGCTTTATATCCGCTCAGGTATCCGCGCTGTTGAAATCGGTAGTCTTATGTTTGCCCATAAGGACAATAAAACCGGGCGGACGGTTTATCCGGAGCTGGAATTGGTACGTCTGGCCATACCGCGGAGGGTCTATACCAATATGCATATGCAGTATGTGTCCGACCAACTCGGTCAAATATATAAGCAAAGAAATCGAATAAAAGGTTTAGAAATAGAGTATGAGGCGGAGTTTTTAAGGCATTTTACCGCTAAGTTACGTTTGATCAACTAAAATCGTTCAACTTCAGGAAGAAAGCGAACAATGTTTTCAGCAAAGCTCATTTCACGTTTAAAACATGCCTACCATATCTCTGTTTTAACCGGGGCCGGTATTTCGGCCGAAAGTGGGGTTCCGACTTTTCGTGGCAAGGATGGCATTTGGAACAATTATAATGTAGCGCAGTTAGCAACTCCTGAAGCGCTTAAAGAGAATGCTGCTTTATTCTGGGAGTTCTATCACTGGCGTCGCTCATTGCTGGCAAATATCAAACCCAATTTCGGACATTACTCTCTGGTCGATCTCGAAAAATACTTTAACGAATTTACATTGATTACTCAGAATGTGGATAATCTTCACCGTCTTGCCGGCAGTGAAAATATCATTGAAATTCATGGAAATATTTCAAAAACTAAATGCAGCAATTGTTCTTTTGTACGCGAAGAATCCATCAGGAATTATGAGGGTAAGGGTATCATTCGGTGTCCCAAATGCGATCATTTGATGCGCCCTGACGTGGTGCTGTTTAATGAGAATCTTTCATCGAAAGTATTTGAAAAGGCTCAGGAAAGCGCTGCAACCAGTGAAGTCTTTTTTTCCATAGGAACATCCGCGTTAGTGGAACCGGCCGCATCACTCCCTTATATCGCAAAAGGGAATGGGGCCTATCTTGTTGAAATAAATAAAGAGGAAACGCCTTTGACGGCGCATGCCGATGAATCGATCCGGGGAGAAAGTGGAAAAATTCTGCCCCATTTGGTAACAGTACTGTTTGATTCTTAATTTCAATCACTTTGAGTATTTAAGTAGAAGAGGTGATGGATTTGCACTCCCTGTTAAACAAATTATTTCTGTCCTTTATTTTGATTGCCCTGCTTGGTTGTGCCTATTTTAATACATTTTACAACGCCAGGGAAAATTACCGGCTCGGTGTTGAGAAGCAAAAAAAGACCACTTCTGAAACCATTACCAGTGAAGTTAAAAATCATTTCGATAAGGCCATTGAAAAATCCTGGAAGCTTATTGATATTTATGGTGACAGCAGTAAATATGCCGACGACGCGCTTCTTTTGATTGGCCAGTCCTACTTTAATCTAAGAGATTATCCCAAAGCAGAGCGTGTATTTCAGCAATTCCTATTAAAATTCAGTAATTCCGATTTAACGCCTGAAGCTAAATTGTGGCTGGCCAAAAGCTATATTGCTCTCGCCAAAGAAGATTTAGCTTTGGACCTGCTGAACCAATTTTTTGAGGGCAGGGTTTCTAATAAAAATGCCGCGCAAACTTATTTTATTCTCGGTGAACTCTATTTTAAACGAGGGGATTATGAGCAGTCCATCGAAAATTTAACGCGCTCCCTGGAAATAACCCGTGATGACGAAATGCGCGGCGATGCCGAATTTATGATCGGACAGTCCTTTTTCAATCTGGAACAGTATGACAATGCTATACTCCATTTTTCCAGATTGGAGAAATTGGATGTTCCGCCAATCAAGGAATTCGAAGCCTTGATGCAAAAGATAAATGCCCTTAACGAGTTGCAGAAGTATGATGAGGCTGATATAATACTCAGGATTATGTTGCGTGATCAACGTTTTAAAGATCAGTTTGCATTCATTGAAACGCAGTTGGCCCATATCGCTGAGATACAGGGATATACGGACTATGCCCGTGAATTGTATACGGATGTAATCAAAAAGTATCCACGCAAAGAAGGTACGGCTTTGGCTTCCTTCTACCTGGCCCAATTATTCCAGTTTGAATATGGCAATCTGGACTCAGCACGAGCCTACTATGATAATGTTAAGAAACAATACAGCGCTTCAACGGTCGGTGATTTAGCAACCCAACGATTCAATTTATTATCCGAGTATGTTAAAATTCGAGATCGTTTGATTAAGGATCAGCAGGATTATTGGCAATTATTGCGCGGAGATTCTCTTCTAACCGATAGCATTGCTTTACAACCTGAACCTGCTGATAGCTCGTTGATTGACATTGAACAACTGCAAAATTTAGATTTCCAGATGGCTTTACAAAGCACGATTCCGGGAGAGACTGATAGCACCCTATTAGATTCCCTTCAGCAAACCATGGAACTCTCACAACGAGATCAGAACCAAACCCGCATACGAAAAATCGCAGTCACCCGTTCCCCGGAAGAAGTGGATGGAAGTTTAATCAGAAATAGTTATGCTTTAGCAGAGTTCTTTTTATTCAGCTATGGAAATTATGATAGTGCTGCTTATGCTTATC
>Ga0114946_10003525_pt1 | contig 10517 bp, 11 predicted proteins | sample WalLakDeSediment_FD_88676 | JGI IMG/M metagenome (GOLD analysis project Ga0114946, IMG submission 88676) | Lake sediment microbial communities from Walker lake, Nevada to study Microbial Dark Matter (Phase II) - Walker Lake 11/02/13 Deep Sediment | ecosystem: Environmental > Aquatic >...
CCAAAGGGACAACTTTGGCGACCTTTTCGGCCAAACCGGCATTATGAATGACGTTCACAACCTCGTCGATGTCTTTGTAGGCATCAGGGGCCTCTTCCGATATCCCTCTTTTTGACTGGCACTTAACGATAATTCCCTTTTTCCTTAATCGGTCAAGAACCTCTCTCCCATCTACTCTTCTTATCGCTTCTTTTCTCGACATCCTTCTTCCCGCGCCGTGGCAAACCGAATGCCAGGAGTTCTCCGATCCCGAGGTTCCGGCAAGGACATAGGAAGCGGTCCCCATTGTGCCGGGAATTATAGAGGGTTGTCCTGTGGAACGATACTTCTCGGGGATCTCGGGATTGCCGGGCGGAAAAGACCTTGTCGCCCCTTTTCTATGGACTAGTAATTTGCTTTTCTTTCCATCAATCTCGTGCTCTTCAATTTTGGCAATATTGTGGGCAACATCGTAGAGAAGGTTTAATTTTGAGTTTTTACCGATGACTCTTTGCCAGGCCTCTCTGGTATAATGAGTTATCATTTGCCGATTAGCCCAGGCAAAATTGCAGGCAGCCGACATTGCTTTAAAAAACCTTTGCCCCTCGGGAGAATCAAATGGCATGCAGGCCAACTCTCTGTCAGGCAAACTAATATTATGTTTTCTCATAGATTGTTCGGCAACCCTTAAATAGTCGGTACAATTCTGGTGGCCGAGGCCTCTCGAACCGGTGTGAATCATAATGACTATCCGACCTTTAAAGAGGCCGAAAATATCGGCTTTTTCCTGATTGAAAATTTCTTCAACTCTTTGAATTTCCAGAAAATGGTTTCCCGAACCGAGGGTTCCGACCTGATCCCTGCCTCTTTCTTTGGCTCTTTCGGAAACACATAAGGCATCGGCTTTTTCCATCTTCCCCCCTTCTTCGCAGTTATTAATATCTTTTTCCGTACCGTATCCTTTTTCAACCAGATAGGGAATTCCTTTTTCCAAAATCTTACTTATCTCTCCCATTCCAAGCTTTAGAGTCCTTCCTTTGCCCAAACCGGAGGGAATTTTCTTTTGAATCTCGGCGGACAATTTTTCTAAATAAGGGTCAATATCTTTTTCCGATTGTTCCGAAAGAAGCAGACGTATCCCGCAATTCTGGTCAAATCCCACAAATCCGGGAGATATCGCCCCGCCCCTGATATCCGTTGCTCCGATGCTGCCGATTGGCGGACCGTAACCCTGATGGATGTCGGGTACGGCAACTACATGCTTAACAATACCGGGCAAAAAAGCGGTATTAATCAATTGGTTTATCGCCTTTTCTTCGGTTTCTTCGAGTATTTTTTTCGAAGCATAAATCCTCGCCGGAACTTTCATTCCCTGACGAAAGATCTTCGGTATTTCCCAAAGATAACTATTTATTTTATCAAATCTTCCGGTGTCCATATTGCGATTTTACTTTTTGAAATTCTTCTTGCGCCACCGCTTTGTCGTCCCAAGACATCTTTTTTCCTCCGGCAAGGCAAATCCACGGCTCGGACCCTTTTCCGGTGATAATAATCTTATCTCCTTTTTCCGCCATCCGAAGAGCTTTTCCGATCGCTTCCCGCCTGTCCGGAATTTTGATTGCCTTTTCGCCAACCCCCTCGGCGATAGAGTTGATGATTTCAATCGGGTCTTCATCGTAAGGATCTTCGTTGGTTATAACAACCCCGTCGCAATATTTGCCTGCAATTTCTCCCATAACGGGCCTTTTCCATTTATCTCTGCCTCCTCCGCAAGAACCGAGAACCGCTATTATTTTTCCGGTCGGATAAATTTCGGCAATCGTTTGATAAAGCCTTTCCAGGGCATCCGGAGTAACGGCATAATCAATGATTACCTTGAAGGGCTCGGAGATAACCTCCTCCATTCTCCCGGGAACAGTCCCGATTTTCCCGAGGGCATCCCGACAAACTTCCAGGTCTGCTCCACAGGCAAGACCAACCGATACTGCCGCCAAAGCGTTATAAATATTAAAATATCCCAGCAGCGGAACATTAAAATCGACGTTTTCTATTCTGAATCTTATTCCTTCAATATCCGCAATGCAATTCTCCGCTTTAACTATTTTCCCTTCCGGAAAGAAATCAATCTTTGTTCCAAACCCCCATTTCTTTTCGGCCGGAAAGGATAAGAAAAAGCTTTTATGCTCGTCATCTAAATTTATAATATGGGTTTTTTGAGCGGCTTTGAAAAGCTCCCCTTTTGCCTTCCGGTAATTATCAAAGCTCCCGTGCGCTTCTATGTGCTCGGGAGAAAGGTTGGTGATAAGGGCTATGTCAAAATCTACCCAGAGATGCCTGAATTGCTTAATGCCTTCGGAGCTGACTTCAAGTATCGCATACCGGCATCCGCTGTTTACGGCTTTTCTCAGAAATTTCTGAATAGTCATCCTCCCGGGCATTGTCATTTTCAAAAGATTGGGCTCTTCTTTCTTCCCGATCCGGGATTTTACCGAAGAAAAAAATGCTGTTTTATGTCCCGCCCGCTCAAGGATCTCGGCAGCCATGCTCACGGTAGTTGTTTTTCCGTTGGTCCCGGTAATCCCGATCACTTTAATTTTCTTTGAAGGAAAGCGATAAATTAGCACACCCAAAAAAGGCATCGCCATATGATACCACTTTAAAACAAGCGAAGGGATTATTTTTTTGATAATTTTCCTCATTTTTCGCCGCGGTCGGACCGGTCGTTAATTGGCCTTTCCCAAAATTTTCAGGGCTTTTTCCATTTTTTCTTCAATGGACAGGTCCTTCTTCGGAAGATTATTTACGGCTTCCTTGATTTCTTCTCTGGAAAAACCCAGTTTTAAGAGGGCCTTCAAAAGATCATCATTCTCGGGATTTCTCTTGTCAATTGCTTTTAGCTCCCTTGAAATTTCAAAAATAATGGCCTGGGCCTTTTTTTCTCCGGCTTTAAAAAGCCTCCTCATAATCTCCCGGTCATCTTCTTTAATTCCTTTCCTAAGCTTGTTTAAAGAGCCGAGGGAAGATATTTCCAGCGCGTTCTTGGGGCCAATGCCGGAAAGGCCGGTTAAGAACTCAAAAAGCTTAAGCTCTTCCAGGGAGGGGAAGCCGTATAATTCCGACGAATCCCTTTTGCTTTTAAGAGAACAGAAAAGGGCTGTTTCTTTTTGGGATTTTGAAAGGCGGCTCAGGCAAGAAGAGGCCAGAAAAACCTTAAAACCGATGCCTCCGACATCAATGATAATAAACTTGTCTTCTTTTGTTACGACCCTGCCCCGCAGATACGATATCATACTGTTATATTAGCATAATTGAAAATATTTTCTATCATCTCTTGCAAAAAAAATGCTAATCTGGTATCTTACCTGGAAGATAATTAAACATGCCTATAACTAAATCAGCTAAGAAAGCTCTGCGGCAAAGCATAAAAAAGAGAGAGCGTAATCTTTCCAGAAAAATAGAGATAAAAAAGACCGCAAAGGAAATTAAGAAAGAGGTGAAGAAAAAGGATTATAAGAGTGCCGAAAAGCTTTTGCCTCAGTTTTATAAAACCGTTGATAAGGCGGCCAAGGTTGGTCTTATAAAGAAAAACACCGCTTCGCGAAAAAAATCCAGAATGACCAAAATGGTAAATAAAAAGCCGTAGTTATTTTATTTTCGCAATCAGAAAATCAAAAGCGGCCTCCGGGTCCGCTTTTCCCGTTTTTATGCTCACTTCGGCCGCTAATATTTCTCGGTAAACCGCTTTAAGTTCTCTTTCGGAAAAGAATGCCGCCAGTCTCGTGCTTTTTTGGAAAACAAAGGGATGCATTTTTAGTTCTCGGTTGCTGCTATTCGGGTTCATCTTGACAAGGATCAAATTACGGAACTGAAAGGCAACCATTGCGATTAAGTAAAGGATGTTATCGCCTCTCTTAATGTGCTTATAAAAAACATCAAGAGCCGCCTTTCTGTTTTTCGAGGCCAAAAAATCAACTGCCCTGAAAATATCTCCCTCTATTTTGGGAGAGGTCAGTAGAATCACGTCCCCTTTTTTAATATTTTTTTTATAAGCCAGGAGTTTGCTAATTTCGTTAGCGGCCATCCATAGGTCATTCCCGACGGATTCCGCTAAGAGAGAAAGTGCCTCCTCTTCAATTGTACCCCCCTTTGCTTTAATCTTCCCGCCGATCCATCTTTCCGTTTCCCTGCCCTTAAGCGGCTCAAAAACAAAAACTTTTCCGTTTTTCCCAAAAAAGGACTCTCCTTTTTTATCTATTTTTTCTTCCCGGAAAACAAAAGTTATTTCTTCTGAATTTTTAATTTTTTCCAATAAGAAGCCCTTTTCGGGGCTTTCCTGGATTAAAGACCAAAGATTATTCAGGACAATCATTTTCTTCTCCTTAAAGATCGACTCTTGGAGGGTTTCTTTTTTAATGCCCTCAATGCCGTCTTTCTCGTCAAGAAAGGAAATTTTGCCGCTATGCTTAGCCGCAAGCTCTCTTGTTTTTTCCCGGGATCTATATGAATCTTGGCCGTTAATTAATGTAAGCATGGCTATTTTTGGCAAACGGGACAATATCTAAGATGCCTGCCGCCGAATTTTCTTTTCTTAATAATGCCGCCGTCTTTCCTCTTACAGGGGCGGCCCTCTCTTTGATAAACTTTATGAAAATTTTGATAGCCGCCTTTTTCGCCGGTGACCAGCCGGTAGTCACTAATACTGTCTCCTTTGAGACGGACTGCTTTCTTTAAAATTTTTGCCATTGATTTAAAAAGAGTCTCGACTTCATTTTTATCCAGAGAAGAGGCTTCGCGGGAGGGATTTATTTGGGCATCCCACAGTATTTCGTCGGAATAAATATTGCCTATGCCGGCTATAAAGCTTTGGTCTATTAAAAGTTTTTTAATTTCTCTCTTTCTCCCCCGCAGAGAAACCCTAAATTTCTCAAGGCCGATATCAAGAGCATCCGGGCCTATTTTTTTTATTGCTTCGGAATCCATCAGCTCTTTTTTTTTCCAAAACTCAATTTTAAAGAACTTTCTGGGATCGGAAACGGCAATCATCGGTCCGTCGGATAAAAAAATAATAAAGTGGATAAAGGAGTTTATTTTTTCGGCAAGCAGCTTATCCGAAGGGATCCATTTACCGGATTTTTCTTTCCATTCTCCTAAAAGCAGGTGCCCCGATATTTTTTGGTGCACTAAAACCGCAATGCCTTTTGACAGGTTTATTATTATATTCTTGCCCTTTCTTTCAATGCTTTCTATCGTTTTTCCCTTTATTATCTCCCCGGGATTCCTGCGGGGAAAATCGGAACGAATAAAAACCCTTGAGGATTGGTCGGTCCAACATCCCTTTATTTTCTTAAAAAGGACCTTTTGGGAAAGGCCCTTGATTGTCGTCTCTACTTCCGGAAGTTCAGGCATATTTAAAATACGCTCGGTATTTTCGATTGAAAAACTTAAGCGCAAGGTTATTAAGGTTTTTCGCTGCCACCCTTTTCTCCTAAAATTTTCTCGATTTTTTCAATAATTTCCCCCGGCGTAAAATGGGCTTTAATTAAAAATTCAACGGCTCCCAGTTTCAGGCCCCTTTCAATGTCGTCTTTTTGGCCAAGGTTTGAAAGCACGATAACGGGAACGTCTTTTCTGTCGGGATTTTCCTTAATTTTGGCAAGCACTTCAAAACCGTCAATGCCGGGAAGGATTAGATCAAGCAGAATAACATCGGGCTTCTCTTCTTCGACTTTTTTAACTCCGTCTTCGCCGTCAATGGCTTCACGCACTTCATACCCTTCACGGTCTAATTTTTGAGTAATTAATTCCCTCAAAAATTTATCGTCTTCAACTACTAAAATTTTAACTGCCATATTTTTGTTGCGACACTAAGTTGCAAATCCGCACGTAATGCCTCTGCCGGCCGTACGTTATTTGCACATTGATATCGCTTAGTTATTTGCCAATTTGCTTAATGACTTTTTCAATTACTTCCTGGGGGTCAAAATCGGTCTTAATAAGCCAGTCCTTGGCGCCAAGCTTCTGGGCCAGATCAAGTTCAACTGGCTGTCCGGAGTTCGAAATAATGATTATCGGTATTTTTGAAAAAGCTTCCTCTTTCTGAAGTTCCTTCATTACTTCAAACCCTCCCATCTTGGGCATAATAACATCAAGGAGAATAAGATCGGGTTTTTTTTCTCTAATTTTCTCGAGCCCTACAATTCCATCTTCGGCTATCCTCACCTCGTAACCTTTTTGCGCCAGTTTTTTTTGAAGCAGCTCTAATAAGATTTTCTCATCTTCGATTATTAATATCTCTTTGGGCATATTGTGAATTTTAGTGATTAAGCTACGCTCCGACGGGAAGTTAAATAACCTCCCCCAGCTGTTACTATTCTACATTTTTTTTAAAAATTCTTCAAATTCCCTCTCACTTTCAACTATAGGAAGGGTAAAATAGAAAGTGCTTCCTTTTTCCTGTTCGGATTCAAACCATATTTTTCCGCCGTGAGATTCAATAATGTTTTTGGAGATAAAGAGCCCCAACCCCGACCCTTCCGTCTCCATTCTCATAACGTTAGCCGCCCTGAAAAACTTTGTAAATATCCTTTTGTGCTGGTCCTGGGGTATGCCGACTCCCGAATCTTTAACGGCGACTTCGATTTCTTTTTCTTTCGACACCACGGAAAAAGTAGCTTCTCCTCCATTCCGACTGTATTTCATGGCGTTGTCCAAAAGATTCTGAATAACTAAATTAACTTTTTCAATGTCAACGGCAACCTTGGGAAGCTTTCCCGGCTGGATTTTCGTCTGAAGATGAATCCCCCTCCTCTTAAATTCACTCTTATATACATCGACCATTGAATCTACAATTTCGCTAAAGCTGACGTGAGACAGCCTATGAAGATACTTTCCTTCCTCAATTCTTGACACGTCGAGAAGGTTGTTAATTATTTCTATCGTTCTTTCGTTAGAAATATATGTTTTTTCAACCAAGCTTTTTTGGTCTTTATTTAGGTCTCCAAAATCTCCCTCTAAAAGAACTGTCATTGTCCACTTCATGGCCGAAAGCGGAGTTCTTAATTGATGGGCCGCAATAGTAACAAATTCGCTCTTCATTCTTTCAACCATTTTTTCTCTGCTAATGTCATGTAAAACTGCCAAGGTTCCGACTTTCTCTTTTTCTCTAATAATCGGCACCGTTGTCACTTCAATCATCCCCCCTTTATCCGTTCCGATTTCTTCCCTAAAAATCATTTGGCCTTTATTCTCGCTGCCGCCGGAAAGATCGGAACTTTTGGCAAGAACTTCGGCTAACGCTTCCGTCTTCTTGTTATTCTTTAGCGCGCTTAATTTCTTTCCGACAATTTCTTCTCGGCTAATATCGAAAAGTTTTTCCATTTTGGGATTGATGAGATCAATGACATTATTTTTCCCAAACACTATCAGCCCGTCAGTAAAGTTGGTGACGATGGCCATAGTCTTGTTTCCCTCCTCTTCGGCTTTTTTTCTTGCTTCATCCGTATCTTCAAGTATATTTAAAATTGCCTCCTGAGAGCTGATTAGCTCTTTTGTCTTTTTTTCCAGCTCCCCTGTTTTTTCTTGAACTTTTTGGGTTAATTTTTCTTGAAAATCTTTGCTTTCACTGATATCAGAAATTGTTAAGAAATAGCCCAAAAAGTTACCTTCCTTGTCGGTTCTGGCAAGGGCAGAAATATTAACCGGAACTGAAATCTCGTCCTTTCTAATGAGGGTCACTTCTTCTTTAATTTCAGATTTCTCCGATAAAACCTTTTCCCTGAACTCTTTCAATTTTGCTTTTTCCGAAAACAAAAATTCTATCTCATTGCCGATAATTTCCATTTCATTGTACCTGGTAAGGTCTTGAAAGGCCTGATTGACGCCAAGAACAAGGTTAAGCGGATTTACCGTGCAAAAAGGCAAGGGTAAAAAAGTCGTGAGATCATTGATATATTGCTGAAGATCTTCCAGGTCTTTTCTGGTTTTTTGCAGATCTCTTTCTAATTTTTTTGGTTCTTGGTCGCTCATTCCCAGCTTATTAAATGTTCATGATGGGGACCGCCCTTAAAATGTTTTCCAAACGCTTCGCGTTTTCCTCCAATGTTTCTTTATTTTTCATGGCCTTCTCTCTCTTTGATCTTGTTAATTTCTTCTTGAGCCTCTTTTAGTTGCTCTTTTAGGCTAACCATTTTTAGTTCCCTGCCGAGCATTAACCTGTTAATTTTTTCCAGCTCTTTTACCTTTTCTTCGAGCTCTTCAGTTCTCTCCCGGATTTTTTCTTCGAGCTCTTCGTTGAACCTTTTCAGTTCTCTGGTTTTAGCCGCCACCTTAACTTCTAAAACTTGGCCGAACTCCTCCAGCTTCTCTTCTTTCTTCTTGCTTTCGGTTAGGTCGATTAGACTGAAAAAATAACCTACCTTTCGGCCTTCTTTTGTTTTTCTGGCTTGCGCAAAAACATTTACCGGAACTTTCTCCCCCTCTTTGTTGGTTATTGTTGTTTCATCCTTAAAAACAATTTCTTTTTCAAAAGTATCTTTAAGAATTTTCTCGGTCTTTTCTTTTTCAATGATCGTTTCTACGGGCTCTCCTACAATTTCATAAGCGCCTTTTCCCGTTATTTTTTCAAGTGCGGGATTGGCTTCCAATATTACGCCGTTGGGACTGACAAAAAAGAGGGGAAGAGGGGTAAAGGCAAAAAGTTCCTGGGTATAACTTTCAAGCGAAGATAGGTCTTCTAGCAATATTGATATCTTTCTTTCGTTATTGTTTTTTTCTACCATTTTATTTGATATTCGTGGTAAGGATCGCCCTTAAAGCTGCATTTAATTTCTTCAATCTTCACCGGCTTGTTAATGGTTATTTCGCAAATTTTCGAAAAATATCCCGATAAATATATGCAAAGAATGGGATGCACATTGAATTCCTCTAATTGCAAGTTTACAATTTTATTTTTTTCGTCAAATTCTTTGGGTTTCATTTTTCCTATCATATAGTGCTTTTCCCAGATATTCGAAGCTTTATCAAAAACCTCCTTAACGGAAAAGAAGTGTTGCATGAAAAATTTAATAACCAGGGATGTTTTCGGGGCAAAAGAACCCATTTCCTTAATCTGTTCCTCGTTCAGGTCAAAAACCTTGGCAATGGCCAAAAGGGAAATCGCTCTCATCCCGATAGGGTAAAATTTAAAATTTCCTATTTCCCGGTATTTTAGGGAATATCCGAGATTTTTTATTTCTTCTTCAACTTCTTTTAGCTTTTCTTCCCCTCCTTTATTTAAGATAAACTTTTCGTCGGTCTTAAAAACCACCCCCTTCATTTCTCCGTCAATACTCATAAGATCGTCGGCCGTTTTTTTATCTAATTCAAAAATCATGTTTTTTATTTAAATTTTATAAAGTTAATTTTACCCGCAAAAGACCTGTTGCCGTCACTTGCTATAAACATTTTACTTTTTTTAGTATTTTTTTTCAACACTAAGGGCTCAAAAAAGAGAAAGGGTCCTCACAACATCACCTTTAACGATTCTTTTAACTAAAGAATGAAATTCAAGCTCTTCAAAAGCCCGCTTTGCCTCTTCTCCAAAGCCCTTCCATAAGCATTTTTTTAAATTAAAATCTGCCAAAGCGTCTTTTTTGATGGTTGCCAGCTCTTTGCTTAAAAACGCCTGTTCTTTGAAGCCAATAAGTTTTTCGACCGTACTTGCATTTAATTCCTCGGGCAGATTTTTAGTTTTTTTAATTTCTTGATAGATATTTTCAAGAGACCCGATTTTTTTAATTAAATTTACGGCTGTTTTTTCTCCTATGCCGGGAACTCCGGGAATATTGTCTGAAGGGTCCCCTTTAAGCCCCTTGTAGTCGGCAAGGTAAGCGGGATCCAATCCGTTGCAAATTTCTTTTATTTTTTCAATATCGCAAAGAATAGCTTCTTTTATTCCTCTTTTTAAAAGAAACACTTTTATTTTCTCATCGGCAAGCTGCAAAATATCCATGTCCCCACTCACTATAACAACTTCTATGTCTTTTGAAGAAACGATCCGGCAAATGGTTCCGATGATGTCGTCAGCCTCAAACCCTTTTCGTTCAAAAACCGGAATACCAAAGTCGACCAAGAGGCTTTTGACTTTCGGCATCTGAGAAGAAAGCTCTTTCGGGGTCGGCGGCCTTTTTGCCTTATACTCTTTAAATTTTCGGTGCCTGAATGTCGGGGCCGGAAAATCGAAAGCAGCTGCAAGATAGTCCGGGTTAAAATCTTGAATTATTTTAATAAAAACGGAAAAAAAACCATAAACTGCATTAACCGCCTCCCCGTCTTTAGTCGTCAGGGGAGGGATGGCATGATAGGCCCTGTGGATTAGGGAATGACTATCTAAAATAACCAGTTTCTTTTCCATTTTCTAATTCTAGCATAAAAATCCGATTGACCAAAGAAAAAAAGGGTGGTATAAGAAATCCGCTCGGAGTAAGAACGGGGTATAGTGTAACGGCAGCACGAGTCCTTTGGGAGGATTTAGTCTCGGTTCGAATCCGAGTACCCCGACC
>Ga0114946_10003526_pt1 | contig 10517 bp, 8 predicted proteins | sample WalLakDeSediment_FD_88676 | JGI IMG/M metagenome (GOLD analysis project Ga0114946, IMG submission 88676) | Lake sediment microbial communities from Walker lake, Nevada to study Microbial Dark Matter (Phase II) - Walker Lake 11/02/13 Deep Sediment | ecosystem: Environmental > Aquatic > Freshwater...
AGCGGTGAGACCCGCCGGATAACACCCTTCCCGCTATGTAATACAAGGGGTATTTGTAGTGCCAAAGACCTCAATTCGGTCAAAATTACGTTCGTTTTTCTGAGCAACTGTAGAACTTGGGTTAAAGAATACCGGGCAGAGCGTGAAGGGCTTTTCCTAGTGCTGGGAAAGCCACTTACCCTGGACTCCCTCGTCTTTTCCAATATCGAAGGGAAACCAATAGACCCTTGTGTTCTAACCCATGCCTTCGGTAGAATAGTAGCAAGGGCGAGATTAAAGGGTGTACGATTCCATGACCTGCGGCATACGTTCGCGAGTCTTATGTTACTACGTGGGGCAAAGCCTAAAGTTATCTCCGAGGCTTTAGGACACAGCTCAGTAGCCTTTACAATGGACACCTATTCTCATATAATCGACGGCATGCAAGAGGACGCTATGGCGCTGCTGGACGAGGTGCTGCCCGCAGGGGTATCCAAAAAATTAACGCCAAATTAACGCCAACTTTTTTAAAGTTAGCTTCAGACGCCCCTGTAGCTCAGAGGATAGAGCAGCGGTTTCCTAAACCGCGTGCCGCAGGTTCGAGTCCTGCCAGGGGTACCATTTCCGCATATAGTGCTTGGCTGCGTGGCTTGCACAAGATGCAGGACACGCAGTTTTTTATGTCGCGTATAAACTGCGGGTCGTTGCATGATCAATAAGGGGTCAAAACTGCGTCACTGTTAGGTAGCTTCTGATCCAGGTGTTACCTCAAGACCCACCTGTATCCCACGTTATAATCCACCAAACCGGGCAAACATTGGCAATGGAAGAGCTAATAGTTTCATCACATCAGTTCAAATTCCGGCTGAAAAGGTAATCCTGCTAAAACCTAAGTCTCTTTCTGGCTGCCTTTAAAAGCTCATCTCTGAACTTGGGGTGCGCGATCTCGATAAGAGCCAGGGCGCGCTCTACTTCATCCAGTGGTGTAAGGTTGGCAATCCCCCACTCAGTGATTACATACTGCGCGTAATGCCTGGGCACGGTCACCCGCGCTCCCTCCGTCAGGTAAGGCACGATGCGTGATACCGTCCCACCCTTGGCAGTGCTGGGCAGGGTATTGATCGCCTTTCCTCCTTCAGACCAGTAAGCGCCGATCACAAAGTCGAGCTGTCCGCCCGTTCCGGAGCGCATATTATCGCCGTAAGACTCCGAGCAGATGGTCCCCACAAGGTCAACCTCAACAGCGCCGTTTATGGCCACCAGATCCTTCTCCTTGACCAGTAAAAGAATCGAGTTGCAATATGAAGCAGAATAGAACTCGACCATGGGATTGTTGCCCAAAAAGTCGTAAAGCTCCTGGTCGCCAAAGGCAAATGCCAGGCTTATCTTATTCGGATGCGTCTGTTTATATTTACAGGTGACGGTACCCTGCTCCACAAGCTGGCGAGTGCCCATGGGAGCCATCTCAGTGTGAATGCCCAGGTCCTTGAGATCGCTTTCCGCAATGAGCTTGGATATCTGTCCGGGAACCGCGCCAATTCCTACCTGAAGGCAATCCCTGTCCTTGAGCAGGCTTACCACGTTCTCCGCAATCTTTTTATCTATCTCTGACGGCGCGGGCAGCGGAGGCGCAAACATAGGTTCGTCCGTCTCAACGAACTTATCGAACCGGCTGATGTGGTAGTGCGAATTGCCGTAGGTCCTCGGCATCTGCGGGTTGACCTCGCCGATAAACCAGTCGCCCTGGCCGGCCTGGTCAAAGATGTCTGGCGTATAGAACAGATCAAGGCCGAGCGATACATACCCGTGGTCGTCCGGAGGGCTGACCTGTGTGATCATGCCCTGCCTGCGCGGATCGATTTCTCTCCGCCTCTCTGCCATATAGCCTACGCTGGAGCTTTGTACCGGAATGTATGTTGAAACGCCCTCCGCATGCTGACCCATGGTAAGCTGGGAATAAAAGCCGCACATCAACCTGAAGGGTCCGCTGCACTCAGGTGTGAAAATCTTGTACGGATGAAAACTGAGCGCCGATATAAACTGGACGTCCTCGAGCTCATCTTTCCGGTCTGCGACTGCATCCAGCATAGCCGTAGAAGGCTCACCGAGGCCAAGGGGAGTGAAAAACCGGTCGCCCGATTTAACAAGCTTCGCGGCCTCCTCATAACTGCATAACTTCGATTTATATTCCTCTCTCCAAGTCATCTTTTAACTCCTTTCTGCAAAATAGTATGCCAGGGGACAGCCGTCATACATATACCACCCAGGTTAAATGCCCGGCAGCGCCTGACAGGGTACCCATTCTAAACTATTTTCAGGCATTCGCAAAGAAATGATATACATTGCTTGATTCAACATCAGCTTCCTTTCCGGGATTATGCTTTAAGAATATGGTAAAAATGGTAAAATGTGGAAACAAACAACAGGCTTAATCAATGAAGCTTCTGCCGGGTACAAACCGGTTACTATTCCCGGCAAGGAGCGGAGGAGCAGGGTATGAGCAGTACGACCGTTATTATGAAACGGCTTGAGTCTGAGCATAACCCGGACACTTTTGCCGCATTCAGGCCGCTCGGCGAAGAGATAACAGCTGAGATCAACGTCGTGATAAAGGAAATATTCGATACCCTTGGCGGCGAGTCACTGCTCAAGTCCAGCGGCGATGTTTATGTCAAACCCAACGCGATTGATTCCCGGCCGTACACCCATACTCGTCCCGAGGTCGTCGAAGCCGTGATCCGTTACTGGTTCGAGGCGGGGGCGCGAAATGTTTACCTGATAGAAAACAGCACTCAATGCCAGTACACCCGTTTGGTCTTCAAATTGACTGGATATAAAACAGTATGCAAAAGAACCGGCGCCGTACCCGTATATCTCGATGAGGACAAAACAATAACGCTTAAGTTCCCCGGTAAAGAGGGGGTGTCGCAGTCGAATGAGAGGGGCTATGACCTGACAGAGTTCGAGATGCCCCGGACCGTCGCAGAGAAGCTAATCGATGAGAAGGACAAGAACCTCTACGTAAACCTCCCCAAACTAAAGACCCACTCGATGGGGGTTGTCACCCTCGGGATAAAGAACCAGTGGGGATTTCCCCGTCACGCGGACAGGAGTTCGGACCATAACTACAACCTTCACAGCAAACTCGTCGATGTGCTCTCATATGTACGGCCCGATATTACCCTGATAGAAGGCGTTGAGGGAACCATCTACGGGCACTACCCGCCGCTCAGGTTTGCCGACAAGTGCGTCAAACCTTTCAAGGTACTGATTGGAGGTTTGAACGTGGTGGCCACGGACATCGTCGGCGCCGCCGTGTTCGGCCTGGGCATCGATAACGTTCCCCATATCAAGATAGCAATTGAAAGAGGCTTGTCGGACGGCGTCGCCAAAGCTGAAGACATCGAGCTTGTGGGCGATTACACTGACATTGAGAATATAGACATCCTCGGAGATAAATCAGACTACGGCGGCAGCTACCCCTTCGACCTTTATCCGGAGTTTCCGCAGGACGTTACCATCATCAAGGGAAAAGAGATGGCCTGCCCTGAAGGCTGTGTCAACAACCCGCTCACGCTTCTGCAGGTACTGTCGTATGATTTCAACGGAAGGGGCGGATGGTCCCTGGTGATGGGGAAAGGGTTCGACATTCAGGAAATCGACGGCCTCAGGAGCCCCGTGCTCGTGGTCGGGAAATGCGCCATCGAGGAGGTCTCGGAGAGACTGATAGACCGGCTGGGGAGGCGAAAGGTATACCTGAGCGGTGAGTGCAACGACCTGCGGGCGACGACGGAGGCGATGTGCCACCTGACGAAGGTGAACCCGATGCGGTTCGTCCACATAAACCCCGTTACCTTGCTCGCGATACTAATCCAGGCGAATCTGAACGGCACTCAGGCAAAACTGGTAAACCCCGCCTGCTTTATCCTCAAGCTGCGATAGACGCGATCTTCCTTATGCCGTTCGTTGTGAGCCCTTCGGTTCCACTCAGGACAGGCTCGTCGAACCATGAACGGCCCCTCGACGGGCTCATCATGGTAGGGTGGGTGGAATGAAATGGAACCCACCAACCGTAGAAATGCCTAAAGGTGGCTTACAAAGCGTGGTGGGTTGCGCTGCGCTTCACCCACCCTACGTTAATGTCATTGCGAGGAGCATGGCAACGAAGCAATCTCAGAGCCGTGTAGATAAAAAAGGCGTTGCGATTGCTTCGCTCCGCTCGCAATGACAGCCAATTACCGCAGCTCATAATGGTCTGGGTCTTTATACTGACCTCAAAGCCAAAGAACCGTCTCCGGATGCTCCCCCTTGCCTGAAGCCGCCTGTTTGTTTTAGAATTCCTACTATCTTTTAGAATAGAGGGCGGAAATATGGAACATGCACGTAATCTCGACAGGGATAAATTGACAGACGAGGAGACCTGTCTCATCGCCCCGTGCGGTATCTACTGCGGGGCCTGCGATATGATGCTGGGCAGGAGCAGGGAGCAGGCACGGGAGATGTACAGGATTCTCAATGGCTTTAACTTCGCGGATGTCGGCCCTTTCTTCATGGGAACAGAGCAGGAGAAGGTAACGGACTTCCTGAAAATACTGGAGCAATGGAGCACGGGGGATAAATGCCCCGGCTGCCTGGCAGGAGGAGGTAATCCGGCATGTCCAATTAAAACTTGCTCCAATGAGCATGGCTTTCTGACCTGTGCCGAGTGCGAGGGCATGCCCTGTAAGCGAAGCGCGGAAAATGAAAATCTGCTCCAGGATGCCGCCGCTTTTTTGGAGCTAATCACGAAAAGGTACGCCAGTTGGAATATCAGGAACCTTGAGCGAATAAAAGAAGTCGGATACCGTCAATTCATTGACGAGATGCAGGAAAAGGTTAAAGACGGGCTTATGACCAGTGATGTGATATCAGATGAGATGGTCTTTACTGAAGCCTTTAAAAAGCTGCAGGGACAATAGCAGCTACATCCCCGGGAAGCTGGTATTTTCCTCTGCTCGCTGTGGATGATAACATCATAACCGGAGGACGCGCGCACTCCTCGATTTCTTGTGTCAGCATACGTATCGCAGTAGAATATCACAAGACACTTAAAAAATAGAACGGCGTGCAGGCAAATCTCAGCGAGGGGGAGAGGCAATGGAAGGAGAATTCTTCAAGGGTGTAATGCAGCTTGAGGTCAAGGCAGGGGCTTTCAAGGGCAAGGTGCCCATATTCTACTATGACAACACCTCTATGACGGCCATCTTCACGGCGTCTACCGCTAAAGTGCGGCAGCACCTGCCCCACCCTGATATGAATCTAATCGAGTTTGTGCCCGGGCGATGCCTGGTGGCTTTCACCGCCTTCGAGTACCGCAGAACCGACATCGACCCTTACAACGAGTTCAGCATCGCCTGCCTGGTCAGGTTCAGGCAGATACAGATTCCGGGCATCTCGGTCGCCCGGCATATGCTGACGCGGTGCTTCCCCGCATATGTCTGGCACCTTCCCGTGACCACGGAGATCGCCAGGGCCGGGGGCGTGGAGCTATACGGATACCCCAAGTTCATCGGGGACATCGAATTCCAGAGAGACGACGAATGGATACAGTGCAGCCTGGCCGAAAAGGGCAGTAAGATCCTGAGGCTGAGGGGCAGAATCCTGCCGACCTCAAAGGGGAAGCCCATGAGGTATGTTACCTACTCGGTGAAAGACGGAATACCCCTGGTGGCGAACGTGTGGGTGAATCCCCTCGACTTCGCGCAGAGCACCAACAGGAGCCACGCCGAAATTGAGATCGGGACCGACCACGAGATATGCGACGAGTTGAGGGGCATTGGCCTCAGCACAAGGCCCATAATATACCAGTACAGCCCTGCCAATGAGGCGATTCTCTTCGCCGGCAGGAACCTGATGGACAGGTGACAGTGCTTTCCGCAGAGCACAGCCTTTTACAGATGCGCCCGCGGGCGTCACCAGAAAGAAAGGATGCGCCTCAACGGCCTCTCGATAACTAGCTCTGCCCGCACGAGGCTGTCCGAGAACCTTATAACCGGGGGCAGCACCGAACCTGAACGGCTTGCCAGTTTGAGCGCAGGGCCGGAGCCGGGCATCACCAGCTTTGCTACCAGCGGCGCAGAAAGCCTGACAAACGGGGCTGATACGATCGCCCCCAGCGACAAAAGCCCCGTTGCCAGTTTGGATTCGGCGATGTGTCCCAGGAGTTTTATCATGTCGGGCAATACAGGAGATAGGCCCTCCACCGTTTTGACCAGGCTATCCCGCGTCTCCGGGCGAGACACGACAGACTTCAGGAAACCTCTGGGCAGCGCACCCAGGACCGGGTCCAGTATCTTCAGTGCGGGCAGCACAATCGGCGCCAGTCTCACCTTCTCCAGTTCATCCAGCATTTCCACTATTGTTGCCATATCTAAACCCCCATGGACTCCGCAACCAGTTCAGTTATATCCTTGACTTCGATCGTCTCCCTCGCTTTTCCGAGTACGTTCATGAAATGCGTCTTGCAGAACGGGCATGACGACACCAGGACAGACGCGCCGGTCTCCTTTATCAAGGGAATCTTCTCAGTTCCTATGGCCATCGCAAGCTCCGGGTTGGTGTCTTTCAGGCCTCCACCCGCACCACAGCACCATGCCGCGTGCTGGGTGGGATACATCTCGACCAGCTCAACGCCGGGGATCGCTTTCAAGATGTCTCTGGGCTCATCGTAGACCCCCATCACCCTTCCCAGATGGCAGGGGTCGTGATAGGTCACTTTACTGTCGATCCGGCGTTTGAGCTTTATCTTCCCCGCTTTAATTAACTGAGCCACCAGCTCGCTTATGTGCAGGACCTTGAATGGAAGGTCCCCCGCGACTTTGGGCCAGTCCCTGCTTATCGCCATGTAACCCTCGGCACACGCGGTGACAAGGCGTCTGACATTCTTTTCCTTCAGCAAGTCCACGTTGTGCCTGATCATCTTCTCCGCTGCATCCACATTCCCCGCCCTGAGCAGTGGCGACCCGCAGCACCATTCGCCGGGGAGGACAGCGTAGTCGATTCCCGCACCCTTCAATATCTTCGCGCTCGACAGGGCTATCTCCTGTTTCCTGTAGGCGGCGTTACAGCCAACGAAGAGAACTGTGTCAGCGGTTTGGGATATGTCAAGACCTTCCGCCCATCTCACCCTGTCAGCGTGCGGTTCCCCGTAGGGGTTGTGGTTTTCTTCAGCGCTCGCGGCTATCTTCTTGATCGCCTCCGGCTGCAGCCCGAGATCAACGCAATCCGCACGCATAGCCTCCAGGATTTCTACTGAGAGAACAGGGTCGAATGAGGCCCCAAACGCGTTCATGATCGGAGGCACGATGGTCTTGAGGGCGGTTCCCCCCATCTGGGCCACCAGATTGCCAAAGGGCTTACATATCTCCTCACAGGCAGCACACGTAGTGCAGTTATAGATGCATTCGGCGACCTCTCCGGAGTACTTGAGTGTTCCGTTCAGCAGATAAAAGGCTATCGTGTTGTGGCCTCGCGCCGAGCTGTCCTCGAACCTGAGCTGTTCGTAGACCGGGCAGATTCTGTAGAACCCGGCCTCGTCACTGACGGTCTGTGTGCACATCGAGCAGTGATTGCACAACCATGCTTCCTGTTTGCATTCTTCCAGTCTCATTCGCCCTCCTCAAGGCCGAGCCCCAGGACGCCCGGATTCATTATGTTGTTGGGATCCAGGGTTTTCTTGATCGCCTTCATGAACGCAATATATTCGGGTTTGAATCTTTTCGTCAGAAATTGACTCTCCTTTCCAATCCGGTACAGCGCTGCATAACCGGTGTCCATGTAGGACTCCACTATCTCGTTATACATGTCTTGAGCTTGTTTGACCTTTTCAGGGTCCATGAAGTTAGCAGGCGTCATTGCAAATGTATTGGAAATCCCGCCTCTGCCAAGAATTTGAGCGAAAAGGAAGAAGTGCTCAGCCCCTATTAAAGGTACAGAGCCGCTTAATGCATCTTCGTTTTTTTTCATGATTTCTAATGCCTTACCCACTACTTTCTGCCATTGAGGGAGATGGGCTATCGAACAGGTATCACTGCCATTTGGCCCCATGACTTTACCAAATGTTCCCCCTCCCATCCACTCTGTCTCATTTTTTATTGATATGCCCAGAGCGCGAGTTAATCCTGCCACCGGTAAAGCTATGCCACCGAACTCTTTTGCCATTTTGTCTATGGCCTTTTTTTGTGCTTTAAATATGTCTCTGTCATAGGCCTCGGTGGCAAAAATGGCAATATCTCTCTCCCCCACCAGCGGGGCAATGATTTTTTTTATAGAATCAGGGAGAGTGTAATAAGCAATACCCCATAGGTCCGTGACGTAACCGTGCCATTCCAGCTTGAATGCGAATTTAAGCTCGGAATCTATGTCGGGGAAGGTATAAGCGAGGGTATCGGAGAACTCTGGAATCGGGTAAGTTCTCATAGTGAATTCTGTTATTACCCCGAACGCTCCTGCTGCTCCTAGAAATATGCCGACCAGATCTGGACCGTTGCAATATCTGTAATACCAATCCTTCACCCTGGTATTGGCTAAAGAGCCGGTCTCTATGATATCCCCGTTCGGCAGAACCACCTGCAGGTTCAGTATATTCTCATTAAGCCACCCATACTTCGGGCTGTTTATGGAAAAGCAGTTACCACTAATACCCCCTCCCAGTGCAGCTCCAAGGAAACCATGTGGCCCCCGAACGCCGGAAGTAACGCCCTTCTTTGCGAGCTCATGGTGCAGCTCCCCCCACCTTATCCCAGGCTGAACTCTCACCGCGTTTAATCCTTCCTGAAAATCGAGGACACGGTTCATATCCGTCATATCGAGGATTACGCCGCCTGTTTTCTTGAGAGGAGTTGCGGCACCCGTCATGTCCCCGCCTCCTCCCCTGGCTATGAGAGGAACTTTATGCCCGTTTGCCAGTTTAACAATTTTCGAGACTTCTTCGGCAGAGTGAGGTTTGACCACTAAATCAGGGGGCCCATATTTATCCGATAATGGATGAAAGAAGGTACCGGCAAAATCCTCTATTGCGTAGGTCCATCTAATGACATCTTCTGCTCTTACAAACTTTTCCCCAACTATTGCTTCCAAATCCCTGGCCAGCTTTTTTCTTTCAGCTTCTTTCATATTCTCTCCCCTGATAAAGAGTATCTCCCAAGAGCAGGTCAATACAGAGAGGGCAGGGGAAAGCTATCTCCTGCTCTCAACCCCGCCCTTGAATCGAAACTCACGCTACTAAAACCTGAATAACTCACATTCGGGTCATTTCTTCCCTTGTGCTCGCCGCCACTCGATATATAGCCTTGTTCCCTCCTCCATCGGAACCTTGGGCTCCCATCCCAGCTCCTCTCTGGCTTTTGTACCGTCGAGGTACAATCCCTTGTTGAGAAACTTCAGCGCGGAACGTGTCAGGTACGGCATTTCCTTCACGCGGCGCAGCCTCGCCCACCCCTCCATGAGCGAACACCAGGCGTAGCCCACAGCGTATGGAATGGTTACCTGGCGCTTCTTCGAACCCATGGCCTGGACCATGGCCGCTGCAAAGTCTTTCAATCTTATCTCGTGATTGGCAGACACGTTATACACCTGTCCTTCCGCCCGGTCACTCGTTGCTGCCATGATAATTATGTCAACAGCATCTGAGACATAGATAACGCTGTACCTGGGATTCAAGTCCCCGGGCCAGACGATGACAGGCATCGATATTTGACGGAAGACCCGGTCAGCGAGCAGCCTGTCCCTCGGCCCATATATCACCCCTATCCTGATCATCGAGACCGGGATTTTGCCCTGCTTGTGGTATTCGAACGCTAAATCCTCCGCCTTCAGCTTGGCATAGTCGTAGTAGGAATCCGGCCCGAAGACCACGTAGCGAGCGGTGGATTCACAGGCAGGGGTATCCCCCTCGCAGTGCTTGCCGTGGACAGTGCCGGTGCTGACGTGGAGAAAACGCGAGACTCCAGCCTCAGCGCTGGCCCTGAGTATGTTCTCAGTGCCTGTCACGATCGCCGAGTGAAAATATTTCCACGCCCCCCAGCCCGGAGTAACCCTCGCCGCGGCGTGATATACCACGTCAACGCCTTCGACCGCGGGCCGCAGGCTGTCATAGTCCTCGATATCACCGATAACGATCTCAGCCGCCGTAGTCTTCAGATGACTGATGTCCGAGGAACTCCGGGCCAGGGCACGCACTTCGTGGCCCTGCTCCAGCAATTGCTCCACCAGGTGACTTCCCAAAAATCCCGTGCCCCCTGTAACTAGCGTCTTCATATTACTCCTGTCCACCGACAAAAATGGCGCCTGAGTCAGGCCGCCTCAGAGTCTTTCTGCAAAGAAACGGCCCGAGAGCCGCATCGCCCGTAGCGATAGGCTGTAGCTTATCATACAGGGACAATCAGCGTCAACATGCCAGACACGCGTCGCCGCATGGAGGCACGCCGGCCTCGCTCATCGAGCACGGTTGGGGGGAAGGGAGCCGGTGAGCTATTTGAGGTAACCGGCCAGCGATAACC
>Ga0114946_10003527_pt1 | contig 10516 bp, 4 predicted proteins | sample WalLakDeSediment_FD_88676 | JGI IMG/M metagenome (GOLD analysis project Ga0114946, IMG submission 88676) | Lake sediment microbial communities from Walker lake, Nevada to study Microbial Dark Matter (Phase II) - Walker Lake 11/02/13 Deep Sediment | ecosystem: Environmental > Aquatic > Freshwater...
CATCCACACCCTTCGGAGCGCTTCGCCGTCAGGACCCGAGGCAGGAGCCGGATGCGGTAGTGCCCGCACGTCCGGATCTGTACGGGGGGCCCGGGGTAACCCGGGTCCCTACCGTGCTAGGCTGGTCGCTCCGTTGGGGCTTCCGCTCGCGGGGCTGCCCAAGGGGCCCTCCCGGTTAGTGTCACTGCACATTAACCAAGAGGGCCCCTTGGGCGGCCCGTCGCGCGCTCAACTTTTGGCGGGCGATTATGCCGCCTCGACCACGCGGGGAGGGGCGTGGGGCGGAAGCTTGGTGGAGGGGCGTGTGACGAAAATGTGGTGAGGGGCGTTGGCGAAAATGTGGTGAGGGGCGTTTGGTAGCGTTTAGATTGGGGTGATGAGGGTGTTGGCGGGGATGCCGGGTTTGGACTCGCGGTTGGGGGGGGTGGTGAGGTCGAGGGTGGGGCCGATGGCGATGATTCGGTGGGGGTTTAGGGTTTCGTGGCTGGCGTAATAGTGTTGGCGAATGTGGTCGAAGTTGCAGGTTTGGGCGACGCCGGGGGTTTGGTAGAGCTCGCGGACGAGGCCCCAGAGGTTGGGGTAGTCGACGATGCGCTTGCGGTTGCACTTGAAGTGGGTGTGGTAGACTAGGTCGAAGCGGATGAGGGTGGTGAACAGGAAGATGTCGGCTTCGGTCAGGCGGTCGCCGGCGAGCCAGCGCTGGGTGGCGAGTACGGACTCCCAGTGATCGAGGGCCTCGAAGAGGGCGTGGACGGCTTCGTCGTAGGCGGGCTGCTGGGTTGCGAAGCCGGCTCGGTAGACGCCGTTGTTGATCGGCTCGTAGATCGCGTCGATGATCCGCTCGACCTCTTCGAGCAGGGCGGGCGGGGCGAGGTCGACGTCGCGCTTGGCGAGGCCGGTGAAGCGGTGATCGAGCATTCGGGCGATCTCGCGGGACTCGTTGTTGACGATCGTGTCTCGCTGCTTGTCCCACAGGATCGGGACGGTCACGCGGCCGGTGATCGTCGGGTTGACGGCGGTGTAGAGCTCGCGCAGGTATTGTTTGCCGTGGAGCTTGTCGGCGGTGGCGCCGGGCACGGTGGGGTCGAAGCGCCAGCCCTGATCGCCCATGAAGTGGTCGACTACGGAGACGTCAATGGCGTGCTCGAGGCCCTTGAGCGCGCGCATGATTAGCGTGCGGTGGGCCCAGGGGCAGGCCAACGATACATAAAGGTGATAGCGGTCATCGGCGGGGCTGAACGGCTGGTCCGGGCCGATCCAGGCGCGGAAGCTGGTCTCGGGCCGGACAAAGCGGCCGCCCTCGTCGGGTTCGTACCATTGCGTCGTCCATTGTCCGTCTACGAGGCGTCCCATCTCGGGGGCTATACTACGCAATTGAGCGGATGCACGTTACTCGCGGGTCAGGGGGCCTTGGGCAGGCGCGGGAGCGGGACGACGGCCCGCTCGCCGGGCGCGGGGACCGTCCAGCGTTTGAGGCCTTGGGGGGTTGCGACGATGAAGATGAACCGCTCGAGCGGGCGGTCGAAGTCGACGCGGATCTTGCTGGGGTGGCCGAGCTCGCCGGCTAAAATTTCGACGCGCAAGCTGGGGTGGACGAGGACGTCGCCGGTCCGCAGGGGCTGATCCGTGCGGCGGAAGAACAGCTCGTTGGCCGTGCGGATCCACGAGCCCTGGATCGCGGCGAGCACGAGGGTGTGGGGGCCGCTGCGCTCGGCGACCATGGGGAATTCGCCGCCGAGGGCGAGCGGGCGCCAGGTCGCGGGCGCCGGCCAGCCCTGGGCGTGGAGCATGAACGGGCCGTAGAGCCCGATCACTTGGTTGGGGGCGTTTAGGATCACGACGTCGCTGCCGCCGAGATCGGGGCCGAGCAGGTCGCCGTTCGTGATCGCGGCGGCGTGTCGGGCCTCGAGCGCGTCGATGTGCTCGATGTACGCCTGACCCCAACGCAGATCACCGATGGTGTGGGCGTAGGCCAAGAACCCGGCGAAGGGCAGCAGCGCGGCGCCGCGCCAGCGCCGAGCCGGCGTCGACGGGGGGCGAAGCAGGCGCGCGGTTGCGACGAGGATCGCGGCGATCGTGCAGCACACGCCGAGCTGGGCGATCAGCAACAGCCGCGAGTGGGCCGGGGCCACGGCGACCGGCAGCAAGCCCACGATCGTGCCAATGATCAGCGCGCGCACGGTCTTGCGCTCGTCGGGCTCGAGCCCGCGGCGGGCGAGCACGATCAGCAGACTCGCGGTGAGGATCCCGAGCCAGACCAGGCCTAGGTGGGTGGCGTCAAAGCGCGCGGCCGAGGGCTCGGGTCCAAGCAGCAGGTCGGCGAGCGACGCGATGTAGCCGAACCGAAACACCTGGATGGTCGCGACGGGGGTCGACCAAAACCCCGCGCTGATCAGCTTCGGCAAGCGCTCGCTCGCCGCCTCGAGGTAGGCGGCTGGGGCGTGGAAGGGATCGACGTAGGTCTCGGCGCCGAAGGTCCCGTAGCCGAGCGCCTTGTGGATCAGCAGGTAGATCAGGACCGGGACGAGCGCGGGCACCAGCGCCCGGAGCCGACCGGAGCGCTCGCTGACGAGCAGCTCCCAGGCCACGATATAGGCGAGGATCGCGAGGCCGTACTCGCCGGCGCCGATGCACAGGGCCATCAGCGTGCCCTCGACCAGCGGGCCGGGCCCGCGCAACCACGCGGGGGTCGCTAGTTCGGGGGCGCGGCGCTCGAGGTGGACCCACATCGCGAGCAAGCCAAAGCTCGCGCTGACCAGCACGCAGCGGTTGGCGAGCCAGGCCAGCGGCGAGACCACGCTCGCGTCACAGGCGAAGACGATCACGGCGATCACGGCGATCGAGCGCGGCAGCAAGCGGCCGACGACCAGCCCAAACCCGACGATCGCCGCGCCAAACCACAGCAGCGAGTGCAGGTGCCAGGCGCCGACGCGGCCCGGGAGCAGGGTGTGATCGAGCCACAAGAGCAGGCTCGACACCGGTCGCAAGACGGTCCCGTGGAGCTCGGGCACGGCCCACCACGGGGCCGTGCCGCCTTCGATGTGGGCGACCATCAGGTCGCGGCGCAAGAACGCGTAGAGATCGAAGGGCGCGTAGCCCTCGCCCGGGTACAGCCCGGCGATCATGCCGTACTGCATGAAGTCGTCGCTCATCAGCCCGATCGAGGCCGCCGCCGAACGCACGACCATCGCGGCCGCGGCGATCAGCACCAGCAAGCCCAGCTCGCGGCGACGCTCGCTCATGCCGGATCGCGCTCTTGCACGTAGCGGCCGCGCAGGCGCATGAACGGGCGCTCGACGCCGTTGAAGAACAGCAGCGAGAGCGCGATCGCGGCGGGGAACACCAGCACCAAGGTGTTGAGGGTCGCGTCGAGCATCGCTGGGATGCCCGGGAACCACTCGTGCAAGGGCAGCATCAAGCCCGGCATCCGCTCGCGGTCGAGCGGATCGCCGATCACCAGGCCGACGACCATGAAGTGACAGATGTAGGTCGAGAAGCTCAGGTCGCCGAGCTTGGCGAACACCCGCTTGACCGGCGCCCACAGCCGCGGGGCCACGCCGAGGTAGGTCAGGACCACGAACAGGCAGACCAGCGACTCCCAGGTCGGCGCCCAGATCTTCCACCAGGCCTGCTTGGGGTAGCCGCCGCTTTGGTTCAAGAACCACTCCCAGCCGAACAACACCACGAGCGCGACCGCGAAGCTCGAGCCCGGGCGCTCGCGCAAGGCTCGGACGATGCCAGCGAAGAACGGGTGCGTGGGCCCGAGCTTGGCCACCCGCGGATCGTCGTGCCAGCGCATGTACAGCCGCGCGCCGAGCATGCCGATCAAGAACGCGTCGAGCCGGCCGGGGATCAGGTGCCAGTAGTTGAGATCGCGGATGCTGTCGCCCAAGTAGAAGCCCACGAGCCGCAGCGCGAGCATCAGGGCGATCATCCAGACCAGCGGCTTGGGCCCTTGGCCGTTCATGATCGCGATTAGAAACGGGAAGATCAGATAGAACTGAAATTCGACGGCGACGGTCCAAAACGCCGTGGTGATCGGGTGCAGGCGCAGGGCCGCCTCGCTCATGTCGCCGAAGATCGTCGCGGTCGTCATGAACGCCCCCCACTCGAACCGCTCGGGGAACAACGAGATGCCAAAGAACAGCGCGGTCAAGAACACCGGCATGACCCGCAAGACCCGGTTGCGCATGTACTTGGCGTAGGCCAGCTGCTTGGCAAAACCGACCAGCGTGAAAATGAACCCGCTGACGATGAAAAACACGGTCACGAACACGTGCGTCTCGATCAGCGGGGCGAACAGCGGGTTGCTGGCCTTGGGCCAGTTGTTCCACGTGATCGGCGGCGGGTAGTGCATCCCCAGCGACACCCAAAACCCGTGGTGGAACAAGACCATGAACGCCGCGAACCCGCGCAGATGATCGAGGCCCTCGACGTAGGACACGTTGAGGCTGCTCGCGGCGCTCGCGGTCGGTGGGGTCGCCACGCCAGCAGCATACTCAGGCTCAAAGCTGGTGGACAGGCTTGCAGATAGGGCCGCAAGTTTCAGTCGACGCGGCGGCCGGTGGCGGGCTACCGTCGGTCGCGCATGACCAGCCCTGCACCGGTCGATGTTGGCGACGCGCTCGATGATCTGATCAATCAGTTCTCGGATCCGATGTCGTTCTTCCGCGAGCTGATCCAAAACGCGCTCGACGCTGGCAGCGACACCGTCGAGATCGACTTCGAGTTCGAGGCCAGCGCGGCCGATCCGGACAGCGGGGCGATGATCGTGATCGTCACCGACTCCGGCGAGGGCATGGATCGCGAGATCATCGACAACAAGCTGACGCGCCTGTTCTCGTCGGACAAAGACGGCGACATGACCAAGATCGGCAAGTTCGGCATCGGCTTCGTGTCGGTGTTTGCGATCATCCCCGACGCGGTCTGCGTCGACACGGCCCGGGCCGGCGAGGCCTGGCGGGTGCTGTTCGACCGCGAGCGCAACTTCAAGCGCCTGCGCCTCGATCACGCCGTCGAGGGCACGACCATCCGGATCATCAAGAACTCGACGCGGGCCGACTACGAGCGCTTCGTGATCCGGGCCAAGCAGGTCGTGCGCTACTGGTGCGGCCACGCCAACGGCGAGGTCATCGTCGCCGGCGAGCTCATGACCGAGCCGTTTGGGATCGACGCGCCGATCAGCGTGGTCTACGAGGACGACGTCTCGCTGGTCCACATCGGCCACCGGCGCGGCGAGACCCTCCACGGGTTCTTCAACGGCGGGCTCACGCTGGTCCAGGCCGATCACAACCATGGCAGCGCGATCGCTGAGCTGATCGGCCTGAGCTTCAAGGTCTCGTCGCGCTTCCTCGAGCACACCTTGACCCGCGATGACGTCATCAAAGACGGGCACTTTGGCAAGGTCGTCGAGCGCCTGCGAGACCTCGCCCGCAAGGACCTGCGCGTCAAGGTGTTCGCCGAGCTCGACGGCTTGGTCCGCGCGGCCCGTCCGGGCGAACCGGTCGCCGACAGCGAGCGCTTGCAGCTGCTCTACGAGGCCGCGGCTTGGCACCTCGCCGACGCCAAGACCTTGCCGCGCGCCCAGGCCCGGCTCGCGTGCGGCCAGAGCCCCGGCGGGCGGATCTGGACCTGGGCTGACCTGCGCAAGCGGATCCCCGACGGGCTGTGGTTCGCAAGCGCCCGCACGCCGCTGAGCGACGCGCTCGAGGCCCGTGACCACGCGATCCTGCTGAGCTTCGCCGGGGCCTCGGAGCAGACCCACGCGCGGCCCGAGCACAGCCTGATGCGTCCGCTGATCCAGTGTCTGCGGGTCGGGCTTGGGCTCGGTCCAGCTGACGGGGGGTGGGTCCGGGGCGCGTGGCTGATGCCGCTCGCGCCGGACTCGGGCGAGCGGCACGCGTGGGCCGACCTGACGACCACGGTCCACCGGCTGCTCGACGACACCGACCACAAGATCGGCGGGGTCGCGTTCGGGCACTTCGGCGCGAGCGGCAGCGAGCTCGGCGGGCGCACGGTCATCAGCCAGCGCCGGTTTGGCGAGGCCACGCGCTGGTCCGAGGCCGGCCAGCTCGGCAAGGGCTTGTTCACCCGTCGACGGACGCTGGTCGTCGACGCCGATCACGACGCGGTCCGCAACCTGCTCGGCCTCGCCGGGCGCGAGCCGGAGCTCGCGGCCTACCAGCTCGTCAAGTTGTTCTTGCTCGTCGGTGGCTCGATCTCGGCCGCCGATGACTCCAAGCTCGCCGCGACGGCGATGGGCTACCGGGAGGCACGATGTCCACAGCCGATCAGCTAATCGCCGGGCTCCAGACCAACGCGACCTTCGACTCCGCCGGGGGCTTCTCGCTCGATCGCGTGAAGGCGCGCGAGAAGATGCGTCAGTTCCAGCTGGCCGATCCGCACCGCTATGTGCTGCTGCTCGTCGAGGCCGCCGTGCTCAAGGGCGCGACCACCATCGACTTCGAGATCGACGCCGACGACATGCGCATGCGGTTCGACGCGAGCCTCGAATGGGCGGATCTCGACGAGCTCTACAGCGCGCTGTTCGTCGACCGCAGCACCGTCGAGATCCGCGCCCGGCGTGAGCTGGCCTTGGCTTGCAACGCGGCCATGGCCCTCAACCCGCGGTGGGTCCAGATCGAGAGCTGGGCCCCGAGCGACGGCGCGATCGCTGGGGTCCGCGCGGTCTTGCGGTCCGACGCCGAAGACCTCATCGAGCGGCTCGGGGCCGAGCAAGCGCCGCCCGACTGCCGGGCCCCGTATACGGCGATCCACGTCAAGGACCGGTTTCGGCCGGGGCTCTTGGTCCGCTTCATTCACAACCTCGGCGACGCCCTGCCCGAGGAGCGGCTGATCCGTGAGCGCTGCGCCTTGGCGTCCGTGGCGATCACCCTCGACGGCAAGCGAATCAGCTTCGGGCTGCCCCGCGACCTCGTCGGCGGGGTCAAATTCAGTGATGAGGGGCTCCGCGGCGTCGCCGGGCTGGTGCCGATCGAGCAGGGGTCGGGCATGGTCTTGCTCTCGAACGGCGTCGAGCTGAAGTCGACGATGCTCCGCGACAGCATCCCGAGCCTATGGTTTTGGGTCGACGCGATGAACGTGCGCAAGGACGTGTCGCAGGCCGACGTGGTCCGCAACGATCCAAGCTACACGCAGCTGTTCCAGACGCTCGCCAGCGCCCGCGATCACGTGCTCGCGCGGCTCGTGCAGCAATGGCGCGCCGGCGACTTCACCGGCGCTAGCGCGCCGAGCTTGGCCGAAGTGTTCGATCTGCTGCGCCGCGCGTTCGTGCGCTGGGCCGATCACAAGTGGCTGAGCGCCGAAGCCGGGCCGCTCGGCGAGCTCGCCAACATGCCCCTGTGGCGGACCGTCGATCACCGCTGGCTGAGCCCCCAGGCCGTGTTCGCCGAGGCCCACGCGGAGCTGCCGAGCATGTATACGGCCCGGCTGGTCATGTATACGACTCGGGACTTCGGCGGCGTCTTGCCGCTCGACTTCGGCACGGTCATCCATGCCTTCGACGGGCCCGCGGAGGTCGAGGCGATCAAGCGGATCTACGGCGATCGAGCGCAGGACGTGGGCGCGGAGCTCGAGCGCAGGGTCCCCTGGGAGCTCAACCGCCGCAAGTGGCGGGCGACCAGCCACTCGGCCACGCTCCCACCCTCGACCGTGTTTGCGCCGCTGAGCTTCGCGGGCGCTGGCTTCGCCGGGCAGCTCGCCGTGCAGGTCCACTCGCGCAGCAACGTCCGCATCGTCGTCGACGGCCACCTGCTCTACGAGCGCGAGTTCGACCTGGGTGGCTGGAGGATAAGCGTCGTGCTGACGGGGCCGATGACGCCGACGGTCGACTACACCAGGGTCATGCGCACGGGCCAGTTCAGCCGGGGCGTGATGCTGGTGCTCGCTCAGCTGCCGCGGTTGATCACCAAGTGGGCCGAGCGCGGCGGTGCGGCCGAGTCCATCCGCCGGAGCCTCGAGACCCTGGCCGATCCAGGGTTCCCCTGCGCGTGGTTCGAGGCCTTCGGGTTTTCGCGCAAGGAGGCGCTGGCGGCCCTCGAACGGCTCGGGACGCTGCCGCCGCTCTTGCCCGAGTTCGGCCTCGGCGGCGCCACGCCGACCGCGGTCGCGGGCGCGCTTCGGTTCGCGACCTTGGGCGGCCCCGCGGTCTCCCTGCACGAGCTCGACCAGCACCGACGCACGCGTACGGACCTGCCCGGCAAGCTGACGTACGTCGATTACCAGACGATGATCACCGGCGCGTCGTCCGAGCTCACCCTTCACATCGACGAGCGCCAGCGCCAGCTGCTCGCCGCGATCTTTGGCAGCGAGCTGCTCCACGATCACACGCAAGCCTACGTGCGCGAGGTTGGGCGCCGTCGGTTCCTGAGCAGGCCCACGATCGGCGCGTTGGAGGGCGCGCTCGTGGGCGGCTGGCGAACGACCTTCGAGCACCCGCTCGGTCCAAGCGAGCCGCCGATCCGCGCCGTGGTCAGCCTCGATCCCACCGCGCTGCCGAGCATGGCGGCCAACGAGCCTCGCTACGCCGACATCAAGATCATCGTCGAAGATCGGCTGTTGACGTCGATCCAAGCCCGCGTGTGGGTGCCGGGCGTGCAGGCCCTGCTGGCTTGGGATCAGGCCCCGGTCAACCCGAACTGGGACGGGCTCGCTGGGGTCGCGGGCGACGAGCTGCCGGGCCCGTTGTTCGCGGCCCTGACCCGCGGGCTGAGCGAGATCATCCGTGCGCGAGCGATCGAGGCGATCGACGCTGGCGTCCGGCCCGACGCAGACTCCCGCCAGCTGCTGTGGCTGGCGATCACCAAGGCGTTCATCAGCGTCGAGCATGGCGCGGCCTGGCGCGCGTTTCGGGCCAAGCTCGGGTTCGCGGCGGCGGTCTACGGGTACTGCGGGCTGTTCGGGCTGTTCCCCAAGTTTCCGCTCAGCGACCTGCGCGACGGCATCAAGCTGCTGCTCGAAGCCGACAAGCTGCCGACCCGCGCGGCGATGCTCCAGCTGCTCCGGGCCAAGCATCAGCCCATCGAGGGTGAACACGCGCTGATCCGGGCGGTGCTCGAGCTCTACGAGACCCTCGAGCGCGTGCCCTTGCTGACCTTGACCTCGGGCCAGGTGACCACCCTCGCGAGCGTGACGGCGCATTACGTCGCGACCGGCGAGCTCGCCTACGTCGGGGACCCGGCGCTGCACTTCGACTCCGACGAATACTTGATCGTCCGCGCCGACCCCATCGACCTCAGCGCGCTGGTCGGCCTGTTTGGCCGTGACGCCTGCAAAGACTCGTCGGCGTGGATCCACGAGCGCCGCTACCAGCGGCGGTTCGAGTCGCAAGCCGTGCTCACGCAGATCCGCCTCAACGACCCCCGGATCGTTGGCGTGGAGTTCGAGCGCGACGGGATCCGTGGTGAGCTCACGATCCCGCCGTGGGAGCCCGGCGACTCCGGCACGATGAAGCTGGTGTTTTGCCACGGCGGCCGGGTCGTGGAGGAGCTCGAGGTCCACGCCGCGTTGCCGGTGGTCGGCATCGTCGATGACCCCAAGGCCCAGCTCAGCCCCGACTACACCCGGGTGCTGACCTCGCGCCTGGCCGAGGTCCGCAAGTTGCTCGACGGGATCATCGCCCATGAGCTGCTGATCGCGCTCGCGGAGGCGTACCCAGGCTTGACGCCGCAAGCGTCGGCCGTCGCTCGGGCTTGGATCGCCAGGCACTGGGTCGACTTCAGCCCCGAGGCCGGCACCCACCCCAACCGGCTCAGCGCGGCCGGGCGCGCCTTCGCTGCGCTGCCGCTGTTTAGCGACACCGATGGGACCGCGCGTTCGTTCAGCGAGCTCAGCGAGCGCGCCCGTTGGGGCGACGCGCTGTGGTTCGTCGACCGGGTCCCGAGCCAATCGGTCACGCCGCCGTTTCCGGTGGTCGCGTGCGGCCCCGGACAACGCGAGCTGCTCGCCGCGTTGTTCAACAACCTCGAAGACTTCAGCTCGCGCTGGGCCGCTCGGATCCGCGGTCACGAGCGGCGCGAGCGGGCGGCGGCCGTGCCCGAGGCCAAGCCGCCCGACGCCGCCCTGGTCGTCGTGCCCGTCGATCGCCACGGCATGACCGGCGCGCTGTGGCTGCCCGATCGCTGCCCGTTCGACGTCGGCGTCATCTTGGGCGCCGAGGGCAAGGTCATCGCCGTCCGCAACCCGATCGATCTGCTCCCGGTCCAAGGCGTGATCGTCGGGTTCGAGGCCGACGACCTGTTCGAGGCCCCCGTGCTCAGCGGCGCTCAAAGCCGCTACATGGAAACGCGGGCGCTCTCGCTCTACGCCGCGCTCCTCCACCAGCACCAGCTCGACGTCGGTCGGCCCGATCGTCCGGAGTTCCTCGAGCCCGAGGCCGTCCGCGTTCGCTCCGTTCGGATCGAGCTGCTGCGCGCCGCCGCGATCGAGCTCGCTCGGGCGCTGCGTTTTGGTCGTCGGTTCGACGCGCTCCTCGGCAACCTCGCCCGGCGCATGGAGG
>Ga0114946_10003528_pt1 | contig 10515 bp, 6 predicted proteins | sample WalLakDeSediment_FD_88676 | JGI IMG/M metagenome (GOLD analysis project Ga0114946, IMG submission 88676) | Lake sediment microbial communities from Walker lake, Nevada to study Microbial Dark Matter (Phase II) - Walker Lake 11/02/13 Deep Sediment | ecosystem: Environmental > Aquatic > Freshwater...
GGGCAATCAGGGTGGTCAGAAAACCGATCGCGAAAGCCATCACCGGACCGCTGATGACCTGCAGTAAGCTCGATTTCCGGCCTGTTGTCAGCTTGCAGTTTATCAGGTACATTCCGACAGAAGCGAACAACAGGAAAAAGAAAACGATGGCAAATAATCCCATGGCGCTTCTTTTATCGCGAATGATCTCCGATTTGGAAATAAACTGTATCGGCTGAGTGTATTTATCGCTGTAAACCCTCGTTTGTAAATGAAAGTAATGAACATCATCGATCTGGTCGGCGAACCGGATGAGGGTAATGGCAAATATCCCTGTATGAAAAACATCCTTCAGTTTATCCAGCAGTTCCTGAGGTAGATTTTCCCCGTATAATAAATCGACTTCTTCGGAAGAAAGAGATCTCAAGACATACTGGGTCTGATAGGCTTTCAGTCGCGACGAAGCGTTCAGGGTGGCCCTCGCTTTGCTTTCCAGGTCAGGAAAGGTATTATCCTCCGAAAGCACCAGCAGCGGGATAACCAAATTTCCCACAAAACTGGAAGTAAACAAGCGTGCTGTATTTTGAGCCGCCCTTTCGATGGCTACCTCTCCGGGGCCTTCGAACAATTCATAACTTCCATAGGCGCTGGTGTTCAGCAATGGGGTAATTCCCATGAACCGCACCAGCGGGAAGGTGCCGACAAAGTTATTCCGGGCGATAGAAATCTGCTCATTCAGATCAAGTCGCAGTAATTCAATCTCCTGTAAAGCGGAATATCTTTCAGTGGAATCCAGGTCATCCGAATCAACAGATAACGCTTTTTCAGCCTTATCCAGGTATAGCAGCGCCGTCTGAAAAGCCTTCGGGTCTCCCTGGTCGTAAATACCCAGCCAGTAATATGTTTCGGCATGTTTAATATACTGTTGGTGACCGGACTGTGCAACAGCCTGAAAATAAAGCACACAGCACAGGCCGCCAAGCAACCAGCGTTTCAAAAAACTCTTTAATTGCATCTTCCAATTATTATCGGATAAATATAATCAAATTTATTCGCAGATAATTTTTTAAGAAGATCTCCTGTCAGCGCCCTGCGCAGCAGGACCTGACAGGTGTAAAATATCCTTCACCAACAGCTCCAGGTCAAATGAATCCTCTTTGACACAAATTCTGGCCTTTTCATAAAACCTGCGCCTGGCATTCATATGCTCCATGATAAAGTCCGGTAATCTCTCCGGCGGAATATTCTTCAGTAGCGGACGGCTTTCATATTTGCCCGATAGTCGCTTCATCACAGTCTGGTAACTGGTATCCAGAAAAATCGTGATCCCGTTCCGGTTCATCAGATCAATATTATCTTCAAAACAAACCGTTCCTCCCCCGGCAGCGATCACCGTATTTCTGTCTTCCAGGTGGCTGAGAAGGATTTCCCGTTCCTTCTGGCGGAATGCTGTTTCGCCATACTTCTCAAAATAGGATAAAATGGAATATCCGGTGGAGATTTCAATCATTTCATCCAGGTCGAGGAAACGATAACCAAGGCGTAAAGCGATCATCTTGCCCATTGTCGTTTTTCCGGCGCCCATGTATCCAATGATAAAGATCAACATGTCAGTTGAAATAAAAAAGATCAGTTTTGCAACCGGATATTGGTGGTGATGCCCGATTTGATCTCGAACGATCTTTCAATGGTGAAGATCGACTGGTCATGAAAGCGGGAGCGGTATACGGCACGGTATTTTCCGGGCATCATCACAAGGGATTCCTGCGACTGCCCGGTATCCCGAAGGTTGTGCACCAGTTCCAGCTTCCCGTCCCTTTCAATATATAAGCCGCCATAACCGCGGGAGGGTTTCTGCACCACCACGATGCCGGGCACAGGTATATCCACCGTTGTGGTATGGCTTTGTTCTATTTTGATATCATCGATATACAACCTGGGCAGGCTCAGGACTTCGATATGGTATGTACCGGTGATATATTTGACGGGCTGATCGATATCCTGCACATAAATGGTTTCCATACTTCCATCTCTTCTGATAATGCATTTCAGAGACTTCAATATGGTACTCTGCGTATTCATTTTCAGATGCAGAAATCCCTGTGGCACATTGACCGGGATGATCGAATGCATTCCCGGGTTCAGGCGTATGCTGTCGACACGAACAGGCGGAATGGTGTGCACGATAATATCATAAGTGATCAGCGGGTCAATGAAGAGGGTGTCGGGCAACCCGAAGCTGTTCATGGTATGGATGTAATTATACCTGATTTTCCCGGTAAAATTGTCGAAAAATGTCATATTGACATTTGTTTCGGTGGGCCGGTTATGGGCATCCAACAGGTTAACCTGGGTTGAAGTGGGATTGAGTGCCCGTGTAACAACGATATTCAGCGCCTGGTTGAATTGCGTTTCGCTGGAAGCATCAAAATAAGTTCCCACGCAACTGAAAGCCTTTTCAAAATTAGTGCCAATGCCAATGATGAAAGGCCGCAAGGCAATGCCGCTCTTCTGCAGGTATTCGGAGGCGGCACAGGGATCTCCGCCACATTCTTCGATACCGTCGGTGATCAGCACGATAATGTTCCGGCAGTTATCGCATGGCGGAAAGTCATTGGCAGTTTGCTGCAGGGCATAGGCAATGGGGGATGTCCCCTTGGGGACAATGGATTCCAGGCGGTTTTTGATCCGGTCAAAATTGTCCTTTGCAAAAGGGACCTCCAGTTTTGTATCGGTACACACCTGGGGCGGATAGGAATGCTGGTGCCCGTAAAGCCTTAAAGCAACCTCAAGGTCTTTGGTATTACTGAGACTGTCCAATACTTTATACATGATATTGCGGGCGATATTGATCTTGATATCGCTCTGCCACCGGCCATACATGCTCTGTGACACATCGAAAACGAACAGGATCCGCGTCAGTGGCTTGTTGGAAGGATCACTGGCAGGCTTTTGCTGTGCCTGGGCGGAGATCCCGAGTCCGCTGATGATAAAGAGCCCTATCAGGATATACCGGATCATATTTTCAGAAATCTGACTTTGTGTCAAAAATAGACTATTTTCGCCATCAAAAAAAAATAAAATGTTGATAAAAAGAGTTTGAATTATCAAACGGTCAGAAACCGGTGAATTAATTTTGACTTTTCAATCAATTTATGCGAATATACTTTTCACACATTATATTTCTGATTTTAGGGCTGTTACTGTCTGCTTCCATTGTCAGCCCGGCACAAACTGACCATGCCATTTTCATATCCGATGAAGATCGCTGGGTTGATTCTGTGATGCAATCCCTCAGCCTGGAGGAGCGGATCGGCCAGTTGATGATCGTGAGGGCCAACACCCCCGGGGATAAGTATTACCCGGTCATTGATCAATACATCAGGCAATACAATATTGGCGGGGTAACCTTTTTCGGGGGTAACCCGACTGCCCAGGTTATCCAGACCAATCGCTGGCAGAGCATCGCCAAAACACCGCTTTTTATATCCATCGACGGGGAATGGGGAGTGGCCATGAGGCTCGACAGCATTGCCCCTTTCCCCTACCAGATGACGCTCGGAGCGGTTGCCGACGACAGCCTCCTTTACCGGATGGGGCTCGAAGTGGCTCGCCAATGCCAGCGGCTGGGCATTCATATGAATTTCGCCCCCGTGGTGGATATCAATTCCAATCCGGAAAATCCGGTCATTCACATGCGCTCCTTCGGAGAAAACAGGGAACTTGTATCTGCCAAAGGGATCATGTATATGAGAGGAATGCAGGATGGCGGATTGATAGTCACCGCCAAGCATTTTCCGGGTCATGGCGATACCGACACCGATTCGCATCACACCCTGCCGGTAATCCATCATTCAAAGGAGCGCCTCGATTCCGTGGAGCTATATCCATTCCGGCAACTGATTGCCGCCGGCCTCGATGGCATCATGATCGCCCATCTCTTCATCCCGTCCCTGGATGTAACAGCCAACACCCCTTCCACCCTTTCCAGGCCCGTCATCACCGGTCTGCTGCGTGAGAAGCTGGGATTCGACGGGTTGATCGTCACCGATGCGCTGGATATGAAGGGGGTTACCCTGCATCATAAACCCGGTGAGATTGAATTAAAAGCATTGCAAGCAGGGAACGACATCCTCTTGCTCAGCACTAAACTGCCTGAAGCTATCCAGTATCTGAAAAAAGCCGTCGGGAACGGAGAATTGGATGCCGGGCTGATCGATGAACGGTGCGAAAGGGTGTTGCGCTACAAATACCGCGCGGGACTGCATAACATGGCACCGGTGAATACCATCAATCTCGTGAATGATCTGAACAGCACCCGGGCTGAGGTGGTAAATCACAAATTACTCAAGGAGGCGGTCACCATCATCAGGAATACCAATGATATCCTTCCATTGAAAAGACTCGATACCCTGAAGATCGCATCTGTCTCCATTGGATATGGCCGCACCACACCGTTTCAGGAAAGACTGGCCTGGTATGCGCCTGTCAGCTCATATTCGTTGAAAAAAACACCTTCGGAAAAAGAAGTTTCCACATTACTGAAGCAACTTGAACCATACAATCTGGTCATCATCTCCTTACAAAATACTAATGCATGGGGAGGAAAGCCTTATGGCATTTCTAACCAGGCTTTGAAATTCGTGGAGGCGTCTGCCAGGGAAAAGACCGTTGTTCTCAACCTGTTTGCCACGCCATATGCTCTGGGTCTCCTGGAGGGACAAACACAACCCGCAGCCATTGTGCTCTCTTACCAGGACCATCCTGACATGCAGGACATCTCCGCACAGGTTATCTTTGGTGGCATTCCAGCCAAAGGAACCTTACCGGTAAATGCCGGAAGTTTGTTTGCATCGGGAACGGGTTACAAAACCGAATCCATACGCCTGGAATATGTTATCCCGGAGGAATTGGGCATTATGCGGGAACATCTCGAGCCGGTCGATTCGATGGTAGGACACTGCATCAGCCATCGGGTATTTCCCGGTTGCCAGATATGGGCGGCCAAAGACGGCAAGGTCTTCTATGCCAAATCATTCGGTCATCACACGTACGCTAAAGAAAACCCGGTCAATTCATTCGATCTGTATGATGTGGCCTCTCTGACGAAAGTTGCAGCCGGAACGATTTCGGTGATACGGATGGTGGATGAGGGAAAGATCGATATCGACCGCTACCTGCAGGATTACCTTCCCTATCTCAAAGGCACCAATAAAGGGAAGATCATCATCAGGGAAATGATGGCGCACCAGGCCCGGTTGAAACCCTGGATCCCTTATTTTAAGTATGTAAATGAAGATGGAAAACCGGACCCCACTGTTTTCAGTGCCACTGTTTCGGAGGACTTTCCAATCAGGGTAGCTGAAAATCTATATATCCGCATGGGTTATGACCATGTGATAATCGACAGCATCATCGCATCACCGCTACAGAATTCGAAAGAATACAAATACAGCGACCTGGGTTTTTACTTCATCCCGCAGATCATTCACAATCTCACCTACCAGCATTACGACGACTATCTGGATCACACGTTTTACCGCCCAATGGGCTTATCAACCCTATGTTTTACCCCGCGGAGGCATTTCCCTCTGAGCCGTATCGTCCCCACTGAAGATGATAAAATATTCCGCGGACAATTATTACACGGCGACGTACATGATCCGGGCGCCGCTATGATGGGCGGGATCTCCGCCCACGCCGGTGTTTTCTCCAACGCGAATGATTTCGGCATCATATGCCAGATGTTGCTGCAGGGCGGAACTTACGGCGGCGAACAATATCTTAAGGAAACAACCATTAAAGAATTCACAAGAAGGCAATTTCCACTGAACCAAAACCGTCGCGGCATTGGTTTCGACAAGCCTTTTCCGGAATATTCGATAGATGGCCCCGCCTGCAAAAGCGCCTCCCCTGCCAGCTATGGCCATACCGGTTTTACCGGGACATATCTCTGGATTGATCCGGAAAACGGCCTGGTCTTCGTTTTCCTGTCAAACCGCGTCCATCCCGATGCCAATAACAATAAACTCGCCAAACAGAACATCCGCCCCGAACTGCACCAATTATTTTACAACGCCATCCAAAAAAGCCAGCCCTGAAACCCTGAAACCCTGAAACCCTGAAACTTTGAAACTTTGAAACCCATGAACACCAAATCCACCCTCCTCTGGATATTCTCAGTCATCTTCACCCTTTCCATCGCTTATTATCAGCGGAAAACGGGTCCTACATATCCCATTACCGGCAAAGCAGAGATTTACGGTCATACGGTCAGCTACCGGCTGATCCGGTCGCAGGGCGGCGACAGCGATGCGAAGGTTGTCGTGAAAAATGCCGGGCCCCTGGTTACAGGACTGATTACATTCAAAAGATATAACACCCCGGATGACTGGACTACATTGACCATGCAACGGGAAGGCGATGACCTGGTCGGGTATCTCCCCAACCAGCCCCCCGCAGGCAAGCTGGCCTATCACGTTTCGTTAACCGACGGCAGCCAAACCCAGGTGCTGAATGAAAAACCGGCGGTGATCCGTTTCAAGGGCGATGTTTCCGCCTGGGCTTTGATCCCGCATGTCATTTTCATGTTCACCGCGATGTTAATGTCTACCCGCACCGGTCTGGAAGCCATTTTCAAGGGAAAGAGAGCGTATTCCTATGCCCTGGTGACGGTCGTCACGCTTTTTATCGGTGGTCTCATCCTGGGCCCGGTTGTGCAGAAATATGCTTTCGGAGCTTACTGGACAGGCTGGCCATTCGGACAGGACCTCACCGACAACAAAACGCTGGTTGCATTCATATTCTGGGCCATCGCTTTATGGAGACTGTATAAAAATCCCGCCAACCGCACCTGGCCGGTGATCGCCATGATCGTACTCTTAATGGTCTACCTCATCCCGCACAGCATGTTCGGCTCGGAACTGGATTACAGCAGCGGGGAAGTCGTGACGGGGAGGTAGGACGGTAGGACGGTAGGACGGTAAGACGGTAGGACGGTAAGAGTTTAAATGTCAACCTAATGTCTATTTAATAGGCTTTATCGAGACGTCAATCGCTCCCACGCCGAATTTTTCGATTGAAGCCAGGTGGGATTCAGCTTGTTCATACTCCTTTACTTTGCGTATAATATTGCTTTTGAGCACGCCATGGCCTACGCCGTGGATAAAAGTTACTTTACGAAAGTTCTTTTCAGCGGCGCTCTCGATGCATCTTGTGAAATAATCCATCTGATATTTCAGGATCTCATGTGGGGTAAGGTCAGTGAAATTTTCGAGTAACTCGCCGATATGCAGGTCCACCACAGCCTCCCTGGGCCCCGTCTGGTGCTTTTCGATGAGCGAGGCGGACCTGACTTCCATCGCTTGCTGCCGGATCAGCGCCTCTTCATCCATTTTCGACTCCTCCCTGGTCATTACGGTGCTGAGGGCGGCCATCTGCGCCAGGGAGACCAGCAACAATTTCTCTTCCATGAACTGAGAAGCCTTGTAATGGTTTTCATCATTGAAACGGCGCGGCGAGATATCAAATTCTGAATTGACCGGCATATAGATATTATCCGGTTTTTCACTGAAAAACAAAAGCTGAACAATTCCCTTTGTCCATTTCAGCAGCACGTCGCGGTCGATGGTATCGATCAGTATCTTATTGCCTGCAAAAAGCACATCATAATCCTTCCCGGACAACTCCTTCTCCCCTTCCAGGAAGAATGTGTAAAGAACATCCATCGCAGTATGGTTGACCAAATATATCTCCACCATACCCGTCACCAGCCACTTCTGGTCATGCGGTACGAACACCAGGTAAACCCCGGGGGAGTTTTTGGTGATGAAGGAATAATTGCCGAGAGGGGATTGGCGGTCAGGAAGATCTGAGTTCTGAGTTCTGAGTTCTGAGTTCTGAGTTTTGAGTTCTGAGTTTTGAGTTATTTCCTTTAGTTGCTGGTTGCTGACCGATGACTGCCGACTGCCGACTGCCGACTGCCGACTGCCTCCAAAATCCTCATCAAACATCCTCTCCGCTTTCCCCTTCGGGTCAACCTTCACCAGCTCCGTCGCCATCGTAGGTATTTCAAAACCGTCTTCGATCATCACGCAGACCAGCGTGGGACTGATGATCTTGCTGATGATCCCGCCGCCTGATGTATTCAGAAATTTAACCTTATCGCCTACCTGAAATCGCATGTTCGTATTTTTCAACAAAGGTAATACAAAACGAGAGCCTGTTCATTCGGATCAATTACCTTATCTTTGCAGAAACCCTGGTTAATTAAATATCTTGTTTATGAGACTGGTAAAATACACAACCCTATTTTGCCTGCTTCTATTTTTCCATTCTCTGGCCGGACAGGCGCTTCAGCCAGATACACTCATCAAGCTGAAAGAGTTTGAGGTAACTGACAGAATGGCCGGGAAAATATTTCAGCCCGTCGACACCATAGGTCGCAAGACGATTGAGCAGATGCCAGTTCGCGATGTCGGCGATTTCCTTCGCAGCCAGCCCAATGTGGCCGGCATCCGCAAAGGGGGAACCGGGATCGACCCGGTGCTGAGGGGTTTTAAATACAGCCAGCTCAATGTGCAACTGAACAAAGGGCAAAAAATCGAGGGCGCCTGCCCCAACCGTATGGACCCGCCTACCAGTCACGTCGATATCGAAGACATCCGGCGGATCGAAATTTTTAAAGGGCCATATGCCCTCCGGTTCGGCCCGAATTTCGGAGGTTTGATCCATATGCATACCTTGCCGGAAAACCAACCTGATCAATTTGAGGTCAGGATCAATGCTGTCACCGGTTTTGAAAGCGCCTGGGGAGGAATGAAACAAAATCTTTCTGTTAAAGGAGGTAACAAATATTTCCTGCTCAATCTTTTCGGGAATTATAAGAAATATGGCGATTACAAAGATGGAAACGGTAACACCGTTGCCTCCTCTTTCGAAAGATACAACTATGGCAGCATCCTCAGTATTACCCCATCCGTAAAACATGCCGTGACTTTGTTCTATGAACATGCCATCGGGAAAAACCTCGATTTCCCGGCCCTGGCCATGGATGAACGGCTCGATAAAACCAGCCTTTACTCTGCCGATTATGAATACCGGAATCCCGGTGATATATTTGAAACCCTGCACCTGAAAGTCTATCAATCGGATGTCAGGCATGAAATGGACAACAAACAACGTCCCATTTCAGATACGACCGTTGCCATTGCCATCATCGAAGCGCTAAACACCGGTTACCGGGCGGAAGCCGGTATCAATCTGCTTGGAGGGACCCTTCACGCGGGTACAGATATGGAAGATATCAATAAAAATGGCGACCGGGAAAAGTATTTCATTATGCAGCCTACGATGCCGGTCAAGAAAGAGGTTCTTTGGGACAATGCCCATATCCGGAATTATGGCGTATTTGCTGAATATTCAAGGCTATTTGATAAGATCAGGGCCGTGGCCGCTCTTAGGATCGATTTCAACCAGGCCGGTTCGGATCCGATGACCTGGGAAAACATGCAGGGCCAACCGGTTTACAACGAAGAGAATACTGCCTCTTCATACACCAATTTCAGTTTCAGCCTTGGGGCCGAATGGTTCCTGCATAAAAACCTTTCACTTCATCTATCTGCGGGAAGAGGCGTCAGAAGTCCCGATATGACCGAACGCTTCATTATCCTCCTGCCCATCGGGTATGATAATTACGATTATCTGGGCAATCCTTCGCTGCTTCCCGAACAAAATTACCAGGTTGATGCAGCCCTTAAATATTCGCATACTGCGGCAGGCATGGTCACCTTCAGCGTATTCTATTCCCATGTCAGGGACTATATTACCGGCATCCTGCTGCCAGAATCAGTTGTAAAGCCACAAACAAGAGGCGTTTATGGCGTCAAGCAGTTTATCAACATTGATTACGCCTGGCTCACAGGCTTTGAGGTGGTTTACCACACACCTGTCAGCTACCGCTGGCTCCTCGAAATGTCTGCCGGATATACCTATGCTGTCAACCCCCTGGCAACCTATTATATCATTGAAAATGGACAGGTTACAGGATTGGCAGAGGAGAAAAACGATCCGTTGTCAGAGATCCCGCCACTGGAAGGCAATCTGAAATTCTCCTGGAAATTCTTCGAAGGAAGACTGATCCCTAAAGCAAACATCCGTACCGTTGCCGCGCAGAACAGAATATCGAAAGCATATGAAGAAAGGCCTTCACCGGGATTTATTCTTGCCGGACTGTCACTATATTATCAGTTCAACAAAGTATTGGAAGTCACCGCCGGGATAGATAATATTTTTAACGAAGCGTATTATGAACACCTGAACAGGAATATGATCGGTTCCAAAGAAAATTTCTACGAACCGGGAAGAAACCTTTACATAAATCTAAGATTTAAAATATAGGAACTAAAATCTATTATAAACATCAGTGCCGTAGGCACGACAGCACGGTAGTGCCGTAGGCACGACAGCACGGTAGTGCCGTAGGCACGACAGCACGGTAGTGCCGTAGGCACGACAGCACGGTAGTGCCGTAGGCAC
>Ga0114946_10003529_pt1 | contig 10514 bp, 15 predicted proteins | sample WalLakDeSediment_FD_88676 | JGI IMG/M metagenome (GOLD analysis project Ga0114946, IMG submission 88676) | Lake sediment microbial communities from Walker lake, Nevada to study Microbial Dark Matter (Phase II) - Walker Lake 11/02/13 Deep Sediment | ecosystem: Environmental > Aquatic >...
ATATTTTTGCTCTTATTCCAACATGGTTAATTCCATTAATTGTTCTTATAGTTTTAATTGCAATTATAACACATCAAAAAAATCCTGATAAACCAGATATTATTAGTACAATGCAAAAGGCTTGGAAAGGTTAATAATTTTATAATTATTTTTTCTTAGAAATTTTTTTTACTTTAGCTCCTTTAACAGCTTGATTAATAACTTTACCAAATGAATCTTGCATCATTGACATTTCTTTTTTGATATTTTCTATATTTTTTCCATAAGAACCTATTTTTTCAAGAATAGCAATTTGTAATTTATCTATCATTGTTTCAATTCTTTTTAATCTTTCGTCAATATTGTCTATTTTTGAGGTTCCTAATGTTTTAAATTCATTAAGGGCGTCAAGTTGTTTTTTCATTGTTTTTATTTTTTCTGAAAAAACTTGTTCGGCAATTTCTATTATTGTATCGCTGTCTGTTCTTTCTGCAGGATATTCATATTCATTTTGAGAGTATTGTTCTTGAGGATAATATTCTTGTTGGGGTTGTTCATAATTTTCTGTTGGAGGTTCTTCAGAATATTCTTTGGGCATTGGAGTTTCATATCCTCGAGCATCAGAAACTGCATTTTTAATTTGAAATTGGCTTAATGCATCATTAATTTCTCTTGGAGAAATTCCTTTTTCTTGGAAAGTTCTAATAATTTCTTCATCAGATATTCCCTGATTTCTCATTTGCGTAATCTGTTCTAAAACACCCATTTTGATATTTTTTTTAAGTTAATAATCTTTATAAAAATTCCTTTTCTTAAATATTTAATTTTTTTGAATTTTATTCTTCTTTTTTTAATAATTTTAAAGGCTGAAACATTTTTGCTTGTTTTGATAAAATTTCTAAATCTTCTTTTCTGGCAAATTTAGAAAATTCTTTTGAAGCTGTTTCTAAAAAAGAAACTGTCCTCCCCATATTTTGTTTTATTAATTCTAATGCTTTTTTTATTTCAATTATTTGTGAGTTTGTTTCTTCTTTAAATTCAATAAGGTTTTGTCCTATTAGGAGAAGTCTATCTTTCAGATTTCTTTGTTTTTCTTCTAAATCTTTTATTTTAGAATTTGTTTCTCCAGAATATTGCCCAGAATAATCCATCCCCTCTTCAACCATGAAAAATAAATGTTAATTGGGTTTAAATTTTTTGCGTTAATTCTTTTTGCATACAAAATATTTTAAACTAGTCATGACTTTTTTATTTATGCAATTTAGAGAGGGTGCTGAGTTATATTCCTATGATGTTCAAAGAGAAGGTGGGGAGGATATCCTTTATGTAAATTATTTAGGTGCGCCTTATGTTCCTAATTTGGCGGATTCCCCAGAAGTAATGGAAAGAACAGTAGATTTTTTAATAGAAAATCCAAATGTTTCAAGAATTGTTTTTGTTCAGCAAAAAAATTATAATTATGATTTTGAAGAGACTTCTTTACTTTTGGAAGTTGCTCAACTATATGTTTATTTGGTGAGGCAAGAAAAAATCTTATCTCAAAGGAAACTTGTAACAACTGCTACGCAATTTTTTACACAAAGGTATAATGAGGTTTTTTCTTTTTTATTTTTATTAAAACAAGATCCAATTTCTGCTTATAGTGAGTTAAAAAAAATAATTATCCAATCTAAGATTTTTTCTGGAAAAGTTGAAATACAATTTAAATCAGATCAACTTAATTATGTTCATTTTTTAGAGAAATTATTAGAGTTATTTACTAAAACAAAAATCATTCAAAAAATTTTACCTTATTTAGAAAATTATCGGAGAGGTGATAGGGAAATTTATCATAAAATTTTTAAGCCAGATGTAATCCCTAATTTTACATTTACTCGATTGGTTTCAGATTTACCTGGGGAAGCTGAAATTGTTGATCAATATGAAATTTTTGATAAAGATTATGATGTTTCTCTTGTAACTATTCTGAGAAAGAAAAATGAATCTAAATTAATTTATCATTTAAATCCTCCAGAAAATTCTTTGGGTGAAGATTATAATCTTCTTTTAAATTTAGCAAGAGGGGTTTTAATAGAGCACCAACCTAAGGCAGAAGAATTTACAGATACAGATAGGATAAGACAAGTTTTTTTTAATATTTCTAAAGATTTGCTACAAGATTTATCGCAAACGAAAAAAATAGATTTGAATTATCAAGATTTGAATCAGTTGGCTACTATTCTTGTTAGACATACAATTGGTTTTGGTCTTATCGAAATTTTACTTCAAGATAAAAAAATACAAGATATTGTTTTAAATGCTCCAATTTCTATGACAAATATTTTTTTGAGACATCAGGATTTTGATGAATGTTCTACAAATATTCTTCCTAGTCAAGAAGATGTTGATTCGTGGGCAGCTAAATTTAGAATGATTTCTGGAAGACCTTTGGACGAGGCAAATCCTATTTTAGATACTCAATTAGAAATTGGAAAAATGAGAGCGAGAATTGCGATTATTCAAAGACCTTTATCTCCTGATGGTTTGGCATATGCAATTAGAAGACATAGGGATGCTCCTTGGACATTACCTGTTTTTATAAAATATAAAATGCTGAATCCTTTTGCAGCAGGTTTGCTTAGTTTTCTTATTGATGGTTCAAGAACTCTTTTAGTTGCAGGAACAAGAAGTTCAGGTAAGACTTCTTTGTTAGGGAGTTTGATGTTGGAAATTTTACCTAAATTTAGAATTATCACTATTGAAGATTCTTTAGAATTACCAATTGAATCTTTGAGAAAATTAAATTATGATATTCTGAGGATGAAAGTTCGTTCTGCATTATTAAAATCCACTAATGAAGTTTCTGCAGATGATGGTATTAGGACTAGTCTTAGGTTGGGAGATAGTTGTTTGATTATTGGTGAAGTAAGGAGTGTAGAAGCTAAGGCTTTATATGAAGCAATGAGGGTTGGTGCTTTGGCAAATGTTGTTGCTGGTACAATTCACGGGGCTTCGCCTTATGGAGTTTTTGATAGGGTTGTTAATGATTTAGAAGTTCCTGCTACTAGTTTTAAGGCTACAGATATTATTATGGTTTGTAATCCTATTAAGTCTCCCGACGGATTACATTCTTGGAAAAGAGTTGTTCAGCTTGCTGAAATTAGAAAACATTGGAATGAAGACCCGTTGAGAGAAAAAGGTTTTGTAGATTTATTAAAATATAATGTAGAAAAAGATGAATTAGAACCAAGTGATGAGTTAATTAATGGAGATAGTGAGATAATCAAGGACATTGCGTCAAATGTAAAGGGTTGGGCTGGAGATTGGGATGCGGTCTATGATAATATTTTATTAAGGGCTAAAATTAAAAAAGAAATTGTTGAAGTTGCTGAGCGGACTAAAAATAATCAATTATTAGAAGCAGATTTTAATTCTTTAGCTAATCATTTTTTTTATAAAATTTCTGCCAATGTAAGAAAAGAAATCGGACTTCCTTTGAGCAAAAGAGTTTTTCCTGAGTGGCAAAAGTGGTTGAATGAAGAAGTTAAGAAAAGAATTATTTAGGGAAATTTTATAAAACCTGTTTTCTTTAATCGGTTATGGTGACAAATCCTTTTTTAGATAAAGCGAGAAAATTTGAAGAGGCTGCTTTTGATATTGCCAATAAATATAAAATAGGATTAAAAACTAAAGAAGATGTAATGAAGGCTTATTTAAATGCAGCTGACCAATATTTAAAAATAAATTATCTTGATAGGGCTAGAAGTAATTATAATGATGCTTTGAAGAATGCCTCTACAAAAGAAGAAAAACAAAAAATTGAGGAAAAAATTGAGGAATTAATTGCAAATGTCGGAAAGATTGGTAATCTTGAAAAAAAATTTAATTTTGTTATTTTACCGTTGAGTTTTTTAATTATTGCTCTTTGTTTTTCTGTTTTTAGTTTAACGGGTTATACTATTGGTAATTCAACATATGATTCTTCTCGTGCGTGGGGAGTTTTATTTTTTATTTTGGGGTTGATTTTTTCATTTGTTTATTTTAAATTTAAAAAATATAAATAAGTAAGATTTATAAACTTGGATATATTTTATATTGTATGAGAAAAAAAGATGTTGATTTTAATTTTTTTAGAAATAAAGTTTTTATAATTGTTTTATTAGTTGTTATACTTTCTTTAGGAACTGTTTTTGCAGGAAATTTTATTATTAAAAAAGATTCAATGATTACTGTAAATGATACTTTAATTATGGAAGGAGAATATCTTGTTAGGGCGGGAGATTATGTTTTTGGATATGAAGGCAATAAAAATGTTGGGCTTTTTTTAAATCCAGAAACTGCTTCTTATGATTTTAGGAATAGTCTTGGAGAACCTAATATGGTTATTGGTGCTGGTGTAACTTTAGATTCAAGTTGGATTAAGACATTGGGGGTTGGGAAAAAAGATAGATATGTTCCAGATTACCCTTTAGAAGTTAGGGGAAAGAATAGAAATAATATTACTGCTTTTTTTGAAGGCGCAATTCAAGTTGGTGAAATGATAATTTCACCTGATGCTTTTATTGATAGGACTTTTTATCCAAATAAGACATATGATGCAATGAGGAAGATTAAATTAATTAAACCAGATTTGGGAAATACAAATAAATTAAATCATAAAACTTTACCTGCTGAAGCTTATAGATTTTATTTGGAACCTATTTATGAAACAATTTGGAATGAAACCCTTAACGAACCCCAATTAGTTGTTATTGGTTATAAAGAGATTGAAGGAAGAGATATGAGTGCTATGATTAGCATTAATACTAAAGGGTTACAAGAGCTAATGGAATATACAGAATCTTTAGAAGAAGAAATTGATCTTATGAAAGAGGAAATTGATATTATGGAAAAAGAAATTGATATTATGGAAAAAGAAATTGATATTATAAAAGAAGAACTTTGTAAGAAGGGTAATTATGTATTTTGTTAAATATTTCTAAACATTTATTAATTTGGTTTTCATTTTGTTTTTATAAAAGATGGTGTACAAAAAACCAAATATAAAAGATATTCTTGAAAAACATAGTGCAAGAATTGAAGGAAAAATTAAATCTTCTCCAATTAAAAATGTTAATTATAGTCGAGAATATGTTAAATTTAAAGAGGAGATGGCTCCAGATTTATCTAGATATGAAAAATGGTGTAGGAGTTTAGGCAATATAATTAAATTAAAGGTTTCTAAAAAAGATGAAGAGAGTGTAAAAAGACATCTTGAAGTTGCTCATTTGGATTTAGAACCTTGGCAAGCATTAACTCTTAGCGTGATGGCTTTTATAGTTGTTTTTATTTTGGGTTTATTAATTTCTATTTCAGTTACTTTGATTCAAGGGAGTTTGGCTTCTTTTCCTTTTTTATTTTTCTTGTTAGTTATTATTTTTTCTTTATTTTTATTTTATTTTATTAATGGATATCCCGCAAGATTAGCAAATAAATGGAGATTAAAAGCTTCTTCTCAAATGGTTCCTGCGGTTTTATATGTTGTAGTTTATATGAGGCATACTCCTAATTTAGAAAAAGCAATTGCTTTTGCTTCAGAACATTTACAATATCCTCTTGCATTGGATTTTAAAAAAGTTTTTTATAATGTTTCTATTGGAAAATTTTCTACTATTAAAGAAAGTTTGGATAATTATTTAGAAACTTGGAGAGATTATTCGACTGAATTTATTGAGGCTTTTCATTTGATTGAAAGTAGTTTATTTGAACCGGGTGAAGAAAGAAGAATTTCTACTTTGGAAAAAGCATTGCAAGTTGTTCTTGACGGGGTTTATGATAAGATGTTAAAGTTTACCCATAATGTTAGAAGTCCTTTGACAAATGTTTATATGCTGGGGGTTGTTTTACCTACTTTGGGTTTGGCGTTAATTCCTTTGGCTTCTGCGATGGTGGGGGATTTTCTGAAGTGGTATCATATTATAATTTTGTTTAATTTGATTGTTCCTTTTTTTGTTTTTTATTTAACAGATAAGATACTTCTTTTAAGACCTGGAGGTTATGGGGAACAAACTTTGTTGGAGAGAAATCCTCTTTATTATAAATATAAAAGTAATAAATCTTATTCAAAAGCTTTTTTGATTTGTTTGCCTTTTATTTTAATTGGGCTTTTACCTTTGATTTTTCAATATACTCCTATCCCAGGATTATTTGGTTTGCAAAATGATTATACTTTTACAGAATTAGGGTTGGGTTTTTTTGGAGATGATTATCTTTTTGGGTTTAAGGAAACTGGGGCTGGTTTTGTTGGGCCTTTTGGGGTTGGTGCTTTGTTATTGAGTATGTTTATTCCTTTAGGTTTTGCATTATTTTTTTCTATGGTTTTTAAAAGTAAAACAAAAGAATTAATTGAAGAAAGAAATAAGACAAAACAACTTGAAAGAGAATTTAATAATTCGTTATTTCAATTAGGAAATAGGCTTGGAAATGGAATGCCTCCCGAACTTGTTTTTGGGAAAGTTGCCGAATCTTCTAAAGGATTAAAGACCGAAGATTTTTTTAGAAGAGTTAATTATAATATTCGGCAAATGGGGATGAGTGTTGAGAGGGCTATTTTTGATCCGAAAAGAGGGGCATTGATTTATTATCCTTCTGATTTAATTGCCACAAGTATGAGGATTCTTATTGAGTCTTCAAAAAAAGGTTTGAAGATTGCTGCTATGGGTTTAATGAGTATTTCAGAGTATGTAAAAAATATTCAAAAAATTTCAAATAGGTTAAGAGATATGTTAGCCGAAATAATTTCAGATATGAAAAGTAATATGACTTTTTTAGCTCCGTTGCTTTCAGGTATTGTTGTTGGTTTGGCTGTTATGATAACCTCTATATTAAATAAATTAGATTTGGCAAGTATTGGGGGGGAAGGTGTTGCAGGCATAGGAAATTTAGATACTTTCATGGATTTATTCAATATAATTAAAGTTATTCCTCCTTATTATTTGCAGATTGCTGTTGGAATTTATATAATTCAAATAATCTTTATTTTGACCGGAACTTTGGTTACTATTGATTCTGGAGAAGATAAATTAGAAAAAACAAATAAAGTTGGAATAAATTTAGTAAAGGGAATTTCTTTATATTTCATAACTGCTGTATTGACAACTCTTGCATTATTCTTGTTAACTTCAGTTGTTCTTGGTGGATTGATTAGTTAATTTTATTAACTGTATTTCTTATTTTATCTTATGAAGAAAAGAGGAGTAATCACAGAATATCTTCCGTGGATTTTAATTGCTATTGCAGTTCTTGCAATTTTAATGATAACTCTTTTTTTATTAAAAGATAAGGGATTTAGTTTAATAGATCAAATTAAAAATCTGTTTAGGGGGAGATAATGGCTGAATTAACAATTAATCAAGTGATAAAAATTATTATTGGGGTTTTTGTTGTTGTTGTAGTTATTGGAGGGATTTATTTATTTTTTAGAAATTATGTTATTGATTTTATAAAAAATCTTATGGGAGATGAAACATCAAAAATAGTTTTGATATTTTTAAAATGAATCAGAAAGGTATTTTATTAGCTTCAGAAACTTTGAAAATAGTGATAGCTGTTATTTCAATAACTTTTTTAGTTTATTTTTTAACTTCTCTTTATTTTACTGGAATCACTAAAGAAAAAATGAGGGAGGCCGAGGCTATTTTGAAAACCTCTGGAGAAAGTTTAGGGAATGTCATTAATCTTCTTGGTGAAGGTGAGGAAAAACAATTTCAATTTCCAAATCCCTCTAATTGGTATTTATTTAGTTTTGTTGAAGATAAACCTAATTCTTGTGCAGGAAAAAATTGTTTATGTATTTGTGGAAATGCTTTGGTTAAATTTTTTAATGGTCAAATAAAAAAATGTGATAAAGAGGGTTCTTGTTTAATTTTAGATAATCTCAAAGAATTTGAACAAATAAAAATTCAATCTCCTCAAAAAAGTTTAACAAAAATATCTGTTAAAAAAATAAATAATGAAGTTCAAATTAGTGAGATAAAATGAGTTTAGATGGTTTGGTTAAATATATTATGTGGGTTGTATTTTTTGTTTTAGTATCTGCAGGATTATATTTTATGTTAAAAAAGGCAGGGGTTTTATGATTAAAAAAGGGGAATTGACAACACAACAAATTGTGGCTTTGATAATTCTTATAACTAGTTTTGCCATAATTTTATTTTTGTTGGTTAGATTGAATTTAGGGGAGACGAGCACGAAGGAACTTTGTAGGAATTCTGTTGTTGCTCGAGGAAGTTCTATTCTTACGAAGGGAACTTTTCCTTTGAATTGCAGAACGAATTATCTTTGTATTACTGAAGACGGGACTTGTAAACAAATGACTAATCCAAACATTAAAAGGGTAAGTTCTAAAGAAGAAACTTATGAAGTTCTTGCCAAAGAGATGGTAGATTGTTGGTGGATGTTTGGGGAAGGAAAAATTAATTATGTTGAAAAAGAATTGTTGTCAAATCTTTATTGTTCAATTTGTACACAATTTGTTTTAGATAGTAGTTTAAAAAAGATTTTTGAAGAAGGTGAATTAGATAAGAGGGATTTTTATTCTTATTTAGAAGCAAAAGAACTTTCTAAAGATCTGACTTATTTAAATTATTTTTATGGAACAAGAATTCTTTCAGAAGTTTTTCAAGGGGACTTTGGGAAATTAAAAATTGAAAATAGTTATTATATTATAATGGGAATTTCAAACGATATTGCTCTTTTAAAGTATCTTGTTGGTGGAGTGGTTTTAGGGTTTATTTCAGCAGGGCCTATTGGTGCAATAATTGGGGGTGTTGGAGGTATTGTTGGGGGGGCAATTGTTTCTGTTGCAGGAGGAGCAACTAGTCCTCAATTGTTAAGTATTTATGTTAAAGGAGAATCTGGAAGTGACTATTTGTCTCCTTCAATAATTGAAGTTAATACTGAAGAGTTTAAGGCGTTGGGTTATAAGGATTCTAAAACTTTGGCGTAAGTAGTTAATTTTATTAATTATATTTGTTTTTTATTTTTATGAATCAAAGGGGGGACATTTTAATGGGAAATATTATTTTCATTGTTTTAAATTTAATTTTTTTAACTATTCTAATTTTATTTTTACTCAAACAAGGACAAGGTGCAATAATTTTAGAACAATCTTATGCCAAAAATATTGCGTTATTAATTGATTATTCAAAACCTGCGATGGAGATTTATTTAGATATGGAAGATGCTTTTGAATTAGCTAAAAAAAATAATATTCCTTTTCAAGATATGGTTCAAATAAAAGAAAATCAAGTAATCGTTAAGTTAAGTGATAAGGGAGGTTATTCATATTCCTTTTTTAATGATGTAGAAGTTGGTCAATATCCTTCTGTAGATAATAAAGGGTATTATTTCATAATTAGCAATTACAATGAATAAAAAGGGTGCAGAAAAAATTTTATCTGTTTATTGGTTTGTCATTCTCATTCTCGTAGCTGGGGGTGTTTTTGCGATGGTATATCTTTTTTATAATCACCCTTATGATATTCGTGATTTGGAAGCAGATATTTTGTCTAATAAAATTGCAGATTGTTTATCTGAAAAAGGTTATTTGAAATCTAAAATATTTTATCAAGGGAGTTTTTCTTTGAGTTCTGAAAATTTTTTAAATAAATGTAATTTAAATTTTGAATCAAAAGAAGAAGAACCACAATATTATTCTGAAATTCAGATTTATCTTTTTGAGAATTTGAATAATCCTATTTTAGAAATTTTAAATGGAAATAAAAATTTAATTTCTAGTTGTGAAATTCAGAATGAAAATTATCAAAAATTAGCAAAATGTTCTGAAAAGAAATTTTATACTTTAGATGCAGAAAATAATCAATACTTAATTAAAATTTTGTCTATTGTAAGAAAAACAGAAAAAAATGTTAAATAAAAAAGCGCAAATTGGTGAAACTTTAACTTGGATAATTGCTACTTTGATTATTATTGGTGTTCTTGTGTTATTTATTTATTCGTCTTCTCTTTTAGCGAAAACAAAATCTCTTAATATTCTTGAATTAAAAATGGATTCTTCTGAAGAAGTTAATTGGGTTGAAGCAAAAACTTCTTTTGCCCATATAAAATCTAATAATTTGAATAAAGAGATAATTGATAATTGGATAAATAAAAATGAAAAATAAAAAAGGAGATGTGCCGGTAACCATTTTAGTGATTGGTGTTTTTGTAGTTTGTAGTTTGGCTTTGTTAACTTTTTTGAATTCAAATATTCAAACAAGAAAGTCTTTTGTAGGGGTTGATTTAATGGAAAATATTAATCTTCAAATTGAGGAGAATAATTTTTTAGGTAAAAATTTTGAAGAATTATTTTTAGAAAAAAAGGTAAAAAAAGGAATTTGGTTTTTCCAGAGAGAAGTTCTTTTATTTTCTGTTAAATATAGTGTTCCCTAAATAATAGGTTCTGTTGAAAAAATCCCAGAGAAAATTACTTAACTCTGGGAATTAATGTTATTTCGAGGTGAAATAACATGAAAAAAGAAGTGAAACTGGCTAAAAAAATCCATCGGTTGTTTAAA
>Ga0114946_10003530_pt1 | contig 10513 bp, 5 predicted proteins | sample WalLakDeSediment_FD_88676 | JGI IMG/M metagenome (GOLD analysis project Ga0114946, IMG submission 88676) | Lake sediment microbial communities from Walker lake, Nevada to study Microbial Dark Matter (Phase II) - Walker Lake 11/02/13 Deep Sediment | ecosystem: Environmental > Aquatic > Freshwater...
AGTCCGGGTTGTAGTTGCCCAGGACTCTTCGAACCGGGTCCCGCAGCGGTCGCCCCGCGTCATTCACGATGATCTTACCCGTGGCCTCGTCGCGCAGGAACCCGTTGCCAAACATCACGCCGTAGGGCTCGCCCTTTCGAGCCTCGATATTGAGGCTCCAGTAGGTGCCCAGGACCAGCGTCTCGAGGTCTCCATACAGGTCCACCACCTCGCTGTTGTTCCTGGCCCAGTTCAACGTGAGGTCCCAGCGGAAACCGTTGTCCAGGCGGACCGGGTTTGCGTTCAGCAGGAGCTCGGTCCCCCAGTTGCGGACCTCTCCCGCGTTCAGCACCTGGTTCGTGAACCCGCTGGCGCGGGAGATCTGCACGCCCATGATCTGGTTCACCGTGGAGTTGTCATAGTAAGTGGCTACGAAGCCCAGCCGCTCGTTCAGGAAGCCAAGGTCTGCCCCGATTTCCCAGGCCGTCGTCTCCTCCGGCTTGAGGTTGACATTCGGAATCGTGATAGGGATCGAGAAGCCGGGGATGCCGCCCCACGCGGTCCCGGAGGAGAGCACTGCGGAGGTCTGATAGGGGTCGGCATCGTTGCCGACTCGCGTCCAACTCGCCCGGACCTTCCCTGAAGACAGCCCGGGAATCTCCAGGTTGAACGCGTCGGTGAACACGAATGCGCTCGAAATAGAAGGATAGAAATACGAGTTGTCATCGATGGGAAGGGTGGACGACCAGTCGTTGCGCCCCGTCAAATCCACCGACAGATAATTGCGATAATTGAGGTTTACCGCGCCATAGACGCTATTTACGCGCCGCTGGATGGTACTGTCGGCTGTGGTAGGCGTAACGCCCGCGTTGGACAGGGCGTAGATTCCGGGTACCGATAGCTCGCTGGCCGAGACGTGGTTGAGCTTGTATTCCTCGTCACGGCGGTTGGCCCCCGCGTTCATCGTGATGGTCAGATCCCGGGAAGGACTGCGTGTGGCGCTTACCAGGATATCGGTGTTGGTCTCCCGGTTCCAAAGGATCTCGTCAGCGAAGGCTCCCTTGGGGTTGCCGCCGCCAAAATGTCCCCAGGTGTACGTGCGCTTACGTTTCTCATCGAAATAGTCGGTGCCGGTGCGGAGTGTGGCGTTGAGCCAATCCGTCAGGGCGTAGCTCAGGCTCGCATACCCAGTGACTCGATCCGTGATATCCCAGTTCCTGTTCTCACGGGCGATGGAATATGGATTGTCGTGGTAGGAGTAGTTCCAGTTGTAGAAGTCGTTGCCCTGTTGGCAGGGTCCCCGCGGGTCGTTCGGCCCGCATGTGTAATTCCTCCGGAGCTCGTTGATATCTACCTGACGACCGAACCAGACGAATTGCTGCATGACGTTGTTCCCGCTGTAACCAGTGCCGGGACGGTTGCGGGCTTCGGCTTGCATGTAGTTGATGGAGCTTTCGGCGCTGAATCGATCGGTCAGATCGATGCCGCCCGCCAGCGACACGTTGATCCTGTCGATCTCGTTGCTGGGGTACATTCCGGCCATCCTAACGTTGGATGCGGATAGGCGGAGGTTGCTACGCTCGTCGCTCCGGGCCAGGGCCAAGTTCATCGTAGTGGTGACCCCGGTGTCGAAGAAGTCGCGAACGTTGTTGGGCTGCGCAACCCACGGTGTTGGCTGGCAGTTCGCGGTGCCGGCGCCCGGGCTGTTGAACTGGCAGATCAGCCGGCCGTCCAGCCTTGGTCCCCAGCTCTCGTCAGCGCCGTCGTTGACTCCGCCATAGGCGCCGTCCAACCAAGAAAACTGACCGTTGAATCCCTGGCCGTACACGTTCTGGTACGAGGGCAGACGGAGAGGCGTCTCGAACGTAGTGCCTATGCTGGCCGTCATCCCCAGGCCGGCTCCGACATGAGCTCGCTTGGTCGTAATGACGACTGCCCCGTTGGCGGCGCGCGATCCATACAACGCAGCAGCGTTGGGTCCCTTCAGCACACTGATGGACTCGATGATGTTGGGATCGATGTCCGCTGCGTTGTTCCCATAGTCGTAGGTGCCGCCGGTGGCGTTCGTGCCGCCCGCGTTGGACCGAGCGGTGTTGTCGATGGGCACCCCGTCCACGATGAACAGCGGTTGGTTGTTGCCGGTGATGGAGCTCGCGCCACGGATCACAATCCTGGACGAGCCGCCGGGCACGTTCGTGCTGGTGATCCTCACGCCGGCCACGTGGCCTTGCAAGGCGTCCACGATGTTGAGCTTCGGGACATCAGCGACCTGCTCTCCCGTTACATTTTGAACGGAGTACCCCAGGCTCCGCCGCTCTCGCGTGATGCCCAGAGCCGTGACCGTGATGCCCTCGAGACCGATGACTTCTCGCGCAAGTGTCACGTTCATGACAGGTCCTGTAATCTCGCTTTCGACCGTACGATAGCCGATGAAGCTGAAGACGAGGACCTGTCGACCAGTAGGGATGCGGACAGCGTAGTCACCTCTGCTATCCGAGATCGTGCCCACCGTGGTCCCTTTCACCACGATTTGCACGCCGGCCATAGGTTGCCCGGTGTCTTCGGCCATGACGCGGCCAACCACCCGGCTCTCCTGGGCATTCAAGCATGTGGGCACCAGAAGAAGTGCCCCCAGGTTGACGACCCGCCGTAGCGTGGAATTCATACATACTCCTGCAGAAAGAGGAAGGTTGAGGGACAGGGCACAGAGGGCCTTCTTCCGCCGCGGCCGGTCGGTGGATGCACTTTGTCCCGGGAGGATCCACACTTGGGTCCGGGTTCCCTCGGAGGTGCAGACCTTGCGTTGGGTACCCGAAAGCCCGGAGGGGTGAGCCCAGGGCCTCGGTCGCAGACGGAAATACGGTTACGAAGTGGTTCCGGCGACCTCCTAGTCTGGTGCGTTTAAGAGTCCCGTACCGAGGGAGAGGGTCCGTGGTGAGAGGAAGGCAGACCCTCGCAGTGGACCGGCAGGTGGCGGAAGTATTCACCCGAATCCTGCCACAAATCAGGGTCTGGAGGACCAGAATCTCCAGGGTCCCCCGCAGAACATCGGATTGGTGGGTGGGCGACATACGGCGCTTGCTGTAAGGGTTGGTGAACCGACTCCTCTAGACATCAACACGAGACACGCCACTAATGTGAATTCCCGTCTTCTCGATGTCAAGAGGAGAGAGGCGGTGAGTAGCTCCTCCTTCCCCCCTCGAGAGGCTGGTGCGACTTCGCAGATGACCCTCTTCAGGTCTCTCTGCGAACAAGGCTTCCGACTTGGTGGCCGCGGACGGCCAATCCCCCCTCCAAGGGACCTAGATGTGGTCGGACGTCATCCGGCCGGGGCTCGTGGAAGACCGATGCGCAAACGAGCCCTTCCCGTCCGGGTTGAAACCTTCCGCCTCCGTTCAACGTCAGAACAGAAGACCTACCTCTCGTTTTCCGAGAGAAGCCGGCCGGAACCCCAATCAGGAGGCCACCATGGGTAGGGACAAGCCTGACATGATCCGAGGCACGTTGGACATGCTCATCCTGAAGGTTCTGTCCCTGGAGCCCATGCACGGGTGGGGCGTGTCGGAGCGGATCCAGCAGATCTCCGAAGACGCCCTCCAGGTGAACCAGGGCTCCCTCTACGCCTCCCTCCACAAGCTCACACGGGAGGGGTGGATCCGCTCCTACTGGCAGGTCACGGAGAACAACCGCCGAGCGCGGTACTACGCCCTCACCAGGGCAGGTGAGAGGCAGTTGGGGCTCGAGAGGGAGCATTGGGAGCGACTGGCCTCCGCCGTGACCCGCATTCTGGCCGCCACGTGAAGGAGCAGGGACCGGGGCCGAGGCATCGTCACACGAGCGAGGAGGACTGTATGCGCTGGATCTCGGAGATCGTCTTTCGTCTTCGGGCGACCCTATGTCCCGGGCGCCTCGAGAGGGAGATGGATGAGGAGATGGCCTTCCACCTGGAGATGGAGGCCAGGAAGCTGCTTCAACGGGGCATGACGCCTGAGGAAGCCATGAAGCAGGCCCGCCGCAACTTCGGCGAGCCCATGCGACACAAGGAACGGGCCCGGGAGTCCTGGGGAATCACCATGATCATGAACCTACGCAACGACGTGCGCCTCACCCTCCGCTCCTTGCGGCGAAACCCCGTGTTCGCCGGAGTGGCCATTTTCACCCTTGCCCTGGGGATCGGCGCCAACACCGCCACCTTCAGCGTGGTGAACGGTGTCCTCCTTCGCAGCCTTCCCTTTCCTCGGGCCGACCGCATCGTCTTCCTCTGCGAGGTCCGCCCGGACGAGGCCCGGAACTGCCACACGGCATCGCCCCCCAACGTGGCGGACTGGGCCAATCAGAGCGGCTCCTTCGAAGCCCTCGGGGTGTTCCGCTGGTGGCCGTTCATGCTGGGCACCTCCGAAGGCAGTCGATCGGTGGCCGCCACCATCGCCACCCCGGGCCTGATGGACGTGCTGGGGTTCCAGCCGGCCCTGGGGCGCCTCCTCCAGCCGGAGGACCAGGCTGAAGGACGGCGGAACGTGGTGGTCCTCAGCCATGACTTCTGGCAGAGCCGTTTTGGGGGAGATCCCGGGATCGTGGGAACCACCTTGGACCTGGACGGATCTCCCTTCGAGGTGGTGGGGGTCCTCCGAGAAGGGAACGACCCTCCCTCCCTGCAGCCTGGAATCACCCAGATCTGGACCCCTCTCCATATCGACCCACGGGACGAGAGACACCGGAACTGGCGAGGGTTCTATGCCCTGGGCCGCCTGGCCCCGGGGGTGAGCTTGTCCGAGGCCCGGCAGGAGATGGAATCCATCCGGGTGGGGCTGGCAACGCAGCACCCCGAGACCAACGCCGAGTGGGGGCTCCAGCTTACCACGCTCCAGGATCGGGTGGTGGGAGGAGTCCGCACCACCCTCCTCTTCTTCCTGGGGGCTGTGGGGCTCGTCCTCCTCATCACGTGCGCCAACATCGCCAACCTCATCCTGGCCCGCATGTCCAGCCGGGAAAGGGAGCTTGGAATCCGAGCGGCCTTGGGTGCCGACGCCCGGCGGCTGGCGGGGCTTCTCCTGGCGGAGGGCCTGGTCTTGGCGTCCCTGGGAGCCGGGCTGGGCCTCCTCCTGGCCCGCTTCCTCATCCCCTCTTCATCGCCCTGGCTCCCCCAGGGATCCCTCGGCTGGGGGAGGTGGAACTGGACGCCACGGTCCTGGCCTTCACCCTGGGGCTGACGGTCCTGGCCACCCTGCTGTTCGGCCTGACCCCCCTGGCTCGAGGTTATCTCCTTCAACCGACGAGGGCCTTGAAAGGGTCGAGGCAGGGTGGGGCCTCTGGCCGCCTGGGAGGCCTCAACGGTGGCCTGGTGGTGGTGGAAGTGGCCCTGGCCCTGGCCCTGCTGGTGGGAGCCGGGCTCCTGACCCGGAGCTTCACATCCTTTCAACGGTGGGACCCCGGCTTCGACACGGACAACGTCCTGGTGTTCCAGGCTTTCCTCCCCACAGCCAAGTACCCGGACTCCGAAGCCGTCCTGGGGCTCCTGAACACCCTTCAGGAGGAGGTGGAGGCGCTCCCGGGGGTCCAGGCCGTGGGCCGGGCCTCCGCCGGCCCCCTGTTCGGAGGGTGGGAACCGGATCTGATCCATCCGGGAGAAGCACCAGGCCCGGTGGGATCGGGGCGATCCGTGCGCTGGTACGACATCAGTCCGGGGTACTTCCAGGCCCTGGGGATCCCCTTGGTTGCGGGTCGGGACTTTCTGCCCGACGACGGGCCGGGCGCTCCGGAGGTGGCCATCGTGAACCGGACTCTGGCTGATCGCCTGTGGCCCGGGGAGAGCGCTCTGGGCAAGAACGTGTGGTTGGAGGAAAACCAGATCGGCCGGATGGTGGTGGGGGTGGTAGAGGATGTGCCGCCCCTCAACCCCGACGCTTCCGTGGAGCCCGAGATCTTCTGGCCTCAGGCCCAGCACACGCGGCCGGTGAGCCATTTTGTGGTCCGCACCGAAGGGGATCCGGCCCTCCTGGCCAAGCCCATCACCGACCGGTTCCTCCAGGTGGAGCCCGATGTCCAGGCTGGAAGGCCTGTGACCTATGGGGAGATGATGGGACGCCATCTGGTGGTGCCCCGTTTCAACATGCTGCTCACCGGCGTCTTCTCGGCGGTGGCCTTCCTCCTGGCCGCCCTGGGGATCTATGGGGTGGTGTCCCGCTCCGTGGCGGCCCGAACCCGGGAGATGGGGATCAGGGTGGCCCTGGGAGCCCAGCGTCTGCGGGTGGTCCGGGAGGTGGTGGAAGGCTCCCTGGTGCTGGCGGGGGTGGGGGTGGTGATGGGCGTGGCCCTGGCCCTCGGCCTTTCCCGCTTCATAGGGAGCATGCTCCACGGGGTGTCCCCCACGGACCCCCTCACCTATGTCACCGTCGTCGTCGCCCTCTTCATGGTGGCCGTCCTGGCTTCCCTCATCCCCGCAGCTGCGGCCAGCCGCGTGGATGCCATGGTGAGCCTGCGGGAGGAGTAGGTGTCCTCTCCCGCCCCCGTCCCCAGCCAGAGAGGATGGGAAAGGGTTGGGCAGCTGACACGACGGGTGTTCGTGGTTCCCACCCACCGGGATTCCGGGCCAGCGGCGCGGCGTGATCCCCGCCCGGGAGACCTGCCTGAGGAGGACGGCACCCGCATCGCGGGGTCCCGAACGGCCCTCTCGATCCGCGGGGCCACAGGGTTCACACTCCTGGAGGTTCTCACCGGGCTCACCGCCATCGCCCTCACGCTCGCCATAGGCTTCGCCACCCTGGGGTTCCTCTACGACAGCCGTGAGCCCGTGGATCAAGCGGCGGCTCTTACACTGCAAGGAGCGAACACTCGGGCTCTCATCTGCCGGTGGTTGGGAGAATCACGCCTGAGGGCTCGGGATGGGGGAGGGGCCTTCTTCCATGGGGTGAACCGAGAGGAGGATGGGCTCCCCTCCGACGAGATCGTCTTTCCCACCACCGCCGCAACTCCCCTCGGAGTCAGGAGGACCGTCGTGCGTCTCTACATCGACCGGGAAATGGGCACTCCGCAGCGGGGATTGGTGGCTGAGCTCACGGAACGCTTCACCGACCAGCCCCGCTTGGTGGAGTTGGTTCCTGAAGCAGGCGCACTGGACATACGTTACCTCTTTCCGCTGCGGGGCGGAGAAGGAGAATGGGTGGACAGCTGGGCTCCGGGGATGGACCACCTGCCGAGGGCTGTGGAGCTCGTCCTTGGGCCCAATCCTCCCGACACCCTGCCCACGGTGCTGCGTTATCCCATCAGGGTGGTCCTGGAGACGGTGCGCTGAGAGGACTCCGGGTCGGCGAAGCCAAGGAACCGGACCCGCCCATGGGGGCGACGGAGCGTGGGCGCGCAAAGCCAGACGGACGGGCGAGAGATGGCCTCCTCCGTGGGGAGATGAGCCGGGGAACTTAGACCGTCCTGGTCATTCTCCTCGCAATGCCTCCACCGGATCCACCCGGGCCGCCCCGGCACGGCCACTCGACCGGGGCGAGACCGGGCGAAGCCGTCGACCGAGAGCGGGCCAGTCCCAGTAGGCTGGTTGTGGGCGAAGACGCCCTCGGAAGTGCCACTCGCCATGTCCCTGAGGATGGTGACACATGCCTGTACCGGCCGTCAGAATCATGGTCGACGAGCCTCGTGCGGCACGACCCCACCGCCCACCCCTGGCAGGAAGCAGCCGATCTCACACGGTCTGTCCGGGTCCCGGCTCGGTGGCCCGACGCTCGCCTGTCATGACTCCGGGGAATTTTGGGCCCGCCGGGGCGTGCGTCTACTCGGGCACCGTCACCCGCCCGCTTCACGGGGGCTGCCGAGCACCAACCGGGCTACGTGGAGCCCTTGCACGGTCACTCCGCACGCAGAGCATCCGCCGGATCCACCCGCGCGGCGCGGCGGGCGGGCAAGACCACTGCGAGCAGCCCCACCGCGGTGAGCAGCAGAGAACTGGCGCCGAGCGTCACGGGGTCGGCCGGCTCCACGCCGAAGAGCTGGCTCTCCAGGAGTTGCGCCACGGCGAACGCCGTCGGCAGACCGAGGGCAAGACCTGCGACCGTCAATATCAAACCCTCTCGGACCACGGGGGCCATGATCTGCCGACGCGTGGCGCCCAGCGCCGCCCGAATCCCGAACTCTCCCGTGCGCCGGACCACGCCGTACGCCGCCAGCCCGTACACCCCGATGCAGCAGAGGAGAAGCGCCAGGCCGGCGAGAAGGCCGCAGAGGTAGGCGAAGAGCCGCTCCTGGGCAAGACCGTCGTCCCGGAGCTGCCGCTGCGTTGCGACGCGGCCGAGCGGAACGCCTTCGTCCACGGCGGCTACCGCCTCGCGGACCGCACCGACCAGCGTAAGCGGCGGCACGGCCGTGCGAAGGGCTAAGTAGGCTCTCCGGGAGGGTTGCTGACGCAACGAAAAGTAGATGGTCGGCGGGATCTCCTCCCGTATCCTCGCGTAGTGGGCGTCGCTCGCGATGCCGACGACTGCCCAGTCCGTCGTCCCGATCCGGATCCTCTGGCCGAGCGGCGCCTCGCCCCCGAAATACGCCCGGACGAAGCATTCGTTGACGATGGCCACACGGGCCGCGTCGTCAGAGTCGCTCCGGAGGAAGGCGCGGCCCGCGACCAATGGGATCCCCATGGCGTCGAAGTAGGATTCGTTCACGACATGCCGGTGGGCCGTGGGACCGGTGACGTCCGGGTGGTCTGGTAGGGCAAAGAAGCTGCCACCCGACATCCCGCCGGCAAGCAGCGGCGTCTGGCTGATGGCCACGCTGGTGACGCCGGGCACCGCGTAGAGGGAAGCGGCGACGTCGTCGTAGAACGCCGTTGCGCGCGCCTCGTCGTGCCCGGCGCCGCCGACATCCAGGCTGAAGACAAGAAGGCTGTCTGCGTCAAAGCCGAGATCGGTGTTCACGAGGTTGAGCAGCGTGCGGCCGAAGAGGCCGGCCCCGGCGAGGAGGACGATGGAGAGGGTGACTTGCGCCACAACGAGGCTCCGGCCGAGCCAGGAGTGGGGAGTCCCCGCAGCGCCGCGGCCGCCGAGGCCGGGACCCGCATCGGGCCGAGAGGAGCAGATGGCCGGCACGATACCGGTTAAGGTCCCGGTAAGGAGAGCCAGGCCGAGGGTGAAGCCGAGCACGCGGGCGTCGAGCACGGGATCCACTGCCACGCCCTGGAGAAGCAGGTTGGCCAGTCCACCCTTGGCCGCGAGTGCCACGGGGACCGCGGCGGCCCCCCCCAGCACCCCGAGGAGCACATTCTCCGTCAGCGAAAGCCGCAGAAGTCGTCCCCGACCCGCGCCCAGCGCCCGGCGGATCGACAGCTCGTGCTCCCTGGAGGTGGATCGTGCCAGGGAGAGCCCGGCGAGGTTGGCGCAGGCGATGAGGATCACCACGCCCACGATCGCGAGCAGGAAGAGGAGCGGCTCGGCGTAGAGGTCCCGTAGCGAGCGAAGCCCCGCCTTGCCGTCGTAGACCACGACGCCGGGCTCATCCACCAAGTCGGCGTTCACGAACGCTGTCTCCGCCACCGCCCGGAACCGCGCCTCGCTCGCTCTCGGCGCCAGCCGCGCCATCATTCCGATCCACCAGAGGTCCTCGGAGTTGGGGTCCCATAGCTCTGAGAGGGAGAGCTGGGCCGCCATGGAGACGTAGAACGCGACGTCGTCGCCCGCGTGAAGCCCCCGGATCCCCGCCGGCAGAACGCCCACGACCACGAACGGCTGTCCGTTCAGAGTCAGCCGTGCGCCGATTGCCGCGCTGTCGCCGCCGAACCGGGACTCCCACCAGCCGTGGCCGAGGACCAGCCAGCCAGCCGCCTCGGTTGCCGGGTCCGCGGACGTGAACACTCGGCCGAGAGACGCGCCCACGCCAAGCCCTTCGAAAAAGTTGTCGGAGACCATCAGCCCGTCCGCCAGGGACGCGGGGCTCTGCCCCTGGACCGTGACCCCCCTCAGGCGTGCGAAGCCGAACACCTCCGCCTCGCCCGCCGCCCGCTCCCGGATCGCCTCGAAGACCGGCGGGGTAAAGACGTTGCCCACCCCCCCAAAGATCAGGCCCCCAAAGATCAGGCCCCTCGGGTTGTGGCCCTGCCAGTTCACCACCCGCAGCCGCTCCGCACTCGGCACGGGCAGCGAGGTTAGCATTACCGTGTTCACCAGCGAGAAAATCGCCGCGTTGGTGCCGATCCCAAGGCCGAGTGAAAGCACCGCCACGGACGTGAACGCGGGGCTCCGCCGCAACGCCCGCAGGCTGTACCGAACGTCCTGCGCCATGTCCTCTAGGACCCGCGTCCACCGGGCATCCCGCACCTCCTCCTTGAACCGCTCAACCCCGCCGAACGTAAGCATCGCACGCCTTCTCGCCTCTACCGCGTCCAAACCCTCCTCCCGCTCCAGCCGCTTCGCCTCCATCTCTAGATGGAAGCGCATCTCCTCTTCCAACTCCCGCTCCACCACCGCCCTGCGGAATACCGCGCGGAGCTGCTTCACCAGACCCCTCAGCCTCCACATGGCTCACTCCTCAACCCGGTGCC
>Ga0114946_10003532_pt1 | contig 10512 bp, 12 predicted proteins | sample WalLakDeSediment_FD_88676 | JGI IMG/M metagenome (GOLD analysis project Ga0114946, IMG submission 88676) | Lake sediment microbial communities from Walker lake, Nevada to study Microbial Dark Matter (Phase II) - Walker Lake 11/02/13 Deep Sediment | ecosystem: Environmental > Aquatic >...
AGTAATAACATCGTAAAATCTTGTCGTGCTTCCTATTGTTGACTTATCCGCATTTTGCGTTCCGTCTGGGCTTATTGTTTGGTTAGCGGTGTTTGTCATTCCGCCCGATGTTAAAGCGGTTAAATCCTCACTTGGGAACGCCAAATTCGTACTCTGTTTCTCCAACAACAAACTCGGACACCCGCCCCCGCCATTTTGGTAGGTTAGGCGTGGAACATTTAATCGGTCGGTAGTGGGGAAATAGGGTTTGGCGGTTGAGCCGATGTTGACTTGAGCGCCCCAAACAAAAATACCACTTGTGCCATCCCCCGTGTAGTTAATAGTTGTTGTGGGTGTGCCTATTACTGCAAGTGCAATTGATGAGCCACTTGATGTGAAAGTTACTATACATCTATACCAACCCCCTCCTACATTTTGAATCGTTGCCCCTGTTCCACTTGCCGTTCCATTTGATAAGTCATAAGTGCAATTAAAAATTCCTGCATTTACATCTTGCAATTTTGCAGTCGTATATTCACTTGATTTGGCATAAACACTAAAAGTAAATTCGCCCGTATAAGAAGTGGCAAATCTTGTAACAAAGTGGTTTCCACTCGTTGCAGTTGCTACTATTTTATCTGCGGTTGTTGTTCCGTTTGGTGCGGTAGTTGCATCTGCACTAACAGTTGCAGCGGATTTGAACCAAGCCCCATTCGTAAAATCTTCTGAATAAGTTAATTCATTCCACGGGCAAACCTCAACCAATCCCGCGCTATTTACTCGCGTTCCGTTAGATGCTCGGGTGAATGACAAATCGCCCGAACCGTTTGTGGGAATTTGAGAATATACAACATCCTCTTTATATCCGCTTGGTATCATTACCAAACTCGCTTTTTCTAATAGTGTACTCATAATTGCGTATCTAAATTATTCAACTTAAAAATCATACAATCGACGCCCTCATAATAACCACCATCGGCAGTTACCCTATTGGTATAAGCCAACGCTAATACCCCTCCATCGCCTTGTGGATATGGTGTTATTCCTATGGAAAATCCAACAAACATTTATTGGTTGTAAAGTACGATTGAACCCGAAGTTAGGGTAATTGAGGAAATGAAATTTCCATCGGCAACGCAATGAAAAGGGCCAGGCAATAAAGTATTCCCCGTTAATCCCATCGTTGTCATTAACGACACCCCATCTTTATCTAAACAAGCCGAAACAACGGCATTTGAATTAACAAAAAAGCCACGGAATTTACCTGTTTTTGCTGATGTATTGGCAACGGCCACACTACCCGTGTAACCCGCCGAAAATGCTGAACCTGAAATACTCATATATTTAATTAACGTTTTAATTGTTATTTGTTGCAGTTATTGGTCCGATACCTTGCGCCCACAAAGTTCCGTCGCAACATTTCACGGAATATTTCAAAGTATCTTTACAAAGGCATCCACGCTTTGAACTTTTTGGGGATGACCTTGAGGGCGTTTGTTTTATATTTTTTTTGTTATCCATCCCGCTAAAATTAAAATAATTAAACCCAATCCTAACAAGCCAATATATTTTTCATACCACGGCTTGTATTCAATTGATGGCACAACGTACTTTTGAGTAATTTTAACCGTATCCGCTTTTAATACTTGAACCAATTTAATAGTATCGTGGTAGCGGTAAATCGTGGTTTTAAAATGCTCGTTATCGATTACGATGGTGTCAATTGATTTGGTAACGTAGGTGTGTTCAGTCTTAACCGAATCCCGAATTATTAAAGTGTCAACTTGCCTAATGACCTTTTCAGTTATGATATTCGGGTTCTTTTTTACCGCTTGTTTCAAATGGTAGTTAGCCGAACACGATGAAAATAAAACGGCCATAAACAACACCTTTGCCACCCCTTTAAATAACGGGCTAACTTTCGGCGCATCCTTTTTTAACTCGGCGTAAACCTTGCTAAGTTTTTCCACCTTGTCCGCTTTGGGTTTGTATGGTTTTTTTATAGATTCCATCCAACGTAATTACTTGGGTTGCTATCTGGGTACATTCCGCTTTCTTGGTCGGCGTTGTATTCGGGAAAAAGTTGGGGGTAATAACTCAAATAATCCACCGCCTTCGTGCGATACGTTTCTGCAATATCCCTTTGGCGTTTGACCAATGAATCCAATTCCTCCTTAGCGGGTAGGCTTGTGCCTTCGGGCGTGTTTCTTAAAATACCCGCGTTGCTAATTTCGTAGCCGTGAAACAACATAAAATCCGACATTGCATAGTGAATAAGCATCGGTTGGATGTAATCGTTTACCAGTGTCAAGTAGTTTCCCGCCAAGGTGCTATTTTGCACATCCGTTAAAATACGGCGATACAACTTTGTACCTAAGATTTCTTGAACTTGAATGTCTTGGGCAATCTTTACAAATGGGGTTACCTTATCAATATCGACATTCCCTTGTAATTGGGTGTACTTGAAAAGGTGGTCCTTTGTTATTAGTAAAACATTATCGTTAACGTACATTTTATTTATTTTTTAAACTTCCCCCGTTTGGTAAATCTTTGGTTTTTGTCGATGCTATATCCCAACTCGGCGGGTCAAAAGGTACCCCCGCAGAATCCGCACTTTGATTTGAAACACGCTTATAATTATCTTGAATATCTTTTATGCCTTGGGCTTTTTCCTCAGGTGATAACGGCAAAAATGCACCGCCGTTTCCTTTACGCTTTCTCATATAGGATAAACGATACCATTGGTGATGACAATTAACGCCCCCTTTGTATTTCCAAATCGAATAATTAGACTTGCCACTTGGGGCAAATTGTCCGTTTATACCTTCATCACCCATTCTATCAATATCCTCCCTACGATAAACTACACCTAACTTGGCATTCGCTACCATATCCTTGCAAAATTGACGGCTATTTGCAGCCGTTTGCATAGGTGCATATCGATACCGAATTAAATATACGCCCTTATCGTCCTTGCTTTTTTCTTCGGGTTCGGCAAATCTTTTAAAAAAATTGTATTGCTTGGGTTCGTTATCGGCATCCGTTACGGGGCTTTCATCTATCAATTCAAACTCTTCGCCAATAACCTCGCCTTTGTCGTTTAAATAATCCAACCATTCAGACTCCGCCTCGGCAGTAAATTCAGGTACATCGGCACTCAAATTTAATTGCTTAACTTTATTTTCTGCCCAACTTATTCCACTTTCACCGCCCCAAGCATCCCACATTAATCCTCCGCAACCTTGCGAATATGGGGTATCTTTATTTTGTTGGTGTCTGCGAAAAGCCGCCATCCTTTTAACGGTTTCCTCGGATATGGGTTCCTTGTTTGCTAATTGGTGCGCCCTTGCCTTGCCTACATTTGTGCCGCAATCACCCCACCCGTTATCCATTACCCATTTTAACGCCCTTTTAGCGTTATTTGAGGCACTTTCGGGATAGTCGGTGAATGATTCTGCCATCTCGGTTTTTTTAAAGCCGTATTCCTTTTCTTTCGTTTCGGCATCCATTGCCTTACCACTCAAATCGGTGAACTCCAAAGGTTGCAAAGTCTTAAAATAAATATCCAAGTTGTAACCGTTGTAATTCATTACCTTTTGAACCCCGTTTAAAAGTAGGCGTTGGAAAGGTCGGATAACCGTGTTATCAAAAAATATGGAGGCCGTTTTTAATTCCTCGGCGTTGTTCCCAAACCCACTATTATCCTTAATACCTAAAAGCATTGGGGATGTAATTCGGTGGGCCACCATTATTTTAGTGCTTGATTCCGTGCTTAAAAATTGGTATTGATTGTGAGCATCGCTTAATTGAACGGGTGTTATATCCGCTTTGGATTCCACGTTGTCATTAAAAGAAAGTATAAATTTACCCGCATTTGATGAACCGCTGAATTTATTTTGAATTTGTGCCTCAATCATATCCTTAACTTCGGCGGGTGGTTGCCCGTTGTTAAAGTTAATTAACATCGATGGGGCAAGGCCGTTCATAATGTTATTAATATGATAATTGGCTATCTCAATCTCAAGGTTTGCATATTGCGTTCCCCCTTGGTAGTCCACGGGTGAAAAATAATAGTTACCAGTGGAGTAGGGTTTGCAAACTAAAATACATTCGGTGCCGCTTTCATCAAATCCGAACGCATCAAATCGCTTTGGCTTTTGGCCTCGCTTTAATTTTGACCAATCAGGTGCAAAATAATAACCTCTTATTTCCCCATTTTCATCGCACCTTTCGGGTCGTAGGGTTTGAATAGGCCAATGGTGAGCCGCTACATACTTTTTGCGGTCTTTAGATTTAACCAAATGCAAAGCATACTGGCCCAACATTTTTAAATCCATTGCACAATTCCGCAAACAATCATCTTGGAATACCTTTTTTAAATCTAAGTACCCCGCCAAATGTCGGTCCGCTTTCACAACCTCCAAACCTTCGCCGTATATCATATCCGATATACCTTTGATGGCGGAATTATTGGTCGGGCTTCCGTAGTATAGGTCGATTAAATATTGGTAGTAATTGTTATCCTCGCCATATTCAACCCACTCTTTGTTCTTTTGCTCTATAACGGCGGGTGTCGTGTAACTCGCTAATTGTATTAATTTAATGCTCATATTTGTATCCATTGAGGGGCAACGGGTGAAACCTCATCCCATTCTTTAAATGACCTATTTATATTGGTGCTTTCGTTACTATAAGTTGCAACGTATTCCCATTTTAAAATATTACCTAAATATACACGAATTAACAAAGTGTCTAAATCTTCGGCCACATCTGAAATTGCGGTAAGCGATGGTAAATTAATAGTCACTTTTGAACCTACCTTAGTTACTGCGTTGGTAGCCGTGACCTTTGTTTTTGTATTTTTGTGCCACACCTGAATCGTTGCCGTGGTCACATCATCAAACGTAACAAAGGGGAAAAACGATATGGCGGTCGATGCCGATGTGATAACCATTGTTTAAATAACGTAAAACGTGAATGTCGTTTGCTATATATCAAAAAAGGGGCAATAAAGCCCCCTTATTGAATGGAAAACGAACGATTTATTAAGCGGAAATAGTTACGACCGTACTCATATCGGCGTAACTTTCTGCGTCAACAATTGCTTTGGGTAATGTTTCCATACCGATTAAGGTAACGGTATTCAAACGAGCGTCACCCATTTGCGTACCCCACGCCTCAACATCGGTGGTGGCATCCATACCTTCAACGGCACCCAATAAAGTGAACACGTTGTTGCGGTCCCAAGTTATAACCCTCCAACGGCCTTTGGTCAACGTGTCGAATAATTCGGCATCGCTATCCGCTTGGTTTGGTGTGCTTCCGCTTGGCTTTAAAGACAAAGTCAAAGTCTGGGTATAGGCGGTTGTGCCGTTATCTCTCGACGTCGCTCCGCTAATTTCTAACGTGCTTAACCCTTTTAATTCAAAAAAGTAAGCCGTGCTATTTACGGGCGTAGGTGATGCCCCGTTATTGATTGATAGCACCAAACCACTCGCATCCTTTGACACTACGTCACCGAACGCATAAGGTACTAAAAAAACGCCTCTTAAACCTCCCGCAAATTCCTTGCAAGGTTCATATCTATTTTCTAATGTATTACAAGCCATATTTTTGTTTTATAAAAAAGGGAGGGGCAATCCCCTCCCCCTTTGTTAAATTTATCTATAAAGACTAATTAAGCAATATTTAAAATTACTTGTTGAGTTGGGTTGGTCGCAAGGATACCGCCAGTAAAACGCATAATTACACGCACGTTTTGTGAACCATCGATATCGCTCATATCAATTAACTTAACTTCGTTGGTGTCGCTTAATAAGCCAGTACCAAAGTGTAAGTCAGATTTCAAACCAAGTACACAATCAGAATCGTTAAGTCCTGGACACATACTTACGGGTATACCTTGGAAGTTCATAGGTTTCTCACCAACATAAAATTGGAAGTTGTAATTACCCGCAGATAAAGCCGCTTGGTAAGCCTTCATAGTTGATGGACCAACATAATATCCGTAACCCTCTTTTCCGTACAAAGCAGCGGGTGAAGCGTCTAACATTGCTTGTAAGCGGTCAACGATATTTGAGCCTGTATTTACACCCGTTCCAGTTACTGCAATGGCTGAATTGTCAGCAAGGAATCCGAACATACCATCTTGACCAGCGGTAACGGCTGAATCATAGAAAAGGTTAGATTTCCAAATACCCAACTCAATTGATTGAGATACCTCGGCGGCTACTTGAGCCAACAAGAACTCTTCAAAAGTTGCGGGTAATTTTTCAAATGCGCTAAATCCCGCTTGAGCCGCTTCCCAAGTTGTACGCAAATTGTTCTTACACAATTGTAAGTTAACTTGCTTCTCGGTGGTAGTCAAAACGTATTCGCCCAAAGTTACTGAACTGCCATCGGTAAAATCGCAAGTTGCATCTGCAACAACGATTGAATTTTGCCAGTTACGGATTACCTCTTTAAAGGCTACGTTTGGGTGAACGGTGATTAAATCTTTCGCCAAAGTTTCGCCCGAAAGCAAAGCGGCTGCGATGTACTTGTTGCCAAAATTACCCGCATATGTATTTGGGGAAATAGTTGGTCCTGATAGGTTGATTTTACGATTATACATTTTTGTAGGTTTTTAAAATAAAGAATTGAATACTCTGTCTTGAATTGTTTCGTTACGCTTTGCACCAATTTTGAATTGGAAGTCTCTTTTAACCTCCGCATCGGGATTAAATTTGGTATGCTCGGCGGGTGTTTCGTTTAATTGGCGTTTTAACTCTTCGTTCTCGGCGGAAAGTTGAACATTAACGGCTTTTAAATCTTCATTAGTTTTTTCGATTGCTGATAAACGAGCATCAAATTTGTTAAAATAAGATTCTTCCATTTCAGTTTTCGTTTTAATGATTTTCTTTGGCATTTTGGCTTCCATTTTATCTTCGCCCATTACCTCTTCTTTTTCTTCCATATCCTTAGCCTCAACCTCTTCGATTTCCTCCGCTCCTTCGGTTTCGATTTCAACGATAACGCCTTGTTCGTCAACCTTAACTTTCAAACCGCCTTCAAGTACATACTCGCCCACTGGCACGGGAATGTTTCCCTCTTCGGTTACAACAAAAACGGCTTGACCGATTTCAAACGCTTCGGCTTCCATTATGGCTTGACCATCTGCGGTCTTGATTTGTGCCAATTCCACCTTTACGGCTTCCTCGGTTTCCTTCCCCATTACAATTTCGTAAACTCGGTTCAGGATGTCTTTTGGATTGTTCATATTTATTAAATTAACGTTTTGTTTTTTTATTGTTCGATATTTGACAGCAACTCTTTTAACTTGGCTAATATGACCTCGTCTTTTGACATCTTGGCCATTTCGGTAGATTTGTCCGCAAAGAATCCTTCGATGCTAAATCCTTTAACCCTTCCAGTCTTTACATATTCGTTCCAAATTTCATCGTTATCGACTTTCATAGCCACATACCAAGTACCAACGACATCGTTTAAACCATACGCCGCCGATTTGTCCTTTTCCATATCAACTTTAATCCACGATTCAACTAAGGTCAAACCCGCCAAATTAATTTGGTGTTCTAATGTTGCTTTCGCCTGATTGCCACGCTTTAAATAAAGTTGCGATGCCTTTTCGATTGTTGCCTTAGAAAAGTAAACGTAAAACTCTTCGTTGTCTTGGTTGCGGTATATTGGCTTATTTGGAATCAAAGCGGGGCCTAATAAAATCCGCTTTTCTAAATCTAAAGTTTTAAACTCGATTTTATGTCCGTTTAATGCTATAAAGTTGGATTCGATTGCGGGGCTTTCAACTATCGATATTGCATCGATGCCGTTAGCCAATTGCATATCGTCTAACACAAGTTCAACTATTCTCATTGGTTAATTAACGTTTAAAAGTTAGAGTGTTGCGTTTTCTAAAATATGGCGGTCAAGGCTTTGTTGAGTGGTGACGTTTTGCCCAACCACATACGCACGGGTAGGCCGTTTCATTTGAGCATTCATCTCGGCTTGTAATTGTGAGGTCTGCGACATTTGGCCCTGAATGATACCGACGCTTGGTCCGCTTATGCTTGGCATTGATGGAGCAGATACTCCCGTTTCATTTGGAACTTGCACCGCCGTAATGGTTCGCACGTTCGCCAAACCCGTAGCAATTATAGCCGCTGCATTTATGTAACCCGCTGGAGTACCCGCACCAACCGATAATGCCTTTGTAGCACCCGCATAAGTATCGATTACCGTAGATGCCAATGCCAATACTTTACCCGCTGCGGTTTGCTCACCCGCTAATTTGGCAAAACTATTTAACGCTCCGCTTGTGGCCGCCATTAATTCCATTTCTGAATCTAACTTAGCCTTGTCCAGTGCTTTTTTTGCGTCGGCTTCCTTTTTTGCAATGTCAATTTTTTTCTTGGATAACTCCTCCGCTATTTTTAATTCTAAATCGGTTGTCGCCTTACCCGCATCTTCTCGGGCTTGGATAATATTTTTTGTACGGGACTGCTCAATACTTTCTAATTCAGCCGCTAACTTTTCCGCATCTTCAATTTCTCGTAACGCTTGTAATTTTTGTAAATCGTATTTTTTATTGATAAACTCCTCTTCACCCTTTAAAGCATCCTCAAGAAATTTCTTATCTGCTTCCGCCTTTGCCTTATCTTCATCTTCTCTTTGTTTGGCCGCTTCTTTACGCTTGGCCGCATCTTCTTTATTTAATGATTCAATTGCTTTTGATGTCTTGCGCTGCCTTAATAAAGATTGCGCTTCAAGTTCAAAAACCCGTGCTTGGGCGTCTGCTTGTTCTTGTAATTGCTCTGCACTGGAATCGCTTAGTGCGTTACGTTCAATAATTGCTTGAGATTTTTGTCGGGCTAATTTTAATTCTTTTTCGGCCAAGGATTCCTCCGATTTAGCAACTTTATCTAATGCCTCAATTCTTTCCGCTAATGTTGCATTTTCATCTTCCATTTGCAGCCTTGCTTTTGCTAATTCTTTATTTTGCTTGGCTCTTTCAACGCCTAAGTTTCGTTCTGCATCGGCAATTCTTTGTAATCGTTTTTCAATATTTGCAGCAATTTTCGCTTCTTTTGCCGCTTCGTCAATTACATTTTTTAAGGCATCCCCCATATTGGCTAATTTGCCAGTTACATCCTCAACCCCTAACGCTACTTTGGCAACCGCATTGGTTGCTACCTTCCCCGCTTCACTAAATTCTCCCTCAAATAATAACTTCATAGCCTTGCCAAGTGCGGGTATTAATTCTAACAATCCTTCAAATCGGTTTGTTATGTTTGTTTTTAGCATCTCGGCAAAATCCAAAATCGCTTGTTTTGGGTCTTTAAAAATAGCCATCAATACGGCTCCGACCTTTACCAATGTATCTCGCAGTACATCCATAACCGCACTAATCCCCGCCATTGCTTGGCTCAACTTTTCGCCTCCTTCTTTGGTAGATGTAAATGCTTTAAATAATGCAGTAACCGAAGCAACCAACAAAGTAATAACTAAAACTATTGGATTGGCCGCCAATACCAATAACGCTTTCCCAAATCCTTGCACCGCCTGAACGGCTTGGCCAACTGGACCTTTAATATTACTTAAAGATTGACCCAACTTGCCCATTTTGCCTTGGCTATCTTCTGCGGTCTTGCCCGTGTCTTTTAATTTAGAATTTAGGTTGTCAACCTTTGCCCCACTTCCGTTATCATCAATTTCAACGGTGTATTTTATTTTTTCGGCCATTTGCGTAGTCTTTTAATTAATGTGTTAACCCCTGAAAAGGTTGTAATGTATTTATTTTGCCCCTTGGCGATTTCCACCCTTTGAGATACCCCTCGCCATTCATCGGCTTGGACTAATTTTATTATTTCCGATATCATATTTTTTCTAATCTTAATTTGCAATATAAAACTTGAATAGTTGTTGCGTGGTTTTCCAAACAAGCAAACGCCACTTCGACTATCGAACCCTCGGTTAAATCAAAAACCTCGCTTATTGCCGTGCTAAAATCGTTCTTTTCTAAATCAGCAAAGGCGGTTGTTTGCAATCCATTGATTAAAATCGACACTACTATGATTTTGTTTTTTGGATGGACTATTGAAATTTCCGCAGTTGCTTTATAAGTACCTGATGCGTTAATGGTAACGCTTCCTGAAGCATTGGTAAAATAATAAGTATTACCCAAACTTTGCACCGTATTCAATCCTACTTTGATGTATCCATTATCGCTTGGGGTTACAATGGTTACTGGGGCATTATTATAAATCACGGATACATTTCTATTTTTTACAATCTCATCTACCGCCCTTTTAAGGTATGCCATTGTCGAATCCCCAAAAGACTTTTGACCTAAAATAGTTACACCCGTTCCACCCCCTACATTATCTTTGGAATTTGTTACACCCCTTCCAACGGCATCTCCATTTAAGGTACTAACTCCATCAGGGCGTAATTGGCCATCTACCCAATCGGTATTGTTGCCAGTCGTGTCGTAGGTTTGCAATTCCACATCGGGGTAACTAATCAATACAAGGTGTG
>Ga0114946_10003534_pt1 | contig 10511 bp, 6 predicted proteins | sample WalLakDeSediment_FD_88676 | JGI IMG/M metagenome (GOLD analysis project Ga0114946, IMG submission 88676) | Lake sediment microbial communities from Walker lake, Nevada to study Microbial Dark Matter (Phase II) - Walker Lake 11/02/13 Deep Sediment | ecosystem: Environmental > Aquatic > Freshwater...
AGAAAACCCCTAGACAATCTGCATAATTGAAGAAAACTGTTACCGAGTGGGCTAAATCGGAACAGCGATAAATGGTTACGTGATTTATGGGTAAATCAGGATTGAATACTCTGAAAGAATCTGAAATCTTATAACATAAACCCGGCCTACATTACGTTAGAACTTAGAACGTTGGAACGTTTAAACATCACTCAAAATCGAAAATAATTTGCATTATAATTTAACTGAGGAAGATTATGCAGATTGAAGAAATCAAGAAAGTAAGGAAGCAGCTATATCAAATCGCTGCCAGGCATGGAATATCAAAGCTTTATATTTTTGGCTCTGTTGCCCGTGGAGAGGCTGGCGATGTCAGTGATATTGATTTCCTGGTCGAGTTGGATGACAGTGCATCAGCACTAGGTGTTGGTGCATTTCAATTTGAAGCCCAGCAATTATTGGGGATTAGAACCGATGTTATTCCAACTTTTTGCCTTCATGGGATCGAGGATCAAGATTTCGTTCAATCTGTGCAATCCGGGGCAATTGCTTTATGAAGGACAAGAAATAACTTCGTGATATCCTGGATGCAATTGAAGATAATGAAGTTTCTAGCTACGACGAATTCCTTGCTGATACAAAAACCCAAGATGCTATCCTTTTCAATCTAATCATTATTGGGGAAGCGGCAAATCAGATCTCTGACGAGTTTCGAGAGCAACACCACAATATTCCCTGGTCATCATTGATTGGTACAAGAAACATTATTGTCCATGGTTACGATCAGATTAAGTTGCAGATTGTTTGGAAAATACTTCAGCACGATATTGATAGCTTGAAATCCGAGATCACAAAGGTTATTGAATAGAAAATGTCACGGCGGGCATGGGGGAGGGAGGGTTGAAGGTTGAAGGTTGAAAGGTAAAGGACGGAGGACGGGGGGTGGTGGAGATGCTGCCAGTCGCTGCGCTCCTTTATAGTCGCTGCGCTCGCGACGACAGGGATCAGAAAGGTTAAAGGAAAACATGGCGGGATTGGAAACCTGACCTACGTAACGTTGAAACGTTTTCACGTTCAAACGTTTAAACGTTATTCCCCCGTGTAATCAGTGGTTCAATGGTTTGTTGATAATTGGTTCAGCGGCGGAGGAAATGAAAGTTTAAGGTTTAAGGTTAAGAGTTAAACGTTAGAACGGTGTATCCTTCGATGCGCTCAATCCACCTAAATCGACATCATGCAAGAAAGATCGACCGCGAATAATTAAGCCGGGCTCTAAAAGACCACCTTCCCGGAAGACCCCAATACCACCGTGATAATAATTCATCTAGTGGGGTCTTATGGGAAGGTTAATTAAGGCATTTGAAGAGACTTTTTTCCTGCGAAGTATCGGGTAGGGAATAACTCTAGAGGTCCTTCGTCGCAACGGGCGCTCCTCTGGACGACATGGGGGAGGGTTGGGGGTTGAAGGTTGAAGGTTGAAAGTCTAACGTTAGAACGTTGGAAGGTTTGAATGTTGGAACGTTAGAACGTTGAAACGTTGGAACGTTGAAAGGTTGAAGGTTAAGAGTTGAAGGTTGAAAGAAAACACAGTGGGGATAGATTGGATTTTATTGGGATGTAAATCTCCACAACAGATTCGGGGTCGTCTGGACTGATAAAACGGGTGTCATAGCATTGAATGTCAAACGGATAGGCTGATGTATAATCCGAGTTCCTGAGCCACTTATAGACCATCTTAAATGCATAACTGAAGCCACCTTCTTTAAAGTGGTGGGTAAAAACAGCGTATTCACAGGCAGGAATGACCTTGACAAACAGTTCTGCAGGAAGATGGTCGATTCGCTGGACTTCAACCCCTACCAGGCAAAAGTGCATTGGCGGGTTTGTCTCTTCTTGAATGTGTAATTCATAACTTTTCTGTTCGACTTGATGTTTAATATTTTCTCTGTGTTGATCGAATCGTTGCCATAGTCCGGCGATTTCTATCTGGCTAACATCAGATCCACAGCCGATGATACCGACAAAAGTCATCTCGGGTATATTTACAACTTCAGGTTCCATATTCTGTTCTCCTGGTTATTAGACGCCTAACGATAAACCTGGGTAGCATCGCGGGACTGCAAAGCACACTTCTTTGCACTGGCTACTCCAGTGGCAAATCGAGCCGTGGTTTCGCTGAAAGAATAACTCATCTAATACATTCATCTTACCCCACGGCATCGCTACTTTACTATTGCTTTCGAATGCATCTCCATTAAGGTAAGCAAACATCTCATCGTCAATACGGTTCATTTCAGCCAACAACCCTTCTTTGTCCATCTCCCAATCCTGTTTAACCCCCATCGACTTGAATTCCAGTTTTCCTGTCTTGACACCGTTGAGGTAGATCAACTGCACCTGAAGGATATGAGCCAGGCTCTCGCGTAACGATAAAAGATTTGATGTGGAGATCATCGCCTAGTCCATAGTTCAGTTCAACCTACAGCCACATCAATTTGGGTTGAACCAAGTTTATTGTACACTTTGCCCAAGTTTCGTGCAACCAGCCACATAATTCTGGTCCGGATCATGCAATCAGACATGCCAAAAAAAGCAGTGACATAATCTTGCGGATTGATCGTCACTCCCAGGGGGTGGTGAGGTTGTAGATGAGGGGTTATTTGAGGCGCTACCCAAAAGCTTACTGATATAATTCGTAAGTCGTGAACGCCTTCAGCCGGACAGCCAATCGCCAGATCGCCTATGCCGCAGGAACGGTGATGGCTGCTTTTGTTTTAAGCAATTTCACCGGCTTGATCCGGCAAATCCTGGTGTCGCGGGCGTTTGGCACCGGGCTGGAAATTGATGCCTTCAACGCGGCAGCACGACTGCCCGACCTGCTTTTCAGCCTGGTAGCAGGTGGAGCGCTGGCTTCAGCTTTCATCCCCACCTTTACCGGGTTTATTGCCAGAGAGGAGCGGGAAGACGCCTGGCAACTGGCTTCGGCGATCGGCAACCTGGCCAGTTTGATCCTGATAGCAACCTGCGCGCTGGCGGCCATCCTGGCACCGCAGATCGTGCGCTACGCCCTATATCCCCTGGTGAGCGAAATCGACCCAACCCGCTTCGAGCTGACCGTCTCGCTGCTGCGGATTATGCTGCTCTCACCGCTGATCTTTGGCATCAGCGGCTTACTCATGGGCATCCTCAACTCCCACCAAATCTTTCTACTGCCAGCCCTGGCGCCAACCATGTACTGGTTGGGGATGATTTTCGGGGTGGTGGTTTTAGCCCCCCAGTGGGGTATCCACGGGCTGGCGTGGGGGGTAGTGCTGGGGGCAGGGATGCATCTGGGTGTACAACTGCCAGCTTTGGGGAGAATAGGCCTGCGCTATATCCCCACGCTGGGTTTAGACATGCCGGCAGTACGGCAGGTCGGGCGCCTGATGCTGCCACGCCTGCTGGGGGTAGCAGTGGTGCAGATCAACTTTATGGTCAATGTGATCCTGGCCTCTGCCCAACCGGAGGGATCGCTGACGGCCATCACCCTGGCGTGGGCGGTGATGACGATGCCTCAGGTGGTGATCGCGCAGTCGATTGCGATTGCAGCACTGCCGACGTTCTCCGCACAGGTGGCGCGTGGCCACCCGGAGGAGATGCGTGCTTCACTGGCTGCCACGCTGCGGGGAGTGATCTTGCTCTCGCTGCCAGCTTCGCTGGGGCTGATCTTCCTGCGTTATCCAATCGTGTCGCTGCTTTTCGAGCGGGGAGAGTTCACTGCCCAATCGACTGAATTGGTAGCCTGGGCTTTGCTGTGGTACTCAGTGGGATTGGTAGGACACTCAGTGGTGGAGATACTGGCGCGGGCTTTTTATGCGCTGCACGACACCAAGACACCGGTGCTGGTAGGAGCAGCCGCAATGAGCCTGAACCTGGTGTTCAGCATTACATTCTCAGCACTGTTTGTACGGGTGGGGTGGATGCCTCATGGAGGCCTGGCGTTGGCAAATTCGCTGGCTACCGCGCTGGAGATGATCGGATTGGTGGTGCTGATGCGCCGGCGGTTGAACGGGTTGGAAGGCAGGCAGGTCAGCGCGGGGGTGATCCAGGCAGTGATGGCCAGCGCCGTGATGACCCTGGGGCTGTGGGGATGGTTAAACTGGATGGGAGATCAGTCTGCCTGGGTGGTGTTAGGTGGTGGGATCGTTTTAGGAGGTGGGTTTTATGCGGCAGCGCTGGTTGGGCTGGGGGTGAGGGAGGTGAGGGAGGCTGTGAGGTTTTTGAAACGGTGGGGGAGGTAGAGAAAACCGTATTGGTGCGGGTAGGTATTCATGAAGGTGACCAACAAGCTTTACTGATATCATCTCTTAGATATAAAAATCTAACACCCATATCCAGGGGAGCATTATTATTGCGGTAAAGGGTCAGCCGTCTCAAGCGGGCATCCTTACAAAAACAATACCCTCCTGCTGTATTAGACATGAGCCTAAAGAAGTCTTGATTACCGAGGTAATTGATCTATGGTAAAGGGTTATCTGGACGAGTGATCACATATTCTCGGTTTTTATCATCGAAGTAACCAAATCGCAATTTCTTTCCTTCGTGCAAGATTGATGCAGACTGGTATATGTAGCAGATCAATTCAAAGTAAGAATTGCCTTAAGTTTAATGTCCCGTGAAGAAGCACATACCAGCAACTCGAATTCGCCAGGTTCAGCCACCCACCCAGGCAGAGCTGAGTCAAAAAATGCAAGAGCTTCCGTATTTAAGTGGATAGTAACCCTTTGAGATTCACCTGGTTGCAAATATACCTTTTTGAACGACTTTAATTCCTTGTCTGGACGAGTTAAGCGTGAGATCAGATCACGGATGTAGATTTGTACGACTTCTTTCCCCGCAACTGCACCAGTATTTTCGATTTCAAATGAAAGCTGGAATGTACCGCCCTGGTTGATCGTATTGGGTGTGATAAGCAAATCACGATACTCAAAGCTGGTATAGGATAAGCCATGTCCAAAAGGAAATAGCGGGTCAACATGCTTCTTGTCATAATAGCGATAGCCCACATAAATACCCTCACCGTACAACACCTCCCCATTTTCTCCAGGGAAATTCAGGTAGGCAGGATTATCAACGAGTCGTTTGGGGAAGGTGGTCGGTAGTTTGCCGGAGGGAGTCACGTCACCAAACAGCACATCCGCCAGGGCGTGTCCAGATTCCTGCCCTGGATACCAGATTTGTAAAATTGCAGCCACGGAATCTACCCAAGGCATCTCCAACGGAGAGCCTGCATTCAAGACAACCACTGTGTTCGGATTTACTGCAGCAATGCGCGAAATGAGCTGATCCTGTTGGCCTGGCAGGCGCATATCCACTCGATCAGCGCCCTCTCCTTCCCATTCATTGGTCAGTCCCGCCACAATAATCACGGTGTCAAAATCAGAAGCCATGTTTTCTGCAAGTGCAATTGGATCATCAGAAATAGGAGGGAACATCGCCAGTCGCAGCATACGCCAGTGTGGGTCTCCACTCCAGGAATATTCAATGGTAATATTACGAGTGAGACCTTTTTCACAGGCCAGCTTGGTGTGTGTGCTTTTCCAGTCTTCTGGATCACGATACTCGCGAAACGGAAGCACCTCATTGCCATCCACCAACATCCGTCCACGACCAATGCAATGCAGACCAAGGGTATAGACACCACTTTCAGGCGGTGTGAAGCTCCCCTGTAGTCTCATAGAGAAGTACTCTAAACCTGGTACTGGTTGTTCGCTACCAAACCATGCCAGTGATGTACGATCAATTGCACTCTCCAAAATAGGGTCACCGCTGAGGTCCGTATTTGGATAAACGCACATATCAAGACCTGGATTACCAGCTTCATTCTTAAACCAGGAGGGGTCAGCAGAAGGCAAGTTGTAGTGCGTGAGGCAGCCCATGGTATAGGCAACTTCAATCAGCCCTTCCGCGCGTTCTTCTATACCTTGTAAAGGCGAAATCACATAATGGGGATTTACGTGAGCGCTGCCCCCACCTACGATCTGTGGCAGGCTGGCATTCTCACCAATAACCAATAACTTCTTGATTTTACCGGGCTGAAGTGGTAAAAGGTCAAGGTTCTTTAGCAGCACGATCGATTCGGCCGCGGCTTCCCGGATCAATGCACGATGCTCAGGTCGATTTTCTGCTCTTTCTGGCGAGAATCCAGGTTTTGCAAAAGCACCTACCCGCTCAATGGTCTGTAGAATTCGCTGGACTTTTTCATCAATGTCCCTTTCATTTATCCACCCTTGGTCCAGTGCTGCTTTGACATGCTCGGTCGTTACCCAACGGGCCGGACCTGGCATTTCAATATCCAGACTACCTCTGGCTGTATCGGGTCCGTAAGTACCGTACCAGTCAGATATCACAATCCCGTCAAAACCCCATTCGTTCCTGAGGATATCTTTGAGCAGGTAATCATTTACACTGGCAAAAACACCATTGATACGGTTATAGGATGACATGACAGACCATGGCTTAGCCTGCCGCATAGATATCCGGAATGGCTCCAGATAAATTTCGCGCAGGGGTCTTTCTTGAACCTCCGAACTGATGCTGTGCCGTTCAAATTCCTGATCGTTGCAAACAAAGTGCTTGATGCAGGCACCGACACCCTTTGCTTGTAAACCTCGAATATAGGCTGAAGCCATTTGTCCTGTCAGATAAGGATCTTCAGAGTAACATTCAAAGTTTCGACCTGCAATGGGAGAGCGATGAATATTGACCGTCGGTGCCAACAGGATGTGCGCAGATTTTGCCTTGACCTCGTCTGCCAACGCCTGGCCAACCCGTTCCACCAGTTCTGTGTTCCAGGTCGCGCCAAGGGCTGACCCACATGGGAAACAGGCAGAGGCCGGGCTGTAGTTCCCTGTTGCTCCGCGCACGCCATTCGGCCCGTCTGTCACACAGATCGAAGGGACACCCAAACGCTCCACTGCATTGGTATGCCACATATCTTTGCCAGCTAGCAAAGAGATCTTTTCATCCAAGGTCATTTGTTGGATCAGGTCTTTAATTTTTTCTTCCATCCTACACCTTTCATTATGTGTTGTTATTCAATTGCCACACACTTCTGTCTCATGCCAGATTTACGATGATCTGAACCTGATCCGGCCAGGTAGCCACTTCACTGCGGGGAAATTGTACAAAGGTAGCCAGGGGGTCTATGGGTTTCTCCACACCATTGATGATCAACTTTTCAAAAGCATATTGGCCATAAGACAACTGCTTTGGGTTGTTGAAAATCACTTCTACTGCTCTTCCAGCAAAGAGCGCCTGGACTTTTAGTTGTTCGGTGCCCATAAACTGTTCTGCCACCAATTTAGGCTCCAATAGAAGGTCCCCCAGGTAACCCTTTACGCCATAGGCTTCAGTCAATAATGTGAACAAGTACCAAGCAGCAGAACCGGTCAGGTATGGATACATGCCGCGTCCACGCGGATTGAAGTATTCAGGAATGCCTGGATAAATGCGACTTATCTTAAAGTCCTGGCTCTGGATGTATATGTCATTGAGAATTTTCCAGGCATCAGAAGCATATTTTTGCCGGTATAGAGCATAAGCGAACATGATTGCCATATGGTTGAAAACAGCCCCATTTTCTTTATGACCGTAGCCAAAACCAAAAGCCCGACCCAGACTCAATTCCTCATCGTTAAAATATGTGTTGAGCCGGTAACCCTTTAAATTTTCATCATAGAGATAATAACCAGCAGACCGTATGATGTCGTTTGTCTGTTGATCCGAGGCAATCCCTGACATTAATGAAAAAACCTGGCCAGTGAGTGTCATGCGGGTGCCATTTAGATGGACGCCCTCAACCCTGTTTCCATTATTATCATAGTAACCATTGAACCAACCATGACCTTGTTGGTCTGTGACCCATTCCTGTTCACAGATGTGGTTTGCAAGCCAATCACCTTTTTCTTGCAGATCCGAGGCAAGCTGTCTCAACGGGATCAGTTTTCTTTCCCCAGAAATGTTGGTTTTGACGCTGTCATAATAGGTTTGAAGTCGGGATTGTTTAGCTGAAACAGATCGGTAATCAATAGGATCAGAGATGCGATCCAATAGCGGCAGTAGCTCAGCTACGATAGGTGTGTCAACAATGCCTGTATCCAGGAGTGCCAGGCAAAGCTTGCTCAAAGTGCGCAAATTACCGGCATAGATGGCAGAAAAAGCAACACTTTCGCCTCTCTCATTTGCCATATCAAAGCCGTCATTCCAGTCACCGCCCTCGAGGCGGATGATATTATGCTCACCGACATTATAAAAAGCAGTCAAATGCTGAACCAGTAGATGTTCCAGGATAGTTCCTTGCACTACATCACCAGATATTGATCTCAAAACCGTTCCATGTTCGGCTCTCCACAGGTTATCCAACTGTTGACAACGGTGAGTGAGATGATCTTTGAAATACGTTTGCGTATTCAATAACATCCCCAAATTACCAGTAAAATCCAGATAGAGTTTTGTGGTGAGCAATGGCCAAGCCGCATGATCCATCCATACCCTGGGGATGTTGTTGCGATCAGCAATAAATGTACCGGGCGTGGTGCCCACAATATTGGCATTACTGCCATCCATGCGCACCCCCGCAAAATTATTAATCAGAGTCTGGCTAACTTCTGTCCCTTCGGTTATCACCAGGGCAAGCAAATCCTGCCACAAATCCCGCCAGCCTCTACCACCCCGTCCATAATCGTGATAAGGCAGGAATGAGTTACCCATAATCCGTCTCAGGGTTGGCTGCAGTGTAACCCACTGCAGCCATCCATTAAAACGGGCATTACCAAGATCAAATCGGAGCAGCGATAGTTTCTCTTTCCAAAAGGCTATGGTTTTCTGAAGCTGTGATTCAAACTTTTCAGCAGTGCCATAACGCCGGATCAGTGCTCCAATCTCCTCCTGGTTAGATAAAATGGCAAGGATAATAATGAAGGTCTTGGATTGTCCCGGCTGCAGCTGTAAGTGTGAAAAATGCAATCCACCAATGGATTCAAACCCTTCAAATCCACTACCCGCTGCTTGTGTCTGTGGGAAGTCATCAATAATGGCCTCTGGCCATTCAAGACTCCCACCTTCGCCGATGAATTCCTCAATGAGAGGAGAGAAACCCAGGGGAGGCATCCCATGCTCATCAACACCCAGAACCGCATAAATTGTAGAGTTAGTGCTATGGCCATTTTCGTTAAATGACATGGTTGGCTTTACCAAGACACCATACTTATGGCAACGCGTGCGATGCAGCAACGAAGTGACGTGCCGGTGGTCACGCAAGTTATCCGCTGAACGACCATAGATGGGAATTGCTGCTGTTGGCAGCAGTTTCAGTGCTTCACGACCCTGGTTAGTCAACGTCACCCGCATCAATTCGACAGCATCATCACTGGCAGGCACAAAATTCGTTACAGAGGCAAACAATCCACTTTCCGAATGGCGGCGGTTGACGGTATGCCACACAAATCCAGCCTGTAAAATAACCTGTTCATCGCGAGACCCTTCAGATTCACTAATTTGCACAGCACTATTCCCAGTTACAGACCAGGGTATGCCATTGATTTTTACCCAGAAGTTGCGAGCTGAGCGGTTATTGTGCAGGTCTTCAGCCGTGACGGGGGCTAACAGGTACGTGTTCTGACTTGTCTTAGCATCTCCATTCAAGATGGGTGTAATCGACGAAACCAATCCCACCTGGTTGACCAGCGGAAAGTACAGATAACTGCTGTCGTGTGGATTTTGTAGTTCAAATGTACCCTGGCTGTCAATGAAATACCAGCCGGGTGATTGGGATTTTACCATTTACACCTCAGAAACTATATTTCAGGCTGGCCAAATCTTACGACCACCACCTGGTGGGACAATGCTATCGATGATGTCCAATTCTTCCTGGCTGAGTGGTTCAAGCAAACCCGCTTGAAAGTTTGCCTGAGCCTGGGCAATATTTTTTACACCTGGGATGACAGAGGAAACAGTTGGATTGGAGAGGGTAAATTGTAACGCTAGCTGAGCCATACTGTGGCCCACAGCGACCTGCCTCAACGCTTCAACTTTTTGTAAGTCATTCAGAAATACCTGATATTCATCTGGGTTTTCGTGCCAACTTCGCCTGAAATCATCTTTGCCAAAGCGCGTTTCTGGGGTAAACTTTCCCGCCAGAATGCCCATGGCTAAGCCACCACGCACGATCACCCCGATATCCTTTTCTTGACAGTAGGGCAAAATATCTTTTTCGGAAGTTCGATTGAGAATGCTATAGTCGATTTGTAAACTGGCACATTGGTCATCAAAGTTAAAGGCTTTTAGATATTCAAAATCACTGGTGGATACGCCATAAAATCGTATTTTCCCATCTGCCTGTAATTTTTTGAAACCTTCCAAAATAATCTCCATGGTTGGATCTCGGAAGTCGATATGGCTTTGGATCAGGTCTATATAATCCGTATTTAGCCGTCTTAAATTACTTTCAACCCCGGCAATGAGTTTATCAACTGTCGTGTATGCACTTTGTC
>Ga0114946_10003535_pt1 | contig 10509 bp, 12 predicted proteins | sample WalLakDeSediment_FD_88676 | JGI IMG/M metagenome (GOLD analysis project Ga0114946, IMG submission 88676) | Lake sediment microbial communities from Walker lake, Nevada to study Microbial Dark Matter (Phase II) - Walker Lake 11/02/13 Deep Sediment | ecosystem: Environmental > Aquatic >...
CATAAAGATATCACTTTTTCCGGAAAATATTTTAAATCGGTTCAATATACCCTGGATGAAAAGGCTCAAATTGATTATGACAAGGTTTATGATCTGGCGAAAAAGGAGAAGCCGAAGTTAATTTTTGCAGGGATAACTTCCTACCCGCGCACACTTAATTGGCAACTATTCTCTGATATTGCCGAATCTGTGGGTGCCTGGTTGGTTGCGGATATTTCCCATGTTGCAGGGCTTATAGCGGGAGGGGTTTATTTATCTCCGGTAAAATTTGCACATGTGGTTACAACAACAACACATAAAACATTAAGAGGTCCAAGGGGCGCGATGATAATGGTAACGCAAAAAGGATTGGACAAAGAAGGGGATTTGGCACACAAGATTGACAGGTCAGTTTTTCCGGGAATGCAGGGTGGTCCGCACAACAACACAACGGCAGCCATTGCGGTTGCATTAGGTGAAGCAATGGAACCTCAATTTAAAAAGTATGTCCGGGAGACGGTTAAAAACGCAAGTGTGCTATCTGAGAAATTAATCAATGGGGGATTGGATCTTCTGACCGGAGGGACTGATTGTCATTTGTTGGTAATTGATTTAAGAAAACAAGGATTAACAGGCAGTGTGGTTTCAGAGGCTTTAGAAAAAGCGGGAATTATTGTCAATAGGAATTTGATTCCCGGGGATATGATGCCGGCTCTACATTCATCAGGCATAAGGCTCGGTACGCCCGCGGTTACTACGCGTAACATGACGACAAGCGAGATGGAATTAATAGGAGAGTGGATATCGGAAGCTTTAAATAGTGTTTCGGAGTACAGGCTTCCGAGTGATGAAAAAGAAAGGAGCGGTTTTATGAAAAGATTCAGAAAAGATATTGAAAAGAACAAAACCCTAATTAACATCAGAAAAAAGGTAAAAATATTATGTGATAAGTATCCGATACCACAATAAAAAAATGACTCATATTTATAAAGGAAAAAAAAAGGCAAAAGAAAAACTCCGGGATTTAAGTGTGCTTACGAAAAGTCTTATTAAAAAGGGAAAAAGACCAAGACTTGTTTCTTTTCTAATAGGGGACAGTAAAGAGGGATTAATCTATTCGGCAATGAAAAAAAACACCGCTATGAAAATAGGGGTAGTATTTGATGTCGTACATTTACCAAATGATGCGGGCAAGACAAGAATAATAAGGGAAATAAAAAACCTTAACAACGATGATACGGTGGACGGGATAATGGTTCAGCTGCCCTTGCCGGATAGTTATTCGAAAAAAGAAAGACGGGAGATTATAAATTCAATAACAAAACACAAGGATGTAGACGGGATGAGGGAAGACAGTTTTTTTACGGCTCCTGTGGTAAAAGCCGTCATGATTGCGCTTTCTGATTCTGCGGTTGGAAGCAAGAGCTTGTGTACTATTGTAGGAGGGGGATTTGTGGGAAAAAAAATAGTAAAGGCACTTGAAAAAAAGGGATTTAATATTGTTAGTGTGAACACAAAAACGAAAGATATTAAAAAAAAGACAAAAAAAGCGGATGTACTTATCTCTGCAACAGGTTGTGCGGGATTGATTGAAAAAGATATGGTCAAACAAGGGGCAGTTGTTATTGACCTGGGGTACCCGGAACCCGATGTATCAAAGGATGTGTATAAAAAGGCAAGTTTTATTACCCCCGTACCCGAAGGGATAGGTCCCCTGACAATCGCTTGTCTTATGGAAAACTTAGTCAAACCCGATCATTAGAAAGGTATTTTTTCATCCATTACATTATCAAATTTGAGTTTTATTATTTCTTGTTTTTGGTAGGTCTTTGCATTCGTTGGTCCAGATAACAAAGATTATCAGAGAAGGGTAGTTTGATTTACCTGTATCTAAAATGCTAAAATTCCTCCTGAGAGGAAAACGCACACACGAAGCGTGTGTTCCTGAGGGCTTCAAACCCCGGCTTTGTGTGGAGGTGCCGGTATTTTTACCGGTGATAAAGGAACTGAATTTATTTGATTATGGCAGTTGATGTATCGTTAAAAACACTTCTTGAGGCGGGTGCTCATTTTGGGCATCAGACCCGCCGATGGAATCCCAAAATGAAGCCTTATATTTACGGTGAGCAGGAAGGCGTGCATGTTTTTGATCTAATTAAAACAAAAAAATCATTGGAAGAGGCACTGGAGGTTCTTACAAAAGCTTCCCGGGAGGGAAAGATAATTCTTATTGTTGGGACAAAAAAACAGGCAAAAGACAAGGTGGTTGAAATGGCAACTGATGCAGGTTGTTTTTATGTTAACGAACGCTGGTTGGGGGGAACTTTAACCAATTTTTCCCAAATGAAAAAGTCCACCGACAGGCTTGTTGAGATGAAGCAAAAACTGGAAAAGGGCGAATACAAGACATATACGAAAAAAGAGAGATTGAAAATTGAAAGGGACATTGCAAGAACGGAGAGATTTGTCGGGGGGATAGTAGAGATGAACGCTTTACCCGAAGTATTGATTATCATTGATACAAAAAGGGAATCAACGGCGGTAAAGGAGGCTTTGGCGAAAGAGGTTACGACAATTGCGATAGTTGATTCAAATTCCGATCCCACCAAGATAACCTACCCCATACCCATGAATGATGATGCCACAAAAGCGATTGAGTATGTACTTGATCTTTTCAAAGAAGCAATTATTGAAGGAAAAAAGAAAAGTAAAAAGTGAAAAAAATAACGGCAGACATGATAAGGAAATTAAGGGATGAAACGGGAGCTCCCGTTTTGAGGGTTAAAAAGGTGCTTGAGGAAACGAAAGGAAATGAAAAGAGAGCCGGAGAAATTCTTAAAAAAGAGGGTTTTGAGAAGGTTTTATCAAGAGCCGGCAGGGGAACTTCGCAGGGGATCATTTCAGCTTATGTTCATCATTCCGGTCATGTTGCCTCTGTGGTTGAACTTTTGTGTGAGACTGATTTTGTTGCCAGGAATGATCTTTTCAGACAGGTAGCCCATGATTTATCTTTACAGGTTGCCTCCATGAAGGCAAAAAACTCAAAAGAACTGGAGAAGCAGGATTTTATACGGGACCAGGGTAAAAAAGTATCGGATCTTATCAGGGAACTGAAAACAAAAACGGGTGAAAATATTAAAATAGGAAGAATATTCAGGATGGAGCTCGGAAATTAGGGTATAATAAAAAAATGGATGAGGATGCTGTACGGAAGAGGATGAACGAGGTTCTTGACCTTGTTGTCAGCGAAATCGCTTCAATAAGAACCGGTGGTGCTTCCTCCGCGCTGGTGGGGGATTTGGAGGTTACGGTCTACGGCGGACAGCAAAAACTAAAATTAAACGAACTTGCCACAATTACGATACGGGATCCCAGGACGATATTGGTTGATCCGTGGGATAAGTCAATCGTGGGTGAAATTAAAAAGGGGATTCTTTCTGCCAATGTGGGAATAAACCCATCGGTTGATGGGGAAATAATAAGAATTTCCATTCCTCCGATGACCTCGGAAGACAGGCAAAAATTCACAAGGCTTCTCTCGGCAAAGATTGAAAACGGTAAAATAATGATAAGACAAATCAGAGGGGACGCCATGCGGGATATAAAAAGATTATTTGAAGAAAAAGAACTTTCAGAAGACGAAAAATTCGGCAGGGAAAAACTTATTCAGGAAATTACTGACGAGTTTACCGATAAAATTGTCGATATCGGAAAAAAGAAGGAAGAAGAATTAATGCAGATTTAGCATCCTCTTTTTTTGGCTTGCCGTAATTTAATTACTTAAATATACTAACTTATGCCATGAACATTATAGTGTTTTTTTTGGTTCTTCTTGTGTTGATGCTGGTGCATGAGCTGGGGCATTTTATTGCGGCAAAAAAGGCGGGGGTCTGGGTTGAGGAGTTTGGTTTTGGAATTCCTCCGAGATTATTCGGAAAAAAAATAGGAGATACTGTTTATTCAATAAACATGATTCCGTTCGGTGCATTCGTGAGATTGCACGGCGAATCGGAGGGGGAAAAGATTAAAAAATCAAAGAAAGCTTTCGTTAGTAAAAAACCCTGGCAGAAAATCATTATCATCATCGCCGGCGTGATCATGAATTTTATTCTGGCGATTGTTTGTTTTGCGGTCGTTTATTCTTACACGGGAGTTCCCAGAGAGTCGGAGAACGTGACGGTTATTAGCGTATTCAAAGACTCTCCTGCGGAAGAGGCGGGAATTTTACCGGGTGATGTTGTTTTTACGCTTGACGGAGAAAAGGTAAAATCAACGGATAGTTTTATCAGGATTATAGATGACAAGAAAGACACGGAGGTAGACCTCACTTTGCTAAGGGAAGATAACGAATACGTAAATACGACGATCACTCCCAGGGGAGAACCTCCCGCGGGGGAAGGGCCGATGGGCGTTGCCATAACATCAACAGAGATTTATTTTCCACCCTTGTGGCAAAGGCCGTTTTTAGGGGTTTATCACGGATTTAAGGAGGCGTTGTTCTGGGGTTCGGCGATAGTTTTGGGGTTGCTTGATATGTTCAGAAAGCTTTTTGTAGGGCAAGTTCCCGCAGACATTGCAGGACCCGTTGGAATATATGCCCTGACTTCAAAGGCAGCATCCGTGGGGATACTGACTTTGGTTAATTTTGTCGGGATATTTTCCGTTAATCTTGCGATATTAAATATAATTCCTTTTCCGGGTTTGGACGGAGGCAGACTTATGTTTATCGGGGCGGAAACAGTTCTTGGTAAAAAAATCCTGCCGAAAACGGAGGGGTATGTTCATGCATTGGGTTTGATTATTTTGATTATGTTGCTTTTTGCGATAACGGTTCATGATGTCAGAAGAGTTTTGGACGCGGGAAGTATTTCTGGATTTCTGGATTCTATTTTGAGATAATCACCTTATGTTACAAAGCAAACTTTTCGGAAAAACGGTCAAAGATACCCCTTCGGATCTTAAGGCGGCAAGTCATATACTTCTTTATAGAGGAGGTTTTATCAGGCAAATATCAGCGGGCAGGTATGCTTTTTTACCACTGGGTTACAAAGTGTGGCAAAAAATTATGAATGTAATAGATGAAGAGATGGTAAAAGTCGGCAGTCAGAGGGTAATTACTCCCGTGCTTCAGCCGATTGAAGTATGGAAGGTTACCAACCGCGATCAGGCTTTCGGGGACGAGATGCATGTACTTAAAGATCATCATGGGTCGACTTTTGCGCTTGGGGCAACGGCCGAAGGGGTTATGACAGAGCTTGTAAAGATGTTTAATTTATCCTATAAAAATCTGCCTGGTTACATTCACCAGTTCGCGACGAAATTCCGTGATGAGAAAAGACCCAAAGAAGGCCTTATCAGAGTCCGTGAATTTGTGATGAAAGATGCCTATTCATTTGACAAAAGTCAGAAAGAGTCAAAAATATCATACAAAAAGTTTTTTGATTCATACTTAAAGATTGCAAAGCGTTTCGGTCTTGAGGTTATTCCGGTAGTTGCGGAAAGCGGTGCTATCGGTGGGGAATATAATCATGAATTTATTGTTAAAACCAAAGGAGCCGGAGAAGGCGGGGCTTTTATCTGCAGTAATTGTGATTACGCGGCTCATTTTGAAAAAGCAACTTCAGGATTTAAGGCATACGCCCAGGATAAAAAGATGAAAAAAACAGGAAAGCATATCGATGATACGGTCGTAACCTGTAATCTTCTGGCTGAGAAAATGGGAATACCCCTTCATGTCACGACGAAAACCATCCTTTTCAGAACAAACAATGATTTTGTAGCGGCAATGGTGAGGGGGGATTATGACATAAACGAAAAAAAACTAAAACGTTTTCTTGATACGGATGATCTGCATCTGGCAAACGAAGAAGAAATTAAAAATTTAACAGGATCAGATGTTGGGTTTATGGGTCCCATAGGACTTCCGGAAAACGTCAGGGTGGTTGCTGATTTAACATGCAAAGACAGGGTGAATTTTGAAGTGGGAGGAAATGAAACGGGAGTACATCTTTACAATGTGAACTTCAAACGTGATTTTCCCACACCCTCTTTTGCCGACATAAGAATGGTAAAGGAAAATGATCCTTGCACGGTTTGTGGTAGGGGTAAACTTAAAATGTTTAAAGGTATTGAGTGGGGACATTGTTTTTGTCTTGATACGTTTTACAGCGAACCTCACTCGGCGGTTTTTACGGACAAAAAAGGAAAACAAGAACCCCTGTGGATGGGTTCATACGGAATAGGTTTGGGAAGAACGATGGCTACCATAGTCGAAATTCATCATGACGAAAAAGGAATTATCTGGCCCGCTGAGGTGGCTCCTTTTGATGTTCATCTGGTGGAACTTGAGGGTGCCGAAAACGCAAAGTCCGTTTATGAGAATCTTCAAAAAAACGATTATGATGTTCTTTGGGATGACAGGGAAATTGGAGCCGGGGAAAAATTAACGGATACTGACCTTATAGGTATACCGGTCAGATTGGTCGTATCCGGGAGGTTGAAAGGAAAAGTGGAGTGGAAGGAAAGAGCTTCGGAGAAAACCGAGATTTTATCAATGGATGAAGTTATAAAAAAGCTTAATATCAGAGGTAATTTGGGTTAGAATAGGTTTGTGGATAAAGCCAGGCAACAATGGCTGCCCGAAGTAAAAGGGGTAATAAGTGTTTATAAAAGCAGAAAAACCCCGGAGCCGAGAGTGCGGAAGTACGCAAGAGTTAAAAAGTTTGAGATCGTTTACCATCCTCTGGACCTTCAATTTCGTTTCAGGTTGGGAAAGTGGCTTGAGGAGATTGAAAAAAAAGGCGTGGATATTTTTAAAATCATAGGTAAAAAAGAAAAGAAAAGGCTTTATTTGTATTTAACCCCCCAGGGAAACGGTAAAAAGTATCTTACCCAGAAACAGGTTTCCCTTATATTAGGTGAGAAGTCAGAATACAAATTCAGATCTCATATAGTCGTTTCTCTGTGCAAGCTTTGGGAAGAAGTTCGTGGGTTGTAAGGTTATTGATTAATTGGTATATTTTAAAAATTATGGACTGTGTTTTTTGTGACATTGTAAAGGGAAAAACGGGTAGTAGTTTAGAGGTTAAAAAAAGAAATGTCACTGCGTTCAGAAGTATTGATCCTGCCGCAGAGATTCATATTCTTATTGTTCCAAATGTTCACACGGAAAGTTTTATGGATTTAAACAAGAAGCTTCATTTTGTATTTCTTGAGATGATCGAGGTTGCGCGCTTTTTCATTAAAAAATATAAAATTGAAAACGGATATAAATTGGTAATAAACGGCGGGAAATACCAGTCCATAAAACACCTCCACCTTCATTTGCTGGGAGGAAAAATGAAAGCCGATTATATTGATAGGATTTAAGATTTGCTTAACTTTAAAAAGGTATTTTTTATAGGGATTTTAAAGGTAGAAAAAACATGCTTATAAAAACGGTAAAGGAAAAAATACACGAAGCCATGAAGGCGAAAGACGAGGTTAAAATGTCAACCTTAAAACTTCTGTTATCGGAACTAACGAATGCAGAGATTGCCAAAAAAAGGCAACAATTAACAGAGCAAGAGGAGATAAGGATTGTTAAATCGGAGGTCAAAAAGAGAAAGGATGCCATTTTTCTTTACAAAAAAGCAAAAGCTCTGGAAAAAGCCGAGAGGGAGGAAAAGGAACTGGAAATATTAAAAGAGTTTCTTCCCGAGGAGATAAATGATAGTGAATTGGAAAGGATGGTAGACAATATAATTTCCGAAACGGGAGCGGGGTCGGTTTCCGAGATGGGTAAGATAATAGGGCTTGTTATGGGAAAGACAGAAGGTAAAGCTGACGGAAAAAGAGTAAGCGAGATTGTAAGAAAAAAACTGGAAGAATTAAACTGAAACAAAGAAATTATTGTAATGATTAAAATATATGTTAAGAAGGCTTCAAATTATCCGGTGTGTGCCAGAAAGATAAAAACACACCTTAGTGAGTTTATTAGAACGAAGGGCATTGTTTCAAGATCGGATGTATTTGTGTATATTGTCGGAAAAAAGATAATGCTTGATTTGGCACGAAGGTATTTGGACGAGGAAAATAAATTGCACAGCGTTCTTTCGTTTCCCGAGTCGGAGAATAAGGGTGATTTTGTTTATCCTTTGAAAGACATTATTCACCTTGGGGAAATATACGTTTGTTTTCCCGAAGCGGTAGAACAAGCAAAGAAAGAAAATGTAATGATAGAGCAAAAAGTACTTGAATTACTCGAACACGGCGCGTTACATTTATTGGGGATCCACCATGAATAAATTGTGATATGACTTTTTATCTGAAATACCGTTCTCAGGACCTTGAGCAGCTTGATTTAAAAAACGTAAGGGAAACGCTTACAAAAATCGTTAAGTCGGGAAATATTCCCCATGCCTTTCTTTTTTCAGGACCCAAAGGGACGGGAAAAACCTCAGCGGCAAGAATACTGGCCAAGATAATAAACTGCGAGAACAGAAAAAAAAGGGAAACAAAACCTTGTAATAAGTGCTTTCAGTGTAAATCCATAATCAAAGGTTCAAATATTGATGTTATTGAACTTGACGCAGCCAGCCATCGGGGGATAGATGATGTTAGGGCATTAAGGGATGCGGTTAAACTTACCCCCGCAAGTTCCAAAAAGAAAGTTTACATTATAGATGAAGCTCATATGTTAACTACAGAAGCTTCAAATGCTCTTCTTAAGACATTGGAAGAGCCTCCGGAACATGTTGTTTTTATTCTCGCAACCACTGATTGGCAAAAGCTTATAGAGACAATCAGATCAAGGGTTGTAACTGTGAGTTTTAAGAAAGCATCCGAAGAGGAAATATTAAGATCACTTGAAAGAATAAAAAAAGGAGAAAAGTTAAAAATAAAAACGGAAGGATTAAGAATTATTGCTAAGCACTCGGAGGGATCTTTTCGTGACGCGATAAAACTTTTGGAACAGATTGCCCTAGAAGTGAAGGTCCTCAGTGAAGAAAACATAGAGAAATTTATTGACAAGGGAGCGTCTTTTATGAAGGAAGATTTTTTTGGGTTTCTGAAAAAGAAAGAAACAAAAGAAGCTCTTTTGTGGATTGATAAAAGGATAGAAAAGGGGGTTAGCGCGGCCGGTTTATGCAAGATTATATTGGATGAACTGAGGGACTCTTTAAGGTCAATATATGGGATTGGGCAGGGGAGTCTTGACTTTTTTAATAAAGATGAACTTATTGAACTTGTAAGGTTGTTTGACCGGGCATCATCTGATATACCCGGTCCGGTTATAGAACATTTACCTTTAGAGCTTGCAGTAATAGATTGGTGTGGTAATAACCCCGATGATAAAGGTGAAGAAAAAGAAAAAAAGGAGAAAGAAAATAAATCTGAAAATGTCATAAAATCCGAAACTGATAACCCTGTTAAGTTTTCAGGATGTTCTGTTGACGGTGATGTATGGATGAGAATATTAAGACAAATAAGACCTAACAATTCCACCACGGAAGCACTGCTTCGTGCAGCAAGACCGATAGATTTCAGTAAAAACATACTAACCCTGGGGGTTTTTTATAATTTCCATAAAGAAAAGCTTGAAAACAATCAGCACAAAAGATTAATTGAGGATATTGCCGGAGAGATACTTGGAGAGAAAATAACGGTGATTTGTCAACTTGCAAAACCTCCGGATAACGGTGAAAAATTGGATGATAAAACGGGGCCGTTAGAGGAAAAAGGCAAAGACAGAAACGTTTTGACTGAGGGGGATGATGAAGATATAATAAGGGTTGCCAAAGAGATATTTGGTGAGTAGAATTAACTTTTACCTTTAAATATGTTTAATAAATTACAACAGGGAAAACAACTGCTTAAATTAAGGCAGCAGGCAAAAGAGCTTCAAAGGCAACTCGAGGAGATAAAGCATGTCGAAGAGTCAAAGGATATCAAAGTTAAGGTAGACGGTTCTCAAAAGTTGATATATCTTAAAGTCGACGGACAAGAAAGGGATGACATTGTAAATGTGATCAATAAGGCAACCAAGGCCGTTCAGAAAAAAGCTGCAAAGAAGATGATGGAGTCAGGCGGTGGGTTTCCCGGACTTTTCGGAGGAACGTAAAGTTATTTTTACCCTCTTTTTTATTCTTTCAGTCTGTTGGTGAAATAATTACAATATACGGATATAATAAGTTGTTATGAAAATACCCCGACCTCTCAGAAACCTCATTGAATCATTTCATAAATTGCCAGGTATAGGTCCCAAAACCGCTCAAAGACTTACATATTATCTTTTACATGTTCCCCAGAGCGAGCTTGATGATTTTGCAAAAAGCATTTCCAATCTGAAAAAAGATACGGTTCTTTGTTCTTTGTGTAAAAACGTATCGGAATCGGATCCTTGTTATATTTGCCTTGATGCGGGACGCAGCGGAAAAGAGATTATGGTTGTGGAGCAGCCTTTGGACGTTCTTGCTTTTGAGAGAACCGGAAAATACAAAGGTTTATACCACGTACTTCACGGTAAGATTAGCCCCCTTGAAAATATCG
>Ga0114946_10003536_pt1 | contig 10509 bp, 7 predicted proteins | sample WalLakDeSediment_FD_88676 | JGI IMG/M metagenome (GOLD analysis project Ga0114946, IMG submission 88676) | Lake sediment microbial communities from Walker lake, Nevada to study Microbial Dark Matter (Phase II) - Walker Lake 11/02/13 Deep Sediment | ecosystem: Environmental > Aquatic > Freshwater...
AAATCGCCCAAGCGTCCGGTGTGGGGCTGCGCTTGTCTTTTGAACGGATCCCCTTTACGCGCGGCGCACATGGCTATGCTGAGAGCTGGTTCTTCCCAGGTGGGGCTTCTGACAACAGGCTGTACTATGGAGCCCATGTCCGCTTTGCGGAGGGGATATCGGAGGCATCCCAAATGCTTTTGTTCGATCCCCAAACCAGCGGCGGCCTGCTCATGGCAGTTCCCCCCCAAGCGCTGGAAGCGCTGCTGGCGAGTGCGGCTCAGCTAGGGCTGGCGCTGTGGCCGGTGGGGGAGGTGTTGGAAGGCGAGGGCATCGAGGTATCTCCATAAACGAGAGGATGGAAGATGTTTGGATTTATTGAAATTCTGGCTATACTGCTGATCGGACTGGTATCTATTGTGCTGCCGATGGTAGTGCTGATCGTGCTATTTTTGATCTACAGCAAAGTTAACAACATCGAAAAACTGCTGTCCAAGGAAGATGAATTGGATAAAAACTCATCAACTTGATCGTTTGCACCATAGGCGTAGAACCTGAAAAACAGGTGTGCACCGGTGGCATGCGCATCTTGTGCACACCTGTTTTTCAACGAATTCATTTACCAGGCTGATTAGAGGTCAGATTTGTGTTTCCTACTGAAAACCTCTTACTGATCGCTGCGACCCTTTTACTACTGAGCATCATAGCCAGCAAGGCCTCCGGAAGGCTGGGGATACCGGCCCTGTTGTTGTTCCTGATCATCGGCATGTTGGCCGGCTCCGAAGGGCCGGGCAAGATCTATTTTGACGACCCGCGCTTGACCCAGTTGGTTGGAATTGTTGCCCTGGCTTACATTCTCTTCGATGGAGGTCTTTCCACTGAATGGCATGTGATCCGCCCAGTCTTCTCAAAAGGGATTGCGCTTTCCACCTTGGGGGTCCTGATCACAGCCGTCTCGGTGGGCCTATTCGCTACGCTGGTATTGGGTTTCTCGATTCTGGAGGGGATGCTGCTGGGCTCGATTGTCTCCTCGACCGATGCAGCAGCCGTCTTCTCGATATTGCGTTCGCGTGATGTCCAGTTACAAGGAGAGCTAGAGCCACTGCTTGAGCTTGAGTCGGGCTCTAACGATCCCATGGCGGTCTTCTTGACCATTGGATTGACCCAATTGATCATTTCACCAGATGGCTCGCTGCTTGATTTGATCCCGCTGTTCATCCGGCAGATGCTGCTGGGGATGATCATGGGTTATGTGATCGGACGGCTGGCTGAAATTTTTATAAGCAAGATCAACCTGGATTACCAGGGACTTTACCCGGTATTGACCATTGCCCTGGTGATGTTAACGTATGGAGCGACGGCTTCACTGGGCGGCAATGGCTTCCTGGCGGTCTACCTGGCTGGTTTGATCATGCGCAAGAAGGATTTCCTGCACCGGCGCAGCATTATGCGCTTCCACGACGGTTTAGCCTGGTTGATGCAGATCGGCATGTTCCTGGTGCTGGGGTTGCTGGTCTTCCCCTCCGAGCTGGTTCCGGTCATTGGAACAGGGCTTTTGCTGTCGGCCTTCCTGATCTTGGCGGCGCGTCCCATCAGTGTCTTTTTATCTCTTGCGCTAGCAAAGCTCAACCTGAGAGAGAAATTGATGATCTCGTGGGTTGGGCTGAGAGGCGCGGCTCCCATTGTTCTGGCAACCTTTCCATTGGTCGCCGGCGTCAGCCACTCAGATACCATTTTTAACCTGGTGTTCTTCATCGTTCTGACCTCAGTCATCATCCAGGGAACTCTGATCATTCCAGTTGCCCGGCTTTTCCAGGTATATGGACGCACCCAACCAGCTCGGCCGCGCTACCCGCTTGAATTCATCCCAACTGCCAGCCCAGATAGCGGCTTGGTCAACCTGGAGATTTCAGCCCAATCAGGCATAGCCGGAAAGAAGATTGTCGACCTGCACCTGCCCGAAACCGCACTGGTAATGCTGGTGAACAAGAAAGATAAGTTTGTCATCCCCAGCGGAGGGACGGTTTTGGAAGCCGGAGACCGGATGATGGTGCTGGCTGATCAGGAATCGATTGAGGCAGTACGGTCCATATTTTCAATCCCGGAGGCAGGAGAAACTGCGCTAGAGAAGCCTTTACCACCTTATCCAGAAGAAGATGTCCAATAAATTAGAATTCAACTCACGCCGTTCGCCGGTCTTCGGCTTGCGCGGCATGGTGGCAACCTCGCAACCACTGGCGGTGGCAGCAGGGCTGGAAATCCTCGCTCAAGGGGGCAGCGCGGCCGATGCAGCTATTGCTACAGCGGCAGCGCTCAACGTGACCGAACCGACCTCCACCGGCCTGGGCGGTGACTGTTTTGCGCTATACTATGAGGCCGCCACCAGGCAGGTTACAGCCTTGAACGGTTCAGGGCGGGCGCCAGCTGGCCTGACGCTGGAACGCTTGCGCCAAGAGGGTTTCCTTGATTCACCCGCTGGAGCTGAGTTGCCCCCTTATCATCCTTATACCATCACTGTTCCCGGCGCCGCGGCAGGGTGGTGTGATCTGGTTGAGCACTTCGGGCGTCTGCCTTTGGGCAAAGTCCTGGCCCCTGCTATCCGCCTGGCCCAACAGGGCTTTCCGGTGGCTCCCATCACAGCGTATTTTTGGCAACGGGGCGCCGAAAGACAGCTTAAGACTGCGCCGGGAGGGCAGGAGTTGACCATTGCAGGGCGCGCTCCTCGGGCAGGGGAGATTTTCCACAATCCTGGTTTGGCGCGCACGCTGATCCGCCTGGCAGAAGGGGGCAAACAAGCCTTCTACCAGGGTGATATCGCCGAAGCCATCGTCCAGGTGGTAAAGGGCGCCGGTGGCTGCCTGGCTGCCGGTGACCTGTCTAACCATCACAGCACCTGGGAGAAACCAGTCAGCACGACCTACCGTGAGGTGTGTGTTTGGGAATGCCCGCCCAACGGGCAGGGCCTGGCAGCTTTGCTGGCTTTGAACATCCTGGAAGGGTTTGATCTGGCGGCCTTCAGCCCACTTTCGACGCAACGCCTGCACCTGCAAATCGAAGCCATGCGATTAGCCTTTGCTGATGCACGCTGGTATATCGCCGACCCGGCCTTCCACCCGGCGCCGCTGGAACAGCTGCTGTCTAAGGAATACGCCGCCTCTCGCCGCAGGCTGATCGATCCACAACGGGCAGTCCTCGATCATCGCAATGGAACGCCCTTCACCTCATCAGACACGGTTTACTTGAGCGTTGTGGACGGAGATGGAAACGCCTGCTCCTTTATCAACAGCAACTACATGGGTTTTGGCACAGGTATCGTCCCCCCTGGCTGGGGTTTCAGCCTGCAAAACCGGGGGCACAACTTCAGCCTGGATCCCGAGCACCCCAACGCGCTGGCGCCCGGCAAGCGCCCTTACCATACCATCATCCCGGCTATGACAACCAGGCTGGGGGACGATTCTCTTTACGCCAGTTTTGGGGTCATGGGAGGCTTCATGCAGCCTCAAGGACATATGCAGGTCATCTCAGGGCTGGTTGACGATGGTATGGAACCGCAAGCAGTCCTCGACCGCCCGCGTTTTTGCATCGAAGATGGCACGGCTGGGGGGCGGGTTGCGCTGGAAACAGGTGTACCCGCACAGGTTATCGAGCAATTAAGGGAGATGGGCCATCCGCTCTACTCAGTCAGCGGGCAGGAACGCGCCCTGTTTGGCCGTGGGCAAATCATCCTGCGTGATCCACAAACAGGAGTTCTGCAGGCAGGCAGCGACCCGCGTGCAGATGGCTGCGCCATGGCCCTTTAATAGAGGTAGGCGTCGATGGTATTGGCGGCCTTGCGGCCTGCCACCATGGCAGTGACCACCAGGTCTGGCCCGGTAACGACATCGCCGCCGACAAAGACACCCATGCGGCTGGTGGCCCCAGTTTCCGGGTCGGTGATGATCAAACCCCACTTGTGGGTCTTTAAGCCCGGGGTTGTAGCGCCGATAATCGGGTCTGGATAATAACCGAGTGCCAGAACAGCCGAATCAGCCTGTACAATAAAATTGGAGCCTTTGACCGGCACCGGTCTGCGGCGCCCTTTAGCATCCGACTCTCCCATTTCCATGCGAATGCATTCTACCTCAGCCAGGCGTCCCTGCTGATTGGGGATGAATCGAACAGGCTGGGTCAGCAGTTGGTAAGTCGCCCCCTCGGCGCGAGCCAATTCGCGGTCCTTTTTCCCGCCGGGCATCTCGGCTTCGGTGCGGCGATACAAGCAGGTTACCTCTGCAACCCCCAGACGGAGAGCAGTACGCAAGCAATCTGAGGCGGTATCCCCAGCCCCAATGACCACTAATTTGTGACCCAGTTCTGGATGAGCGATGCCTTCCGCCGGGAGCAGGGGATGGATATGGGCAGGAAGTAAATCCGGGTTGACATTGGCGCGGATCAAAAATTCGGTGGCTTTATGTACCCCAGGCAGGTCCTCGCCCGGTACGCTCATGGGAGCATCCACGCCAGCCCCAACGCCTACAAAGACAGCCTCAAATCCTTCATGGAACAAATCATTGATCGATTTTGTCCGGCCGATATACGTATTGCCAACAAAGCTAACTCCAGCTTCCTGCAGATCATTCCACCAGGCGGTAACGACATCCTTAGGCAGCTTGAAATTGGGGATGCCGTAGGTCAACAGACCTCCCGGAGCTGGCTTGGCATCAAAAATTGTCACCCAATGTCCACGCTGAACGAGCTGCTCCGCGCAAGCCAGTCCGGCAGGACCAGCTCCAACAATGGCTACTTTTTTTCCGGTAGGATAGGGAACCTCCGACTTATAACCTACAGTTGCGCGCTGGTAATCTGCCACAAATGCCTCCAGCATACCCGTAAGGACAGGATCGCCTTTCTTACCGCGCACACAACCACCCTGACAAAGTTGCTCATGCGGGCAGACCCGTCCACATATTTCGGGCATAGAGCTGGTCAGCCGGTAGACTTTGGCAGCTTCCAAGAACTCCCCTCTTTCGATCAACGACATTGCCAAAGAGATATCGTTATGCGCTGGGCAAGCCTTCATACAGGGCGCGGCATCCGGGCAATGCAAACAACGAGAAGCCTCATACATAGCCCGTTCAGCATCCAGGGGCAAAACCACATCGTCAAAGTCTTGCACCCGCTCCTCAGGAGGTCGGAGCGGAAGCCCTTTAGACTCCAGGCGCATGCGTTCTTTACGATCTAGACCGGAAAATTCTCTTGAAGTCTGCATTTGGACTCTCCTGGTAAACTAACGACAGCGCTGCTCCCGAAATTGCATATACCGATGGGCGACCCACAAGATCATAGGTCGCCCACGGCAGCAAAAGGAGGAAGGAGGATAAGAAAGGCGTCCATCAGAGACGCCCACTTTTTACTCGCCTTTCAAGTACTCGTCAATCGAGGTAGCTGCCTTGCGTCCTGCTACCATGGCAGTAACAACCAGATCAGGGCCAGTGACAGCATCACCGCCGGCATAAACACCCGGTCGAGTGGTGGCGCCTGTTTCCTTGTCAATCACAATCAAGCCCCAATTGCGAGTTTCCAAACCGGGGGTGGTTTCTCCAATGATCGGGTCAGGCCAGTAACCAAGCGCCAAGACAGCCGTATCTGCTTCCACAATAAAATTAGATCCCTCCACCGGAACAGGACGGCGGCGGCCTTTAGCATCTGGCTCACCCAGTACCATTTGGATGCACTCAATTTTTTCAAGGTGCCCGTTTTCGCCAGCGATAAAACGCACCGGCTGGGTTAAGAACTGGTACTTGGCGCCTTCTTCTCGCGCCAGCTCACGATCGTGTTTGCCGCCTGGCATTTCTTTTTCGGTGCGGCGGTACAGGCAGATCACTTCATCAGCACCCAGGCGTAAGGCGCTGCGCAAACAATCTGAAGCCGTATCCCCACCACCAATCACCGCCACTCGCCGTCCAATCTCAGGGCGAGAGCGAATATCCGCAGGTAACATGTCCAGCTCAACGTTGCAGCGAGCCAGGAAATCGGTAGCCTTGTAAACACCAGGCAGATCCTCTCCGGGAACTTCCATCGGCGCATCAATCAACGTGCCAACGCCCACATATACCGCATCACATCCAGCTTCAAAGAGCTCATCGATGGTTATATTTTTGCCGATATAGGTGCTCAATACATATTCAACGCCGGCTCGCCGCAGGTCATCGACCTTGGCAAACACCACGTCTTTTGGAAGCTTGAAATTCGGGATGCCATAGGTGAGCAAACCGCCTTCGGCCGGTTTGGCATCGTAAATCGTCACCTGGTGCCCTTTCTGAACAAGCTGGTCGGCGCAGGATAGACCGGACGGCCCGGCCCCGACAATAGCCACCTTTTTCCCTGTCGGCGCTCCAACCGGAATTTCCACTCCAAAAACCCGCCGTTCGTAGTCGCAGACAAATGCTTCCAGCGGTCCGGTCAGAATGGATTCATGGGACTTCAGGTGCGAGCAGGAGCCTTGACATAGCTGTTCTTGCGGGCACACCCTACCGCAAATTTCAGGCAAGGAGCTGGTCTGGCGATAGAGCTTTGCTGCTTCCAGAAAAGCGCCATTCTCGATCAACCACATCGCTGAAGGAATATCGTTATGCGCCGGGCAAGCCAGCATGCAAGGAGCCGGATCAGGACATTGCACACAGCGAGAAGCTTCTTCCATTGCTCGTTCAGGCGTGAGTGGGATCACTACGTCTTCAAAATCATGTAATCTTTCATCAACAGGACGGTTTTCCACCTCAAGCGATGGGACTCGAGCCCTGGCTTTTCGATCAATAGCTAAAAATTCCCCGGGAATGGACCTCATAAGTTGCCTCCTAAATCTAGAACCAAATCGAGGCGCAAGGGATCACGGGCGAGAAAAACTCCACCCCATTGACTCCCAACGTACCTGTTCTGAAACTGTCACCGTTGGTCCTTTTACGGCATGATGTAGCGCTACCAACTACCTTGATAATAGCGGATAAATATGGTGAAGTATTAGTCCCTTATGTCACTGGTTTTGATCTAGGATGTCACAACATTGCGTGACAGTTGTCACAAGCATTCCATTTTGGACCGTTATAGGATAGAATGGGAATTGTATCGGCCAAGAAAGAATCCAAACAGATGCTAGAAGGACGATCAAAAAAATCATTCTGGATGATTCGTAACTACTCACACGAGCAGCGAAGATCCCAAAAATGGTGTGTTCAGGGGTGAATACCCCCTGCACACACCATTTTTGGGGATTTACCTTCTGAAGATCAATCCAGGTAAAACATTATTTGCGGAGGAAGTGTAAGAATGAAAAAGATCATCATACTCGTGGTCGTGCTGGCCATCGCTGTGGCTGGGTATTTTGCATTACAGTATTTCTGGAACCAGCAGCGCGCGGCGTCGTTAAGCGACTTGCAAACCGTCGCCACGACCAGGGGTAACCTGACTGCTACCGTTGGGGCTACCGGAAGCGTGCGTCCCAACCAAAGTGTAACTCTTATATTTCAAACGTCTGGGACAGTTGAGTCAGTGAATGTTGAAGTTGGCTCAACGGTTCAAGCAGGTCAAATCCTGGCCACCCTGACCGAATCATCTCTGTCCCAGAACATCATCCTGGCTCGGGCAGATTTGGCAAACGCCCAAAAAGCATTACAAGACCTGCGCGAATCTCGCGTGACAATCTACCAAACCGAGCAAGCCGTTCAGAATGCTGAGAAAGCCCTGATCGAAGCAGAGCGCGGCCTGGTTCGCTTCGACGAGGAGGCTTACAAAGATGACCTGGAAGAGGCCCAGGAGGATATTATTGATGCCCGTGACCAGCTCAAGGATGCCCAAGAAGACTTTGAGCCCTACGAAGACTGGGCTGAAGATAACCAGACCCGTCGAAACTTCAAAGACAAATTAGATGAGGCGCAGAGGAAGTATGACGAAACCCTGCGGAAGCTGCGGACGCTTCAATTAGAAAAGACCTTGGCTGAAGCCGCCTACCAGCTTGCCCAGGCGCAACTGGAGGATGCCAAACGGGAGAACCAGCGCTGGGCTAATGGTCCAGACCCAGACGAAGTTACCGCGTTGGAGGCCAGGATTGCCGCCTCTGAGGCTACCCTGGCTTTGGCCCGCCTGGAAGCTCCATTCGCCGGCACCGTCACGCGGGTAGATATCAAGGCCGCTGACCAGGTTTCCCCTGGAACAACCGCCATCCGCATTGACGATCTGTCATCCCTATTGGTGGATGTGCGGGTTTCAGAAGTAGATATCAATAAGATCGCGGTTGGCCAGCCAGTTAATCTAACTTTTGATGCTATCCTGAGCACTGAATACCAAGGATTTATATCCGACGTCTCCCCGGTGGGTCAAAACATTCAGGGGATCGTTGAGTTCTCTGTGACTGTTGAATTAAGGAACTCAAATGGAGAAGTCAAGCCAGGTATGACAGCCGGGGTCAACGTGATTGTAAACCAATTGGAAAACGTGGTGCTGGTGCCCAACCGGGCTGTGCGGGTTCAAGACGGGCAGCGGATTGTGTACGTCTTGCGGAATGGATCCTTAGAGACGGTACCGATTAGCCTGGGTGCATCCTCAGATACCATGAGCCAGGTATTAGAAAGCAACCTGCAAATTGGAGATGCCATCGTGCTCAACCCGCCCTCGGTGTTCTTGAATGCCGGCGGCCCACCCGCCTTTGTGACGAGGTAGCCATGAATGATCCGGTAATTCTGGCCGAAAACCTGACCAAAGTTTATCAAATGGGCGATGTAGAGGTGCATGCTCTACGCGGGCTGTCCCTGAAGATCGGTCATGGTGAGATCGTCGCCATTATGGGGCCTTCCGGTTCCGGGAAATCTACCCTGATGAATATCATCGGCTGCCTGGACCGGCCAACCCAGGGTGAGTATTTCCTGGATGGCGAACGGGTTTCCGATTTGACGGACGACCAGTTGGCAACCATCCGCAACCGCAAAGTCGGCTTTGTCTTTCAAAGCTTCAACTTGCTGCCGCGCGCCTCTGCGCTGGCAAATGTCGAGCTGCCCATCCGCTATGCGCGCGGGAGCACAGACCGTAAAGCCAGGGCAGCTCGAGCCCTGGAGTCCGTTGGCTTAGGCGACCGGATGAACCACCGCCCGAACGAGCTATCTGGAGGGCAGCAGCAGCGTGTGGCCATTGCTCGTGCCCTGGTCAACGAACCTGCCATCATTCTGGCAGACGAACCCACCGGTAACCTGGACACAAAATCGGGTCATGAGATCATGGAGCTGCTCCTTACCCTGAACAGAGAACGTGGTACTACCCTGATCTTAGTGACCCACGATTCGGAGGTTGCCGCGCATGCCCAGCGGACCATCCAGATTCGCGATGGCGAGGTGGAGAGAGAGGCATGAACATCCTGCAACCATTCTATGAGGCCTTAGAAAGCCTCATGTCCAATAAACTACGCTCCGGCTTGACCACTTTGGGCATCGTCATCGGGGTGGGAGCTGTCATTGCGATGGTCTCGATCGGTCGTGGGGCTGAAGCGACCATCACGGACTCAATTCAGGGCATCGGCACCAACCTGCTGTTCGTCTTTAGGGGGGGTTCCTCTGATGTCCGTAACCCCCAACCAGTCACCCTGGGGGATGCTGCTGCAATTGCAGATCCCTTCTTGGCTCCTTCTGTGGAAGGCGTAGCGCCTGTGATACAGGGAAACGGTAAAATCACTTTTGGCGGAGAGAGCAAGACCACCTCTCTGGCTGGAGTCACCCCCGATTATGCACCGGTGCGGAACTATTTTGTCACCGAAGGCGAGTTTATCACGGAAGAGCATATGCTGGCCCAGGCTTCGGTGGTGATCCTGGGGCAAGATGTTGCCAGGGATCTTTTTGATCGCACAGAAGGGTTGGTGGGAGAGACGGTGCGCATCGAGGGCCAGCCCTTCCGGGTGATCGGCGTGCTGGAATCCAGGGGCGGGAGTGCATTCTCCAACGAAGACGACCAGGCGTTTGTTCCTTTGAGCACGGCCCAAACCCGGCTGCTGCGGCGGAGCACGCGTGACCGGGTCGACCTGATCCTGGTCCAGGCTGCTTCTGCCCAAGCTGTCCCCCAGGCTCAGGAGGAGGTAGCCCAAATACTGCGCCAACGCCACCGGACGGAGATCGGCGCCGATGACTTTACCATCCTCACTCAACAGACTTTCCTGGACACAGCCAGTACCATCACCAATGTGTTGACCATCTTCCTGGGAGGCATCGCCGCCATTTCACTGCTGGTCGGCGGGATCGGCATCATGAATATCATGCTCGTCTCAGTGACGGAAAGAACGCGCGAGATCGGCCTACGCAAAGCGCTAGGAGCGCATAAGTCTGATATCATGTTCCAGTTCTTAGCCGAATCTTCTGTACTGAGCTTATTCGGGGGAGTAATTGGTATTCTGCTGGGCTGGACCATCTCGGTGGTCGTCGGGCGGATTGCAGTAGCAAACAACGCCCAGATCTCACCCAATATTGGATTGGATATCATCCTACTGGCTACCCTGTTCTCTACCGCGGTCGGCCTTTTCTT
>Ga0114946_10003538_pt1 | contig 10502 bp, 7 predicted proteins | sample WalLakDeSediment_FD_88676 | JGI IMG/M metagenome (GOLD analysis project Ga0114946, IMG submission 88676) | Lake sediment microbial communities from Walker lake, Nevada to study Microbial Dark Matter (Phase II) - Walker Lake 11/02/13 Deep Sediment | ecosystem: Environmental > Aquatic > Freshwater...
AAACCTCCTGATATTAGAGTCGTAATTACCCCTTCTGTTTTCAACCCTTTGATTCCTTTAACTTTTTTGAAATAGTCATAGATTAATATATGGGGCAAATCTATATAAAAGAGAGATTGCGTAGGGATATGAGATCTGCGTGTTGAATATTTAGCTTAAGCCGGTGAAGAGAACTAAAACCGATCAGGGGTGATAATAAATGGCGGCCTTAAAGCGGATATTGAAGTGGACAGCTATAATTTTGGCAGCGCTGTTTATTCTCCTAAGCGTCCTGCCATATTTAATACCATTACAACAGCTCACTGGCAATCGCCATGAACTGGTTTATGATGATAGTGAATTCTCTTCGATAGATGGAATTGAAATGCACTTCCGCCGCTTTGCCGAAGGAAATGATAGAGGGGCCCCTGTACTATTGATCCATGGGTTAGGTGGATCTACATTCTCGTGGCGTTACACGGCCCCTGCCCTGGAACATGAAGGTTACCTGGTCATTGCTGTTGATCTGCCCGGTTTTGGTTTAAGTGAGAGGCGGGCAGGATTGGAACATTCTTCAGTAAGAAGAGCAGAACATCTTTGGGCTTTACTGGAGAAGCTCGAACCGGGAGAAAAGTGGCACCTGGTAGGGCATTCGATGGGTGGAGCTGCGGTTACAGCAATGGCTTTGCAGGAACCGGAAAAAGTAAAAAGCCTTACCCTTGCTGCAGGTGCGCTGGCCGAGTTTGAACCTTCTCTTGTTGCCTTCTTATTAAGATCCCCACCGGTAAACCGGTGGGTAAGAGTATTAGGACCCAGATTACTTTTTAGAGAAAACTGGGTGGAAAAAGCCCTGCTTTCTGCTTACGGCCGGCAACCCACTGCGGACGAAGTTAATGGTTACTACTTCCCCCTGACTTTAGAAAATACAGATGTTGTTTTTGTTGATCTAATCAATACGGCGCCGGCGCCGCTTTTAGACCGGGTCGGAGAATTGGATATTCCAGTTCTCTGTCTCTGGGGCGAGGATGATTCCTGGGTCCCTCTTGAGAAGGGGGAAAGGCTGGTTCGGTTATTTCCTCGGGCCGAGTTAGTTATTATTACGGAAGAAGGCCACTGCCCGATGGAGACATCGCCGGATCAATTTAATCCAGCCCTGCTTGATTTCTTAGAAGCTGACAAATCCAGGTAAGATTTTTTACCGGTCATATAACTTCCAACGCTCTGCCGACTTTAATAAATGCGGATACTGCTTTATCAAGATGTTCTTTTTCATGTGCGGCAGAAAGCTGGACCCTGATACGCGCTTTTCCTTTTGGAACGACAGGGTAAGCGAAACCTATCAAGTATATGCCTTCTTTTAACATCAGGTCGGCCATCTTCAGGGCCAGCGGTTCATTGTAGAGCATAACCGGTACAATAGCCGTATCGCCCGGTACAATTGTAAATCCGGCCTCAACCATTTTTTTACGGAAGTAAGCGGCATTCTCATTAACCTTTTTCTGTAGTTCAGTTGATAAAGAAAGCATCTCCAAAACTTTCAAAGTCCCGCCGACTATAGCCGGGGCCAGTGAATTGGAAAAAAGGTAGGGCCGTGATCGTTGGCGCAGCATTTCGATCAATTCTTTACGGCCCGAGGTACAACCGCCCATCGCTCCACCAAGCGCTTTGCCAAAAGTGGTGGTGATTAAATCTATTTTTCCTTCCAGGCCGAAATGTTCAAAGGTACCCCGCCCGGTTTTACCTATATACCCGGTAGCGTGGCTGTCATCGACCATGACCAGAGCGTCGTATTGTTCGGCAAGACTACATATTTCCGGCAGTTTTGCTATATCCCCGTCCATTGAAAATACGCCGTCAGTGGCGATTATCCGGTATTTTGACGATTTGGCCTGCTGCAGGCAGTCCTCCAGTTCACTCATGTCGGAATGGCGATAACGAAAACGTGCTGCTTTGCAGAGTCTGACGCCGTCAATTATGGAGGCATGGTTAAGTTCATCGGATATAATTGCGCTTTCTGCACCGAACAGGGGTTCGAAAATTCCGCCGTTAGCATCGAAACAGGCGGCGTATAGGATAGTGTCTTCTGTATGCAAAAACCTGGAGACTTTTTCCTCCAGTTCCTTGTGAATCTTTTGTGTGCCGCAGATGAAGCGGACTGATGAGAGTCCATAGCCCCACTGTTCCATTGTTTCCTGTGCCGCTTCGATTACTGCAGGGTGGTTCGATAAACCAAGGTAATTGTTGGCACAGAAGTTCAAGACTTCTTCGCCGGTGGATACTTTTATATCGGCCGACTGGGGGGTGACAATAATACGCTCCCGCTTAAAAAGACCCTGTTCCTGCAGTTCGGAAAATTGGCCCTGAAGTTCCTTGATAATTTGCCTGGACATGTACACTGCCTCCGTTTTATTAGTAGTCAGAAAAATCTCCCTCTGGATAATTCAATTCTATTTCTATATGTTTTTTATATGACATCAAGCTTGTTGACAGCGTGCCGGTTATAAATGCGGCGCCCGTGCAATAGTTAAGGCACGAAGCCGGCAGAAAAGCTGCTCTAAGGTTGTTTCCAGGCTGAGGAGATAAAGTGAATTCAACTATTCAAGTTTGGCACTTAGTGCCTTGATCATATCTTCGGTCATTGTTGCCAGGCCGTACTGTGGGTTCCAGCCCCATTCGGCACGGGCTGCAGAATCGTCGAGCGAATTGGGCCAACTGTCGGCAATTGCCTGCCTGACCGGATCGATATCGTAATCGATTGTAAAACCGGGGATATGTTTTTTGATTTCATCAGATAATTCCCGTGGTGTAACCGTTATTGCTGAAACATTAAAGGCATTGCGGTGTCGAAGCTTACCGGGATCTGCTTCCATCAATTTAACAGCACCTTCTAAAACATCGGGCATGTAGATCATATCGATTGAACTGTTTTCTGCCAGGAAACAGGTATATTTGCCGTGCCGGATGGCGTCGTAGAAAATGTGAACAGCATAATCGGTTGTGCCGCCACCAGGCAGGGCAGCGCTGGAAATAACCCCCGGGTATCTCAACCCGCGGATATCCATGCCGTATTTTTTGTGGTAATAATCGCAGAGCAGTTCACCTGATATCTTAGAGATGCCGTAAATACTTGTGGGCCTTGTAACAGTATCCTGGGGAGTTTTATCTTTAGGAGAATCCGGTCCGAAGACGGCGATTGAACTGGGGAAGAAAATGGAACAATTATAAGCTCTTGCTGCTTCAAGGATGTTGATCAAGCCGTTCATGTTTACTTCCCAGAGTGACTGGGGGTTATCTTCACCAGTTGCTGATAGCAGGGAAGCCAGGTGGTAAATAGAGTTTACCCTGTGTCCTTTGATTACCGCAGCAATACTATCGCGGCCGGTAATATCAAGCAGTTCAAAAGGTCCGGTTTCAACTATATTTTCAGAGCCGTCCTTTATTCTCCTGGCAGAAGCGATGACTTTGTTTGTACCGTATTTTTCTCGCAGAAAGGGTACAAGTTCAGTCCCAATCTGACCGAGAGCGCCGGTTACCAGAATTTTTGTCACAATCATTGTTCCCTCCTTTATTTAGCTGGCGACGATCTTTTACAGGTAATTAAAAAACCAAAACAAACCCTTTATGCAATAATTCGCTTTACTTAACGCTATATCCTTCACAATTTGTAACACCGGTTTGGTATAATAAAAAACAGATCCCGGGCAGGCAGATTCTTTTTATCCATAGAATAATACAGATGCAGTTGTCAGATGATTGAGGTGCGGTATCGGAATAACCCTGAAAAGTGGTGAAGCTTAAAATGGATTTACAAAAACTGTTAGCAGAGAAAAAGGTTTTTATATTTGACGGAGCGATAGGGACTGAATTGGCCAGGCGGGGTTTGGAGACAAGCGGCACTATCAACCTTACAAATCCCGGTTATGTTGCAGAATTTCACCGTGCATACGCAATGGCGGGCGTTGATGCTTTAACTACAAACACATTTACCATGAACAGGATCAGCATCGAATCGAAGGGTTTGAATGCCGATTTAAGGGAACACAATTTAAGTGCAACCAGGCTGGCAAAGGAAGCGGCAGATGGAAACCAATATGTTTTTGGAGATATCGGCCCTACGGGAAAGCTTTTAAAACCATATGGAACTTACAGCGAAGAGCAGTTTTACGAAAATTTCAAAGAACAGGCCCTGGTCCTGGTTGAGGGCGGAGTTGACGGACTGCTGATAGAAACTATGACCGACCTGCGCGAGGCGGCCTGTGCTTTAAAAGCGGCCAGGGAGGTAACAGATTTGCCGATTATTGTGACCTTTTCTTTTGCCTTAACTGACAAAGGCGGGCGCACCATTATGGGCAGTACGGTAGCGGAGATTGCCGGCGTCATTGAAAAAGCCGGTGCTGATGCTGTTGGAGCTAACTGTGGGGAACTCTCGCCGGAAGAGATGGCAGAGATCGCAGCACTATACAAAAAGCATTCATCACTGCCTATTCTTATCCAGCCTAATGCCGGGAAACCCGAGCTGGTTGGTGAACAGACAGTTTACAATATGACCCCGGAAGATTTTGCCGAAGGCGTAATGAAATGTATTGATAGCGGAGCTAATCTTGTTGGCGGTTGTTGTGGTACGACCCTTGAGCACCTTAAGGCCGTGGTCTCAAAGGCCAGGCCGGAAAGATAATGTAAAAAGCAGGGCAATCGCCAGCAGGCGCGAACTAACGAGACCATAATTTCTTGGGTCGGGACTGTTTTTTAGTCCGGAGAATTTCTAAATGGCCGGTGAAGAGATGCGAACAATTAAAACAACCTGCCCCCTTGACTGCTGGGATCAATGCGCGCTCCTGGTTCAGGAAGACCAGGGGAAGATAATATCTATCGGTCCTGACTCTGCTCAACCGGTTACCGCAAACACCATATGCAATAAGGGAAAACTCCATCTGGAACGCCTTAATCACCCCGATCGCCTGCGTTACCCAATGCTCAAAAAAGGAAGTAATTTTAAAAGGATCGGCTGGGAGGAAGCCCTGCAGGTGATGGCCGAAAAGATCAGAACAGCTCTCGATAATTACGGCCCCTTATCCCTGCTGCACTTTTACGACGGCGGGTATACGGGGATTCTGAAAAATTTAGAATCACGTTTTTTCAGCGCCCTGGGCGGCTGCACGGCTCACAAAGGTAGCCTTTGCTGGGGGGCGGGACTGGCCGCACAAAAGTATGATTTTGGAGGGGCTTTGAGCCATTCACATGAAGACCTAATCAATTCACGCCTCATCTTGATCTGGGGCCGCAACCCGGCAGATACGTCAATTCATTTTTTGCCTTTTATCCAAAGAGCGCGTAAAAACGGGGCCAGGGTGATACTGATTGACCCGATTCGGACAGCGACAACAGCTGTTTCAGACCAGCATATTAGGGTTAAACCGGGCAGTGATGGTGCACTGGCCCTGGGATTAGCCCGAATAATAATCGATAATGGTTTGGCTGATTATAGGTTTATTGAAAACTACTGCAGCGGCTTTGACCGGTTTGATGAAATGATTGCGGATTATACCCTGGAGCGTGTAGCAAAAATTACCGGCCTGGAGGCCGAAATGATCGAAAAGCTGGCCGTTGGCTATGCCGAAGCCAAACCGGCTGCTGTTTTAGCCGGAATCGGCCTGCAGCGACACAGCAATGGTGGTAATACAGTACGGGCAATCGATGCCCTGGCAGCGCTTAGTGGTTATATCGGCATCCCTGGCGGAGGAGTAAGCTATGCTAATTTCCGAGCCAGCCGTTATATTGACCACGCCTTCCTCAGTGGGAGCGATCTTAAACCGGAGCGTCGTTACTATGCCAAACCACAGCTTGCCGATGCGCTGGCCAGGCTTGATGATCCGCCGATTGCTTTTCTTTACATCAGCCGGGCCAATCCCCTCGTGCAGGTTGGTAACAGCAGTGTCCTGCGTCGTGTGATTTCAGAAGGACCCTTCACAGTAACTGCCGATCATTTTATGACCGACACTGCTGCTGCTTCCGATCTGGTTCTGCCCTCTACCAGCTTTCTCGAGGAGGTAGATCTCTATTATAATTCAATGAGTCACCAGTATATTGGTTACGGTTCTCAAGTTACGGTACCGCTGAGCGAATGCCGCCCTGAATATGATTTTTTGAAAGAGCTCTCCGTTATGCTTGGAATAGAGAATTTCCCCGCACCGGTTCCCGCTGAACTTCTGGCCAGGGCAATCAGGCCTCTGACAGAGGCTACAGGTATTACCCTGGGAGAAATCAAAAATAATACGCCACTTATGCTGCCGGGAGGCAATGAAACTCCCTGGGATGAAGGCGTCTTTAGAACTCCTGATCGCAAGTTTAATTTCTATTCTGCCGAGGCAGAAAATGACGGCGGCGACGGGCTGCCGCTATACCGGAAACCAAAAGAGCTGGGCAATGATTCACTGCATGAGAAAGGTTTTATTTACTGGTTTGTTACACCTCATTCGCGTGACTCGATCCATTCTACGCATCGCCTTCCCGGCAAACCGGCAGTCCCGAAAGCCTATCTTCACCCGCTTACAGCGCGAAGAGAAGGAGTGAAAGGTGGAGAGCAGGTGCAAATATCTTCTTTAAGGGGCACTATTAGAACCGAAGCGGTGATCAGCGAGATGGTCTCTCCTGACACGGTTATGGTTTACCAGGGCTGGTGGCATTCATCAGGAGCGGCGGTAAACAATCTGACTCCAGATCGCCTGACCGATATTGGCTGCCAGGCGGCTTATTATGACTGCCTTTGCCATATTGAAAAGGTAAAAAACCTGTAGGAGGGATTCATTCACAAGGCCTGTTAAATGACAGTTTACTGCATTAAATAGTATTTTCCCATGGATATTATTTATGATAATATTATAAATGGGGGAATAATCGTGCAAGTCATTATAAGCGGCCCATCCATGCTGCTTTTTTGTGCAACGATTTCATCCTGATAGGATAGAAAGGTTTGTTGACCCTGTATTTTATAATTGTTGGCATACTGTTTATAACATTTATATGGTTTATTTATCGTGTTCAGTTGAAAAGCCGGATTCGGCCGCAAAAATACCACGCGGAATTTTCAGGTGCACCGCACTATGTTGCCGGAAGTACAAGCGGGTCTCCCTTAAGTGAACTGGGCAGTCACTGTGGGTTTAAAGCTGTCCTGGGGAAAAAGGCGGCTGCCCGCAGTGCCTTTTTTGCCACGGTTACTTCATTTGGCGCCGGTCGCATATTTGATTTTGCTGCCAACCTCTATGCTGAAGACGGAAATACCTATTTCCGGTTTACGGAATCGAGAAAAGTAAGTCTTCATCCGTACTGTATTGAAGAGTATGCCCACGACCGCAAATTTTCTATGCATAGCAGGCTGTTTTTTCTCCAAACCAACCTGGCAGTACTTGAAACCGAGTGGGAGGCGTTGGAAAAACCGGAAAAAGTGAGGCCGGGCTGTGTGCTCTTGAAAATAAGTGGCCGTGATTTAGAGAATCCCTACCCCCATATTAAAGGATTCACTTTTTTCAAGGAAGCAAACGGCGGGCTTCAGATGTCAAATTATTTTCGCTATCCGGGAGAGAAATTTTATGCTTATTTACTTCCTTCCTGCGGCGGTAGCGCGGGGAAAAGAGAGCTGCGTGGACCGTGGATGGAGTTAAGGCCGGGAGAAAAAGCAAGCTGGTCAGTGATTATTTCATTTTCGGCGGATAATGCGGAAAAAACCATACCGCGGGCAGAACGTGCTCTTCGCAACCTGGATAGGCTTAAAGCAGGCGCGATCAAGCGGTGGAATAACTTTGAAAGTCGCCTGCCCAGCCCCTATGATACAATGAGCGTGTCGTCTAAATCAGTTTTAAACCTGGCGGCCTGGGCCCTGCAAAACAGCCTTTATTACCCGCGGGGCAAGATGCAGTACTGGGGGTCAGTCCCTTCTAAAGTTTATTTCCCTTTTTTCTGGGGTTGGGATACCCCACAGCATGTGCTGGGCATCAGTGAATGGAATCCGAAAAAAGCAGGCGATATTTTACTGACCCAGCTGCAGGGGAATTATTATGCTCCCCTTAAAGCCCGTTTCAGGTTGAAGATAAAAGGGATCTCCATAATTTCCGGGGCCCAGAGAAACCTAATTCCGAGCAAACTGAATGATTCCCTGCGCGGGGTGCTTGACTTTTATTCACAGCCGCCCCTGCAATCGTGGGCCGCTGTGCGAGTTTACGAGCAATTACGAACGTCGGAAGAAAAGGCTTATTTTCTGCATCAGGCACTCTTTCCACTGCAGGAAAACCTGAAGTGGTGGGAAGAAAGCAGATGCCTGAGTAACGGGTTTTACTCTTACATAAATGGTTTGGAGTCGGGCCTTGATGACAGTCCCCGTTTTTATCCACCGAGTTTTTTGCCCAGCTTTATCATCGGTCTGTTCCCCCGCTTTTTCAGCGCTGTTGATTTGAATTGCTGGCTTTTCCAGACATATTTAAATTTAGCTTACCTGAGCAGTGAAGCTGCTCTCGAAGAAGATGCCGCAAAATACCTGGTCAATGGCCGTGCCCTGAAAGAAAGGATCGATGAAGAGCTGTGGTCTTCCAAGCACGAAGCCTGGCTGGACAGGCGCAATGGAAAATTTATCGAGGTTATCACTCCGACGATCTGGTGGCCGGCTTTTGTCGGTGCAAGCTCAAATATGGGGAAAATACGCTCAGTTATTGAAAAATATTTATTGAATCCCGATAAATTTTGGGGCCAATACGGCATCCCAAGTGTGGCTTTCGACGATGCCTCGTACAATGCAAAAAAGGATGGTTATTACTGGCGGGGGCAGATCTGGATGATCAATAACTATGCCGCCCTGGAAGTGCTTTACCGTCACGGTTACTTTAAGGAAGCCGCTGAATTGCATCAAAAGATTATAGAAAAATTATACTCTTCTGAAGGCTTATATGAAACATACAATGCCCGTACTGGTGCAGTAGGTTGGAGTTCGCGCGGACCAGGGGATCCTGCCGTTATGCAGTTCGGAATGTCGTCGGGCTGGGCGACTCAGATTGTTTTCTACCGCTACCAGCATTTTTGCTATATATTCCCTGATACAGAGCAACTCAGCGGGCATATCCAATGGGCCGCAACATTTGACCAGGTGCCTGTTCTGTCACCTCCGAGTGTAGAGCTTGCTCCCCGGGAAGCGGTTTTGCAGATCCTTGCCCCTGGAGGACATAAATACAATGTGCCAAGACTGTCTCTGCAGAGCGGTGATGGGAAACCCCTGCTTGAATCTAAACTACTTTTACTTAAATGCGAAGATAGCTGTGATTTCACCGGCCGGGGTGATATGATTACCTTTACCTGGAAGGGTGAAAGCTTTCAAATCATACCGGGCAGGAATTACCGGTTAAAGCCGTTTGCTTCATCGGATAAGTTAAGTTCCGCCTGAAAAATTAAACGGATAAAGTATAATAGTTCAGAGCATTTTTATAGGAGGCTTTAAATTGTTCATAGGATTGTTGGTTCGCGGTTTGATAATAATGATTTTCATTTCCGGTTCGGTCGTTATCAGCTATTATATCACTCGCGCAACTGCTTATATTATTCCTTATACGCAGATAAGTGATATTCTGCTTTGGTCCGGAACGGTTATCCTTTCCGCAATACTGCTGATGGGTGTAGCCTACTATTATGTTTATCATGGTTTTGGCTCCCAGGCCGATATAATTCGCCGCAAACCATCTACCGGCAAGAAAGTGGTTTTAACTTTTGATGACGGGCCGAGCGAGGCTTACACGCCACAGATCCTTAAAATATTGGCTGAAAAGAAAGCGAAGGCTACCTTTTTCCTGGTAGGTAAACATGTGGAGAGTTATCCTGAAGTAACCAGGCAAATCGTAGATGAGGGACATGAAGTAGGCAATCATACTTACGGGCATATTACAGTACCGAATTCTGCTCCACCCCAGTTAACGGCCCAGATTGTTCGAACTAACTTGCTTATATTACAGCATGCCGGTGTTTATCCCCAATACTTAAGACCGCCCAGGGGGTTGTATGATATGCGTATGCGGCGCATTGCCAAGCTTTTAGGGCAAGTGCTGGTTCTCTGGAGTCTTTCATCACAGGACTGGCATCCCCGGGCAACCACAGCCGGAGTGATCAGGCGCGTAGTTGACAGGACCTCCGCAGGAGATATTATTCTCTTTCATGACAGCGGTTCTCTGTTAAGCAGTGAGGGTTCCAGCCGTCGGCCAACTGTCGAAGCGCTTGGGCCGATTATAGACGGATTAAGAGAAAAGGGCTTTGATATAGTGACCATGGAAGAATTCATTGCCCTGCCTGCCGCAGGGGGTTGAGATTTTACCCGATTCTTATATTTTTTCCGGTGGTTCATATTCAACGCCAAAAGTATCTATAGATATGTTTTTGATTTTTTGTTCTTCTAATGGTTTGTCATGATGATTTCTTGGCACGGAAACAATTTTGTCCACCTCACCCATTCCTTCGATAACCTTTCCAAAGGCGGCATACTGCCCGTTTAAGTG
>Ga0114946_10003539_pt1 | contig 10498 bp, 6 predicted proteins | sample WalLakDeSediment_FD_88676 | JGI IMG/M metagenome (GOLD analysis project Ga0114946, IMG submission 88676) | Lake sediment microbial communities from Walker lake, Nevada to study Microbial Dark Matter (Phase II) - Walker Lake 11/02/13 Deep Sediment | ecosystem: Environmental > Aquatic > Freshwater...
GATTTCCGCCATCCCATTCTTTCAGGTTAACGTAGCTCTGTCCGTGTCGAATCATGTAAAGTTGCATTGTTTTTTATCTCACGCTTGGGTTGAATCGTATGGTTACTTGGTGTGGATCATTTCACGCTGCCGGCCGCGTTCCGCACGCTACAAGAGACGGCCTTTGACGAGCAGGTGACGCTCGCTGATGGCGGAGACGCTGAAAGGCAGCCCGGCGGCGCGCAGTTGGGCGGCGACTTCGGCGACGGTGAAGGCAGCGCATAAAGAGTTAAAGAAATCAGCCTTGAGGATGGAGTCTGCGTTGGGCGTGACGGTCTCGACGATGGCGCGCGCCTGCGCCGGCGTGGCGGGGCGGAAGAGGTCCATGACGTAGACGGCCGTTCCCGCACGCCCCAGCCGCCGCAATTCAGACCACAATGTCTGCGGGTCGGCCAGGTGGTGCAGCAGGTCCTTGGACAGAATAGCGTCGAAGGGAGCGTCCGGGAGCGCCAGACCGGGGATACGGCCGTGCGCCAGCCGGATCCGGCCCCCCAGCCCGGCGGCTTCTACGGTTTGCTGCGCGAGCCGGATCATGTTGATTGCTCCGTCAACGGCCGTGATGCGCGTCGTGGGGCGCGCCCGCGCCAGGCGCACGTCCACGTCGCCCGGCCCGCAGCCGATATCGAGCAGATGCGCCAGTGGCTCGGGAAAATCGACGCCGAACTGATCGACAAACCATTGGTTTGAGGTTGAGAAGTCGGCCTGGGCATAGGCCAGCGCCTGCTCCGCGTCGTCCATGATTTCCGGTTCAAGAATTCGCTGCATGCTATTTTCCAAATTTCGGGGCTGTGGCCGGTCTCCTGACCGAGCCACCGGCGTTTTCCAAAGTTTAGACGCCGTAAATAGCTGAATTGTACCAAAGGCTGGGGCGCTTTAAAAACGGTTGGGTCTCTAGGAAGGAGGTGAACGGCCGTATTCACCCACCGCAAACTGTGTTACGATACGGGGCATAGTAACAATGACCGCAGAGGAAAAATATGCCGACAGCCGAACACAAACGTTTGAACGATTCTGAAGAGCGCCGCGCCGACTGGAAAAATTGGGGCCCCTACGTGAGCGACCGCGCCTGGGGCACCGTGCGCGAGGATTACAGCCCCACGGGCGAGGCGTGGGACTATTTTCCCCACGACCACGCCCGCAGCCGCGCCTATCGCTGGAACGAGGACGGCATCGGCGGGGTCTGCAACCGTTACCAAAACGTCTGCCTGGCCGTCGCCCTCTGGAACGAGCAGGACCCCATCCTCAAGGAGCGCTTCTTCGGTCTGGCGGGCAGCGAGGGCAACCACGGCGAGGATCTGAAAGAGTATTACTTCTACCTTGACAACACGCCGACCCACAGCACCATGCGGATGCTCTACAAATATCCGCAGGTCGCCTACCCCTACGCGGAGCTGGCGGCCGAAAACCGGCGGCGCAGCAAGCAAGCGCCCGAATATGAGCTGATTGACTCGCTATCCGCGGCCTTCACCGCCAACCGCTACTTTGACATTTTCATTGAGTATGCCAAGGCGGACGAAGAGGATATTTTGTGCCGCATCACGGCCGTTAACCGTGGCCCCGATCCGGCGCCGATCCACATTTTGCCCCACATCTGGTTTCGCAATGACTGGGCCTGGGGCTACGGCCGTTCCCGCCCCGAACTCCAGGCTATCGACGATCAAACCATCCGCGTCACGCACCGCCACCTGGGCGAGCGCTGGTACTACGTCGATGCCGGCCAGGCGGACGCGCCGCTGCTCTTCACCGAAAACGACACCAACAGCGCGCGCCTCTTTGGCGCTGGCGATCCGGAGGCTTACGTCAAGGACGGCATAAACGACGCCGTGGTCGCGGGGCAGACGCAGCGCGTGAACCCGGCGCGCGTCGGGACCAAAGCCGCCGCCCACTTCCAGGCCGTGGTGGCGCCCGGCGCGGCCTTCAGCGTGCGCGTACGCTTCGCGCCCCGGCCGCAGCCGGAACCGTTTGCTGACTTTGACGCCCTTTTTACGCAGCGCCGGCAGGAAGCGGACGACTTTTACGCCGTGGTGCAGCATCCTGCTCTGGACGCCGACGCGCGGCGCGTGCAGCGCCAGGCCTTCGCCGGGCTGCTATGGAGCAAGCAGTTTTACCATTACGCCGTGGATCTGTGGCTCCAGGGCGACCCGGCCATGCCCAAACCGCCGCCGCAGCGCAAACACGGCCGTAACGCCGGCTGGACCCACCTCTACAACCTGGACGTTATCTCCATGCCCGACAAGTGGGAGTATCCCTGGTACGCCGCCTGGGATCTGGCCTTCCACACCCTGCCGCTGGCCCTGGTCGATCCCGAATGGGCCAAGCGCCAGCTTATCCTCATGCTGCGCGAATGGTACATGCATCCCAACGGCCAGATTCCGGCTTATGAATGGCATCTGGACGACGTGAACCCGCCCGTGCACGCCTGGGCCTGCTGGCGCGTTTACAAAATCACGCGCAATGTGACCGGGCACGCCGACCTTGAATTCCTGGAGCGCGCCTTCCACAAGCTGCTGCTCAACTTCACCTGGTGGATCAATCGCAAGGATCGCGACGGCAACAACGTATTCCAGGGCGGCTTTCTAGGGTTGGACAACATTGGCGTCTTTGACCGCAGCCGGCCCCTCCCGTTTGACGGCCACCTGGATCAGGCCGACGGCACGGCGTGGATGGGCATGTACTGCCTCAATATGTTGGCCATGGCGCTGGAGCTGGCGCGCCACAAACCAGCCTACGAAGACGTGGCCACCAAGTTTTTTGAGCACTTCATTTACATCGCCGACGCGCTTAATCGTACTTGTGGCCATGCCGGCCTGTGGGACGACGCCGATGGTTTTTACTACGATATGATCCACACTTCACGCGGCGATTACATCCCGCTGCGAATTCGTTCGCTGGTAGGGCTGATTCCCCTCTTTGGCGTGGAGACGATTGAACCGGAGACGTTACAGCGGCTGCCCAACTTCCGGCGCCGTATGCAGTGGTTCATCAAATACCGGCCGCAGCTTATGGCCAATATCGCATCGCTGGAGGCGCGCGGGGTCAACGGCCGTCTCCTGCTAGCGCTCGTTGATGAGACACGGTTGCGGCGCGTGCTCGCGCGCGTGCTGGATCCGGCGCAGTTCCTCTCCGACTATGGGCTGCGCTCGCTCTCGAAGGAACATGCGCAACGGCCGTTTACCTTCAATCTCAACGGCCAGACCCACTCCGTCAGCTACCAGCCCGCCGAGTCGGACACCCACCTCTTCGGCGGCAACTCCAACTGGCGCGGCCCTATCTGGTTCCCGGTCAACTTCCTGATGATCGAGTCGCTGCAAAAATACCACCATTACTACGGCGACCGCTTGCAGGTGGAGTTGCCTACCGGTTCAGGACAAATGCACAGCCTGTGGCAGGCGGCGCGCGATCTGTCCCGGCGCTTGTGCGGGATTTTTGAGCGGGATGAGGCGGGGCAACGGCCGTTTTACGGCGGCGTCGACTATTTCCAGACCGATCCCCACTGGCGTGACTACATCCTCTTTTACGAATATTTTCACGGCGACAACGGGGCCGGCATCGGCGCGAGTCACCAGACCGGCTGGACGGCCCTGGTCGCCAAGCTAATCCAACAAATTGGCGGAGAAACCGATGACGACCATTCCTCCCACTAAAACAAACCCGGCGCGCGCGTCTGTGCGCCACAGCCGCTTCATCATTGACGTGGCGCTGGAGATGCGGCGCAAAGGCATGCTGCAATTTTTTACCGATACGTGGCGCGAACATGGCGACCTGGCTCACCTGCAAATCGGGCCGGGCCACCTCTTCCTGGTCACCCACCCGGAGCACGTGCGCCACGTCTCCGTCACCAACCGCAAAAACTACGACAAGCTGCGCAGCTACGACGCCGTGCGCGAGCTGCTTTTGGGCGATGGCCTCGTCGCCAGCCGCGGCGAGCTGTGGCGCCGGCAGCGGCGGCTGATGGCGCCCTTCTTTACGCCGCGCGGCATTGAGCCCTACTATCCGATTATCGTCGGCGACGGCCGTCAGATGGTCGCGCGCTGGGAGGGGCTGGCCGACCGCGCCGAGCTAATCGACATGCTGGACGAGATGATGATCGTCACCGCCGCCATCATTTTGCGCACGATGTTCAGCATGCAGTCCGACGTCGAAATTGGGGAAATCAAAGACGCGGTCGAAACGATGATTCAATTTGTGGCCACGCGCCAGATGAACCCGATCGCCCTGCCGCTCTGGGCCCCCACGCGTAAAAATCAGGCCTACCACGCCGCCCGCGCGCGCGTCCATGCCTTCATCGACGGCATCATTGCCCAGAGGCGCGCGTTACCGGAAAGCGAATGGCCCGAGGACCTGCTCAGCAAGCTGATGCTGGCGCGTGACGAGGAGACGGGCGCGGCCATGCCGGATGCGCTCATCCGCGACGAGTCAATCACGATCTTCTTTGCCGGCCACGAGACCACCGCGCGTACGCTGGCTTTCTTGTGGGTGGCCCTGGATCAAAACCCGCAGGTCGCCGCGCGCCTGCACGCCGAATTGGACCGCGTCCTGCCGGAGACCGATGCGCCCAGGATTGAAGATTTGCGGCGCCTGCCCTACACCCTGCAGGTCATCAAGGAGACGCTGCGGCTCTACCCGCCCGCGCCCATCTACGTGCGCGATGCCGTCGCCGACGACGAAATCGACGGCGTGCACGTGCCTGCCGGCGCGCAAATGATGCTCTTCCCCATTTTGACGCATCGCCACCCGGACTTTTGGGATGCGCCTGAACAATTCGACCCGCAGCGCTGGCTGCCGGAGCGGGAAGCGGCGCGCCACCCGTACGCCTACCACCCCTTTGCGGCCGGTCAGCGCATTTGCATCGGCAATAACTTCTCGCTCTTTGAGTCCCACATTTTGACGGCCATGCTGGCGCGCCGCTTTGCGCCGCGCCTGGCGCCGGGGCACAAAATCAAGCTGGAATTCGCCGGCACGCTGGCGGCGGAAAATGGCCTGCCGATGGTGATTCACCGGCGTTAAAAAGAGGCGCATCCCATCCAGGCGGGATGGCGCCTCTGAAATAGGCTACAGTTCTTGCAGCTCCTTTTTGCCCCACTTGCGAATAGAAGCGGCGTTATCTTGCTGCGTGCGCTTCAGATACTCGTCGCCAAAGAACTGCGTGGAGAGGCGGTAGAACGTTTTACGCGTCTGGACGTTGGGGATTTCCAGCGCTTTCTCGATCATGCGGCGAATTTCAGCCTGCGGCAACTGGTCGCTAAACTCGGCAATGGCGTCGGCGACGCCCGTGTTGGTAGCTTCGCTGCCATAGTTCCGATCGTGGTCCAGCAGCAGCGTGCAGACACCCAGCGGCTCTTCGCCCAGGCGGATCAAGGCGCGCACGGCCAGACGTCTGAGCCAATTTGGCATGTCGATGAACTTCATCACTGGATCGAATGCCATGGTAGAGAAGCTCAGCAGCTGCGCGAGCGGGTCGGCCTGAGCCAATAATTTCATGCTGTCCAGAATTTGTTGACTCTGAATTGGCGTGGCGCCCAATTCCTCTAGCGCCGCTTTAGCTGCCTCAACGTCGTTGGTAAATTGTGCTTCTGCCAGGCGCCAGACAGCCGGCGGCGCGCCGGCCCGTTCTCTGGTGAGCCAGGCCCAGCACAAATCCCGCTTGGAGCCGTCCGCCAGGTCGGGATGCGCCAGCCAATGGTCGACGATTGGCTTATCGCGCTTCACGTAGGGGCTGAGCTGGCTGGAAAAGAGCCATAGCCACCACAGCTTTTCTTCTGGCGGCATCTCGTCGTGGGCGATAACCCAGTCGGAGAGCTGGATGATCTCCCCCTTTTGCCAGTCATCAGACCACCCACGTTCTAGCTGGGTGATTTGCAGCGCGCCGCGAAACGCATCCAGCGGCAGGATGTTGTGCGCGGCTGCCCAGCTCGTGATGCTCACCAGGCCATGGGGAATGCCGTTCTCACGATCAGGCTGGATTTGTTGAAGCGTGTAATTGCCGATCTTGACCTTGGTGGGATCGCTGATCTGGGGGCTGCGAATGACTTCCACGGCCCCATAGCCAAAGATGTAAGGTTCGCCCATGCGCTCTGGGATAAGTCCCTCCGGCTGTTTGCCATATTTGTGGTAGCCGTATAGCTCGCGGTAGTAAGTTTCCAGCCCCTTGCCGAACGCGGTGAGGATGCGTTCTTGCTCGTCTAGGTCCTCAATCTGATGTTCGGCGAAAAAATTATCCAGGTCGAATGGTTCAAATTCCTCCTCCTCCCAATCCTCGTCGTCGAAATCGTCGGGAAGAGTGCTGTCCAAGAAGGCTTCGACCACGTTTTCAAAGTCATTTTTGTATTCCCGGCCGTAACGGGCGTAGATGGTTTGCAGGGCGTTATCAACGTCAGCAGGCGTATCGCGCGCCTGGGCCGGCGCGATCTCATGGTCCAGAAGCACCATGACATCCAGCTCCAGGCCTTCTTCGAGGCAGGCGTTGATTAGTTCATCCTCCATGGCCAGCAGCGTGATGCTGTCCCACCCGATTTCTAGCTGGTTGGGATGTTCAGGGTTTATGGCGATGATACGGCCGTGCCATCCCCCCATCTCAATATCAAAGTCCGGGTCCTTCACCCCCGGCTTGACGACGATGCTGTCACCAATCTTAAATTTTTCCATCGCCTACCTCCTCCTGTGTAAATCGGGCATCCTTGCCCGATGAACGCCCGGACAGGGATGTCCGGGCTACGATTTACATTCATTCGCTGGTGCGCCGCGGCGCGTGTTGTTTCCTCAAAATGTAACCGTTCAGATGCCAGGCGCTTTTCACCAGAGATGGTTGAGCAAAACTTATCCGTTTTAAGGCGCCTGGGTATCTTCTCAAAAACTTGGGGTAGCTCGGGCCGGTCTCCGACCGTGCCCGCCGGTGGCTCGGTCGGAGACCGGCCACAGCCCCGCAATATTGAGAAGATACGCGCCTGGCATCTCCTGGGATTAAATCATGCTTTTGGAGTGCTAGCGGAGCAGGTATTCCAATTCTTTCAAGCGCTCGCGAAAGCGTTTTTCACCGTGGGCGGGTATCACCAGCGTGCGCGCGTCAACCTGGCGAGAGAATTTGCCCAGCACCGGGTCCGCCAGCGCCATGGTGACCAGTTCCGGACGCCTGACGTTGATGATGAGCGCCTTGGCGCCGCGCGTGAACTCCCTGGCGTTGTCGGCTAACTGCTGGATGCGCGTCGCCACGGCCGTATCCACCGGCTCACCCCCTTGCAGCTCCGCCAGAAAGGCCAGCATCTCTTCCGGCTGCTGGCCGATTGCCAGGGCGTCGAGGATGCGCTGGTTGTCCAGTTGGTAGCGCGTAGGGCTTAACGGCGCGGCCAGTTGCTCCAGTTGCAGACGCACGTTAGGCAGCAGCCGGTCCGGTTCTGGCGCCGTCATGGCCCCGTCGGCGTCGATGCGACAAAGGACCGTTTCAGATAGCGGCGCGGCTTCAAACGTGTCCGCCTGGCCTAGCAGGAAAGCGCCGAGCCGGTTGATGCGAAAGTAGAGCAGCCCATCGTAGCGGCTGATCGTCATGGGCGGGGCGTAGTTGACGACTTGCACGGCCGCCAGCTCCTCCGGTACAAACAACAGGTCGAGCGCCCCCAGCGCGCCCAAATATTCCCACAGCACGGCCTTCACGTAAGGAATTTTGACGTACTCCCAATAGGTTGGTTCATTGATGCTGTAGAAGTTGAGGTATTCGGCTTTGAGATTGGAGATGCCCGGCTTTTCGAGGTTAAAATCAAAATGCCAGATTTGCAGCGCGCGGCAAAATTCCTTGACCTCGATCCAGACGTCGGTGGGGCACCAGGAAAGCGCTTCGATAATGGCCGCGCGCCGGGGGGCGGGCGGGGTACGTTGGGTAGCGGCGGCGCGCAGCCGCTTAAGGCCGTCAAGGCGCAGCAGCTCGTCAAAGAGATTCGATTGCGCCCAGGTTTCAAAAGCCCCCAGCAGCAGCTCCGGATCGCGGCGGCGCAGGTATTCCCGCCCGGCCGGGGTAAGCATGCCGGCCTCGGTGCGCAGGCCGCTCGCGCGGGCGAAGATGTCCAGGCCATTCGGCCGTATCAGGTCGTTGACGCGCCATTTGTCCGGCGGCGGGACAAAGTCGCCATCAAGCAGATTTGCCAACAGCTTACGCGCGCCGCCGCCGGTGAGGCGATTGGACGTGACGCTGAAGGAGAGTTCGCCGTTTTCTACCAGGCGCAAGTAGACCGGTAAATCGTTGAGGCCGGCCTGCTCGGTGAGCTTGACGATTGGCTCTAGCCGGCGCTTCTCAAGCAGCACGCTGTCCGGCGGCGTGGGCAGGCCCGTCAGCCGGAAGGGGTCTACCGGGGGTACGATGCTTGCCAACAGCGGCAGCATGTCGTCGGGAATGTGGTTTTCCCAGATGAAGAGGTCGAAGAGGACCTTGTCGTGGCGGTGGTAGATGCCGTAGTCATATTTTTTGTAGCTGTTGGGCAAACGGCCGTAGCGCGCCAAAAATGCGCCCACTACGAATTCGCCGTCGTTGTGATACGCTTCGGCTACGGCAAGCCGGGACAGATCATCCAACTGCGCCCACAGCGCGTGCAGCCGCTGCGGGTCCAGCAGCGTCGCGGTAATCAGTTCCCTGGCTTCGAACGTGTTCAGATTACGCCGGCGCTCGCCTAACAGCGCCAGGTAGCGGTCAATGTAATAATCGTAAAGCCGACTCAGACGTTCGCTTAGTTTCATTTTGTCGCCTGCCGCCCGTTAGGCTTCTTCCGCGCCAAAAGCTGTATTGACGGCCGTTTCCGTCATCAATTCATACGCCGGGCCCAGCAGGCGCTCCAGGTCGTCGCTCACGAAGCCGGGCTGGCCCAGGCGGCGCAGCGCCGGCAGCGGCGTGACCGGCGGCTTAATCTCCACCGGAAAATGGGCCAGCCCCCCGCCCGCGCGCCAGTAGTCGTCCAGCAGCGCTTCTAAAGGCACGACCGTTTCCGCTTCCGGCTGCGGCTCGTCGTCGGCCGGGCCGTGCTGGGCGCGCAGCGCCGCCAGCGCCTGCTCCTGCGTGCGTCCGCGCAGGCGAAAGAGCAGGAACGGGTCGTCGTCAAAGCGCTCGGCCAGGATGTATTGCGTCGCGGCGATGTGCTTGCAGACCGAAGCCCAGTCGGGGCAGCTACAGGTAGCGGTCAGCTCGCCGCGCCCTGGGAAGAGGCTGACGCCGGCCGCGGCGAAGGCCTCTTCGATATTTTGCGGCATCTGGCCGTTCAGCAGTTCGGCCGTGAAGATCGCCCGTTCCGAGAGCGCGCTGAAAACGGCCGTCCACTGTGCGTCGCTCAGCGGCGTGACCTGGATCGTCACCTTGTAGGGCGTGCGCCGCGAGCCCTGCACGCGCGCCGTCACCCCGCCGGCGCTCTCCTCCACCGCGAGCACCTGCCCGGCGCGCGCGTAACTGCGCCCGCGCCGCAGCCGCCCGGCGTCCATGACGCGCTCCACGGCCTCGATCCAGCGCGTGGCCCACCAGTTCTTGACAAAGTCGCCGCGCTGGCTTTTGGCCTTGATGCCCTCTTCGGTCTGGATCGGTTTGCTGGGTTTGTAGTTGTAATACCAGCTCATGCCACCGCCTCCCGCCGCAGCGTGACCAGTTGGCGCAAATCGGCCGTGGACAGTTCCGTCAGCCAGTTTTCGCCGCCGCCCACCACGCTCTCGGCCAGCGCTTTCTTCTGCGCAATCATGGCGTCAATCTGCTCCTCCAGCGTGCCCACGCAGACGAACTTGTGCACGAGCACGTTGCGCTGCTGCCCAATGCGGAAGGCGCGGTCCGTGGCCTGGTCTTCCACGGCCGGATTCCACCAGCGGTCAAAGTGGAAGACGTGGTTGGCGCGCGTCAGGTTGAGGCCCGTGCCGCCCGCTTTGAGCGACAAGATAAAGACCGGCGGGCCGTGGGGATCTTCCTGGAAGCGCTGCACCAGGCGGTCGCGCTGCTTGGTTGGCGTGCCGCCGTGCAAAAACTGGGTCGGAATGCCCAGCCGCGCTTGCAGGAAGTGGCGCAGCAGGTGGCCCATTTCGGCGAACTGGGTGAAGATCAGCGCGCGATCATTTTCGGCCGTGATTTCCTCCAGCATCTGCGCCAGGCGCGCCAGCTTGCCGCTGCGCGTTTCGTCGTCCGTCACGGCGTAATCGGCGCCGGCCTGATGCAGGAATTGGGCCGGGTGGTTGCAGACCTGCTTGAGCTTCATCAGCATGCTCAGCACCATGCCGCGCCGCGACATATCCTCACCGGTTGTTTCGGCCGTAGCGATATTTTGCAGCGCTTCCTCCACCACCGCCTGATAGAGGGTGGCCTGCTCCGCGCTCAGGTGGCAATACACCTTGGTCTCCTGCTTCTCCGGCAAATCCTGGATGACGGTGGGGTCGGTTTTAAGGCGGCGCAGGATAAAGGGCTGCGTCAGGCGGCGCAGGCGCTGCGTGGCCTCTTCATCCCCATAGC
>Ga0114946_10003540_pt1 | contig 10498 bp, 8 predicted proteins | sample WalLakDeSediment_FD_88676 | JGI IMG/M metagenome (GOLD analysis project Ga0114946, IMG submission 88676) | Lake sediment microbial communities from Walker lake, Nevada to study Microbial Dark Matter (Phase II) - Walker Lake 11/02/13 Deep Sediment | ecosystem: Environmental > Aquatic > Freshwater...
GATGTGCATCGCTTCGTGTGGCTCTTAATCGGGCACTTAATCGGACACTTCGTCGCAAGCTGACCAACCGAACCCGCAGCGCCGATGAAGTGCAGGATGAAGTGTGCGATTAAGGCTTGCCGGTGCCTCTCTACCACATCAAATCTCGGTCATACCTGCACCGTAAGGGCGGATCCCCCCTCGGACCGCTTCTCGGTCGAGCGTGAGCAAGCTCGCGATGCCACGCGAACCGGACGGCCGCGGCTGAGCACTTGACAGCAGCGGCCTCAAGCGCGTTTATAAACTCTATGTTCCACCATCTGTCCTTCCCCACCGCGCTCGCCCTCGCCGGCCTGGGCGCGCTCCTGGCCGTGGCCACCGCCCAGCCCAACTACGATGAAACCCTGGTCCCGGCCTATACCCTGCCGGATCCGCTGGCGGGATCCGACGGACGCCGGGTCGAGGACGCCCGCGCGTGGCGCGAGTGGCGTCGGCCGGAGATCCTCGAATTGTTCGCCCGCGAGGTCTACGGCCGAACGCCGGCCTACCACGGCACCCCAACCATTGAAGTCCTGGAGATTGAACCTGGCGCCGTCGGCGGTTTGGCCACGCGCAAACAACTGGCCGTTTACCCGTTGGGTAACCGCTCAGGCCCACGATTCGACCTGCTGCTTTACCTCCCAAATCTCGCGCCCAAACCGGCGCCGGTCTTTCTGGGCCTGAACTTCAACGGCAATCACAGCGTCCACCCCGATCCGGGCATCTTGCTTTCAACTCGTTGGCTGCGCGCGGCGCCGGACCGCGGGGTGGTCGATAACCGCGCCACCGAAGCCGCCCGCGGCACCGCGTCCAGCCGGTGGCCAATCGAGCTGATCCTGGCCCGCGGATACGGGTTGGCGACGGTCTACTGCGGCGATTTCGAGCCGGACCATGCCGAGGGCTGGAAAGAGGGTATCCGCGCCGCGCTCAGCCCCCAAGGCGCGGAAACTGTGTGGTCGCCTGATGCCTGGGGCGCGATCGGGGCCTGGGCTTGGGGCTTGTCGCGCGCGCTCGATGCCCTGGAACAGGATCCGGCGGTGGACGGCCAGCGGGTGTTGTTGCTGGGACACTCGCGCCTCGGTAAGACCGCGCTATGGGCCGGGGCCCAGGACGAGCGCTTCGCCGTCGTTATCTCGAACAACTCGGGCGAAGGCGGCGCGGCCTTGGCCCGGCGCCGGTTCGGCGAAACCACCGCGGTCATCAACCGCGCGTTTCCCCATTGGTTCTGCGGCCGGTTCAAGGACTACAATGATCGCGCGGACGAACTGCCGGTGGACCAGCACCTGCTCATCGCCCTCATGGCCCCGCGCCCGGTCTACGTCGCCAGCGCCGAGGAAGACCGCTGGGCGGACCCGCGCGGCGAATTCCTGGCGGCCTACCATGCCTCGCCCGTCTACGCGTTGTTCGGCCGGACCGGTATCGAGTCCGCGGACATGCCCGCGGTCAATCAACCGGTGGGGGATACCGTGGGTTATCACCTGCGCACCGGCCGGCACGACGTCACCGCCTACGACTGGGAGCGGTACCTGGACTTTGCGGATCGGCACCTGCGCCCGGCGCCGCGACCATGATCGTCCTGGTTCGCATTCTCCTGGCGCTGGCCCTGGCCTATGTGATCAAGGAGGCGCACGACCAAGCGCGGGGCGCCGGCGCGGCCGGGCTGTTCGATAGCCTCTTCTATATCGGATTGGTCTTTATCCTGGCGCTCGCCAATGCCGCCGTATGGGCGCCCTATTTCGGCAGCCGGGTGGCCGATGCCGTGGCCGGCGATGGCCCGCCCGTCGATGTTCCCCCGAAGAAAACCGGTCTGGCCTGGGTGCTCAGCCTCACGTTGCGCCTGGGCACGTTTGCCCTGCTGGTCGCCCTCGCTTTCTGGATCTGGCAGTATCGGGCGATGTTCGAACCAGTGCAGGACCTGGTTCGTGCTTGGCGCATGGGCCACGCCCCGTGGTCGGCAGCCGAGCAGGAGTTGCTGGTCACCCGGGTCATCGACACCGAGAATCTCCAGGCCCGGGATGCCGAGGGCCGGCTCTTAACCATTCGTCTCGCCGGGATCGAGTCGGTAACCACCGGCCGGTACGATGCCGCCGCCCGCGAACAAGCACAAGCGGCTCGCGAGTTCCTCGCTTCCCTGGTGTTGTCCAACACCGTCCAAGTCGAGGTGGCCCTCACCAACGAGGCCCGGGTCTGGCTCGGCTTCGTCCGGGTCGGCGACACCAACCTCAACGCCGCTTACATCGCCGCCGGGCACGCGAGTTTTCGCCCGGATTACCTGGGCAACGCCTCGTTGCGCAGCCGTTGGACCCTGCTGCAGGCCGAGCGCCGGGCGCAAGCGTCAACACCCGCCGATCCACCATCCCCCGAGGCAGGGCGGCAGGTCACACCCTGACCGGTCGTCGGCTGTTTTTTAGTTTGCGATTCACCCACGCAAACGCAAGGATCCGCGCCAGGGTTGCCCGCTGCAACGGGCGAAAAACACCGCGGAAACAGCCATTTTTGTGAAGGCCGAGAAATTCTTCGTCATCGGGAGCAACTCGTTTACCGGCGCTACTTTCGTCGACTATTTACTGGCGCGCGGCTGTGACGTGATCGGCGCCAGCCGTTCGGCCGAACCGGATGCTGTCTTTCTGCCCTACCGCTGGCCGGCCCAACGTCCGGCCGGGGCGAACTTCAGGTTCGCCTGCCTGGATCTGAACCACCACACGGAGGAACTGGCGTCGGCCCTGGAGGCGTTCGAGCCCGATTACGTGGTGAATTTCGCCGCGCAAAGCATGGTGGCCGAGAGCTGGTTGTATCCGGATCAATGGTATCAGACCAATGTGGTAGCCAACGTCAGGCTGCACGAGAAACTGCGGCAGTTCCGCTTTCTGAAAAAGTATGTCCACGTGTCGACCCCGGAAGTCTACGGCAGTTGCAGTGGCAACGTAACCGAGAGCGCGCCGTTGAACCCGAGCACGCCCTACGCCGCCTCGCGCGCGGCCTGCGATCTGCACCTGTTGACCTTCTTCAAGCAGTATCAATTCCCCGTCGTGTTCACCCGCGCGGCAAACGTCTACGGACCCGGGCAGCAACTCTATCGCATCATACCGCGTGCCAGCTTTTTCATTCGCACCGGGCGCAAGCTCCATTTGCATGGCGGCGGCCAGTCGGTGCGCTCGTTTATCCATGCGCGCGACGTGGCCGACGGCACCTGGCGGGTGGCACACGCAGGGGTGCCGGGAGAGGTGTATCACTTGGCCACCGCTCTTTACGTTTCCATCCGCGAACTGGTGGAACGGATCTGTGGCCGGCTGGGTGTGGATTTCCACGAGCACGTCGAGGGCGCCGCCGAGCGTCCCGGCAAAGACGCTGCCTATCTGCTCGATACCTCCAAGGCCCGGCAGACCTTGGGTTGGCACGACGCGATCTCACTCGATCAGGGACTGGACGATACCATCCACTGGGTCACCACCCGGCTCGAAGAACTCAAACTGCAACCCTCCGAATACCTGCATAAACCCTGATTCTTATGGCCAGCCACCGAATTCTCATCACGGGCGGACTGGGTTACGTCGGCAGCCGTCTGACGCCCCAACTGTTGGCGGCCGGGCATCAGGTGCGCGTCCTCGATCTGCTGCTCTACACCAACGCCGGTCTTGAGGCCCTGGAGTCGGCTCCGGACTGGACCCAATGGGAAAGCCGGTTCGAGTTGTTGCGCGGCGACATCCGTGACCCGCGCACGGTGACCGAGGCGGTCGCGGGCATGGACACCGTGATTCATCTGGCCGCCATCTCGAACGATCCGACCGGCGACCTCGACGAGGTGCTCACCCGCCAGGTCAATTTCGACGCCGTTGGCCTGCTGCTGGCCCAAGCCCGCGCCGCCGGTGTCCGCCGCTTCATCAACGCCTCCTCCAGCAGTGTCTTTGGCGTGCGCGACCTGCCGGACATCGACGAGTCGCTGGAACCGGAACCGATCACCTGCTATTCGCGATACAAGATGCTGTCCGAATGGCTGGTGACAGCCGCCGCCGCACCCGATTTCTGCACGGTCAACATTCGCCCGGCCACCGTCTGCGGGTATTCGCCCCGCCAACGCTTCGATCTCACCGTGAACAAGCTCACGGCGGATGCGCTGCGCAAGCGGATCATCACCGTGCACGGCGGCGAACAACGCCGGCCCAACGTTGGCATGACCGACATGATCAACCTTTACGGTCTGCTGCTCGATGCCGAGGCGGCCAAGATCAACGGCCGCACCTTTAACTTCGGCTTTGAAAACCTGAAGGTCATCGAGATCGCCAGGCTGATTCAGGCCGAGTTGCGGGATCTGGACGTCAGAATCGACATCACCGACACCCTGGATCAACGGGACTATCACATCGCGTCGGCCAAACTGCTGCGCGAACTGGGCTATCAGCCCGTCAGCTCAATCCGGGCCGAGGTGGCCAACCTCCGCCAGATCCTCGATGCCGGCGCGTTTCCGGACATCGACGCGCCCGAGCATTACAACCTGAAGTGCATGCGGCTGACCCGCAGCCCCAAGGCCTACGAGTTCGCCTCGCGCTGAGATCCGATGGCCGCAGGCAAGATCATCCCGTTCGCGGCAGCACCGGCGCTCTGCCAGTCGCTTCGTGCCCGCGGCCAGCGCATCGTTCAGTCGCACGGCATTTTCGACCTGATACATCCCGGCCACATCGTTCACTTGGAGGAGGCGCGCGCACTGGGCGACGTGCTGGTGGTCACCGTCACCGGGGATCCCTTCGTCAACAAAGGCCCAGGCCGGCCCTACTTCAAGGAACAACTCCGCACCCGCAGCCTCGCGGCGTTGTCCTGCGTGGATTACGTGGTGCTCGTTCCCTTCCCCGGCGCCGTGGAGTCCATTGCCTGCGTGCGGCCCCACATCTACTGCAAGGGCAAAGAATACGAGGACCCGGACTTCGACACCGCGGGCGGTCTGGCCCGGGAAATCCGCGCGGTGAAACGCTGCGGTGGCCAGGTGCAATTCACCGGCTCGGTCAAACACAGTTCGACCCGGTTGCTGAATCTCTATTTCGATCATCTGAGCGGGCCGGTGCGCGATTTCTGCGGTGCCCTGGCAGCCCGTTACACCCGGCGCCAGTTCACGGAAGCTGTCGAGCGCCTGGCCGACCTCAGAATCCTGGTCGTGGGCGACACCATCTTCGACCGTTACTCCTATCTCCAAGTGCAGGGACTCACCTCCAAAAGCCGCAGTATCTCCGGCCGCTTTCTGCACGAGGATACCCAGGCCGGCGGTGCGCTCGCCGTGTTCCGCCACGTCAAACAATTCACTCGCCACGTCAAGCTCATCAGCTTGGTGGGGACCGAACCGTGGGCCGAACGGTTGCTGCGCGCGGAGGTTGCGCCCAGCGAGGATAAGGTCATGCGCGAGGCCGGCTTCACCACGATCGTCAAACAGCGCTTTGTGGAGCCGCTCCTCGAAGGGAGCGAGATGAGCAAACTCTTTGCCGTCAATTTCCTGGCCGCCGAACCGCCGTCGGCCAAGGTCCAGCAGCGATTGCTGGCCGTGCTGCACCGCGAGCTCCGGCGGGTCGACGCGGTGTTACTCCTGGATTTTGGCCATGGCTTGCTGCAGTCGCCCCTTCGCGATCTGCTGCAAACGGCGTCGCCGTTCCTCGCTCTGAACTGCCAGACCAACTCGAACAACCACGGTTTCAACATCATCTCCCGCCAATACCGCCGAGCCGACGCCTTCTCGCTCGACGAACAGGAACTGCTCCTCGCCGTCGGTCACCGCCACGTGGATCACGCACGGGAACTCGCACGGCTCAAACGACGGTTCCGCGCCCGCTACGCCTGGCTGACCCGCGGCGCCGTGCAAACCATCGGCCTGCACGATCGCGAAAGGCCCTGCCCTTGCCCGCCGCTGGAAACCGATGTGGTGGACACCGTCGGTGCGGGCGACGCCTTCTTTTCCGTGGCGGCACTTGCGGCGGCACGGGGTTTGCCGGTGGATCTGGCCACGTTCCTGGGCCAGTTGGCCGGCGCCCAAGCCGTGAAGATCGTCGGTAACGCCCGTCCCATCGCCAAAACCATCCTGCTGCAAAGTGGCATGTCCTTGCTCAATTTCTGAACCGGGAAACCGATCCGCCCGATGAAAACCGCCGCCGCCATTCTGGTCGAACAACACCGCCCCCTCGTGCTCGACGAGGTCGAACTGCCCGCGCTCGGTTGCGGCCAGGCCCTGGCCGAAATCTTCGCCACCCGCATCTGCGGTTCACAACTGGGCGAGATCGACGGCGTCAAAGGCCCCGACCGCTGGCTGCCCCACCTGCTCGGCCACGAAGCCGGCGCCATCGTCCGCGAAATCGGACCCGAAGTCCGCCACGTCAAACCCGGGGACCGCGTCGTCTGCCACTGGCGCCCCGGACACGGCCTCGAAACGCGTGGGGCAACCTACCGCTGGAACGGCCAGACCTGTCATGCCGGGCCGATCACCACCTTTCAACGGTGGTCCGTCCTCGCGGAAAACCGGATGACCGCGGTGCCGCCCGATACGGATTTCGAGATCTGCTGCCTGCTCGCCGACACCCTGACCACCGGCTTCGGTGTCCTGCACAATGATGCTCGAGTCAAAATCGGCGAAGCCGTCGTCGTCATCGGCTGCGGCGGGATCGGCCTGGGCACCGTCCTCGGGGCCAATCTCGCCGGCGCGCACCCGGTGATCGCCGTGGATCTCCACGAGCACAAACTGCAAACCGCCGCCCGTTATGGCGCCACCCACACCGTCAATGCCGCGCGCGAGGATTTCAGCAACGCCGTGCGCGCGTTGCTCGACGGGGGATCGCCGGAGGTCGTCGTGGACGGCACCGGCCATCCCGCCGTGCTGCAACAGGCCTTCGCCCTCGCCGCGCCCCACGGCCGCGTCATCGGCGTAGGCGTGATGCCGCACGACCAGAAGCTCGCCCTCAATACCCTCCCGCTGCATCTGGGCAAATCCTTGCGCGGCTCGCACGGGGGCGACAGCCGGCCCGCCGAAGACATTCCGCGCTATTTGCGCATGATCCGCGACGGCCGGTTCGATCCCAAAGGCTTCGTTTCGCACCGGATACCGCTCGCCGCCATCAACGATGGCATCGCCCAAATGCGCGCCGGCGAGGTCATCCATTGCATTGTCTCCCCGTGAGCCCCCTGTCTTCATCGACCGAACTCGAGGCCGTCGCCCGCCGCTTGCGGTTCCAGCTCGTCCAGATGTCACACCAAGCCCGCACACCGCACCTCGGTTCGGCCTTGTCCTGTGTGGACATCCTGGTCGCCGCCTATTGGAACGTCCTGAACCTGGACGCGCGGAACCCGGCTGATCCCTTGCGCGACCGCTTCATCTTGAGCAAGGGGCACGCCGCCACCGCCCTCTACGCCACACTCGCCGAACGCGGCTTCTTCCCCCGAGCCTGGCTCGACACCTTCGCTCAGCATCGCGCGCCGCTGGCTGAGCAACCCGCACCCCGCTGCGCCCCGGGCGTCGAACTCGCCACCGGCTCGCTCGGGCACGGCCTGCCCGTGGGTCTCGGCATGGCCTTGGCCGCCCGGATTCAGCACTTGCCCTATCGCGTGTATGTCTGCTTAAGCGACGGCGAATGCAACGAGGGCACCGTGTGGGAGGCCGCGCTGTTCGCCCCCGCCCAGAACCTCGACCGGTTGTGTGTGGTGATCGATTACAACAAATGGCAGGCCACCGGTCGCAGCGATGACATCATGGCCTTGCCGTCGCTCCGCAACAAATGGGCCGCCTTCGGCTGGACCGCGCACGAGGTGGACGGCCACAACCTGGCGGAGCTGACGCGAGTTCTGGGAGCGGTTCCCCACGACAGCGGCCGGCCCCTGGCCGTGATCGCCCATACCGTCAAAGGCAAAGGTGTCTCCTTCATGGAGGACGACAACAACTGGCATTATCGCATCCCGCAGGCGGCGGAAGTCGAGGCCGCACGCCAGGAACTGGGGCTCGCATGAGAAACGCCTTCGCCCAACAACTCACCGAACTCGCCCAGCGCGACCCGCGCATCGTGCTGCTAAGCGGCGACATCGGCAACCGGTTGTTCGATGACCTCAAGGCCAAGTGCCCGGACCGGTTCTTCAACTGCGGCGTCGCCGAGGCCAATATGATCGGCCTGGCCGCCGGCCTGGCCTTGAGCGGGCTGCGCCCAGTCTGCTACACCATCGCCCCGTTCATCACCTATCGCTGCCTCGAACAAATCCGAGTCGACCTCTGTTATCACCAGGCACCGGTCGTCCTCGTCGGCACCGGCGGCGGCCTCGCCTATGCCTCGCTCGGCGCCACCCACCATGCCTGCGAAGACTTGGGCATGTTGCGGCTCTTGCCCGGCCTCGCCGTGGTCGCGCCAGCGGATCCCGCCGAGGTGCGTGGCGCGCTCAAAGCCGCCTTGCGCAGTCCCCACCCCGTTTACCTGCGCCTCGGCAAAAAGGGCGAACCGCTCATCCACGCCACCGAACCGGAATTCACCATCGGTAAAGCCATCACCCTGCGCGAGGGCACCGACGTTTGCCTGTTGAGCGCCGGCACCCTGTTGCCGGTGGCCCTGCAGTCCGCCGACCTGCTCGAGGCACAGGGACACTCCACCCGGGTGGTCAGTTTCCACACCCTCAAACCGCTGGACGAAGAGACCCTCACGACCGCCTTCAACCGTTGCCGACTCGTCGTCACCCTCGAGGAACACAGCGTGCTCGGCGGCCTCGGCGGCAGCGTGGCGGAATGGCTCTCGGACCGCACGCCGCCCCCGGCGCGACTGCTCCGCTGCGGCACGCCAGACGAATTCCTGCACGAAACCGCCAACCAATCGCAAGCCCGGGAACACTGCGGCCTCACTGCGACCGTCATCGCCCGGCGTGTCCAAGCCGCTCTGGAACCCAAAAAAACGGAATGAATAGCTGCCTTGCCCGTCCAGCGCCAGCCCCGTCCACCGCGCTTCCGCCCCTGCTTCCTTCCCCCTTCCGCCTCCTTCATTCCTCATTCTGCATTGTTCATTCTTCACATGCGTCTCGGGGTTGATTTCGACAACACGATCGTCTGTTACGACGCCCTGTTTCACCAGGTGGCGCTCGAACGCGGTCTCATTCCCGACCACCTGCCGCCCGGGAAATCTTCGGTGCGCGATCACCTCCGCCACGCCGGCCGGGAGGAGGCCTGGACCGAGCTGCAGGGCCTGGTCTACGGCGCGCGCTTGCACCAGGCCACCGCGTTTCCCGGCGTCGACCGCTTCTTCCGCGCCTGTCGCAACGCCGGGGTCCCGGTCGCCGTCATCAGCCACAAGACCCGGTTCCCGTTCCGCGGCGCGCCGCATGACCTGCACGCCGCCGCCCACGATTGGCTCGAGCACCAAGGCTTTTTCGATCCCGCCGGCCTCGCGCTGCCGCGTGACCACGTCTTCTTCGAGCCGACCAAGGAAGCCAAACTGGATCGCATCGGACGATTCGGTTGCACCCATTTCATGGATGACCTGCCCGAGTTCCTGGCGGAACCGGGTTTCCCGCCAAAAACCCTCCGGCTCCTCTTCGATCCCCACCAGGCCTACCCGGACGACACCGGATGCCTCCGAGTCCAAAGTTGGACCGAGATCACCGAACTCTTCGCCGCCGAACTGGCCGGTTCCCCCGACCTGGCGGCGCTGCGCCAGCAAGTGCTGCCATACCTCCGGGCAACGGGCGCCGCCACCGAGGTCTTGCTTCAGCCCTTGGCCGGAGGCGCCAACAACCGCGTGCTCCGCGTGCGCGGCGAAGGCCTGGACCGGGTCTTGAAGGCCTTCTTTCGGCATCCCGACGACCCGCGCGATCGGTTCCACGCCGAGCGCGCCTTCTACTCGCATCTCTGGCGTCACGGCGTCCGGTGCACCCCCGAACCGTGCGGGTGGGATGAGTCGAACCGCCTGGGACTGTTCAGCTTCGTAACCGGACGCAAGCTGCGCCCCGAAGAAATCACCGCGGAACCCGTCGGCCAGGCCCTCGAGTTCATCCTGGCCGCCAACCAACCGCGAGCCAACCTGCCGCCTGAGTCCATGCCCCTCGCAGCCGAAGCCTGTTTCAGCGTCGCCCAACATTTGGCCTTGGTCGATCAGCGGGTGGCCCGACTCCAGCACCTTGCTCCGGATACCGCGCTCGACGCCGAGGCAGCCGCTTTCGCGCGGGAGGAACTGAGCCCGGCGTGGTCGCAGATTCGCACGGCCGTTTCCACCTCCGCGGGCGCGCAGCTTCACAAGTTGCTCCCCCCCTCCGACCGCTGCCTTTCGCCGTCCGATTTCGGCTTCCACAACGCACTGCTCGGAGCCGATAAACGCCTGCGCTTTTTCGATTTCGAATACGCCGGCTGGGACGACCCCGCCAAGCTCATTGGCGATTTCTTCTGCCAACCACAACTCCCCGTAAGCCCGGAGGCCTGGGACCTTTTCGTCCTCCCGCTCGATCGCGCCTTCGGCGCTCCCGGCGCCCTGGCCCACCGAGCCAGCCA
>Ga0114946_10003541_pt1 | contig 10497 bp, 10 predicted proteins | sample WalLakDeSediment_FD_88676 | JGI IMG/M metagenome (GOLD analysis project Ga0114946, IMG submission 88676) | Lake sediment microbial communities from Walker lake, Nevada to study Microbial Dark Matter (Phase II) - Walker Lake 11/02/13 Deep Sediment | ecosystem: Environmental > Aquatic >...
CGTCGCCGTCGCCGTCGCCGTCGCCGTCGCCGTCGCCGTCGCCGTCGCCGTCGCCGTCGCCGACCTCGGTAGCGCCGTCACCATCACCGTCACCGGTCTCGGTGGCGCCGACTTCGTCAGCGACGCTGTCGTCGGAACATCCCACGAGGCTGGTGAGCACCGCGACACAAAGGGTGAGTAAGGAGTCTTGCCGAATTTTCATCGCGATCAAGCTACACGAACCGATCAGCGAGGAATAGGGACAATTTATGTCATAACCATAACTCCCAATCCGCGCGCGCCTTGGTGCAATCGCGCGCGGAGCGGGCCAACTGAGCGCAATTACGCTCAGCTCAGTTTTGAGCGCGGCGCTCACAGCCGCCGCTTATAATCCTCATAGCCAAACCGCTTGACCACATCGAGCCCGCCCTGCTCCCGCCAAATCGCAATCGCCGGCAAGCCCACCCCATTGAAGGTGGTCGTCTTGACCATGGTGTAATGCATCATATCGGCGAACACCACCCGATCGCCGACCGCGAGCTCGCGCTCGAACACATAATCCGGCATGAAGTCCCCAGCCAGGCAGGTCTGCCCGCCGAGGTGATAGCGGTGCCCCTCGCCCGCGTCGCTGGCCCCGTGCACGGCTGGCCGGTAGGGCATCTCGAGGCAGTCGGGCATGTGCGCCGAGAATGAGACGTCGAGCATGGCCGTGCGTATGCCTTGGTTGTCGACGATGTCGAGCACGGTCGCGACCAGCTCGCCGGTCTGCCAGCCGACGGCGCTGCCAGGCTCGAGGATGACCCGCTCGAGCTGCGGGTGCCGGGCTTTGACCGCGCGGACCAGCTCGATTAAGCCCTCGACGTCGTAGCCGGCCCGGGTGATCGCGTGACCGCCCCCCATGTTGAGCCAGCGGACCTGATCGAGCTGCGGACCAAAGCGGCGCTCGACCTGCTCGATTGTCCGGGCCAGGGTGTCGGCGCCCTTTTCACAAAGGGTGTGAAAGTGCAGGCCCTCGACGCCCTCGGGCACCCGGCCGTCGCCGACGGCCGCGGCCAAGGTCGCCGCGGTGACGCCGAGCCGCGAGCCGGGTACGCAAGGGTTATAGAGGTCGGTCTCGACCTCGGCGTATTCGGGGTTGATCCGGAGCCCAGGGCTCGCGCGGCGCGAGCGCCCGCGGTAGCGCTGGTATTCGCTGATCGAATTGAAGGTCAGGTGCGAGGCGACCCGGGCGATCGCGTCAAAGTCGGCGTCGATGTAGGCCGGGCAATAGGCGTGAATCTCGCGACCGAAGCGCTCGAGCCCGAGCAGCGCCTCGGACAGCGAGCTCGCGGTCACGCCGGCGAGGTAGCGGCTGACCAGCGGGAACGACTCGATCATCGCGAAGCCCTTGAGCGCGCACAGGATCGTCGCGCCGCTGCGGGCTTGGACCTGCGCGAGCAGCTCGAGGTTGGCGCGCAGCCGGGCCTCGTCGAGCACAAAGCAGGGGCTGGGCGTAGCGCCGTAGTCGATCGGCATGGCTGCTACTCGTAGTCGTGGGGGAGCTTGGGGTTGATGAGCTCACGCCAAGGCAGGCCCTGGACGTTGAGCTGCTCCATGAATGGGTCGGGGTCGAACTGCTCGACGTTGAACACGCCGGGCCGCCTCCACTTGCCTTGGAGCATCAGCTTGGCGCCGATCATCGCGGGCACGCCGGTGGTGTAGCTGACCGCCTGGGCCCGGACCTCGCGGTAGCAGGCCGCGTGGCTGCAATTGTTGTAGACGTAATAGGTCTTGGCGGCGCCGGCTTTGACGCCCTTGATCTGGCAGCCGATCGAGGTCTCGCCCGTATAATTCTCGCCGAGGGTCTCGGGCGCCGGGAGCACGGCCTTTAGGAACTGCAAGGGCACGATCTCGACGCCCTGGTAGAGGATCGGCTTGATCGAGGTCATGCCGACGTTCTCGAGCACGCGCAGGTGGGTCAGGTATTCCTGGCCAAAGGTCATCCAAAACCGAGCGCGGCGCAGGGTCGGGAAATTGACGACCAGCGACTCGAGCTCCTCGTGGTAGAGCAGGTAGGACTCGCGCGGGCCGATCTCTGGGTAGTCGATGGGCTTGTGCTCGCTCAGCGCGGGGATCTCGATCCACGCGCCGTCTTGCCAGTAGCGGCCCGGCTGGGTGATCTCGCGGATGTTGATCTCGGGGTTGAAATTGGTGGCGAACGCCTTGCCGTGGCTGCCGGCGTTGCAATCGACGATGTCGAGGTAGTGGAGCTCGTCGAAGTGGTGCTTGGCGGCGTGGGCCGTGAACACCCCCGTGACCCCGGGATCAAAGCCGCAGCCGAGCAAGGCCATGAGCCCGGCCGCCTCGAACCGCTCACGATAGGCCCACTGCCACGAGTACTCGAATTTGGCGACGTCCTTGGGCTCGTAGTTGGCGGTGTCGAGGTAGTGGACCCCGGTCTCGAGGCAGGCGTCCATCAAGCTCAGGTCCTGGTAGGGCAGCGCGACGTTGATCAGCAGTTCGGGCTCGACCTCGCGGATCAGCGCGACGGTCTGGGCGACGTCGTCGGCGTCGACCGCCGCGGTCGCGACCTCGACGCCGTGCATGGCCTTGACCTCGGCGGCGATCTTGTCGCACTTGGACCGGGTCCGGCTGGCGAGGGTGATCTCGCTGAAGACCTCGGAGTTCATCGCGCATTTGTGGGTTACGACGCCGCCGACACCTCCGGCACCGATGATCAGGACCTTGCTCATGAGAGCGAGGCTCGACCGCGGGCCCGGGGCTGTCAAGCGGAACACAACGCAGCTAAGTTCGTACGCAGCGCCATGCCGAAACTCACCTACTTCAACTTCCCTGCGAGCCGCGGCGAAGAGTGCCGCCTCGCCCTCCACGTCGCCGGCGTTAAATTCGAGGACAACCGGATCGAGCGCGAGACCTGGCCGCAGGTCAAGACGACCACGCCCTACGCGACGCTGCCAACCTTGGAGATCGAGGGCCGCGGGATCCTCGGTCAGACCAACGCGATCTTGATCTACGTCGGGCGCGAGCACGGCCTGCACCCGCAAGACAACTGGGAGGCCGCGCGTCACGAGGAGCTGATGAGCGCGGTCGAGGAGCTCCGCTCGATGCTGATGCCGAGCTTGCGCATGAGCGATCCCGACGAGAGGCTTCGCGCCCGAGCGGAGCTCGCGACCGGCTACCTCGCCCGCTGGGGCGCCTGCGTCGAGCGCCAGCTCGGGCAGATGGGCGACGGCCCGTTCGTCGCTGGCGACGCGATCCACGTCGCCGACATCAAGCTCTACATCGCCGCAAAGTGGTTGAGCTCGGGCGTCATCGATCACATCCCCGCGGATCTGTTCGCGGACCACCGCCGACTATGCGGGATCGAGCAAGCCGTCGCCGCGCACCCCAAGATCGTCGAGTGGTACGCGGCCAAGTCTGCGTGACGAGTACGTTAGTCGTCGACGCTAAACGGCAGCCGCACCCGTCCGATGCGGGTGCCGTCTTCGGCCTTGGCCAAGGAGATGCTGAGGTAGACGGGCTCGAGCTCGTCGGCCTCGGGGACCCGCTCGAAGTAGACCCAGCCGATCATCCGGCCGCGGTGGGGCATCACGCCCTCGGGCAGGGCCTGCTCGACCATGTAGGCGGTCGGGAGCGGGACGTTGGCCCAATAGCGGTAGTAGGTCGTATAATAGCCGGGGTCGTACTCGAATTCGCCGTCGTAGATGGTGTATTCGCCCTCGTAGAGCGGCGCGGCGTGGGGCGCGACGTAAAAGCCCTTCGGGGAGGTCGGCGCGTAATCCCAATCAGCGGTGACGACCGGCTTGGTCGCCGGGCCGTCGATCCGGTAGAGCGGGAGCGCCGCGTAGGTCGTGCCGTCGGCGGCTTGCAGCTCGATGTCCTGGTAGCTGACCCGCAGCTCGGCGCCGCTATCATTGATGATCTCGACGCGCACGGGGGTGACGTGCTCAAAGATGTCGTTATCGCCGCCCCAGTCGGCGACGCTGGCCTCGACCCGCACGCCAGCGACCTCGTTGACGATGATGTCGCCAGGCAGCTCCCGCGCCGTGGTCCGATCTTCGACCTGCGCGGGGATCTTGGCCTCGAGGGGGCCGCGGGCGCAGCCGGTCAGCAGGCCAAGGCCCAGCACCAAGCTCGAGCCGCCGGCAATCAAGTTCTCGCGTCGTGTGCGTGTGTGCATGTCCGTCAGCGAGTTGCATGGCGAGTGCCAGGAGCCATTCGCGGCTATCAGGAGCCATTCGCGGCTATCAGGCGCCGGGAGAGGGCGCTCAATCTGCTCGTCCCGGGTCATCGCTCCACGGGCGGCTTTGCGTGCATGGCACACGCGTCACGCGATCAGTCAATCCAGCCCTCGCCGCGGTCGGCGACCGCCTGCGCGCGAGCGAGGGTCGCGGCGGGCCACGGCTCTTCGATCAGCCGGTATTCGCCGTGGTCAAAGGGCTCGCCGGGCGCCGGCGTCACGAGCTCGAGGCGCTCGCGGCGACCCTCGCGGAGGAGCTCGAGGGCGCGGTGATGGCAATAGGGGTTGTTGCCGCGGCGGCCAAACAGCACGTGGCCGGTCCAGGTGCAGCCGGACCTGCACACGCCGGCGTAATAGCAGCCGGCGCAGCGCCCCCACAGCTCCTCGGTCCCGCGATCACGATTGAAGCGTAACCCGGGGGCGCGCTCCCAAATGTCGCGCAGCGAATGCTCGCGAATGTTGCCACCCACGTATTCGCGGGTCGGCAGCGAGGGGCAGCCCTTGATGTCGCCGTTGGCCTCGATCCCGAGGCTGCGCAGGCCCGCCTCGCAGCCGGTTTGGTGGCAATCGGGGTGATCGCCGCGCAGCAGGGTCTCGTAAGGGCCGAAGTAGCCGATGTTGCTCGCGGGCCACAGGCGCACGCCCGCAGCCTTGGTCTGGCGCGCGAGCCGGGCGACGAGCGGCATGAGCTCGAGCATCTGCCAAGGTTGCAGCAAGAGCTCGGGGTGATCGGCGGCGCGGCCCATCGCTACGGTGATCTGGACCTGCCAGCTGTGGATCTCGCGAGCGGCGATCAGCTCGAACAACGCCTCGATCTCGCGCAGGTTGACGCCGCACAGCTGGGTGTTGACCGAGCGCGGGAGCCCGGCCGCCTGCAGATGATCGAGGGCGCGCAAGGTCGCGGCGTGGCTGCCTGCGAAGGCGCGGAGGTGATCGTGGGTGCGCTCGAGGCCGTCGATCGACACGGACACCGTCTCGATCCCGGCGTCCTTGGCCTGCTGCACGCGCTCGGCCGTCAGGTTGCGGCCGCCGGTGGTCATCGAGCAGCGGATCCCCGCGTCGCTCAGGGCCCTCGCAAGCACGTGCCAATCGTCGCGCAAGTAGGCCTCGCCGCCGATGATCGTGGCCTCGTCGACGCCGAGCTCGGCCATTTGGGTGACGAGATCGAGGGCCTCGGTGGTCGTGAGCTCAGCAGGCCGCGCCCGGCCGGCTCGGCTGCCGCAGTGCCGGCAGGCGAGATCGCAGCGCAAGGTGATCTCCCAGACCGCGTAGGTGGGCCGGACTCGGTCGCTGAGGCGCACGCCGGCCGCGAGCGGGAGCCGGAGCCGCTCGGAGAGGACCGGGAGGCTCACGGGAGTTCGCGCTCAGGCTTGGGCGGCCCCCCGTACTTCATCATTGGCCGGGGTGCGCCGTACATGGGCTTGGGCTCGGGCCGGAGCTCGGTCGCGGGCTTGTCGGCCACCGATGAGCCATCCGTGGTGCCGTCGTTGTCCGTCTCGGCTGGCCGCGCGTCGCTGCCGGTCTCACCGGTGTCCTTGGGTTGCTCGGGCTCAGGCATCGCGGGCTCGGGCGCGGGCGCGGGCGCGGGTACGGCGACGTCGACCGGCGCCGGGTCGGGCTGGGCTGGCGCGACGCCGCTCGAGCACGCCGCGAGACCGAGGCCGAGCAACACGGCCGAGAGCCGAGCGGGGGCCGAGGCGAGCGCGCCGAGGTGCCCGCAAAATGGGCACTCGCGCTCGGTCTCGCGGACATGACGTCCGCACGCGGGACAGGGCATCAGACGCGACATGGCCCCCACGCTAGCATGGCCTCAGTAGGCCAGTAGCCCGACCTTGAATTTTTGCGTGTCACAATCATCGACGATGGTCTTCGCCCAGACCGTCGCTTTGGCCGAGGGCTGGCCGACGTTGCCGTCGAATACGATGCCCCCGTCGACGAGCAAGGCGAGCCGCTCGAGGGTCCCGCACAGCGTCGGGGTCTGGCCGCAAGCCGAGGAGAACGGGCTGATCGCCCAGGGATAGGCGGTGATGCCCTCGGCGAACAAGCTGGTGCCGTCGATGTAGTAGTAGTCCATGCCCTTGGCGTTGACGCGGACGAACACGCCTTCGGGCTTCTCGACCACATATACGGTCGCCGCGAGGTTGGGGGTGTCGAGCAGCTCGGCGATCGGCGCGACGATCGGCGAGATTTGGAGCACGAGCTGCTGAAGCTGGGCCGCGTCCCCGCACTGGTGGATCGTGAGCACCGCGGCGCCCTGGACCTGCTGACCGCTCAGGACACAGATGAACACCTCGGGGGTCGTCGGGGCCATCGGTGGCACGGGCGGCTCGGCGAAGGGATCACCGGCCCACGTCGCCGAGTAGCTGAGCGCGACGGCGTCGTTGACCGGGTCGCAGGAGCTCGCCTCGTAGCAGACGCCGAGCACACAGGCGAGCCCAGGGTCGCAGGTCGCGAGCGGCGCGCAGGGGCACCCTTCTTGGCCTGCGAGGCACGGGCCGTCGCCGTCGCCGTCGCCCGGCGGACTACCGTCGCCGTCGCCCGGCGGATCACCGTCGCCGTCGCCCGGCGGACTACCGTCGCCGTCGCCGGGCGAATCACCGTCACCGTCGCCAGCGTGATCGGTGCCGCCGTCCGTGTCGGCGAAGGTCTCGCTCTCGCCCTCGGCGACATGGTTGGGGTTGGGGACCATCACGCAGCCGCCGATCCCGAGCACGGTGAGCCCCCAAGCCCCCGGCCATCCACGCGCGCGCGTCACTTCTTCACCAGCTTCAACGCCGAAGGCTTGCGCATCTCGACACGATACTCCTTACCGGGCTCGACGGTGATCCGCCCCGCCCGAACCCACTTCTCATCCGTTGATTGGCGCAGGAACACGGTGTGCCTGCCGTCAGGCAGCTCGAGTCGCGCGCGCGGCTCGAGCGTCAAGACCTTGCCGTTGACCTTGACGTACACGAAGAAAAATTCGTTGGCGACGAATTCGACGGGGACGCTGACGCGCGTCGCTCGTTCGGGGCCAGACGCGAGCTCGTCTTGATCGTCGCCTTCCTCGCCTTCCTCGCCTTCGTCTGGCTCGGGTCGCTGGCCCGCATCAGCCGGCTGCGCGCCAGCCGAGCCGGCGTTGGGCTCCGGCTTGGAGTCATGCTCGGGCGCGGGCGGCTCGGCGTCGGGCGGCGCCGAGTCGGGCGGGGCCGCGGCGCCCTCGTCGGCGGCTTGGTCGGCGCCGCCGACGACGACAATCAGCCCGAGCCCGAGCACCGCAGCGACGCCAAGGCCGGCGAGCACCAAGGGCAACGCCCGCCGCCGCGGACCCGAGGCCGGCGTCCCGATCGGCATGACATCGGAGGCCGACAAGGGCTCGAGGTCGTCCGAGGCGGTCAGCTCCGAGCCGGTCGGCTCGGTCTGGGACGAGCCGGCGGTCGCGTGCAAGTTGGAGTCAGAGCCGTAGTCCAGGCCCCCGAAGCCCGAGAACGAGCCCTCGGGGACGCTCGAGACCTTGCTGCCCTCGGGCACGGCGCGCGCGGCCGCGGGCTCGACGAAGCGCATGACCAGCTCGCGCAGCTCGGCCGAGGACTCGCGGTATTCAGGCCAGCGACACAGCATGCCCAAGGCTTTGCGCGCGGTCTGGATCCGGGCGGACTCCTCGGGCTCGAGCAGGCCCCGGCGGACCAGGTCGAGCGGGCCCGGGAGCGAGTTGGGGTCGCGCAGCGCCGGGATCTCGCCGTGCATGACCATGTTCAAGAGCGCGGCTTGATCGAGGCGACCGCGGAACCGCTTGCCGTCGACGAGCTCGTGCAGGATCGCCCCGACGGCGTAGAGATCGACCGTGGGCTTGCGGGTCTGCTTGCGCAGCTGCTCGGGCGGCATGTACTGGAGCTTGCCCTTGACGAACGAGCCTTGGGTCTCTTGCGTGGCGAACCGGGCGATGCCGAAGTCCATCAGCTTGACCTCGCCGGCGCTGGTCACCATCACGTTTTGCGGCGAGACGTCGCGGTGGACGATGACCGAGCCTTCGTCGGTCCGGACCTGGTGGGCGTACGACAGCGCCCGAAGCAGCTCGCCGACGATGTAGACGGTCACGACCAAGGGCAGCGCTCCGCGGACGCGCCCGATGTTGCGCTCGAGCTGCGACAAGGTCATGCCGGAGATCAGCTCCATGACCATGTAGCAGTCGCTGTCGTGGGCGACCGCGTCGAACACCTGGACGATGTTCGGGTGGCTGAGCATCATCGACAGCCGGGCCTCGCCGAGGAACATCTCGCGGTACTCCGCGCGCTCGCTCAAGTGCGAGGCCAACAGCTTGATCGCCACGAACTGGTCGTGGCCGCCGTGAGTCCCAGGCAAGCGCGCAGACCAAACCTCGGCCATCCCACCGGATCCGATCTTGCGAAGCAGCTGATATGGGCCGAGTTGGCGCACGAGGGTCCGGTAGCGGGTCCGCCATGGTGCCGTGCGATGCCGGTCAAAATCAAGAATAGCGCCCGCGCAAGCGCGATCGCGGCTACCGCACCAGTCGGCTGACCCGCAACTCCAGGCAACCGTGGCGCTCACGCTCTGTTTTGGCGCTCGCGCTCTGTTATGGTGCGGCGTGGCGCCACGCCTGCTCGCGTTCTCGCTGTCGCTGTTCAACCCGGTGCTCGGCAACCCTGGGCCCGTTCCGCTCCCGGTCCTGGCCCCAGCAAACGGGGCTGGGGGCTACGAAGCAGCGATCGCCGCCGTCGAAGAGGCCAACATCGCGGCCAACAATGATCCAGAAGCCAACCTCGCGACCCTAGTCGGCGCGATCGAGCGGCTCGCCGAATTTGGCCCAGAGATCGCGGCGAGCGCCGAAGGCCGGGAGGCCCTCGACCTCTCGCTGCTCAACCTCGCGCGGACCTTGCTGCTGACCGGCGACGAAGCCCAAGCCGCCGAGGTCATGGATCAAACCATCCGCGCGGCCTACGGGCGCAAGCTCCCGATCAAGCGCTTCGGCCCGACGCTGGTCGGGTTCCACAACAAGCGCCGCGCGCTGCTCGACGACCAGGGCAGCGCGTCGATCCAGGTCCAGTGCCAGGTCTCGTGTCGCGTGGTCATCGACGCCCAACCAGCGACGACCGACTCGGGGCCGCTGTACCTCGGCAGCCACCGGGTCTGGATCGAAGCGACGGACGACGAGGTCGAGCCGGCTCGCCATGACATCGTGCTCGACGAGCGCGACGTCACCAAGGTGGTCCACTTCCCGGCCGAACGCGCGCTCGAGTGCGAGGAGCAGCCGCTCGTCGAGATCGCCACGCCGCGCGCCGAGCCGCCCGCGGCCACGCGGATCCTCCCGCGCTGGGCCGAGATCACCGTCGGCGTGATCGGCCTGGGAGCCGCCGTCGCCGGCGGGGTGATGCTCGGCCTCGACGGCAAGTGCCCCGGCGGCCTCGACCCGATCGCCGACGCGCAGCAGTGCCCGCGGCTCTACGAAGGCACGGTCCCGGGGCTGGTCGCGCTCGGCGTGGGCTCGGCGTTGTTCGTCGCTGGGACCGTGACCTTGAGCGTCGACGAGGTCCGGGTCGGCAACCACCGCGGACGACAAGCGACGCTCGCCTGGCAGATGCGCTTTTAATCAGGGCAGCCAACCCAAGGGATCATCGGGCCCATCGCTGCCCGATAGACTATGGCGACTCTGGGACACGAGCGCCGCGCGGGCGTCCTCGGCCAGCTGCGGCGGGAGGCGCAGCCGATGGGCCGCCCCCTCGAGCAAGATCCCACCGGTCAGCAGATCGCGGCGGACCCGACGGACATTGCGAACCGCGAGGCGATCGAGCTGGCCGCGGTGGTCGAGCACGAGCACCGAGCTGTCGGTCACCAATACCGTCCGGCGGCTGACCCATTCGCGGGCGAACACCAGCGCGGCCGGAGCGAGGGCCGGGACCAGGGGCTTCCACAGCTCGGATAACGGCGCGCTCCAAAGCTCGGGGGCCAGCAGCGTGGCGAAGCCGAGCAGCACGGCCCCGGCGATCAGCATCCAGATGATCGGGCGGTGATCGACCTCCTCTTTGCAACCCCACCAGATCACCGGCTCACCGACGCGCAGCTCCGTGGCGAGCTCAAACGGGACCGGGCCCGGCGAGCGTGGGGCCCCGGGCGCGAGCACCCGGCCCGGCTCGCTGGGCTTGGGCCACGCGCCGGGCTCGCGATCCCCGGGCGCAGGCAGCAGCTGCAGCCGCGGCTTGTCGCGTCCGTCGGTCATCGCGGCCCCAGCTCGTCGACCCGGGCGCCGGCCCGGCGCAGCATGTGATCGACCAAGACCAACG
>Ga0114946_10003542_pt1 | contig 10494 bp, 8 predicted proteins | sample WalLakDeSediment_FD_88676 | JGI IMG/M metagenome (GOLD analysis project Ga0114946, IMG submission 88676) | Lake sediment microbial communities from Walker lake, Nevada to study Microbial Dark Matter (Phase II) - Walker Lake 11/02/13 Deep Sediment | ecosystem: Environmental > Aquatic > Freshwater...
CGCCAATGGCGAGAGCTTCGCGGACATCCCCCCCGGGCCCCCGTCCCTGAGGTGGACCGAGTAGGTCGAAGCGGGCGCCGCGTGAGTCGGCGCCCGGTGGGCTGTCATGCCGTCGATCCGCGCCGCCTCGGTCGGGCCCCGGGCTGACCTACCCGACGCTTGGGTCCCGCCGAGCAAGCCCAGCGCCCGTTGACGATGCGCGCGGACGAGCTGGCGTCGCGGTGGGAGACAGGCCGGTGGCGGGCTCGTAAAGAGGTCGTGGCGGGCGGCGCCGTCGCCTCGGCGATCCATGCCGCGAGCGCCCGCGGGTCTGCGCTTCAGCGGCCGGCGGCTGCGCGCGGTCCCGATCTCCTGGAGCGTGAGCGGCGGCTTCTCCACGACGAGCGTGCCTTTGTCTCCAGGCGGTCGCCTGCTTGGCGCGATCCGTCTGGTCAGCCATCGTCTGTCTCCGTTGCCTGGGGGGCAGACGCTTGGCGCATGGGGCGAGGGGCGTTTGCCGACCCACAGGAGTCACCCACCCAGGGGTTGGCGACGCCCGCTGCCGGGGGTTCAGCAGACGCGGGGAACGTCGTTACTGGATCGGGTTCTCGCCGCGCCCGAAACTGGACATGCACCAGTTCCCGACGGGTACGCCGCGTCGCCTCGCGTGCGGCGTCGATGAGCCCGATCAGCCGGTCCGAGCATCACTCCAGCAGGTTGACGGTGTAGGACCAGGTCCTCCGGGGAACCCGAAATCGCCGCCAGTTGAGCATGCCCAAGGTTGAGCCGACGTAAGGGCGGATGCCCGACAGGGCGATCCGCCATTCCCGATGGAGGCAACCGAAATGGCGGAACCGCTATCGCGCTCCGCCCTACGCGGGCTGGCTGCTTGTATTGGCGTTGCGGCCGCAAGGTGGGTGAGGGGGACTGCTACGGCACCTTGGCAATCCAGGGATCGATGGCGGTCACGCCCGCAACAACAAAATCGCTGGGATCTCGCGTCACCACCGCCAGGCCATGTCGGGACGCCGTCGCTGCGATCAGGACGTCCGGGTGGCTGAAAGTATGCCCGGCCTTTCGACCGGTCTCGATGATAAGCCGCCAATCCAGCAGGATGTCTTCAGTGATGGCCAACACCCGGTGCGTAAACATGGGCCGGAGGCGATGGTCTAGCCAGTGTCTGAGCTCGGCACGACGGGTTGGTTCCGATACCAGTTCGATTCCGAACCGGATTTCTGCAAAGGTCACCTCGCTGACAAAGAGACGATCCAGGGGTTGCGCGCTGACGAAGTCAACGACGGCAGGTGACGGGTTCTTTCGCCGTAGCTCCGAAAGCACATTGGTATCCAGCAGCCAACCACTCATAGCGTCACGGCCCGAACGGGCCCCTTAACCTTCGGATGATCAAAGATGACATCTCCGAGTGGCGAGTCCGCCATGAGATCCACCAAGGCGCGGCCAGTGGGTTGTCCCCGCAGACGAACGTAATCCTCTGCCGAGAGGACAACGGCTCGTTCTTCCCCATTGACGGTCACATGCTGGGGTCCACATTCGACTGCCCGACGAACTACTTCACTAAACCGGGCCTTGGCCTCCTGAAGCTGCCAGCGGTCTGTCTCATCGGGGCGAGATGCTTGCTGAGCTCGGCGAGGGCTCATGGTTCGACGCGACTCCAAGGTGGTCAGGCTGACTAGACTCTAGCGCCGAGATCCCTGTCCCGCAAGCGCTCGTAACGCCCTGGTCTGCGAGCGGCCGCTTTGGGCACGACGACAGCCCCTTTGCGATCAGAAGTGGGTGGCCGCTCCTGGCCGGGACCTACCGTGAGTGGTCCGCACCAGGCGTGCAGGCTCGAGCGCCTCGACGCTTCTCAGGTGGACCGGTTGTTCGAGGCACTGGATCAGAGGGAGGCCGTGGACGACCCGCCCGCGCCGTCTTCGGAGGAGGTGGCGACTGAGATCGCCGCGGCCCGGGTGCGCTGCCGGGGCTCGCCGGCGACCTGATGCGGCTAGTGCCAGACACCAACCTGGTGGTCTCGGCGTTGCTTGGGGGCGGCGGGCCGATGCACCTCCTTGAAGCCGGCCGGTCAAGGCAGGTTGAGCCCTTTTCCGGCGCGCCGATGCTCGCCGAGCTGGAGGAGATCCTTGGATACGTGAGGCCTTGCGAAGGCTTGATCTGCTCGGATCTTCTGCCGGGTTCCGGTGTTGAGTCCGGACCTCTGGCCGGGCTGACACCGAGGCGCGGGCGGACGGGGTCACACCACGGCCAGGTTCAGGTCTGAAGATCGCCCCGAGCAACAGGAAAGACCTGCGCCGAATGGGGTCACTTTCGAATGCGCCAGCCGGGTCCTGCCTATGACATCCGAGATTGAATGTCCCGGCATCCAGGTCTCACATGTACCACCGCCCTGAGCGAAGCGATAAGGGACGGTTCACAATTAAGTTAAACAAGTCCATCAGGAGCTACCTTTGGCACCATGCTCGTTGTCGTTGTCGTAATCTGGGTTATCCTAGCGAGGCCGTGCCGCGCGTGACGATCGCTGCCTCGCAAACGCTTGGTGGCTGTTTACCGCCAAGCCACCAACTGGATCGAGACCCGGTGGACATCGAGCGGCTAACGGCCGGGAGGCAGTTCTCCGATTACGATTACGATTACGATTACGACAACGACAACGACAACGACAACGACAACGACAACGACAACGACAACGACAACGACGAGGACAAGGATTGTGTGCGTTGTTTAACTTGTTTTTGATTCGTCCCTAAGTGACCCCGCTCCCTGACCTGGGACTGCGACGGCCCGGCTCCGGCATCTCGTAGAAACACCGCCATGTCGGAGATCCGCTTCGGATGCCCGGCAGTCGTTAGTCCAACGGCTTTGCTAAGGGGTTGATTCGCTTATCAGACTAAACAGAGCCACGGCCTTCGCCTCACCTGGCAAGCTGCTTGCTCACTGGGTTGCAGTCCGGTCGCCTGGGCAAGCCTGCGATGATCGTATTCTCATTGAGTATCCGCGTGCCGAAGTCGGGCCGTGCCGACTTCCTGAAGAGTATTCGGGCCTTGCTCGAGCCCACACGCGTGTTGCCCGGTTGTCTCGGCTGCCGGCTCTACGGCGACATCGAGAGCTCAGATGTATTCACGCTGGTCGAGGAGTGGGCCTCGCAGGAGGCGCTGGACCGGCACCTGACCTCCAGCGCCTGTAAGACGTTGATTGCTGTCATCGAGCTGTCCGAGGAGCCGCCCGAGATTCGGTTCGATCGTGTTGCGCAACGCGCCGGCATCGAGGTGATCGAGGCGGCGCTGGGGGCGGAGGCGCGGTCGCTCGTGACGCCTTGACGGACGGAGCCGCGCGACAGAGGGTCGTTGGACGCGGCGGCATCCATCGGCCTAACCCAGCATGACACCACTGACGCCCCGGCGGGTGAGAACACGGCTGTCATGCCGTGTGTTCCTCACCCCATCCCTCTCCCGCGCGCGGGAGAGGGGGATCTCGAGCGCGCTGCGCGCGTTCTTCACGTCAAGGGCGGGCATCGACCGCCGTAACCACACCACAGAGGGCAATACCATGCCGATCAAGATCGAGCTGACTCGAACGAGACGAACCCTGGCTATCCTGGCGCTCCCGCTCCTCCTTGGCCTGCTGCCGGCGGGCTCCCAGGCGCGACCGGGTCCAGGCGGGATCGCGGACCCCCGCGGCATCGCCGATCCGCGGGGCCTGGCGGATCCCCGTGGCGTCGCTGACCCGCGTGGTGTTGCCGATCCGCGCGGCGTTGCCGACCCCCGTGGTGCCGCCGATCCGCGTGGCATCGCCGATCCACGCGGCGTTGCCGATCCCCGTGGCATCGCCGATCCGCGCGGTCCGCTCGATCCGCGATAAGGAACGACGCCAAGAACGACGTGAACCGCGGCAGGGCGGAGGAGGGCGGCGAAATCCATCGACGCCTCTGGGGGCCTGCGCTTCGCTTGTCCGCCCGACATCCGCCGCATCTCCGTTGGTTCTGAACCGTTCCCAAGGCATTTGAAGCAATCGCACCGCGCTGGGCAGTTGCCCCGACGGGACCGCCAAAGGCGAAGGGTGTCCGTGAAACGCGCGCGCAGCGCGCTCCGCTTCGCTTGGCGTGAGCGAGCCCCCTCGCCGTCCGGGCGGCGAAATTCGGCCGCTCGGCAGGGCCGCAAACGGGTAGGATAGCGGGCCAATCCGCTGAGGTGGCGAGCCATCACGCCTCGGCGCACCCGCTATCCGCTACATCGATTTAGGAGTCTCGCGCTGATGTCCGAGCCGCTGCACCCGGCCGCAACCCACCGCTTGCCTGGCTTCGTTACCGCGCCGGGGGAGACCGATGTCCTGTTCGTCATCATGGCCATCGTCGTGCTTCTCGGCGTGATCGGCATCGGCATCTTCTACTGGAAGCTCCATGCCCTACCCGAGGATCTGGCCCATCGCGGTCCGAAGGTCCAGTTCGAGCTGGTCGGGGTGCTGACCCTGATCGGACTCTTCACCCACAACCACGCCTTCTGGATCGCCGCCCTGCTGCTCGCGCTGATCCCACTGCCGGACTTCATGACACCGTTGAGGGGCATCGCCCTGTCTCTGGAGCGGATCGCCGGGGCTGCACAGCCCGCCGGCCCAGCACCGGCGCCGGCGACGGCACGGGCGCCGGCACCCACGCCTGCCGAGGCGGGGCCAATCGCGGCCGACGAACAACCGGCCGAGCAGCGGAGGGCCTGAGCCATGTTGGAGCTCTTCCTGTGCTCGCTGCTGACCATCCTGCCGGACTTCCTCTATCGCCGCTTCGTGCAGGGTAAGCGGCTCGGGCGTGACATCAACCTGTTCACGGTCTGGTACGAGCTGCGTTGGGGGATCACCCTGTGCCTGATCCTGACCTTGGCCCTGATCACGACGGTCTTCTACTTCCACCCCTCTACCAAGGCCGCCTCCTCGGTGTTCCGCACCGTGACCCTCATGACGGAGACGACCGGCAGGGTCGCCGAGACCTTCGTCGAGATCAATGAACGGGTAAATGAAGGGCAACCCCTGTTCCGGCTCGACAGCACGGCGCAGGAGGCGGCCGTGGAGACGGCCCGGCGCAAGATCGCCGAGATCGAGGCCACCATGGTCACGGCAAAGTCCCAGCTCGCGGAGGCGGAGGCGCGCATCGTCCAGTCGCGCGGGGCGCTCCAGCAGGCCACCGACGAGCTCGAGAGGCGGGCGGAGGTGCAGCGTCGCAGCCCCGGCTCCATCGCCGAGGCCGATGTCGAGCGGATGCGGATAGGGGTCGAGACCGCACAGGGCGGTGTTGATGCGGCCCTGGCGAGCCGCGAGGCCATCAGGTCTCAGATCGAGTTTCAGCTTCCGGCCGAGAAGGCGAGCGCCGAGGCGGCGCTTCGAGAGGCCGAGGTCGCCCTGAAGAAGACCCTGGTGGTGGCCGGCACCGGCGGGATGTTGCAGCAATTCGCGCTGCGCCCGGGCGACGTGGTCAACCCCATGCTCAGACCCGCCGGCATCCTGGTCCCGGACCGCTGGGCCACGGTCCTCCTGGGCGGCTTCGGTCAGATCGAGGCCCAGGTGATCAAGGTGGGCATGATCGGTGAGGTCGCCTGCATCGCCAAGCCCTGGCAGATCGTCCCGATGGTGGTGACCGAGGTCCAGCCCGTCATCGCCTCCGGCCAGGTGCGCCCGACCGACACCTTGATCGATGTCCAGACGATGGCGCGCCCCGGCACCATCACGGTGATCATGGAGCCGCTCTTCCGGGGCCAGCTCGACGACCTGCCCCAAGGCGGCAACTGCATCGCCAACCTCTACACCAGCACCCACGAGGCCTTGCAGGACCCCGCTGTCGGCTTCGGGCGCCGCTTCGGGCTGCATTTCATCGAGACCATCGGCCTGGTGCATGCGCTGATCCTACGCATCCAGGCCCTGCTCCTGCCGTTCCAGACTCTGGTCTTCGGGGGGCATTGAGTGATGCCTGAAGGGCCAGGGCGGCCCGGTATGGCGCTCGGGATGCCAGGCCCGAGGCCCCGGTGACGTGCCGACTTGCAAATCAGCCCGAAGATCTTGGAGAACGCGTGGGTGCGATGCCATCCCGGATGATCGAGAACCTGATCGTGATCAGGGCCCAACCACAAAGGTGCGCCGGACTGGTGCGCAAGGACGCGCTGCCGGCCCCGGCCGCGGCTCGTCCCCATCAGGAGCGGCAGGTCGACGGCGGCACCCGGTTCCAGTGCCTCGGCGGTCCGCTTCATGACCGGCAAAGAACTGGCGGCCACGGGTTCTCTGTGGAAGCCGCCCCCGAGCCATCGATGAACACCGCGGCGGCCTGCAACCGGTCGATCGTTGGCCTGATCGGGGTGGTCTTGCGGCCTCCTGTCGAGCGGGCGGGGCCGTGAGCAGGCCCATCCGGGTCGTCCCCTGGCTGTTGCTCCTGGCACTGCTCCAGCCGGGTGCCGGCGCGCAGGCTGACGCCTGGGCCGTGCCGCCCGCATTGGTGACCGCGGCAGTCGTCGAGGCGAAGATCGACGAGGTCGAGTCGGATCCTCAACTGGACGGCGAGGCTCGGGCAAAGCTCGTGGCGCTCTACCGCAGGTCACTCACCAACCTGGAGCAGATCAATCGCACGCTCGCCCAGGCCGTCGGCTTTCAGGAGGAGGCACGCACGGCACCGGAGCAGACACGCGAAATTCGCGCGCGCATCGCCGAGACCGACGCCGTGGCGCCGCTGGACCCGAACGGAGCCGCGGACTTGTCCTTGCACGACCTCGAGCTGGAGCTACAGCTCGCGCGGGCCGGCCGGGACACCGAGGCTGCTCGGCGCGGGTCCCTTGCGCGCCAACTGATCTATCTGGAGAACCGGCCGGTCACGATCCGGCAGCGCCTGGCAGAGGCAGACGAGGAGCAGCGGGCGATCGCCGCCTCGCTCCAGGGCGAGCTCGCGGGGGAAACCCGATCGGCCTTGCCACAGGCGCGGCACTGGTCGCTGGAGACCCGCTATGTTGCCCTGAGCAAAGAGATCATGGCGCTGGACCAGGAGCTTGCAGGCCTGCCGATGCAACTGGACCTGATCGCCGCCCGTCGAGACGAGGCGGCCGCCAACCTGACCCGCATCGAGGGTCGAATCGAGGCGCTCCAGGCCCAGGTCAACGAGCGGCGCAGGGACGAGGCGCGCCAGGCCGTAGACGCGAGCGAGCGCCGGCTGCAAACGAGCGCCGGTCAGGACCCCGCGCTCGTCCGGATCGCCGAGCGGGACGCCGATCTTGCCGCAAGGCTCTCGGCCGCCGTTGCCGAGGACGATCGCCTGGACGCGGAGCAGCAGGCGGCGGAGCGGCTCGCCGCGCGGATCCGGGCCAACTTCGAGCGCGTGCAGACGGCAAGGGACATCGGTGTGTCTCGCGAGGGACTGGGCCAGCTCCTGCTCGAGCACCGGGCGGCGCTGCCGGACTTCAAACGCTACGAGCGCCGGGCCACCGCCCTGGAGCGGCAGATCGCCGCCGTCAATCTGAGCCGGCTGCGCCATCTGGAGGAAGCGGAGCGGCTCGCCGCGGAAAGCCCCAGGGGACCGACCGGCGCCGGCATTCCTCCCGCAGATGCCCGCCTGCACGATCTGACGGCGGAACGTCGCGGACTGCTGGACCGGTTGGTGGAGGCGGAGGCGCGGTACCTGGAGCGGCTGCGCAAGCTGGCGGCGTCGCAGGGCGAGATGCTGAATGCGGCGCGGGCCTACGACAAGTTCCTGAGCGAGCACCTCTTCTGGCTCCCCACCGGAGCCAGGACCCAACTGGGGGACCTCGCCAGGCTGCCGGATGAGGTGCGATTGGTGCTCGCGCCAAAACATTGGTCCGAGCTGGCCGGCCTGCTCACGACCGAGGTCGCACCCTCGCCGCTGCTCTGGCTGGTCCTGCTCCTCTCCGCGGCCCTACTATGGAAGCGCCGGGCCCTGATCGCCCTCCTCCGGGGCACCGCGCCACCCTTGCGACACCCCGCGACCGACCGCTTCCACTACACCCTGCGCGCCCTGCTGCTGACCTTGGTGCTGGCGGCGGCCTGGCCAGTGGTGCTGGGGGTGGCCGGCTGGCGGCTGATGGCCACGACGCCGGAGACTGAGCTGTCCCTGTTCCTTGGCGCCGGCCTGGTCCGCCTCGGGCTGTGGCTCTTCATCCTCCTGGCGTTGCGCGCAAGCTGTCTCCCGGGCGGCCTGGCGATCGCCCACTTCCAATGGCCCGAGCCCGAGGTCCGGCGGCTCGGGGCGGAGCTGCGCTGGCTGATCTGGGTCCTGATACCGGCCATCCTGCTGGGGCATGCTGCCATGACCCTCAATCCAATCGCGGCGGGGGGGCTGCTCATGCAGCTTGGACTGGCGGTCGCCACGCTCGCGCTGGGGCTCTTCTTCTACCGCGTCCTGCACCCAAGACGCGGCCTCTTGCGGCGCCAGCAGCGCCGTGCCGATGCGGGCCTGATCTACCGCACCCAACCCCTGTGGTTCCCGCTGCTGCTGGGCTTTCCCTTCGCGCTCATGGTGCTGAGCTGGAACGGCTACGTCTACACGAAGCTGATCCTCACCGATGCATTCGTGTTCACCCTCTGGCTGGTCGTCGCCCTGATCCTGCTGCACGCGATGGCGTTGCGCTGGCTGCGACTCACGCACCGCCACCTGGCCTTCCAGGCCGCGCAGGAGCGGCGGCGGGCCGCCCTGGCGGCGCGGGAGGCAAAGGCTTTGCCAGTGGGGGAAGCCGTCGATCTGGCGCCGGTCGAGGAGGCCGAGCTCGATCTCGACGCGGCGAGCCAGGACAGCCGGCGTCTGTTGCGCAACGCCGTTGCCCTCGCCGCTGCGCTCGGCCTGTACCTGGTCTGGTCAGCGGTGTTCCCGGCCATGGGTATCCTCGATGACGTGATCCTCTGGCACACTAAGACAACCATCGACGGGAAGGAGGGCAGCCTGCCGATCTCGCTCGCGGACCTCGGCCTGGCGGCGATCTACCTCGGTGTCGCCCTGGTGCTCGCGAAACGCCTGCCGGCCCTGCTCGACATGATCCTCGCGCAGCGCCTCGCGGTCGCCTCGGGCAATCGCTACACCATCACCGCCCTGACCAGCTACGTCATCTTCGCCGTCGGCGTTCTGCTCGCCCTCAGCACCATCGGCGCCCAGTGGACGCAGCTCCAATGGCTGGTGGCGGCGCTGGGCGTCGGCATCGGCTTTGGTCTGCAGGAGATCGTCGCCAACTTCATCAGCGGCCTGATCATCCTGTTCGAGCGGCCGATCCGGGTCGGCGACATCGTCACCGTTGGCGACACCGATGGGACGGTCACCAAGATCCGCATCCGCGCCACCACCATCCGCAACTGGGACCGCAAGGAGCTCTTGGTGCCGAACAAGGAGTTCATCACCGGCCGACTGCTCAACTGGTCCCTCTCGGACCATGTGACCCGACTCATGATCACGGTGGGGGTTGCCTACGGGTCCGATGTGGAGCGGGCCCATGCCCTGATGCGGGAGGCCGCGGAAGAGCATCCCCGGGTGCTCCGGGATCTCCCACCCATGCTGACCTTCGAGGCCTTCGGCGACAACTCGCTGACCCTGACCCTGCGCGCCTACATCGACGACCTCAACTACCGGCTCGCGACCATCACGGACCTGCACAAGGCGATCAACCACAAGTTCCAGCAGGCCGGGATCACCATCGCCTACCCGCAGCGGGACCTGCACCTCGACACCCATGGACCGCTGCGGGTCCGCATCGAGGATGCCACCCGGCCCCAGTCTGGCGCTGGCGATACAGGTTCGGCTGGCGCCTAAGGTGCTTGAGCCGGCGGACGCGTTTCGCGACATGATCAAGGCCCTGCGCCGGACGGGAATCGGGGTCTTCCTGGGCCTGGTTTACGATCAGCCCGCCAAAGGTGACGATCGTGGGCCGACCTCCGGCTGCAATGGCCCACGCAACGACGTCCACTCCATGCGGGAGCCCGACGGCTCGCGCTGCGCGAACTCGCATTCTTGCCGGGCGTCCGCGGCAGGACGCCCACAGGAAGAACCATGAAGCTCGCCTTCGCCGCACTCTGCCTACTCGCCGCGTTCACCGCCGCGGCGGCCGATGCCGCGCACCCCCGGATCGGCCTCGTGCTGGCCGGCGGGGGCGCCAAGGGCTCGGCCCACATCGGGGTGCTCAAGGTCCTCGAGGAGCTGCGGGTCCCGATCGATGCCATCGCCGGCACGAGTATGGGGGCCCTGGTGGGCGGGGGCTACGCGTCCGGCCTCAACGCCGCTGAGATGGAGCAGGCGGTCACGTCCGTCGACTGGAACCAGCTCTTCGACGACGACCCCCCGCGGGCGGAGTGGCCCATGCGGCGCAAGGAAGAGAGTCTGCGCCCGACCTTCAACTTCACCATCGGCCAGCGCGATGGCGAGATCCGCCTGCCCAAGGGTGCGATTTCGGGGCAGGAGGTCCTCCTGTTCCTGAGCGAGCTGACCCGAGGGGCGGAGGGGATCGAGCGCTTCGACCAGCTCCCGATCCCGTTCCGGGC
>Ga0114946_10003544_pt1 | contig 10492 bp, 4 predicted proteins | sample WalLakDeSediment_FD_88676 | JGI IMG/M metagenome (GOLD analysis project Ga0114946, IMG submission 88676) | Lake sediment microbial communities from Walker lake, Nevada to study Microbial Dark Matter (Phase II) - Walker Lake 11/02/13 Deep Sediment | ecosystem: Environmental > Aquatic > Freshwater...
TGTCATGGGGGCAGGCCCCTATTTTGGTCGGGAAATCTGTTTAGCCAGCCGCGCCCTATTCACCAATCTCGATGGTGGTATGGTTGGCCACATCCGGCGCGCCATAGCTGACGTCAACCAGAAAGGAACGGCCGTCTTCCAATGCCCCCTCAGCCGTGAACTGGATCAAGGACTGCGCATTCGACTGGCTCGGATGCAGCAGCTCCATATAGCTTGCGGCCGTGCCCACCAGCCGCGACGGCAGCGCCGCCAGTTCGCCAATGGTCACCACGCCATCCGCCAGAGCCGTCTCGATCTCCGCCTGGGTAAAGAACCAGACGGGCACAGCGCCGCGTCCGATCATCTCCGCCACCAAAGGCGCGGGATCGGTCTCCGGTCCATTGGCCCAGAGTTCTATTGAGGTGGTGGTTGGCGGCGCGCAGCCAAAAGCGCCCGGCCCGCTTTCGCCGGGAAAGTGGAAAAACTGGTTCAGGTTAAAATCGGCCGGGATACAATCAGGGGAACGATAGAAGACAATCGCCGTCCATTCGCCATTGCTAAACGTCTCGTTTTCGCCAAAACGGGCATAGAATGGGACTTCGCCGTTGGCCTCCATGCGGATGGGTTCGCCTGACTCATTTTCCTGCGTCGGGCTATCTTCTCCGGCAACGCTTTCCGTTGCATCTGGGTTTTCCACCGCTGGGGATTCGGCCGTTCCCCCATTCTGGCCACAGGCAGCCAGCAGCAGTAAGAGCAGGGCAAAGAGCAAAGCCAAACCGGTAAACTTTTGTGCGTCTATCTTGTTCATCGTCAATCATCTCCTTGATATATTTCAGCAATTTGAATAAATTCACTGGCAAACCCATCGTCTGCCCAACTTCTCGGTCGCCAGCAGCACACCTTACCCTATTGCCAAAACGCCCAGCCGGGAAGGGGGGGAAAAGGGGGGAATCGAGATTCAGGCATCGTTCTCTGGATAAACAGTCTACCGCCAGAAGCAGTGGGAGGGAAAAAGAGGGGAATATGCTGAAAAACGGCCGTTGTCGAATATAATGCTAACACTTCATCTAGCAGGAACATTCGCTACCGAGGCGCCATGACCTATCAAACCGGACAAACAATTAAAGGCTATAAAATTCTGGAACGGATCGGCAGCGGCGGTTTTGGCGCTGTCTTTCGCGCCTACCAGACCACCCTGGGCCGCGAGGTAGCCATTAAAGTCATCTTACCCGGCCTGGCCAACCAGCCCGAATTTATCCGCCACTTTGAACAAGAAGCCCAACTTGTCGCCCGGCTGGAACACCTGCACATCGTCCCCCTTTACGACTATTGGCGCGATCCGGAAGGCGCTTACCTGGTCATGCGCTGGCTGCGCGGCGGCAGCCTGAAAGACGCGCTGGCAAACGGCCCGTACACCCTTGGCGCGGCCGCCCTGCTGCTGGACCAGCTTGCTTCCGGTCTGGCCACAGCCCACGCCGCCGGCGTCATCCACCGCGATTTGAAGCAGTCCAACATCCTCCTGGATGAAGAGGGTAACGCTTATCTGGCCGACTTTGGCATCGCCAAGCAGCTAACGGATGGCGGGGGTCAGGCAACGATTGCCGGGGCGGTTGTTGGTTCACCCGACTACCTCTCGCCAGAGCAGGCGCGCAGCCAGCCGGTAACTCCCAAAACAGATATTTACTCATTAGGCGTGACCTTGTACGAACTTCTAACCGGCCACCACCCATTCCCCAACCTCACCGGCGTCGAGCGCATCTTCAAACACCTGAATGACCCCTTACCGCCGCTTGAATCACTCGATCCGCTGGTGGGCGAAAGCGTCAATGAGATCATTCAGCGGGCAACCATGAAAAATCCCAAATACCGGTTCGGCGATGTGCTGGAAATGGCGGCGGCCTTTCGCCACGCCGCCCGGCTTGAAGAACAGGGGCGGGCGGCGCTCATCGAAGCCCTTACCTTGCGCGAACAGGAGATTTTGCAGCTGATCATCCAGGGCAAGGCCAACCGTGAGATCGCCGCCGCGCTTTTCATCGAACTCTCCACCGTTAAATGGTACATCCGCCAGATATACACCAAGCTGGGGGTGCACAACCGCCGTCAGGCCATCCTGCGTGCCAAGGAACTCGATCTCCTCGTGGCCGATGAGGAGGAAATTGTCGTGGTCGAAGGGGCCAAAACGGCGCACTGGCTGCTGCCCGCGCCCGCGCCCGCGAATCCGTACAAGGGGTTACGGCCGTTTGCCTCAGCCGATGCCCGTTCCTATTTTGGCCGCGAAACGCTCATTCGCAGAGTGCTGGCCTGGCTCGACGCCGCTGCGCCCAACCGCTTTCTAGCCATTGTCGGTCCCAGCGGCAGCGGCAAATCCAGCCTGATGCACGCGGGACTCATTCCGGCGCTGGTGCGCGGCGAAGTGGCCGGTTCCGAACGCTGGTTTATCGCCCAAATGACGCCCGGCAAACGGCCGTTAGACGAATTAGAAGTCAGCCTCATCCGCATCGCCGCTTACCAGGTCGGCAATTTACAAGAACAGCTTGCACGCGACACAAATGGCTTGCTGCGGGCGGCGGACATTATCTTGCCCAGAGACAACAGCGAACTTGTTCTGGTCGTCGATCAGTTTGAGGAACTGTTCACCCTGACCACAGATGAGGCCGCACGACGTCACTTTTTGGATATTGTGGCAACGGCCGTTACCGATAGCCGCAGCCGGATTCGCGTGGTGATCGCTCTGCGTGCCGATTATTACGACCGGCCGCTTCACTACCCGCTGTTCGGTGACCTGGTGCGCCGCCACATGGAGACCATCCTGCCCCTTTCCGCTGCAGAATTAGAGCAGGCGATTGCCCTGCCGGCGGCACAGGTCGGCGTCGCCTGCGAAGCTGGCCTGACCGCAACAATCATTGACGAGGTGTTGTACCAACCGGGTGGGCTGCCCCTGCTGCAATACGCCCTCACCGAGTTATTTGAACAGCGGCAAGACCGCACGTTAACTCGGCAGGCGTATCTGGCAATAGGCGGGGTGGCTGGCGCGCTGGCCGGGCGCGCCGAGGCGCTTTTCCGGGAGCAGGATGAAACAGGGCAAGAAGCGATCTGGCAACTTTTTTTGCGCCTGGTGGCGATTGATGAAGGCAAAGACGGGCTGCCGGACACCCGCCGCCGCGTGCTGCGCGCCGAACTGGACGCTATCGCCACCGATGAGGATTTGGTGGATGAGATTATTAACAGCTACGCGGCTCACAGGCTGCTGACGCTGGACAACGATCCGGCCAGCCGCCGCCCCACGGTGGAACTGGCCCATGAAGCGCTGCTGCGGGAGTGGGAACGGCTGCGCTTCTGGCTGGAAGAAAGCCGCGACGACCTTTACCAGCACCGCCGCTTGCAAAATCTGACCCAGGAATGGCTGGAAGAAGATCGGGATGCCGGGCTGCTGCTGACGCGCACCCGGCTGGACCAATTGGCGGCGTGGTCTGCCCATACCAGCCTGTCGCTTACCCAGGAGGAGCAGGCTTACCTGGAGGCTAGCCTGGCTGCCCGGCAAGATCGGCGCGCGGCGGAGGAAATGCGCCGTCAACGAGAACTGGAAGCGGCGCAGCAGTTGGCGGATGCCGAACATCGTCGCGCCGAGATACAAGCCGAGGCGGCCAACCGCCTGCGCCGCCGCGCTGTTTACCTGACGGCCGCTTTGGTTGTGGCGGCGATTCTGGCCATCGTCGCCCTGGTCGCCGGTCGTCAATCGGCGTTGAATGAGACATTAGCCCAGAATAATGCCAGCATTGCCAGCACCCAGGAAGCGTTAGCCGACCGGCAGGCGGCCGCAGCCGTAAGCGCCGAGGCCAGCGCCAATGAGCAGCGCCAGATTGCCGAGGCCGAACGAGACAACGCCGAAGCAGCGGCCTTGGCCGCCGCCAATGCCCAGGCCACAGCCCAGGCAGAAACATGGCAGCGGGCTACGGCCGAAGCGGTGGCCATTCAGGAACAAGAAGCCGCCGAAGCCCAGGCGCGGTTTGCCTCCGCCCGCGAGCTTTCCCTGGCAGCGCGCAACGTCGTCAACACAGATACGGAGTTGAGCGTGCTCCTGGCAATGGCGGCGGTGAATAAGACGTATGCCGTTGATGGCTTTGCGCTGCCAGAGGCGGAGCTGGCCTTGCGCCAGGCGCTGATGGATCTACGTCAGGAGCAAACGCTGCCCGGTACAGAGCCGACCGGCTGCCCGCCCGGTGTCTGGTGTAACGATGTTGCCTACAGCCAGTCGGGGGATTGGCTGGCTGCATCCGGGGTGGGGAATACGGCCGTTATCTGGAATGCGGCAAACGGCGAGCAACTGCTCGTAGCGGACTGCCACAGTATGCCGGTGGTCGCAGTGGCGCTCGCGCCGGACAATGCTCGTCTGGCAACCGCCAGCGCCGACGGTACAGCCATGATCTGGGAATTGACCCTGGCCGAGCCACCAACGCGGCTTACCATCCCCAGCCTTATCCTGGCGGGGCATGGCGAGGAACTCACCGACGTGGCCTTTAGTCCAGACGGGTCGCTGGTGGCCACCGCCAGCCGGGATAACAGCATCAAGGTATGGGACGCCATCACTGGCGTGGAAATTGTGACACTCTCCGGCCATGACGAGTCGGTGCGGGATGTTGTTTTCAGCCCCGATGGCGCAACGTTGTTTTCTGCCAGCAGCGACAACAGCGCCCGGATTTGGGACGTGAGCAGTGGCACAGAACGCCTGGCTCTGACCGGCCACAGCGACCGTCTGACCGACCTGGCCTTGAGCCCGGATGGGACACGTCTGGCCACCGCCAGTTGGGACGGCACGATCAAGGTGTGGGAAACGGCCACCGGAGAAGAATTACTGAGTTTCCCTGGCGATTCGGCCCGTGTCTATGCTGTCGCTTTTAGCCCAGACGGCCGTTGGCTGGCCGGTGGCGGTACGGACGCCACCGTTAAAATTTGGGATGCCGAAACAGGCGAAGAGCAGTTCCGGCTGCCGGGACACAAGGGCATCATCACCAATCTGGCCTTTACCCCAGACGGCAACCGGCTGGCATCCGGAGCCGACGATGGCGCGATTCGCATTTGGGACATATCGCCCGCCGGTAACCGAGAGTGGTTGACGCTGGATGGGCACAACTGGGTCATGTTTGGCGTAGATTTTAGCCCGGATGGGTCCCGGCTGGCTACGGCCAGTTGGGATGGTCAGGTGAAGCTGTGGGACGTGCAGACCGGCAACGAGCTTGGCGTGATTGTGGTCGGCGAATGGCGGCAGTTCGCGGTTGAATTTAGCCCAGATGGCCAACAGGTGGTGACATCAGCGCTGAATGACACGGCCGTTATCTGGCAGCTAGACACAGGTGAGGCCGTCCACAGTTTCAGCGGTCACGGTGGGCCAATTCTGGATGTGGCGCTCTCGCCGGACGGCCGTTGGCTGGTCACGGTCGGTGAGGGGGCGGAAATCCCCGGCTTGATTCAGGTCTGGGATGCCCAGAACGGCCAGCTTGAACGCGCCTGGGAGGGGCACGATGGCTCAATCGAACGGGCGGCGATCAGCCCAGACGGCCGTTTGCTGGCCACCGCCAGCACGGACGGCACGGTCAAATTGTGGTTTTTGGCCAGTGGGGAACTGCTGACGACGCTGCCGGATCACGCCGCGCCGGTCAATGGGGTGAACTTCAGCCATGACGGCCGTTTCCTGGGCACAGCCGGGGCGGATAATCTGGCCCGAATTTGGGCACTTGATGGCCAGAATGTTCAGTTGGTTCACGTCCTGGCGGGGCACAGCAGCGTGGTTTGGGACGTGGTGTTCAGCCCTGACGATACGGCCGTAGCCACCATCGGTTTTGATGGCGCGGTCAAGCTGTGGGATGTGGCGACAGGTGTTGAAAGGATGACGCTGCCCGGCGCTGGTAATAACGGCCGTGAAGTCGCTTTTAGCCCGGACGGTGTTTACCTGGCTGTGACCACAGGAAGCGGGCTGGTACGCCTGTATGTGTTGCCCATCGACGATCTGCTAACGCTGGCTCAATCGCGCTTGACCCGTTCGTTGACCGACGCCGAATGTCGCCAATACTTACATCTGGAACAGTGTGAACCTGGCCGGTAACAAAACCCTTCTCGCTTTCCCACTGTCATGAGAGTAGGCCCTATTTACACCGGGAAATTTGCCAGCTTGCGCACATTTTTACTACGCTATCGTTTATAATGTCCCCTGACAAACCGTGACGCACAGGGAGGCATTGTGAGATGACAACTCGCTTAGCCAACCGCCTAACCCAGGCCCGCCGCCAGCGCTTCGTCGGCCGCAGCGCCGAACTGGAGCTTTTCCGCGCCGCCCTCAGCCGCGACGCGCCCGACTTTGCCCCGCTGCACCTGCACGGCCCCGGCGGCATGGGCAAAACCATCCTGCTGCGCGAGTTTGCCCACATCGCCACAGAAGCCGGAAGAGCCAGCGTAACGCTGGACGGCCGGCACCTCAACGCCTCCCTGCCCGGCTTCCTCACCGCCCTGCAACTCGCCCTCGACCTGCCCCCCGAAACCACTCCTCAGGCTGCCCTCGCCAACACCCCAGACCTCATCCTCCTGCTGGACACCTACGAACTGTTATCCACGCTGGATGGCTGGCTGCGTGAACAATTCCTGCCCGACTTGCCGGAGCGGACCATCGTGATCATCGCTGGACGCCAACCACTGCCCGCCGCCTGGCGCACCGGAGGCTGGGCCGAGCTAACGCGCATCATCTCGCTGCGCAACCTGCGCCCCGACGAAAGCGCCGCCTATCTGTACGGCCAGGGTGTGCCAAAGGACGAAGTAGACCATGTTCTCAGCATGACGGCCACCCGTTAGCCCTCTCCCTGGCTGCTGACCTGTTCCAACAGAATAAGGCCGCCAGCACCTTCGATCTGAAACAAGAGCCTGACGTAGTACGCCTCTTGTTGGAGCGCTTCGTGGCCGATGTGCCTGACCCTGTTTTGCGCCAGGCGTTAGAGGTGTGCGCCCACGCCTTCACCACCGACGAGGCGCTGCTGGCGCACTGCCTGGGCGCCGACCACGCCCACGCCGCCTTCCAATGGCTGCGCGATCTCTCCTTCATTGAGCAGGGACCCTTTGGCCTCTTTCCCCACGACCTGGTGCGGGAACTGCTGGAGGCGGAGCTGCGCTGGCGCAACCTGCCCCGCTTCCGCGAGCTTCATTTTCAAGTACGCAGCTACATCATCGGGCAAATTCAGCAGCGCAGCGGGCTGGCGCAGCAGTTCGCAGTTTTTGCCCTGCTCTTTCTGCACCGCAACAATCCGTTTATGCGCTCGTTTTACGAATGGCAGTCGCTGGGTCAGCTTTACCTGGATGGAGTAAGGCCAGCCGACATGCCCACTATCGAGGCGCTGATTGGCAAATATCAGGGTGAGGAAGCGTTGGCGATCACGCGGTATTGGTACGGCCGTTCCCAGGCCGCCTTCTACGTGGCTCGCACCGCCGGGCAGGCCATCGCCGGTTTTTTCCATGTGATTGAGATAAGCCAGGCCACGCCCGCCGATCTGGCCGCGGACCCGGCTTTGCAAAGCGCCTTTCATCACCTGCAAACCCATGCCCCCCTGCGACCGGGCGATGTTGTCTTCTACTTCCGCAACTGGATGAGCGCCGACAATTACCAGATGTCGCCCGCCATCTTCAATATGGGTGCAATGCTCTGCCTGCGTTACTACTTCAACGCGCCGCGCCTGGCCTACGCCTTTATTGCCCAGACCAACAGCGACCATTACGCCATGATGCTTGACTATTTGCGCACGCCCCTGGCCCCTGACGCCGGTTTTGTGATGGATGGGCAGCCGTTTGGCGTCTTTGCCCACGATTGGCGGGTGGAGCCTGTGCTGGAGTGGATGAACATCATGGGCGAGCGTGAACTGCTGGATGAAATTGTGGCTCTGGAAAACCTGCCCTACGCGCCGCAGCCGGTGGCATTATCTAAGCCGGAATTTGCCGAAGCGGTGCGCCAGGCATTAAAAGATGTACGCCGCCCCGATTTGCTGGCGCAAAACCCCCTGCTGCGCTGTCTTCAGCCGGTTTGCCTAACAAAATGCTGATAGGTCCAAATGTGGCCGTCAGCAATTCGTGAACAGTTTTTGACGGTACCTCTGGCGCTACTTATAATCTATTCATGACGCAGCTCACCATTTCCTGCCTGGGAACATTTGAAGTAAAACTCGACGGCACGTCTGTCACCCATTTCCGGTCGGCCAACGTTCAAGGTTTGCTGATTCATTTGGCGCTGGAAGCGGAACGGCCGTTCCCCCGCGAGACCTTGGCCGCCCTTTTTTGGCCAGAGGCAAACGATAATGTGGCCAGACAAAACTTGCGCCAGTCGCTGTACCAATTACGAAAAGTTTTGGATGCTGAAAGTCAGGAACGGCCGTTCCTACACGTCACCCGTCAGACAGTTCAGTTTAACAACGAGAGTGAACACAGCCTGGACGTGCGCGAATTTTTGGGCGCTTTGGATAACGGCGATTTGGAAACGGCCGTTTCCCTCTATACCGGTGACTTATTACCTGGCTTTACCTGCGACAGCATTGCATTTGAGGATTGGCTGCGTGGTGAACGGGAACGGCTGCATGGGTTCGCGCTGAAAGCGATGGCCGATTTGTCCGCGCGGCAGCTGCGGAACGGCCGTGTCGCCCGGGCGCAGGCCACGGCCCGCCGCCAGCTGGAGTTGGAACCCTGGTCTGAGCGCGCCCACCGCCAGTTGATCACAGCGCTGGCCCTGGCCGGGGATCGTGGCGGCGCGCTGGCCCAGTTTGCACGCTGCCGCGACATTCTGGAAGCGGAATTGGGGCTGCCTCCGGAACCGAAAACCATCGCCCTGGTAAAAAGCATCCAAAACAATGAGCTGCATCCGGTAAACCCCGACCTGATCGCTGGCCGGTATATCCCCGGCGTGGAAATTGGACGCGGGGCGATGGGCGTTGTACTACGCGGCCGCGACAGCCGCTCCGGAGCCGCCGTGGCCATCAAGCAGCTGGGGGCGGCGGGTATCGCCGTAAAATCGGGGCTGGTGGCCCGCTTCCAACAGGAAGGGGAGGCGCTGCGGCGGTTGAACCATCCCAATATTGTGCACCTGCTGGCGGTGGATGAGAAAGACGGCTGTCACTACCTGGTCATGGAATACATCCCCGGCGGCGATTTGCGCCAGCGGCTGCAGCGGGAAGGCGCGCTGCCCCTGAAACAGGCGCTAACCATTGCCCTAGACTTGGCCGACGCCCTGACGCGCGCCCACCGGCTGGAGATCCTGCACCGGGACATCAAGCCGGGCAATGTGCTGCTGGACGATGACGGTCTGCCGCGGCTGGCTGATTTTGGCCTGGCGCGGCTGGGGCAGGAGTCCCAGTTGACCGCGCCCGACAACATCATGGGTACGGTGGCTTACCTCAGCCCGGAGGCGTGTCTGGGAGAAGCGCTGGATGCGCGGGCAGACATCTGGTCGTTTGGGGCGCTGTTGTACGAGATGCTGCTGGGGGAACAGCCGTTTGCCGCGCCAACCTCGGCCGGCATTATCAACCAAATACTCAACACGTCCCTGCCCGACATCATGGCGCTGCGTCCGGAGATGCCGGAAGCGTTGGCCGATTTACTCTACCGCATATTGGCCAAAAGCAAGGCGGATCGTATTCCCTCCGTGCGGCTAGTAGGGGCGGAATTAGAAGCGATTTTGCGTGAGAAGTCGTGGGAGTCTGACCGCGAACAAGGCGCTGGCCCGCCGCCATCTGGTCGCCCAGCGTTTGCCACGCCCACGACGGAGCGCATGAGGCGCATGCGGCATAATTTACCCGCCCAAGCCACCCCTTTTGTCGGGCGCAAAGCAGAGCTGGCGGAACTGGAACGGTTGCTAGCCGATCCGTCCCTGCGCCTGGTGACGATTTTGGGGCCGGGGGGCATGGGCAAGACGCGCCTTTCTCTGGAAATCGCGGAACGCATGGCGCAGAGATCAACAACGACACCGGTTACTTTTCCTGACGGGATTTTTCTGGTGGAATTGGCGACGTCGACTTCGGCCGAACAGATGTTAACGGCCGTGGCCGCCGCCCTCGGTTTTCCTCTTGAAAAAGAGAGCGCGCCGCAACGGCAGATTCTCAATTTTCTGTCGAACAAGCAGATGTTGTTGCTGCTGGATAATTTTGAACAACTGTTGGCTGAACCGGCAAATGGGGCTGAGGTGGTGACGGCCGTTCTGCAGGCCGCGCCTGCCGTCAAAATCATCGTCACCTCGCGCCAAAAGCTGAATTTGCGCAGCGAGGCGCTGTTTGCCCTGGAGGGGCTGGCGTTTCCTGATTGGCAGGCGACGGCCGATGCCCTCAGCTACAGCGCCGTGCAGCTCTTTGTGCAAAGTGCGCGCCGGGCGCGGGTGGATTTCGAACTGACGGCCCATAGCCTGCCCCCGATGGCGCGCATCTGCCGTCTGACGGAGGGGATGCCCCTGGGAATTGTCCTGGCGGCGGCCTGGGTTGAGATGCTCTCTATCGCCGAA